>Ga0137360_10002134_pt1 | contig 11790 bp, 10 predicted proteins | sample Mad1_60_16metaG_FD_104924 | JGI IMG/M metagenome (GOLD analysis project Ga0137360, IMG submission 104924) | Vadose zone soil microbial communities from Angelo Coast Range Reserve, California, USA - Mad1_60_16 metaG | ecosystem: Environmental > Terrestrial > Soil > Vadose zone | place: USA... | reverse complement strand
GCCGTCGATGGAGCCGAAGTTCCCCTGCCCGTCCACCAGCGGATAGCGGAGCGAGAACTCCTGCACCATCCGCACCAGGGCTTCGTAGATCGCCGAGTCGCCGTGCGGGTGGTACTTGCCCATGCAGTCCCCGACGATGCGCGCCGATTTCTTGTACGGGCGGTTCCAGGCAACCCCGAGGAGGCTCATCGTGTAGAGCACGCGGCGGTGTACCGGCTTGAGCCCGTCGCGGATGTCCGGCAGCGCCCGGCCGACGATGACGGACATGGCATAGTCGAGGTACGACTTGCGCATCTCCTCTTCGATCGGAACCGGGGTCTGGCGCTCTGGGCTCATACGGGGGGCGTTCGGGGCTAGATGTCGAGGTTGACCACGTCGAGGGCGTTCTTCTCGATGAACGCGCGCCGCGGCTCGACGGCGTCGCCCATGAGGATGGTGAAAATCTCGTCGGCGCCGACGGCGTCGTCCATGGTGACCTTGAGGAGCGTGCGCGTCTCCGGGTTCATCGTGGTCTCCCAGAGCTGCTCCGGGTTCATCTCGCCCAGCCCCTTGTAGCGCTGGAGCGTCACACCTTCCTTCGCGGAGCCCATGACGACCTCGACCAGCTCGTCGAGCGTGCGGGTGACGACTTCCTTGCCGGAGTCGTCCACCACGGTGCACGGGCCCTTGTGCAGCGCCGCGATCTCTCCATGGCATTCGAAGAGCTGCGCGTAGTCCGGAGACTTCAGCAGATCGGGGCTGAAAGCGGCCGGCTGCGGCCCCGCGACCTGGATCATCGCGGCGTCGCCGTTGTCTCCGCCCGCGAGCTGGGCGCTCCCGCCTTCGATCTCGCCCGCGACCTCGCGAATGGCGGCGGCGATCTCACTGTCGCCCACTCCGCGCTTGGTGCCCCTGAACTTCTTCCGCAGGAGCCCGTCGAGAATCGCCCGCGGCACACCGCGACGGGCGAACTTGGCGAAGAGCGTCTGGAACTCGAGCGCCCGCTTGAGCGCCTCGAGGAGCGCCTCTTCCTTGATCGGCTGGGCTTTTCCGGGAATCTTGATCGACGCCTTCTCGACCCACTGGGCGAGGAGAAACTCCTCCATCTCGCGCTCGCTCATCAGGTACCGCTCGGCCTTGCCCTTCTTCACCTTGAAGAGCGGCGGCTGGGCGATGAAGAGCCGGCCCGCCTCGATGATCTGGACCATATGACGGAAGAAGAAGGTCAGCAGCAGCGTCCGGATGTGCGCACCGTCCACGTCGGCGTCGGTCATCAGGATGACCTTGTGGTAGCGCAGCTTCGAGACGTCGAATTCCTCCGGCCCGATCCCGGTTCCCAGCGCCGAGATCAGCAGCCGGATTTCCTGGTGCGACAGGACCTTGTCGTACCGCGCCTTCTCCGCATTGATGATCTTGCCGCGAAGAGGCAGCACGGCCTGCGTCTTGCGGTCGCGCCCCTGCTTGGCCGAGCCGCCGGCGGAGTCGCCCTCCACGAGGAAGATCTCGCGGAACTGGGGATCGCGCTCCGAGCAGTCGGCGAGCTTGGCCGCCAATCCCTCGTCGTCTCGTCCGCCCTTGCGCGTGAGCTCGCGCGCCTTGCGGGCGGCCTCGCGGGCCTGCGCCGCCCGTACACACTTGTCGGCGATCTTTCGCGCAGTCGTCGGGTCTTCCTCGAAGGCCTCAGCCAGCCGGTCGTTGACGATCTGCTGGACCAGGCCTTTGACTTCCGAGTTCCCGAGCTTGGCCTTCGTCTGCCCTTCGAACTGTGGGTCGGGAATCCGGACCGACACCACCGCGGTCAGCCCCTCGCGCACGTCGTCGCCCGTGACGGCGCCCTTGAAAGTCTTGAGATAGCCCTGGGCCTGGGCGTAGCTCGAGAGCTGGCCGGTGAGCGCGGCGCGGAAGCCCGTCAGGTGCGTGCCGCCCTCGCGCGTATTGATGTTGTTAGCGAACGAGAAGACGCTTTCCTGGTATCCGTCGTTGTACTGCAGCGCCACCTCGACTTCGATGTTGTCCTTTTTCCCCTCGAAGAAGAGAACTTTCGGATGAACGGGCGTCTTGTTCTCGTTCAGGTGCTTGATGAACTCGATGATGCCGCCCTTGTAGAGGAACGCGTGCGAGCGCTCATCGCGCTCGTCCTCGATGACGATCTTGAGGCCCTTGTTGAGGAAGGCCAGCTCGCGGAGGCGGTTCGAAAGCGTATCGAAGGAGAAGCTCGTCTCCTCGAAGATCTTCGTGTCGGGCTTGAAGCGGATGAGCGTGCCGTGCTTCGACGTCTTCTCCCCCGGCGCCAGGTCGCCCTGAGGCACGCCGTACTCGTAGCGCTGCGTCCAGGTCTTGCCTTCTCGCCGGATCTCGATCTCGAGCCACTCGGACAGCGCGTTGACCACGGAGATGCCGACGCCGTGCAGGCCGCCCGACACCTTGTAGGCGGAGTGCTCGAACTTGCCGCCGGCGTGGAGCACCGTCAGCACGACCTCGGCCGCCGATTTGCCCGTTTCCTTGTGCGTGTCCACCGGGATGCCGCGGCCGTTGTCGCCCACCGAGCACGAGCCGTCGGAATGGAGAATGACCTTGATGCTGTCGCAGTAGCCGCCCATGGCCTCGTCCACGGCATTGTCCACGGCCTCGTAGACGAGGTGGTGGAGTCCGTAGGAGCCCGTATCGCCGATGTACATCGCGGGGCGCTTGCGAACCGCCTCGAGCCCCTCGAGGACCTTGATGTCGCTGGCGGTATAGGTGTCCGCGGTATCCGCGCTCACGCGCGCTCCCCGACGCCCGCGCCCATGGATTCGGCCACGGTCCCTCCCCTGACCTCCCACCAGACAGCGCCGCTGCCCTCAGGCAGCTCCGGGTCAGCGCTCGTCAGAAACACCTGCCCGCTCCGGCCCGCGTGACGCAGCACGCGACCCTGGACGTCGGGATCCAGCTCGGAGAGCGCATCGTCGAGCAGCAGAACAGGCCGGCTGCCGACGGCTGCCTCCACAGGGCCGGCCTCCGCCAGGCGAAGCGCCAGCACGAGGAGCCTCTGCTGGCCGCGTGAGCCGAAGCTCCGCATGTCGTGACCGTCCAGCTCGACCGAGAGGTCGTCCCGGTGCGGTCCCACCAGCGTCAGCCGTCGCCGCATCTCGTCCTCACGGCGTGCCGCGAGCATCTCGATGAATTCCTCTTCCGTCGCCTCCGGGCGGAGCGCGGACCGGTACTCGAGATGCACCACGTGGTCCGACCCGGCCAACTCCGGGTAGAGGCGCGCGACTTCGACCTCGAGGGCACCGACCGCCTGCCGCCGCCGGTTCAGGATCTCGACGCCTGTTTCCGCGAGCTGCTCGTCCCAAGGCTGGAGCTGCTCGATTCGCCCTTGCTGGAGGAGATGATTGCGCCGTCCCAGGATCTGCCGATAGCGAACGTGGGCGGCCGCGTGGGCGGGTTGCACCTTGGCCGCGAAGCCGTCGAGAAAGTTACGCCGGGCCTGCGGACCCCCGGTGAGAATGGCCAGGTCCTGCCAGCCGAACGGAATGGCGCGCGCCCAGGGGCATCCCTCACCTGTTATCGCCCATCCGCCGTCCTCGCGCTGGGCGATGGTGCGCCGTATTTCGCGCATGATCTCCCCTCGCATGACGGCGCCCTGGATCGATGCAACAGGGGCTCCCCACCGGGGAAGGTCTACGGCTTTGGTGCCGCGGAAAGAGCGTCCCACGAGCAGAATTCCCATCGCTTCCAAGAGATTGGTTTTCCCCTGGGCGTTGGCTCCGCTCAGGACGTTGAGGCCGGGGTCGGGCTTGAAAGACAGTGCACTGTAACTACGGAATTCTTCGATCGTAATCCTCTGGATGAGCACCCGATCTCTGCCCCCATGAGAATCTTAAATTCTCATAGGCATGATAACACAGAGCGACCCTTCCTCCTCGAAGCTTTTGACGATTCCGGGGCTCAATCCGTCCTTCAATTCCATCACGATTTGCTCTGCGCCCTGCGCGCCGAGAGCTTCCAGCACATAGCGCGAATTGAAGCCAATCGTCATCTCTTCTCCCTCGTACGGAACCTCGATCTGCTCCTCGGCCTCACCGAAATCCGGACTGTAGGCCGTCAGCTTGAGCAGGCCCGACGAGAGCGTAAATTTGACCGGCTTCGTCCGCTCCTCCGAGAGCACCGAGACCCGCCGGAGCGCCGCTGTCAGAGAGCCCCGCGACATCGCGATCCGGTGCGGATGCGCCTTGGGCACGACCTGCTCGTAGTTCGGAAACGTGCCCTCGATGAGCCGCGCCATGAGAAGCACGTTGGGCATCTGCAAAATGAACTGGTTCTCGCTGATCGCCACCTGGACGTCCTCGCCGGAGCCCACGATTCGGGCGATTTCCTGCACGGCCTTGCGCGGCACGATGCCGGACACCGACGCGCCCGCGCTCGCCAGCGACCGCACCGCAAGTGCCAGACGGTGGCCGTCGGTCGCGACGATCCTGATCTCCCGGTCCTGGACGACGAAGAGCACTCCATTCAGCGCGTAGCGGCTCTCGTCGTGGGAGACGGCAAAAATCGTCTGTGCCAGCATGTCCCGCAAGAGCTTGCCGTCGAGCGTGATCCACCCGGCCGCGGGTCCCGTCGCGACGGCCGGAAAATCCGTCGCGCTCAGCCCTACGAGCTTGTAGGACACGCCGGCGCAGCGAAGCGCCACCCAGGCATTGTCCTGCACCTTCAGCGTGAGGGCCGCGGCCGGCAGCTCCTTGACGATCTCGAGGAGCTTCCGCGCCGACAGCGTGATGGAGCCGGCGGCCGGGACCTTGGCCGGCACCGAGACGCGCGCGCCCACCTCGAGGTCGGTGGCGGTCATCCGCAGTGTGTCGCCTTCGCTTTCCAGCAGCACGTTCGCCAGGATCGGCAGTGTCTGTCGAGGCTCGACGACGTTGTGAACCATTTGGAGACCCTTGAGGAAGGCATCCCGGTCCACCTGGACTTCCATATCAGTCTCCGTTGTTGGAGGAGAAACTCGGAGAAAGCGTCGTCGTAAGAGACGTCGTAGCGGTGGATGCTGTGGATGACGCGCAAGATCGTGACACGTCAGCAAATGTCTCGGCCATGGCGCGGTGGACAAGGCTGTGCGGTCCCGGGGGACGACGGTGGATCACAGAGTAATCCCCTGTGTGAGCGAGTCGATGGTCTGCTTGAGTTTCGGATCTTCCTGGAGCAGCAGCTGGAGCTTGGAGACGGCGTGGATGACGGTCGTGTGGTCCTTGCCACCGAAGGCGCGTCCTATGTCGCTGAGTGATGCATGGGTGAGCTGGCGCGAGAGATACATGGCGACCTGGCGGGGAAAGGCAACGGACTTGGTACGGTTCTTGGCGCGCATGTCGGAGAGCTTGATGCCGAAGAACTCGGCGACTTTACGCTGGATGTGATCCATGGTGATGACGCGCTCTTCCTCGCCCCAGAGATCCGCGAGCACTTCCTGGGCGAGCTCCACGCTCATGTCGCGGCCGGAGAGCGAACAGAAAGCGATCATCCTGGTCAGCGAGCCCTCGATCTCCCGGATGTTGGCCTTGATGCGGCTCGCGATCAGGTAGGCGACATCGTCCGGGAGGCGGACGCGCTCGATTTCCGCCTTCTTCTTGAGGATGGCGACGCGAGTCTCGAAGTCGGGCGGCTGGATGTCGGCGATCAGGCCCCACTCGAAGCGGGAGCGCAGGCGCTCCTCGAGATCGGGGATCTCTTTGGGCGCCGAGTCGGACGAGACGACGATCTGCTTCCGGGCTTCGTAGAGATCGTTGAAGGTGTGGAAGAACTCTTCCTGGGTCCGCTCCTTGCCGGAGATGAACTGGATATCGTCGATGAGGAGCAGGTCGATCGTGCGGTACTTGGCGCGGAACTCCGCCGTTCTGTCGTAGCGGATGGCGTTGATGAGGTCGTTGGTGAAGCGTTCGGACGAGAGGTAGAGGAGACGGAGGTGCGGGTAGAGCCGTGCGATCTGGTGACCGACCGCGTGGAGCAGGTGCGTCTTGCCCAATCCGACTCCGCCGTAGATGAAGAGAGGGTTGTAGGCGCGTGACGGCAGTTCGGCGACCGCCTGGCAGGCGGCCTGTGCGAACTGGTTGGAATTGCCGACGACGAAGGAGTCGAAAGTGTAGCGGGCGGAGAGACCGGGAGCCGCGACGGGGGGCTCCCCCGAGCTCGGCGCCGCGACGGGCGACGGAGCGTCGCGATCGATGTCGAGCGAGATGCGCGGATTGCCCCCGAGCACTTCACGCGCAGCCGCCTGCAGCGATTCCGTGTGGTGCTGGTGGAGCCAGTCGCGCGTGTACGTGTTCGGCGCGGCGATCTTTATGTGGTCGCCTTCGACCGCCGTGAGCCGGCAGGGTCGGAGCCACGAGTCGAGCGCCGCGGGAGGAACCTTCGTGGCCAAAGCGATGAGCATCCGGCTCCACAGCGATTCGAGCATTGCTAAAGCCTTGCAGGATTAGGGGTGAGGAAAGTTACACACAGAGTTATCCACAGGTGTGGATAACGGGATGTGCCAGCGCGACCAGGTTGTGCTGCGAGCGAATCGAGCGAAGCCGGCAGCCGACGTGTCATCTGTTTCGGAGAAAGCGCCGCGGCAACCTCACTTGGTGCGAGCCGCTTCCCCGGCGTTCTCCGGCCATTCCGAAAATCGCGGGAAGCGTGAGGACGGCACGTTACCACACCGCGAAACGCGCTCGCAAGAGGTTCCGCGTCTTGACTTGCCTGAGAGCGGTCAGTACACTACGCGGGTTCATCGACCGACGGAAGGAGTTTCTCCATGAAGCGGACGTTCCAGCCGAATCGGCGCCGCCGGAAGAAGACACACGGCTTCCGGGAGCGCATGAAGACACCAGGTGGTCGGAAGGTCCTCAAGCGCCGGCGCGCGAAGGGACGCAAGCGTCTCACCGTCTAACGGATGCTTGGGCTTCCCCGCGACGCCCGCCTCAGGCACTCCAGCGAGATTCAAGCGGTCTTCCAGCAGGGCCGGCGAGAGGAGCGGCGGGCGTTTGTGCTCTTGTGGGTGCCCCGACCCGGACCGGCGCGCGCGGGGTTCGCGGTGAGCCGGCAGATCCGTGGCGCTGTCCGGCGTAACCGCGCGCGGCGGAGGCTGCGCGCGGCCTACCGTGGACTCGGGTCGTCGACCCTGCGCGGCGTCGATGTGGTGTTCGTGGCGCGCGCCTGGGCGCTCGAGGCGCCGCTCGCCGAGCTGAGGGCCGAGATGGCGAGCGCGCACGCGGCGGCCTGCCGGAGTGCGGGCGCGTGACGCTGGGAGCGCGGATCGCCTGCGGCGTGGTGCGAGGCTATCAGCTCGTGCTGCGCCCGCTCCTGCCCGCGGCGTGCCGCTTCGACCCGAGCTGTTCCGAATATGCGCGCTCGGCGCTGTCCGAGCATGGAGTGATACGGGGTGGTTGGCTGACGCTGCGACGCCTCGCTCGCTGCCATCCCTTCAACCCGGGCGGGCATGATCCGCCTCCCGGCGCACCGACAGGTTCGGGAGAGAGGCGTTAAGCCTGATGGAGAAGCGAGCGATTATCGCGGCCCTGCTCATGGCGGGGCTGCTCATTGCCTACCAGACATTCTTCATGCAGCCGGCGGAGGTTCCGCCGCCGCCTCCAAAGGCAGAGGCTCCGGGGGTGAAGCCGGTGCCGTCCCCTGCCCCGGTCGCTGCGCCGGCGGCGGTCGCCCCGGCTGCGGCAGCTCCGCTCGGGGCGCCCGCCGTGCCGGACCGCACAGCGACTGTGGAGACTCCCCTCTATCGCGCCGCCATCAGCAGCCGCGGCGGGGTGATCACGGTCTGGGACGTCCACTTCCACGGTGACCGTCCGATGGTCCTGGACGGCCTTCTGGGCCCGTCCGGCATTCGCGTGGTGGCCGACGGCAGGAGCGAAAAACCCATCCAGTTCCGGCTCTCGACCGAGTCGCTCAAACTAGACTCGCAGAAGCCTGTGGGCGAGCTTGTCCTCTCCGGCGAGGATGGGTTCGGGCTCCAGATCACCTGCACACTCCGATTCCGGGCGGACACTTACGTCGTCGAGCAGTACCTCAAGGTCGAGAATCGCCACACGATCAAGCCGGGCGCGGACATCTCCATGACGTGGGCGGGACCGGTGGAATGGCCCAAGGATCACGACAGTTTTCCAGGGCCCCGCCCGCTGCACGTGGTGCAGCTAACCAAAGGCGCCTTCTGGCCCTATCGATCGGCCCTGACTGACCATCTGAATTTCACCGGGACCGGCGCGTGGGTCGGCTTCGAGAGCTCCATCTCTCATGCAGGATCCTTGGGCCAGGCCGGCACCTATCTGGTAGCGTTCGTGCCCAAGAGCCTAGGAATCCGAACGGTTGAGGGCAAGAATCCGGAACAGGTGCGCGCTGGCGACAAAGACGCGCCGAAGCAGCGAGTGCAGATAGGCCTGATCGCAACGGTTCCTCCCCTGGCGCCACGGCAAGCCTGGGAAGGACAGTTCGTCAGCTACCTGGGTCCCATGGAGTTCGAAAGATTGAAGGCGCTCGGCGTCGGCCTCGAAAAAGCTATATATTTCGGTGGCTTCCCAGTTCCAGAGTCCAAGGCGCGGGACTGGGGTTTACCGACTTTCCCGATGCAATGGATTGCCGTTCCTGTCTTCTGGCTTCTGCAGTGGCTCTACCGGCTCGTGCCGAACTACGGCGTCGCGATCATCCTGCTCACGGTCATCACGAAGCTGATTTTCTTCCCGCTCACCGTCAAGAGCATGCGCTCGATGAAGGCGATGCAGGCGCTCCAGCCCCAGATCAACGCGCTCCGATCCAAGTTCAAGAGCGATCCGCAGCGCGTCCAGCGAGAGACCATGGAGCTCTACCGAGCCAACCATGTCAACCCGCTCGGCGGCTGCCTGCCCATGGTGGTCCAGATCCCGGTCTTCTATGCGCTCTACGTCGCCCTCTCTGTGTGGGCCGACATTCAGAACGCGCCGTTCATCTGCTTCGGCAAAGCGTGGTCCTGGCTGCCCTGGCTCGGCGGGCACGACGTCTGGATCTGCGACTTGGCCGACGCCGATCACACGTACGTCCTGCCCATCCTGATGGGCGTCTCGATGCTGATACAACAGAAGATGACGCCGACGATGGGCGACCCGCGGCAGGCGAAGATGATGCTGATCATGCCCGTCGTGTTCACGTTCATGTTCCTGAGCTTGCCCTCGGGCCTGGTGCTCTACTGGACGCTCTCGAACGTGCTCCAGATCGCGCAGCAGCTCTACATGGAGCGCAGCGGCACGCCCGCCAAGCCGGCGGCGCGTGCGATGAAAAAGGCGTGATCCAGGCGCCGGGCGCGCGGCAGCCGCAGTAATCGCGTGGCGCGATCCGCCGCCGACTCGCTCGAAGATTTTTTCAAGGCCTTCCCTGACCTCCTCGGAAGAACAGCAACCCCGACGGAACGCAACGCATTCGGCCGCTACGCGAATCTTCTCGTTCTCTGGAACCGGACGCATCACCTCACGGCGCTCAAGACGCGCGCGGACATCGCGCGGGTTCTTTTTCTCGACTCGCTGCTCTGGAGGTCGCTGCTGCCTCGCGAGCCTCTCCGCATTCTGGACATCGGAGCGGGCGCGGGCGTCCCGGGCATTCCCCTTCGCATGGTCGATCACTCGATCGCGCTCACGCTCATCGAGTCTCGGCGCAAACCTGTGTCCTTCCTCCACGCTCTCATCCGTGACCTGGCCCTTCCTGATATCGCAGTGCACCACGGCAGGGCCGAAGCGATGTCAACCGAACTACCTGAATTACAAGGGAAATTTGACTTTGTGCTGACTCGTGCGGTGGGTCGCGGATCCCGGGTGATCGAAATGGCCGCCCCATATCTCAGACCTGGAGGCAAGGTCATCGCCTCGGGTCCGCCAGTCTCCAAGGCGATGCCAAAGGTCGAATGGCCAAACGCCGAATGGAAGAAAGTCGAGTTTCCGGGGCTCGGACTGCCGAGGGCCTTCCTGGTGGCGACAATTCAGGATTGATTTCACGGGTTTACTCCGCTATTGTTTCACGTGGAACATCGGTCTTCAGGGCTGTTTCACGTGGAACACTGAGGAGAGCGGTCTGGGGCGGGTCGTCGCTGTCGCCAACCAGAAGGGCGGCGTGGGAAAGACCACCACGGCCGTCAACCTCTCGGCGGGTCTGGCTCTTGCCGAGCGGCGCACCCTTCTAATCGATCTGGATCCCCAGGGCAATGCGACCACGGGTCTCGGGGTCGATAAGAACTCGCTGAAGAGAACGATCTATCACGTCCTCCTCGAGGGAGTCGCGATTGAGGAAGCGCGGATCAAGACCGATATCGGATTCCTCGACCTGGTGCCGGCTGACATAGACTTGGTAGGGGCCGAAATCGAGCTCGTGTCTACGGATGATCGCGAACGGCGGTTCCAGCAGGCTCTTGCTCCTGTCCGGGGCGTCTACGACTTCATCATCATCGACTGCCCCCCTTCCCTCGGCCTCCTCACTCTGAATGCACTCACGGCCGCCGACCGGGCTCTCGTACCGCTCCAGTGCGAGTACTATTCGATGGAGGGCCTCGCCCACATCCTGCGCACGATCGCTTTGGTCAAGGACAAGCTCAACCCCAATCTGGAGATCGAAGGCGTAGTCCTCACGATGTTCGATGGACGGACCAGCCTGGCCGCCCAGGTCAAGGCCGAGGTGCAAGGACATCTGGGCAGCCAGGTAATGCAGACGATAATCCCGAGGAACATCCGGATCACGGAAGCGCCGAGCCATGGCAAGCCGATCATGCTTTACGATCTGCGATCCCCCGGTTCTGCGGCCTACCTCGAGCTGACAAAGGAGGTCCTCGCGCATGAACGCTAAGCATGGCCTTGGACGCGGACTCGGGGCTCTTCTGTCCTCGTCTCCTGGGCCGACCCCGGCTCCAGAGAGCTCGGAATCGACAGTCCAGGAGCTTCCCATCGCGAGCATAGTAGCCAACCCGAGACAGCCAAGAAAAACCTTTGACGACAATAGTTTACGTGATCTCGCTGCATCCCTGAAGCGCTCTGGCCTGCTCCAGCCAGTGGTGGTCAGGCGCCATGGCCAGCAGTTCCAGATCGTCGTCGGCGAGAGGCGGTGGCGCGCTGCCCGTCTCGCCGGCCTGAGCCACATCCCCGCGGTCGTTCGGGACACCACGGATGCCGAGTCGCTCGAGCTGGCGCTCGTCGAAAACCTCCTCCGCGAAGATCTCAATCCGATGGATGAGGCGGAAGGCTATCAGCGTCTTCTCGGAGAATTCGACTGGACACAGGAAGAGCTCGGACAGCGCATCGGCAAGGATCGCAGCAGCGTCGCCAATTGCCTTCGCTTGCTCAAGCTCCCGGGCGTGATTCAGGACGATCTTCGCGCGGGGCGACTGACGATGGGCCACGCGCGCGCGCTTCTCTCCCTCGACTCCCCTGCCGACCAGCTGAAGCTCCGCTCGGAGATCCTCGCCCACTCGTGGTCCGTGCGCGCGACCGAAGCCGGCGTCCAGCGCAAGCAACGCCAGGCTCCTCGTCGCGCCGGGCGCCGCTCGGCGGAGCTGACCGCGCTCGAAGATTCGCTGCGCGAGAGCCTCGCCACGCGCGTGCGCCTGGTCGGCACCGAGCGCGCCGGCCGCATCGAGATCGTCTACACCTCCGCCGAAGACCTCGAGCGCCTTACCGAGCTCATCACCGCTCGGCGCGGCTAGGTCGCGTACACTCGGGCCATGGCCGAGCGCATCGTGGTCGGGCTGTCGGGAGGAGTCGATTCCTCCGTCGCGGCCGCCATCCTCGTCGAGCAGGGCTTCGACGTGGTCGGCATCACGCTGCGCGTGTGGCCGTG
>Ga0137360_10002130_pt1 | contig 11804 bp, 10 predicted proteins | sample Mad1_60_16metaG_FD_104924 | JGI IMG/M metagenome (GOLD analysis project Ga0137360, IMG submission 104924) | Vadose zone soil microbial communities from Angelo Coast Range Reserve, California, USA - Mad1_60_16 metaG | ecosystem: Environmental > Terrestrial > Soil > Vadose zone | place: USA... | reverse complement strand
GATCAAGAACGTGGTTTGATCGAAGCGGAAGCAGGCATCCAATGGCCAAAATTGATTCGCACCTATCTGGACGCTCAGGCGGGCAAGGCAAAGCAATGGGGTATTGCTCAAAAACAGACCGGCGCCGACACATTCACGCTCGCTGGAAGTCTCTCGTCCAACGTGCATGGGCGCGGCTTGGCGATGAAGCCGTTGATCTCGAACATCGAATCATTCACTCTGGTCAACGCCGATGGGAAATCGATTCGCTGTTCGCGCGATGAAAATGGCGAGTTGTTCCGACTTGCGATCGGTGGCTACGGGCTTTTTGGGTTAATCAGCAGCGTAACGCTTCGGCTCGTTCCCCGGCAAAGATTGCGACGCGCGGTCGAGATAATTCGCGCGCACGATCTGCCAAAAAGCTTTGAACAACGATTAGCGCAGAAGTTTCTTTACGGGGACTTTCAATTTTCAGTCGATGAAAAGTCACCGGACTTTCTGCAGCGCGGAGTGTTTTCCTGCTACCAGCCGATCGAGGAACACGAACCGATTGTCGCCAAAAAGGAGCTACGCGATGATGACTGGCTGGAGCTCTTGCGGCTTGCTTACACCGATCGCGAAAAGGCGTTCAAGCGATACAGCGATTACTATTTGTCAACAAACGGACAGACCTATTGGTCCGACACGAACCAACTCAGCGCTTATCTGCCGAATTACGCGCAAAAACTTCGGGAGCAAATTGGGGGCGAAGAATCGAGCCTCATTATTACCGAAATTTATGTTCCGCGGACGGATCTTCCCGAATTCTTAGCGCAGGCCGCAGAACTGTTGCGCTCCAACCATACGATTGTCATCTACGGCACAGTCCGACTGATCGAAAAAGACGATGAGAGCTTCTTGGCTTGGGCCAAAGAACCTTACGCGTGCATCATCTTCAATCTGCTCACGCTCCACACAACGGCAGGCATTGAAGCGTCGGCGCGTTCCTTTCGCGGCTTGATTGATTTGGCGATAGCTCGCCACGGAAGTTATTACCTGACCTACCATAAATTCGCGAAGCTCGAGCAGGTCATGGCGTGTTATCCCCAGTTCAAACAATTTCTCGCTCTGAAAAGAACCTACGATCCCGCTGAACGCTTTCAGAGTGATTGGTATCGCTATTATCGGAAGCTCTTCGCGAGCTGATGACCAGAGAGCAGAAGCGCGATCTTTCATGCTGCCGTTCGCCATCATTGCTTTGATTCTGATTCTTGCGCGCGCAACCACTGAACTGTGGCTGAGCCGACTCAACCAAGGTCACGTCCGCGCGAACGCAAATGAAGTGCCGCCTGCATTTCGCGGAATCATTGACGAGGCGACGTATCGCCGTTCGGTTGATTACACACTGGCCAAGAGCCGCTTGGGGGACATCGTCACGTTGTTCGACGCCGTGGTGCTCATCGCAGTGCTTTTCAGCGGCGTATTGCCATGGGCATTTGGAAGACTCAGTGCGAGCTCCGGCACTTCGGTCTGGGCGATTGCCGGTTTCCTCTTCGTTACAGGCATTGCGTTAAGCATCCTCGCATTGCCGTTCGCCTGGTACGCGCAATTCAAACTCGAAGAGCGATTCGGTTTCAACACCATGACTATGAAGACGTGGGTGCTCGATCGTGTGAAAGGATTTCTGCTCGTGTTGCTGCTCGGGTATCCGTTGCTTGCCCTGGTGTTGAAACTGATCGAGTGGACTGGCGCAAACTGGTGGCTTTGGGCGGCGGCGGTGGTCATCGCATTTCAATTGCTCCTGTTGCTCATCGCGCCCGCGATCATCATGCCGCTCTTCAACAAGTTCACACCGCTGCCGGAAGGAACGTTGCGCGAGCGCCTCTTCGCACTGGCGCAGCGCACCGATTTTCCAACGCGCAGTATCGACGTGATGGACGGCAGCAAACGCTCGCGCCATTCCAACGCCTTCTTCACCGGCCTCGGACGTTTTCGAAAAATTGCCCTGTTCGACACGCTCATCGCGCAACTCACCGAGCCGGAACTGGAATCCGTGCTCGCACATGAAATTGGCCATTACAAAAAGCGCCATGTAATAAAGTTGCTCGGCGTTTCCGTCGGTGGCGTCCTTGTGGCCTTCGCCGCGATCGCCTTGCTGGCACGTCAGCAATGGTTTTATCGCGCGTTTGGTTTCCAGTATCAGGCAGGCTTTGCCGCCGCGAATGTCGTTCCTGCGATGCTGGTGTTTGCGCTACTGGCGGGGACGATAAGTTTCTGGATTTCGCCGGTCGCTCACATCTGGTCGCGTCGTTTCGAGTACCAGGCGGACGAGTTTGCGCGTGCGACAATGGGAGAGGCGCAGTCCCTTATTCGAGCACTGCGCAAATTGAGCGAAAAAAACCTTAGCAATCTCACTCCCCATCCGCTCTACAGCAGCTTTTATTACTCGCATCCGACCCTGCTCGAACGGGAACGCGCACTGCGAACATCGGCTTAGCGCAAGCGGACGCATGCGTGCTTCGCGCTTTGGCAATAACTACATCGGCGCTTGACACAAACGCCGCCACAACGTGCGCTGTTCTAACATGTCGAGAGCCATCGTTGTTGGCGCTGGAATCAACGGAGTTACCGCCGCGGTCGAACTAAGAAGACGTGGTCACGACATAGTGCTTGTCGATCCGGGGCCGCTTCCGCACCCACTTGCAGCCTCAACTGACATTAGCAAAGCAGTTCGCGCCGCGTACGGCGCAGACGAAGAATACACCGAGTTAGCTGAACGCTCGATCAAACTCTGGCACAAATGGAACGAAGACTTCGGCATTGAGTTATATCACGAGGTCGGCGTGATGTTCGTACGACAGCGGGAAATGAAGCCGGGCGATTTCGAATATGAAAGTTTCAAAACATTGGAACGCCGTGGACATAAGGTGGAGCGCGTGAACTCGGCGCGATTCTGGAAGCGTTTTCCGGCATGGAATCCGGAACTTTATCGAGATGGGGTTTTGGAGCTGGAAGCCGGCTACGCGGAAAGCGGTCGCGTGGTTGCAGCATTAATTGGCCGCGCCAAATCGCTGGGCGTTGAGTTGCTCGAGGGCGCCAGGTTTTCCCAGTTGGATGAGATAGGTGATGGTGTCAGCGGAATCGTGCTGGATAGCGGAAAACGGATTGCTGGTGATTTTGTTGTTATGGCAGTGGGCGCGTGGACGCCATATCTATTGCCTTTTACAAGGGAATTCTTCCGTGCCAGCGGCCAGCCGGTCTTTCACTTGAAGCCCCGGCAATCTGAGCTATTTGCGCCCGAACGTTTTCCGGTTTTCGGCGCGGACATTACAACGACGGGTTACTACGGGTTTCCAATCAATCGCGATGGTGTCGTGAAGATCGCAAATCACGGTCCTGGGCAGGAGATGTCGCCAGAATCTCCTAAACGGGCTGTGACTCCAGAAGATGAAAAGAATCTGCGGGAGTTTTTGTCATCGACGTTTCCCGCACTGGCCGAAGCGCCGATCGTTTACTCACGCGTCTGCATGTATTGCGATACACACGATGGTCATTTTTGGATCGCCCGCGATCCGGAGCGCCAGGGATTAGTAATTGCTGCAGGTGATTGTGGCCACGGATTTAAGTTTGCGCCTGTGCTTGGCGAAGTCATTGCCGATGCGGCTGAAGAAAAACCGAACCCGATTCTGCAAAAGTTCCGCTGGCGGCCGGATGTGCGCACGGGAAGCGGTACAGATGTCGCGCGTTTTAATCCAAAAACGTCCAACGCTCAACGCCGAACGTCCAACGTCGAAATTAGACGCGATTAGGAAATCGCCTTTCCTTGGGAAGCTGTCTCTTTTTTTGGCTGGCGCCTTAGTAGCGTGATTTGTTTGATGCGCGCCGAATCGGATGGGCTCCAGGTCGCAACATCCGGATCATCTTTAAAAGCATTGTGGACGAGACGCCGCTCATAAGAGTTCATCGGTTCAAGCTGAAGTGAACGGCCTGTGATGCGCACGCGGTCGGCCAATTCTCGCACGCGTTGCACAATGCGATCTTCGCGCATGGAGCGAAAGTGTTCGCAATCGACAATGACTTTTTCAGCGTCTTTGTCTTTGGCTTGCAGCAGCCGATTAAGCAAAAACTGGATGGCTTCGAGCGTCTCACCATCGCGCCCGATGAGGCGTCGGCTTTCCTCGGTATAAATCTGCAGCGTCGGGTTGCCGCCTTCGTTCGTCGTCTCCTCGATTTGCACAACGAAGCCGAGATAACCAAGCATCGTGTCGAGCAGATCTTTCGGCGTCATCATCGTTTTCGTTTTCCGGCAGGCGCAATTTTCTCGAGCGTCGGCATCGGTTGTCGTTTGTTCTGATAAAATTGCAAGATGCTGAAAAGATTTTGTGCAGTGTAATACAATGCCAGAGCCGCGGCAAAATTGTAACAGATAAATAGAAAGATCAGCGGCATGAACATGGCGATGCGCCGCTGGGTGGGATCGCCCGTTTTTGGCGTCATCGCCATGAGCCAAATCTGCGTCGCGGCCATGCACAGCGGAATGATATTGATCGGCCAACCGAGCAACGGCAGATGCGCTACGGTGTCCGGCTGAGAAAGATCTTTTACCCACAGAAACTTTGCGTTTCGCAATTCCACCGCCTGACCAAGCATTTTGAAAAGACCGAAGAAGATCGGAATTTGAATCACCATCGGCAAACAGCCGCCGACCGGATTGATCCCGTATTGCTTGTAGAGCTTCATCACCTCCTGATTCATTCGAGTTGGATCGTCTTTGTATTTTTCGCGCAGCTCCTGCATTTTCGGCGAGAGCGCAGCCATCTGGCGCATGGAGCGGTTCGCTTTGTTTTGGATTGGCCAAAGCGTGAGTTTGATGATCGTGGTGAGCGCCAGAATCGCGAGGCCGTAATCGTGCAGCCAACTGTTCAGCAGGTTCATGAAGTTGAGCAGAAATTGGCACACGATTTTGAACATCCCGAAGTCCATCACCTCGGCCTCGTTGTGCGGAAGCTGCGCGAGGCGGTGATAGAGTTTCGGGCCAGCGTAGATTTCGAAACGCGCGCTGTATGTTTGCCCGGGCTGCAACTGAAATCCCGGCATCCCAAGCGCACCCTCAATGGCTAGCAGCTTTTGGTCTGGCGAGTGTTCGATGTCGAAACGCTGGCCCCATACACCCGTTGCCTTAGCAGTGAGCGGTGCAACCAACGTAGTAAAAAACTGGTTGCTCACCGCAACCCATTCCGCGCCGGCAATGCTCTCCTGATAATACGGCCGGGCTGCGCGCTGACCCAGACCGAGAAAACCGCCACTGCTTCCGAACCATCCGACATCAATCCCTTTCGCTCTTCCGTCGATGCACCAGACCAGACGCGTGAAGGACGGATAATCTTTCGGATGAATCGGGGCCGCGGAACCCAGTGTTACAAAGTAGCCGCCGCTTTGATATGGCTTGTCTCCCCGGTTCTCCACATCAACATCCATTTCGATCACGTAGTTGTCCTTGTTCTCAGGAGATTTTTCGAAGAAGAACTTTTTTCGGATAACGACTTGCTCGGCCGTCGTGTGCTCAAATCGCACAGCAGAATCCGACTCCGGGGACGCACTAAACTCAGCGAGCGTTGGCGTGGACGGTTGCTCGATGATTGCGCCGATCGGCGCGCTCTGCGCTGAATTCAAGACAACTGGTTGTCCTTTCTCCGCTACTTGCCTGAGCAGGACTGCTTCCTTAATTCCACCACCGCGATTCGTCAGGCGCAGTTCGACGTCTGAATTGCGCAAGGTCTCTATCTTCTCGGCAAAGCTCGGAGTTTGCTCCGGGCTCGGTGCAGCTTCCGCGACGGCAGTCGGCGATGGTGAAGCCGCAAAGATTGCAGGACTTGGCGTGGGAGAAACTTGTCCCGGCGTAACACCGACTGGAGCGGGTTTCGGCGTCATCTGTTTTGCCAGATAGATTTCCCACACGACGAGCCCGATTACGCAAAGGGCAACGACAATCCAGGCAGTTCGATCCATAAATCGTGAATTGCGCTCGCAGGCTATTCAGCGCGCTTGGGCTCTATGGTTAATGCTGAGCCCACCTGGTCGATCCTGGATGCCGGATTTTTCCGTTCCGGTACGGGGTCATACCCGGATCCGCCCCACGGTTGGCATCGAGCGAGACGCTTCAATCCGAGCAAGCTTCCGTACAAAATGCCATGCGCCTCAACCGCTTCCAAAAAATATGCCGAACAGGTCGGCGTAAATCGGCAGCCGGAATTAGGACCGCACAGCAAGTGCAGGAACGGCGAGAGCGTACATTGATAAACGCGAATCAAAAAACGAACCAATCGGAGCATCAAAGCAGGATAGAAGCGCGTTTTGCGAGACGCAACCATTCATGTTCCAGCGCACGATAGCTCGCGTCGGCCGCCTCGCGTCTGGCGATGAGCACAATCCAAAAGCCCTCTCGCAGAGTGTGCTGGTTCCGGCGCACAATTTCCCGCAGACGGCGCCGAACACGATTACGAACGACTGCGCCTCCGATGCGACGTGAAGTAACAAAGCCTACACGGCACGGGCCAGCATTCTCTATCGGCGCCACATTGGCTATTAGGAGTTTGCCGCGTCGCGTATACCCGTCGCGTTTCACGCGCTTATATTCTGACGCCTGCGTCAGGCGCCGCGCTCTGGGAAATGAGAATGAATCCGCTCGCTTCATACTGATGTCGATTCCCTACCACAAACCGAAAACATGTTGGAGGGCAGATCTCCGCGACGCCAATCTTGGACTCGAAGAGCTCGCCTCTCCAATTAGGGAAGCGGCATCCGTACAGTAGAAGTCTTCTCCCGAAGGTGCCCGGGAGAAGACTTCCCAAGAAAAAAGACGTCCCAGAATCTAGGAACTGGGCGGCGATTCGGTTGTTGCAGGAGGAGATTCCGTTGTTCCAGCCGGACCGGTTGCGCCACTCGCCGCGGGCGGACTCGTGGCGGCTGGACTTGCCGCCGGCTCGGTTGTCTCAGTCTTTTGTTCGCACGCCGCGAGTAACGCGGCACCGGCCAGGATGCAGATGTATTTTTTCATAGTACTAGTTCGAAACGGCACGTTCCTGTAACCGAATAATTGGAGCAACGCAATTTTTGCATAGCATTGCAATTTATTTTTCGGCGCGACGTACTTGATTGGACGTTGGATGTCGAGCGTTGGACGTTTGTTCCTGATGCCCAAGCGCCTGTTCGTTGCGATCGATCTGCCAGATGCAACACGCCAATTGCTTGCAGCCCTTGATCCAGATATCCGGGGCGCGCGCTGGATCGACCCGGGTCAGATGCACCTGACGCTCGGTTTCTTCAATGACGTGCCCGATGATATTGATCTCGCGCTGCGCGAAAAACTCAGCGCAATTGAGTTTGGCGCATTCTTTCTGCCCATCAGTGGTGTCGGAACGTTTTCTGCAAAAGGCGCTCCGAAGATTATCTGGATTGGCGTAGGCAAGGCGCACCCGCATCTGTTTCAAATTCACAAGCGCGTGCAGGAAGCCGCGCTCGCCGCCGGCTTGGAGCCGGAGCTGCGCCCGTGGCATCCACACATTACCATCGCGCGCTGCCGCGATGTCGCGCCTCAATCCCTGCGCAAATTTCTGCAATCGAATGCCGAGTTTGATGCAGGAATGATCCGCGTCGAAGCATTCCATCTTTATTCCAGCAAACTGACTCCTGCCGCGCCGGTCCATACGCGCGAGCTGAGCGTGCATTGCCGCGATAAAAAATTGTAGGCCGTCTCTGTGAGACGGCGGCGTCTGGCACAGACGCCCTACAGGCCCTTGCTTGAGAGCGGCGCAGCTACGTGCTCGAGCGAGCGTCGTTCGGCTGGCACGCCGATCCATGCTTCGGTCGCCGCGCCAAAAATCATCAAAGCCGCAGCCACAAGATATCCGAAGAACAATGCCGTAGTCGATCCGGTCCCGATGATCCATCCGAACAGGATTGGTGCGCCGACGCCGCCTGCCAGCGTTCCAATCGCGTAAAAAATTGCAATTGCCACCGCGCGGATTTCCAAAGGAAAAATTTCGCTCACGGTGAGGTACGCTGAGCTCGCTGCCGCAGACGCGATGAAAAAAATAATCGTCCAGGCAAGAGTCTGTGTTTGTGCGGTAAGCACGCCTGCGTGAAAAAGCCAGGCGGTAAACCCCAGTAAAATACCTGCGAGCCCATAGGTAAGAGTAATCATTTGTTTGCGGCCGATGGTGTCGAAGAGATGTCCGAGAACCAATGGCCCGAGCACGTTTCCAAGAGCAAACGGCAGGAGATAGCCGCCTACGTTTTGCTCCGGCACGGCGTAAAAGCGCATCAGCACGAGTGCGTAAGTGAAAAAGATCGCGTTGTAAAAGAAAGCCTGAGTGGACATCAGCACAAAGCCGAGAAATGAACGGCGGCGATGTTCGTGCACGATCGCGTCCCAAATTTCGTGCCACGGCGTGTGCGTACGCGTGCGAATGCGTGTGGCCGTTTCGTTGTAGCCGGGATCCGCGATCCGGGCCGCACTTGCGCCAAAAATCTTTCGCTCCACCTCGGCAACGATTTCTTCCGCCTCAAGATTACGTCCATGGATCATCAACCAACGTGGGCTTTCCGGAATCCAGCGACGAAAGAAAATCACGATGAGGCCAAGCGTCGCGCCGATTCCAAATGCGCATCGCCAACCGAGCCACGTAGGTATGTAGCGTGGATCGAGCAGCACGAGCGTTGCGGCCGCGCCTATGGCCGCACCGATCCAGTATGAGCCGTTGATGATCAAATCCACCCGGCCGCGCACACGCGCCGGAATTAGTTCGTCAATCGCCGAATTGATCGCAGCGTATTCGCCGCCAATGCCCGCGCCCGTGATCGCGCGAAAGAATGCGTAGCTCCAGAAGTTCCAAGAGAAAGCCGACAGCGCTGTTCCGATGAGATAAACGGCAACGGTAATGAAGAAGAATTTCTTGCGACCAAATCGATCAGTCCCGTAGCCGAAAAGCAGCGCACCGAGCACCGCGCCCGCGAGGTAACAGGTCGCGCTCGCGCCGACCCCCGTATCGGCTAATCCAAGCGTCTCATGCCGGGTCAAAATTCCGCCTACCGCTCCAGCCAATGTGACTTCCAGGCCATCGAGAATCCAGGTCGCGCCGAGCGAGACAACTATGAGCCAGTGCCACGAGCTCCACGGCATCCGGTCCAGCCGCGCCGGCACATAGGACTCGATCGTTTCGGCGTTTGCCATTCTGGCAGTCTTTCGCGCAAAGAAACGCGCGATGCAAAGCAGGCCGAGGGCGGCCTGGCTCCATCGGTATGCATTCGCCTCGAACGTTGGAGACGGCTTGCCCTCAGGCCGTTCTTGGATCCATGAGAGTGCTTCTAATCCAGCAGTTCGACCTGATCGCCTTTGTGCAGCATGCCTTCTACCATGACCGCACCGTAAACACCGGCCATCCCTTCGTGAGCTTGCGCTACCTTCTTCAGTATCGCCGGCGCTTTTTCGCCCGTATCGGGATCGAGAGTGATCATCACACAGCGCGCATCGCGCTCCAGAACGGTGACGACAACCTTAGGCCCGATCCGCAGCGATTTACCCACAAACTCATTTTCGGCGAAGCCTTGAGCCGACGTTAAATCCACATAGACGTTTGCTCGGAAACGCCGTTTGTCGATCGGCGTACCTGTTTCTTCCCCCAATTGGCGCGCCGATTGCAAACTAAAGATCGACACGGGCCGGCAATCGGTCATGGCGCGCTCGGATCGCATCAACGTGAGCTGATGCTTCTGATCGATGTCGGCTCGCAACAAGTCGATCAGCGCTGGATCATCAATCGCGAGTGTTTGTCCGTCCGGCGTTTCAACATCAACCGTTAACTCTGAAGGGTCGGCCCACACCGGGTTCGCGCCCATGGTCTCCGCTTCCGTCAAGTTAATGGGCCGCGCCGCTTTGTCGGGATAACGGAAGTGCGGGCGATATTGCAGAAGTCCTTGTTGCTCGCGAGCTGTCAGATATGGAAATCCCTTTGGGCTCGCTGAACTTTCGAAGGCGAAGAGGCGATCGCCATAAACTCCGGAGAAACCTGCAAAAGCTTCATCCACTTCTTGGCCACGCATGCTCTTAACAGGGTAACGCCAAAGACTATCAATCTTTCCTACGATGCTCATGCCTTAGAAATCATCTCGTAAATAGTTTTGTCCGGTTGTTCGCGGGCCGAGGGCGGCCCGGCTCCATCGGCGCGCCGGCACGCCAACGTTGGAGACAGCCTGCCCTCAGGCTGCTTCGATCTATGACACGAATTCTAGGTTCCTTCTTGGACACTTGGCTGTTAATCCGATTACGATTTGCCAATCACGATGTCGCCATAGGTGCTGTTGACGATTGCCTTCAGTTCCTCTTGTTCTGCAGCGGGTACGCTGAACTTGTCGAGTGATTGTTGAAAATCATCCATGAACGCGTCCCATTCTTTAGGCGTGATATTGAGGTGTTCGTGAGACTCGCGCATCGGGCGTCCGGTATATTTCTGCGGACCGCCCGAGGCCCAGCCGACCATTTCGGTAACGAGATACTTAAAACCGGGTGGCGGGACCTTGTGGTGGGCTTCGTTCACCGCTGGGTTGGCATTCAAGCGCGGATCAGTCATGACGCGGTCAATGAGATCGTCGACGACGCAGGCGATGCTGTAAATTCCCCCGAGGCGTTCGTAGAGGGACGGCTGCGTTGGTTGTGCTGACATACGCCGCTCCTGGATATGTTTAACAGTTCGCCGCCGGCTAAACAACTACTGATTTAGATCAGCACGGCGCATCAGCGCGTTCGCCGGCAAACCGGGATCGAGGACCTTTCGCGCGCTTTCCAGACCGGCGACCGGCAGCTTAGCAGCATCGAGCAATCCAATCTGAACCAGCACCGATGCCTGGTCCCAATAAATGTGCTCATGAGCCAGCTTGCCGTCTCTAAATCGAACGATCGCGACCAGTGGCACTTCCACACGCTTTCCTGTGGGGGCGATACCCGGCAACATCCAATCCATGCGGATCGTGTGAGTGAATTTGAAGACCATTTCGTCTACCAACTGGTCCTCGCCGATTGTTCGCGAGACAGGCGTCATTTCGGTATCCGGAGGCATCTGTGGAATGAAGCGTTTCGAATAAAACTCGCGCAGTTCATCGCGGCCGACACCGCCGGTCAGCACTGGAATGTGATTTACGTAAGCGTCTTCGACCATCGTCGCGAGTGTGTCTTCGGTGTTGCGCGTCGAGAACTCATACTGCACATGCTCTTCCCAGAGGTGGCGTAGAGTTTGTTGGGCGGGGCTAAGATTATTGGTTGCGTCCGTTTCTTCGGGTTTGGCCATGATTTCCTCCTGTTGGTTTTTTAATGGAACGCGGCGACAAACATCGAGCGTGCAACGCACTCAGGTGCGAAGCGACAATCTGAGCCAAGGCAGTTAATAGGTGCGTCACCGCGCGGGATTGTCGAGAGACTACGGAAAGCCAGTGCGAGCACGCCGTTCGGAATGGCGAGATAGAGACTGCCCTCAGTCGGGCAGGAACGTCACTTTACCCGTGGAGACATCGTAGATCGCTCCGACGAGGCCGACCGTACCGGCGTCGAGCTGAGCCTTTATCGTCGGGCTCTTCTCGCGAATCTCCTGCATCGCCTGAGACACGTTGGCCTGGGCGACTTTGTTGACGTACACGTCGTCTTTCGCGCTTCCGGGGCCGGATGCCGACACGGCGGGCCGGATCTTCGCCAGGAGCCCGGTGAGATTACCCAGCTTCGCGTCGTCGATGGAGCCCTTCACAGCCCCGCATGAGGTGTGCCCGAGGACGACGAGCAGCTTCGATCCGACGACCTT
>Ga0137360_10002129_pt1 | contig 11805 bp, 8 predicted proteins | sample Mad1_60_16metaG_FD_104924 | JGI IMG/M metagenome (GOLD analysis project Ga0137360, IMG submission 104924) | Vadose zone soil microbial communities from Angelo Coast Range Reserve, California, USA - Mad1_60_16 metaG | ecosystem: Environmental > Terrestrial > Soil > Vadose zone | place: USA... | reverse complement strand
GGTAAGAGCCGTATGCAGCAATCCTGCCCGTACGGATCTGTGCGGGGGGCGCGAGGTTAACTCGCGTCCCTACCGCGACTGTGGCAGGGGAGAGTGGGCAACCACTCCCCCTATGCCGATTTCGTCTCCCGCTGGGCGCTAGAGTAACCTTGAACAGAGGAATGCCATCCTACCTCACTGGGCTTTGGGGAGGTCATCGTGAGCATCCCCGGGTTGAAATGGAAGACTCTCAGGGGAAACACTGGTCGAGAGTTCCGGGCGCGCCGAGTGCATCGCGGCCTGGCGGCTGGCCTCTTCCTGGGCCTGTCCTTGCTTTTGGTTCCTGACGCGCCGGCCCAACGAACGCAACTCAAACAGGGTTGGAACAAGTTTTCTCCGCAAGACGACATAAACCTCGGCAAGCGAGCAGCCACGGATGCTGAAAAGCTGTTGCCGTCTTGCAATGCGCCGAAGGTTGATGCCTACCTGACACAACTTGGCACGCGACTGGCGCAAAAGCTGCCGACGGGTGGTGTGCAGTATCCTTTCGAATTTCATTGTGTGAACGACAAAGCCATCAATGCGTTTGCTTTGCCCGGCGGATATGTGTTTGTGAACCGCGGCGCGATCGAAGCAGCGGACAATGAGGCGCAGCTAGCTGGAGTGATCGCCCACGAATTGTCGCACGTCGCTCTGCGCCATGGCACCAACCAGGCAACCAAGGCGATGCTGGCCGAGACTGGTTTGGGAATCTTCGGCGCAGTTTTCGGAGACACCACCGGCGGCGCGCTCCTGACGCAACTGGGCACTTTCACGGCCGGCGGTGTGCTCCTGCGCTATTCGCGAACTGCTGAGTCGCAAGCCGACGTGATGGGCACTCAGGTCCTTTACGATGCGGGCTATGACCCGCGCGCCCTAGCGCAGTTTTTCGAAAAGCTCGAAGCGGAAACGAAGGGGAAGAATCCTCCGGAGTTTTTCTCCGACCACCCGAATCCGGAGCACCGCGTCGGGCGCGTCGATGAAGAAGTCGAGAAGCTTGGGGGCGTTCCGCCAAACGCCAAGCGGGACTCCGCTGAATTCGAAGCCATCAAGCGAGAAGTCCTGGCTCTGCCGGTGGTCAAAAAGCCGGTCGCCGGGGCGCCCGGCGCCGTCGCTGTCCCCGCGCCGCCTTCCCGCAACTTCTCGGAGTATCAGGCGAGTTCGTACACCCTCAAGTATCCGGACAATTGGAAGAAGTATCCCGATAGCAACAGTGGCGGGGTTTCCTTTGCGCCCGAAGGCGGGGTCTTAGATGACGGCAGCGGCCATAGCGCCCTCGCGTATGGGCTGATCGTCGGCGTGGCGCAGGCTAAGGGCGATACCAACGATGGGAAAGCACTGAATAGTGCGACACGCCAGGTGATTCAGGACCTTCAAAAGTCGAATCCGAGCCTGAAAATCACACGGCAAGGCGAGGGTTTGCGCCTGGACGGGCAACCTGGGATTTCGACATTTCTAAGCAATGTTTCGCCGGCGGGCGGCCAGGAAACGGATTGGCTCGTCACCGTTCTGCGCCCGGAGGGTCTGGTCTATTTCGTCTGCCTCGCTCCGCAATCCGCCTACGACAATTACGACATGACGTTTTCCTCGATCCTGGACACGGTCCGGTTTACAAGATAGGGAGAGGATTCAACGCACAGAACGCAGAGAAGAGAAGGACTTAAAGAATCCTGAAATACAATAAGGGCGTCCCGGTTGGGACGCCCTGTGGTTTAGACTTGCTCGAAGCCAGCTATTTTCCGTCGCCGCCAAAGAGGAACGGCAGAACTTCTGTGCCTTCCTTCTGCACTGCCTGGAGTTCGCTGGGATCGATGCCTAGCGCCTTCAAAAGCGACGCCGCAACTTGAGAGGTGGCCACCGGAGTTTTGACCACGCGAGAATGCAGAGCGGGGTTGGAGACGATCAGCCCGACGTTGGTGTCGCCAAAGCTGAAACCGCCGTGCTCGGCGTTTTTGGCTGTCGAGTGGGTGTAGACCGTGCCGTAGATGGGTTGCACGATGATATCGGGCGTGGCGTTGTCGGTCAGCGGGCTGTTGAACTTGAGATTGATCTCATTGCCCGCCATAACCTCATCTATGAACAAAGCGTTCGCATTGGCATTCAGATAAGCGGCAGCCGCCGCGGTCTGGCTCTGGTCTCCCAGCCAGATCAGCGCGATATCGTCGTCCTGAACGAAGCCACAAGCTTGCTGGGCCGTGGGACTGCAAGCGTTGGCGTTGGCGATGGCAATGGCGCCGCCGTTGGTGGCGGCATCCGGCAATGTGGCAACGATATCCGCGAAGTGGCCCGGCTTGTTGATCTTGGTTGGATTGATGGGCGACTGGCCATGTTTGGCGCTGACGATGAACAGGGTCGAATCGTAAATGTGCCGCACTTTGAGCCCCTGAATCATGCTGGCCAGAGCAGCATCGGTCTGTTCCAGCGCGTATTCTAGAACGTCAGTCGGCGTGCCCAAGCCGTCCTTGTACCCGCCAGGCTTTCCGGTAAACATGGTGTCGTCGCCGCAGCCACCCGCGGCGTTGTCCGTCGACAGCTTCTGTCCCACGCTCACACCCTGAAAGTTCATGCCGAACACCGTCGGAGTGCCCGTTCCGGGCGTCCCATCGTGCCTCAGGCCTTTAATTTCGTTGAGGATTCCGACAACCTTCTTTTGGTCATTCTCGACGGAGCAAACCACGCTGACAGTGTTGTCGAATCCGCCGAAGTTGGTAATCTCCGGAGTGTAGAGATCATCCACGCCCTTGCCGGACGGCCCGTTGGCGATGTCGTAAGCGGGATGCTTGTCTGCCCAAGCCGTGTGACCGCCATTGGCCTTCACCACTTCGAAGATGGTGTTGCTCTTCATCGCGTTGTGAGGAAAGAGCCGGACACAGTTGCCGTTTTCATCGAGGTGATTCGGCAATGCGTTGGGGTCGATGACATTCAGCGAAACTGGCGGCGCGCCTGAGTACTTATCAATGCTTTCGTCAAACACTTGCATGTTGCCCACTTGGCCGGAGCAGGTGGTGTTCGTGGGGTCGAAAATCCCGCGATTGTAGCTCACGTCGTAAAACAGGCCGTGGCTGACGGGAGACCCGCCGGTGATCAGCGCCAGCAGGCCGGGGAAGGAATCCGAGTTCGCTGGAGTGCGCGCGTTCGAATAGGTGATGCCGTGGCCAGCCAACTCAGCCAAGGCAGAATGGGAGTGGGCGGCTACATAGTTGGCAACATCCAGCGCGTGCAAACCGTCCACGCTGATGAGAAGTACGTGCTTAATCTTCTGTCCGCCGCCAAGCTCATCGTTGGCGCGGGCTGGTACAGGAAGAGTGGTGCCGATCAGTCCCAGAGACAGTGCCACGGCTAGCAATCTTTGTTTCAAGTGAATCTCCTTTGTGGGGAAAAGGGATGGATACGCCTAATCCGGGGGTTGAGATTAATGGCAACGTATTACAGGATGGAGAACGAGATATGTCCGCCGTGTAAATCAAGGGCAAAAGGCTGTAGCAAGGGTGGAATTTAATGCGACGGCAGAGAGTAGTACCGGCAGTCCTGGCAGGCAGCGGAAGGACAATCTGCCGGCGGATTTATTTAGCCCGTGTCAGTTCTCCACTTTTCTTGTTTACGTGATGTAAGAGATAAACCTCTGCGGCGCGCTGCAGCGCATCGACGGTTGTCCTCTTCGCTCAGTCCGCGGCTTCGCTGCGCGGGGCAGCCGGCTTCCAACGCAAAATCGGTTTGCGAGCGGCACCGACTTCGTCGAGACGCCGGACGCGCGTGGTGTGCGGCGCAGTCTTCACAATCTCCGGCTTCGTCGCGGCTTCCTCCGCGATGGCCTTCATCGCATCGATGAAGAGGTCGCATTCTTCCTTGGACTCGGATTCCGTCGGCTCGATCATCATGGCCCCCGCCACAATCAGCGGAAACGCCGTGGTGTACGGGTGAAAGCCGTAGTCGATCAGCCGCTTTGCGATATCCATGGTGTTCACGCCGTTTTTCTTTTGAATCGCGTCGCTGAACACCACTTCGTGCATCGAGGGCAGGGAATAGGGCAATTCGTACACGCCCTCAAGTTGTTTTCGAATGTAATTCGCGTTCAGCACGGCGTCTTCCGTGGCCTGCCGCACTCCTGGGCCGTAGGCCAGGATGTACGCCAGCGCGCGAACCAGCACGCCGAAATTGCCGGCGAACGCTTTCACTCTGCCGATGGAATCGGGACGCACCGGCTCCAGCGCCAGCCGCCCGCCTTCTTTTTCCACCAGGATGGGCACCGGCCGGAAGGGCTCGAGAATTTTCTTCATCGCCACCGGACCTGCGCCGGGACCTCCGCCGCCGTGTGGCGTCGAAAACGTCTTGTGCAGGTTCAAGTGCATCACATCGACGCCCAGATCACCCGGACGCGTCACGCCCGTAAGCGCGTTCATGTTCGCGCCGTCCATATACAGCAGCGCGCCTTTGGCGTGCAGGATTTCCGCGATCTCCGGAATTCGCTGCTCAAAAATTCCCAGCGTCGATGGATTGGTGATCATCAGCGCCGCGACGTCGCCGGTCACCAGGTCGCGCAGCTTATCAACATCAATCTGCCCGTGCGACTCGGACTTGATGTTTTCCACCTCGTAGCCCGCGATCACCGCCGTTGCTGGATTCGTTCCGTGCGCGGAGTCTGGAATCAGCACTTTCTTCCGCGGATTCCCCTGCTTCTCCAGGTACGCGCGAATCAGCAGCAGGCCGGTCAATTCGCCATGCGCCCCCGCTGCGGGCTGCAGTGTGATGGCATCCATGCCGGTAATTTCCAGCAGGCACTTTTCGAGCAGCCGCAAAATCTTGAGGCAGCCTTGCGAAAGCTCTTGCGGCTGATAAGGATGCTCGGTAGCAATGCCTTCGAGCCGGGCCACGAATTCATTTACGCGCGGGTTGTATTTCATCGTGCAGGAGCCCAGCGGATACATGCCCAGGTCGATGGCATAGTTCCACGTTGAAAGACGCGTGAAGTGGCGGAGAACTTCGATCTCGCTCACCTCGGGAAAGCCTTCGATGCCCGCGCGCCGGTGATTCGCGCCCAGAGCCTTGGCAGGATCGGCGGCGGGCACATCGAGCGGCGGCAATTCGAATGCGCGCTTTCCCGGCGACGACTTCTCAAAGATGAGTCCTTCGCTTTGATTCGTGTGTCTTGACGCCTTCTTGATTCTGTCGTTCATTCTCGGCTTTCTACTTGTATGGGCGCAGCATTCTGCGCCACCGCGAAGGATTCGTTTCCTTAAATGGGCCGCTCGAGCGCGCGCTTCAACGCGCCCGCGAATCGTTCAATTTCCGCGCGCGTCGTCGTTTCCGTAACGCATACCAGCGCGCGCTTGGTCAGTTCCGGATAGGCAGTACCCAACGCCAACGGCCCGATGATTTTTTCGCGCAGGAGCTCGGCATTGACTATCTTTACAGAACGCGGCAGCTCGACCGTGAATTCGTTGAAGAACGGCGCGTCGAATGTGCGCCGGACTCCGGGAATCTTCAGCAACTCCGAAAGCGCAAAGTGCGCCTTGGACAGGTTCTGTTCCGCCATCTCGCGCAAGCCTTCTTTGCCGAGCAGTGTAAGGTGCACCGTGGCCGCGAGCGCGCAGAGCGCCTGGTTCGTGCAAATGTTGGAGGTGGCCTTCTCGCGGCGGATGTGCTGCTCGCGCGTGGCGAGCGTCAGCACGAATCCGCGCTGGCCATCGGAATCCGTCGTTTGTCCCGCAAGGCGCCCGGGCATTTGTCGCACAAACTTATCCCGCGAAGCAATTACGCCGGCGAATGGCCCGCCGTAACTCGGAGGCAGTCCGAAACTTTGGCCTTCCATCGCCACGATGTCCGCTTCCGCAGGAGGCTTGACCAGCCCGAGGGAGACACCTTCGGCAATCGCGATTACGAACATGGCACCGGCTGCGTGCGTAGCATCCGCGAGCGGCGCGTATGATTCGATCGCTCCGAAAAAGTTCGGCGATTGCACGACGACCGCCGCGACGTCATCTTTCAGGGCCGCCCGCAACGCCTTTGCGTCCACCGTTCCGTTCGCTGTAAACGGAATCTCCTCCACGCGCAAACCTGAATTTTTCGCGTAGGTCTTCAGTACGTCGCGGTACTCCGGATGCACGGACCGCGCCACCAGCACGCGCCGGCGGCCCGTCACGCGCTCCGCCATCAGCACTGCCTCAGTCGTCGCGGTCGATCCGTCGTACATCGACGCGTTCGCCACTTCCTGCCCCGTGAGCTGGCACATCAGCGTCTGAAACTCGAAAATCGCCTGCAGCGTGCCTTGCGTGATTTCCGCCTGATACGGCGTGTAGGAAGTAAGGAACTCTCCGCGCTGGATGATGGCGTCGGTCACCACGGAGCGCAGATGATTGTAGACGCCTGCCCCGAGAAATCTCGTGTACCCGTTCGAATTCTCCGCGGCGCGGTCCTTAAAATACTGGATGATCTCGGCTTCCGAATACGGTCCGGGAATGTTTAGTGCTTTGCGCAGTCGAAAGCGTTCGGGAATGCTGGAAAACAGTTCGTCGATGGATTTTGCGCCGATGGCGGCGAGCATCTCTTGCCGCTCGGCGGGGCTCTTCGGGAGGTAGCGCATCAGGCCGAGGCTTCCTTACCTTTGGCCGCGATGTAGGCCTCGTAGGCGGCCGCGTCCATCAGCCCGCTGAGCTCAGCGGCGTTCGTGAGCCGCACTTTGATCAGCCACGCCGCGCCGTGCGGATCGCTATTGATTTTCTCGGGCGTATTCTGGAGTTCGCCATTGGCTTCGATCACCTCTCCCGCGGCGGGCGCGTAAATCTCGCTGACGGCCTTTACGGACTCCACAGTGCCAAAAGACTTTCCGGGTTCGATTTTCGCTCCGGGGTTGGGCAGTTCGACGAAGACCACGTCGCCCAGTTCGTGTTGCGCGTAGTCGGTGATGCCAATCGTGGCGAGTCCACCTGCCATGCTGATCCATTCATGTTCTTTGGTGTAGCGGTAATTCTTCGGATAGGCCATTTGGTCACTCCTTGGATTCTTTTGCGTCCGATCAGAATTCGCGCGGCGCCGCTGCTTTCTTCGGCCGCTTGTAAAACGGCGTCGGGGCCACCTGCGCCTTGCATTTCTGCCCTCGAATCTCCACGTACAAAACCGTGCCCACCGCAGAATACGCCGGCGGCACATAAGCCAGCGCAATGTTTTTCCCGAGGGTCGGCGAAGGCGAGCCGCTCGTCACCACGCCGATAGCATCGCCTGCTTCATTGCAGCAACAATATTGGTCGCGCGCAATTCCGCGATCCACCATCTCAATCCCCACCAGCGTGCGCCGCAATCCCGCCGCTTTCGCATGCTCCAGTGCCGCGCGCCCCACGAAATCGCCTTTTTCCATCTTGCAGTAGCGATCCAGCCCGGCTTCCCACACATCGATCTTGTCGCTGATTTCGTGCCCGTACAGCGCCATCTTCGATTCCAGCCGCAGCGTATTCCGGCATCCCAGCCCGCAGGGAGCGACGGCGAATTCGCGCCCCGCATCCATCACCTGGTTCCAGACCTTTTCGCTGGTCGCTACGTCGGAGGGCACATAAATCTCAAAACCATCCTCGCCTGTGTATCCCGTGCGCGCGATGAGTGTGTTTTTCAAACCGCAGACCGCTCCATGCGTGAACCAGTAATTCTTGATGCCATTCAACTCCAGGTCGGTCAGTTTCCGCAGCAGATCGACAGCCCGCGGTCCCTGAATCGCCAATTGCGTGTAAGCGTCGCTCAAGTTCTCGACAACGCAATCGAAACTCTTCGTGTTCTCACGCACCCAGTTGATGTCTTTCTCCCGCGTGCCGGCATTGATCACCAGCAGAAAATCTTCTTCGCCCAGCCGGTGCACGATGACGTCATCCACAAACGTGCCTTCGGGATAGAGCATCGCCGAATAGTGCGCCTGGCCGATGGCCAGCTTCGACGCATCGTTCATGCTGATGTGTTGCACCGCCGCCAGCGCCCCGCCGGGCTTCCCGCTGCTGCGGATTCGAATGTCCCCCATGTGGCTGACGTCGAAAACTCCGACGCTGGCCCGCACCGACTTGTGTTCCGCTATCAGTCCGCCGCTCGACGGGTATTCGACTGGCATATCCCAGCCGTCGAAATTGACCATCTTTGCGCCAAGACGGCGGTGCAATGCATTCAGCGGCGTCTTACGAAGCTCGCCCTTGTGAGGAGTTGCGGCGGATTCCATTCCAATGGCTCAAGCAGAAATCGATACTAACACGCGCTCTCAAACGGGTCAAAGAACCCGCCAAGAAGGTAGTGTCCTAATTTGAAAAGCCGCGCGGTCGCTTACGTTGTACAAGCAACCGCCGCGCCCGCTTCAACGTGGCAATCGCCGCCTTCATCACTGGGCGCATCCTCTTGCGTAGATATCGTTTTGAAGCGGCTCGCAGAGCTGGTTTGCTCTGAAGGAATGCCTCCAACTCCTGTTCAAATCGCTTGCGTCTTCGTCCGCCTAGCTTTTCCTCGAGACGCTTTCGAAATGTATGCAGGGCGGCCCTGGTTTTGGTCGGGATCATGGAGCCGAGCTCTCCCTGAACTCCGTCAATCAGTTCCTCCATGGTAGCCTTCCATTGCGAGAGTGGGAGTGTCATCGATACCTGCGCTTTAGTGACAGAGGGTAAGTAAACACCGGCGCGACAGAAACCTTGTTTTCGGCTTCAAATTAGGACACTACCCGCCAAGAAGGTGGCAGGTCAACTTCTGATTACCGTGTCAATGAGGAGTCAGCCCGCTACGTGGAGTGTTGATCAGGGCAAACGCGACGGTGCCGCTGAATGTCGTGGATCAGGCAGGACCCAACTCTGCCACAGCCTTCATACTTGAGGGCGTACGCCGGCATTCGATTCTGGGTTGAGCCAATCAGGCATCACGGCAGGGGTCGGGAATAGTCCCGGCGCAAAAACTCGTAGTTCGGGGACGTGGCCGCCTGGGGCACGCTCTAAGTTCTCTCTTAGATTCATCAGCGATAGAAAAGTGCAGAGGATGCGTCTTTTCAGGTCGTCCGATAAGCACAGATTGCTGCTTACGCGGGCGAGGAGCAAGGCGCATTCCCTTACGTAGATGGCCATCTCCGCACGGCGCTCAACGGTTGCCTTGCGCAATGCCACTTGGCGGTGCATCTCAGCGCAAGCCTCCTCGACGCTCCATGTGAAGTGGTGGACACACAGACCCACCGAATCGAGCTCCGTAGGTACAGGAAGCTTGCAACGGGGAATACAAGCGCGATGCTCGTTCGGCGTAGCCATCCATACCCCCTCTCCCGTTTTTGTGCAAAAGGAATGCCAATGCTCACTAGTACTAGGGTGGATTGACCAGCAGGGAAGGTGAGATCGCATGAATCTTTCCGTTGGCGCGCACGTAAGCGGTGCGAGCTCACCTACCGGTGACTCCAAAAAAGGCCCACCTAGGGTCATTTGTTGTCATGCGACAATTGAGCCCCTAAGCGTATTGACGCTAAGTCTCTAAGATACAAGGTATTAGCCGCCAAAGTGTCCGCTGTTTGGCGCGTCCAGTCCGTGACCCTTCCCTGCATTTCGGGCCCGGTCAGGCTCCTCTGTTGTCCTCCTAGTTTCCTCAAGTTAATAAGCCGAAGTGTGTCTTGCAGTCCGCTGAGAACGATTCGAAGTGTAAGATTTGCAAGCGGTTGGGAAACGCGCCCGGTTCAAACGATTTAGTACTCCCATGAGCTAATACTAGTACTCTTATAAGCTGCCCATAATATGAAATGGAATTCCCACACTGGTACTCCCAGAGTACTGGTGGTCGGCGAGTGCCCAGAGCCAGGGTTCTTCCGTTCTTCGAGAGCTCCTTCTAGAGGCAGCGGTAATCCCATAGGCTACGGCCCACGAGTCAACTCCTCGGGTGAGTGCATTTATCAGGATTTTGTGGCTTTTCGCAGCAGCTCCCGAAAAATGGCCCATAGGTCAACTCAGGAGACAGTCTAGCTCACGCTGGATTACTCGAATAGCGAGGCGTAGTCTCTGCCCATGGCTCTATCGGTCTGGAATCGCCCCGTCCGACGGAAGCACTCTTGAAGAGCACTTTCTATGAAAGCAATTGTACGCACTCGATACGGGCCACCGGACGTGCTGCGGTTCACGGAGGTAGAAAAACCTGCGCCCCAGGCCAATGAGGTCTTGATAAAGCTTTACGCGGCATCGGTAAATCCACTGGACTTATTCTCGCTGAGAGGTGCGCCGTTGGTTCGCCTGATCCCGGGGCTGCGCACACCCAAACAGCCGGTCCTCGGCTGTGATATCGCAGGGCGAGTGGAAGCGATTGGCGGACACGTAAAGCAGTTTCAGCCGGGCGACGAGGTCTTCGGCGTAACAGGTTTCGCAGGGGGAGGGTTTGCCGAGTATGCGTGCGCTATTGAAAATAAGTTGGCGCTGAAGCCAGCCAACTGTTCCTTTGAGGACGCAGCCGCCGTGCCAATCGCGGCAATCACCGCCCTTCAGGGCCTTCGTGATAAGGGACGAATCCAGCCAGGCCAGAAGGTTCTGGTTGATGGCGCGTCTGGCGGCGTTGGCACATTTGCGGTCCAGATTGCCAAATCGTTCGGAGCTGAGGTCACTGCCGTGTGCAGCACGAGGAATGTGGACACGGCGCGATCGATTGGCGCCGACCATGTCATTGATTACACTCGAGAAGATTTCACGCTGAGCTGGCAACGCTACGACCTGATCTTGGGTGCGAATGCCCATCATTCGATTTTCGATTACCGGCGTGCGCTGAGTCAGGACGGAATTTATGTCATCGCCGGAGGTGCTTTGCCTCAAATTTTCCAAGCTATGTTACTGGCGCCGTTGCTGTCACGGATTGGGAGCAAGAAGACGTGTTTTTTCATAGCAAATATCAACCAGAAGGATTTAGTTTCTCTGAAAGTTCTTCTTGAAGCTGGAAAAATTGTGCCCGTCATCGATAGACGTTACCCGTTAAGCGACGCAGCTGAAGCTCTCCGTTATCTGGAAGAACGGCATGCGCAAGGGAAAATCGTATTAACCGTTGAACATGGTAACGCCACTTGAGAAGGCGCTGCGCCAGGCCGCTATATATTCATAACGGCAGGTCAGCTTGGTGGTTCGCGGTCCGAAGTCTTCGAGGCTGGAAACTGTGCTGCAAAGCGCACCGAGCAACCGCGAGATCCAGCCTGTGTCCATTGTTCGCTTCGGAAGCCTTGACTTGAACTGACTTGCGCACTAAATTTGCGGCTGAGGCCTTTCCTCCCTAGGAATAGATCTATGAACCCCCGCATGCGCACCTTCGTCGAGCTGGCGCTAGCAATGGGACTTCTGGTGCCAGTCGCATTGGCGCAGAAGCCCCCGGCTCCCGCACCTCCGCCTTCCACTCCGCCGAGCCATCCTGCGACTCCCGCTCCCTCGAGTACGCCGTCGGGTCAACCGAGAGAGGATCTCGTGATGTTTCTCCTAGGCCGCGTTGCAACCGATGACGGGACACCTGTTCCACATGATGCGTTGGTCGAGCGGGTGTGCAACGACAGGGTACGTCAGCAGGTGTACGCAACTTCCCGCGGCGACTTCAGCATGGAACTGGGATCGATGAGCGATTCTTACCTTGACGCTACCGGGGACAGGTCTCCGCAATATGGCCAGGCTAGCAAGGTTCCGGGTACGGGAATTTCACGGCTCGAGTTAACAAATTGTGAGCTACGGGCCACGGTTTCTGGTTTTCATTCCAGTGTCATCAGCCTTGTGGAGCTTACTCCCGTCAGCAGCAGCATGAACGTCGGCGCCATTGTGGTGCACAGAGCTGCAAAGATTG
>Ga0137360_10002123_pt1 | contig 11817 bp, 8 predicted proteins | sample Mad1_60_16metaG_FD_104924 | JGI IMG/M metagenome (GOLD analysis project Ga0137360, IMG submission 104924) | Vadose zone soil microbial communities from Angelo Coast Range Reserve, California, USA - Mad1_60_16 metaG | ecosystem: Environmental > Terrestrial > Soil > Vadose zone | place: USA... | reverse complement strand
TCGCCGGCCAATCGCTGCGCTTCATGGTCATCAAGAAGCCGAACGGATATGGCACGGCGCTGGACGCTTGCCGGATTTGCGGCGCGGAAGGCTACCGTCAGGATGGCCAGAACGTCGTCTGCCGCCACTGCGGCTCGGCCATTTATGTGCCGTCGATTGGCGAAGCGGGCGGCTGCAATCCCGTTGGCGTGCCGTCGCATATAGCCGGCGGCGATCTCGTGATGGATGTGAGTGCGCTGACGCAGGCGGAAAAAGAGGTCCCCCAGTAGCACAGACACTCTTGTTTACCCTGAGCCGCGAAGGGTCTGTGCCTGAGTGGGCGACGAACATGCCCTATACACGTCGAACGGTCACGATTTATGCCGTTCTTTCTCCCGAATATTGACATTCCATGTTCCTAAGACTAGTTGCCGATTCCTTCAGCCGCCGACCGCGCCACAAGCTCCTCACCGGGGCTGCTCTTGCGTTGGGAATGGCCGTTGCGACTGCGGCAATTAGCGTCTCGCTGGACGTTGGTGATCGCTTGGCGCGCGAGTTTCGCAGCTTGGGCGCGAATCTCGTCGTCACACCGAGAGCGGATTCACTGCCGTTAGAAATTGGCGGCGTCGATTATCGGCCAGTGAACGCTGGCGCATACCTGCCGGAATCCGACCTCGGCAAACTGAAAACAATTTTCTGGCGCAACAACATCATTGCCTTCGCCCCGATGCTCGAAATTCAGGCGCATGTCTTGCCAATGGACGGGAACTGGTCGGACACATCGCTGATTGGAACGTGGGCGGAACACCAAATAAGTCTTCCTGATGGCGGAACATTTAGCACGGGCGTTGCAAAGTCCAATCCGTGGTGGCGAATCGACGGACGATGGTTTCTGGAGAATAGCAAGGAGTGTATCGTCGGAATCGAATTTGCAAAGAAAAACGGCATTAAGGTTGGCGACTGGCTTTCGATAACTGCTGGTGCCGTCACTAAGATTCCCAGCCCGGAAAAGGTCGTCGGCATATTGTCGTCTGGCGGCCCAGAAGATAACGCTGTCATCGTTCCTCTCGGAAGGGCTCAGATCCTCGCGGATAAAACCAGCCAATACCGAAGACTATACGTCAGCGCGCTCACAAAACCAGAAGACGACTTTGGGCGGCGCGATCCGAAGACACTCGCCCCTGCCGATTACGATCGCTGGTACTGCACGCCGTATATTTCGTCCATCGCGCTGCAAATCAGTCAGGTTTTGCCAGGCGCGGACGTGCGCGTGATTCGCCGCGTGGCCGATGGCGAGGGCGCCATTCTCACGCGGGTCCGCACCTTGCTCTGGCTGGTGACATTTGCTTCGCTGCTAGCCGCCGCGCTCGCGGTTGGCGCGTCCTCTGCCGCTTCCGTGATCGAACGTCGAACGGAGATTGGCTTAATGAAGGCGCTCGGCGCAGGGTCAGGTACAGTCGGCTTTTTGCTGGTGGCAGAGCAGCTTTTGCTGGCGCTGCTCGGGGGCGGCCTCGGTTATTCGCTGGGCATTCTGCTCGCTCGCCTTGTGGGCCAGAAAATCTTTGGTGTTGCGCCGGAATTCTCGTTTCTTGTGCTCAGCGTGATTATCGGACTTGCGGCAGTCGTTACCCTTCTTGGCAGCGCGATACCGCTGCGCCGCGCTTCGCGCTACGAACCCGCACCCATTCTGCGAGGCGAATGATGCCAGACCGCAAAATGTTCTGGCGCATCATCCGCCGCATCTTCGCCTCCAATCGCGCTCGCTTGTTCGTCATTTTGCTGGCCCTTGGAGCTGGCGCAGCGGTGACTGCCGCGCTCCTGAATCTTCAAGTCGACGCCAAGCGCCGCCTCACCACCGAATTCCGCGCCTTTGGTCCCAACGTCTTACTTGTCCCGAAAAATTCCCCTTCCGCGGACTCCAGCACTCTCCCAGAATCCGCCGCCCGCTCCGTGCCAGCTCATCTGCCAGCGGGTGATGTCCGCGTTTCATCCGCCCTCTATTTGATTGCCGATGTTTCCGTCCCATCCTCAGGTAAAGCAACGTCCGCCGTGATTGGTGGCTTGAATCCGTTTGCATTCTTGACGGCTTTCCCACGCTCTCCCGTTTACACCGGACCGAATCACTCCGCCAACAACGTATGCGTGCTCGGAGCCCGAGTTGCACGCCAACTCAACGCGCAGCAGGACGCCGAACTAATCTTATCCGTCAGTGGGCGCCGCGGATCGTGCCGCGTCGCCAGCTTTAGGGAGACCGGTGGCCCCGAAGACGACCGCGTCGAAATCAGCTTGCCTGCGGCGCAAAGCTTGGCCGGCCTTCCCAATCGCATCAGCGCCATCGAACTTCGTGTTCCGGGAACTCCCGGCGCAATCCAGGCCTACGTCGCGGACCTGCAGCGCCTAATTCCTCAGGCTGACGTCCGCCCCATTCGTCAATTCACCGAGGGTGAGGCAAAAATTTACGATCGCATTAGCGGCATTCTTTCCGCGACCGTCGCGCTTGTGCTTGTGCTTACCTCCCTCTGCGTGATGGCCGCGATGACCAACGTCGCGATGGAGCGCCGCAACGACGTCGGCTTGATGAAGGCCATCGGCGGAGCCACTCGCCGCGTGCTACGCCTATTTTTGGCGGAGGCCGCCCTTCTCGGCTTGACCGGCGGCGTTCTCGGCGCAGCGATTGGCATTTTGCTTTCGATGTGGCTGGGCAAAGCCGTGTTCGGCATTGCGGCGCGCCCGCGCTTGATTGTGTATCCTGTAACCGTGGCACTGACCATCATCGTGGCGATTGCGGGCGCGTATCCGCTCCGGCGGCTTGCCAATATTCGTCCAGCCTCGGTATTTCGGGGTGAAGCGTGAGCTCCGCCCAGGTTGCCATCGAATCGCTCACTAAGAAATATGGTTCGCTGTGCGCCGTCGATGGGCTGAGTTTCAGCATCGCATCTGGCGAGTGGGTTGCGCTGATGGGCCCCTCCGGTTCCGGCAAGACCACGCTCATCAATATTCTTGGCGGCTTGGATACGCTGACTTCCGGGTGCGTCATTGTCGATGGAGTTGATCTCGCGAAGCTCAGCGAAGGCGAACTCGTTCGGTATCGTGCCGAAAAGGTTGGCTTCGTGTTCCAGCAATTCCATCTCGTGCCCTACCTGACGGCGCTCGAAAACGTAATGCTCGCGCAGTACTTTCACAGCGCAACCGACGAACAGCAGTCCAGCGCAGCCCTGCAACGCGTCGGGCTCGGCGACCGCCTGACGCATCTCCCCGCGCAACTCTCCGGCGGCGAACAGCAACGCGTGGCCATCGCTCGCGCGCTCATCAATGAGCCCAAGCTGATTCTCGCCGACGAGCCCACGGGCAACCTCGACGAGGTCAACGAAGCTATCGTGCTGCAGATTTTTCGCGAGCTGCACAACGCCGGCCACACCATCCTGATGGTGACGCACGACCCCGATATCGCGCGCCAGGCCGACCGCCGCATTGAACTCGCGCACGGACGCTTGCACTTCGATACTCTGCAGCACGGTCCCGGGCATCCGCTCGCTTGCCCGCTCGTCAACACCGCCGACTGCTGCAGCAATGTCTCTACCGACGACGAGATTCGCTTCGATCATCTCCTCGAGCAAATTTGGATTTGCGGCGAGGAAGGCAAGCCGGCCCTGGTCGAGGTTCTTCGCGCCACGGGGCCAGCCGGCAATCTCCCCGTGCTGCCCGATGAGCCCGCCTCGCGCGCGCTCCGCCGTATGTCCGAATTGGAGCTAGTCGAATTGAGAAATGGCGAAGTGCAGTTGACGCCGGGCGGCAGCCACCGCGCGCGCAATGTGGTGCGGCGTCATCGGCTCGCCGAGCGCCTCTTCAAAGACACGTTTGCGATCGACGAATCCGAAGTGCATAACCAGGCCTGTAAATTCGAGCACATCATCAGCCCGGAGCTCGACCAGCGCATCTGCACCTTCCTAGGCCATCCAAAAACCTGCCCCCACGGCAATCCCATTCCCCCAGGCGATTGCTGCAACGGCAAACTCCCAAAATAGCGCACCCACGAATCGAGACCGGCTCCGAAAATTGTCATCCCGAGCGAAGCCGAGGGACCTGCTTTTTCTCTCATCACCGAAATCGACTAATTCGAGTGCAGCACAGCAGGGTTTCTCTTTCCACAACGTTCGCCTGTAAACTGTCAACGTAAAACGAACCCATGCCCATTCCCCTCGATCCGCGAAAAAGACCTGCAACGGTAAAGGTCCACGTAACCAGCGGCGCCGGTGTCGACATCGTTTGGGCCGACGGCCACGCCAGCCATTACGATTTCCCATACCTTCGCGACGAATGCCCTTGCGCCACCTGCAATGACGAGCGAATACGAAAAAGCGCCGGTGCGGGTCCCGCTCCCGCGGCGGCATTGCCAATGTACAAGCCCAAGGCGCGCGCCCAGGCCGCCACCACAGTCGGCAACTACGCCATCCAGATCACCTTTACCGATGGCCACGCCACGGGAATCTTCAGTTACGATCACCTCCGCAGCATCTGCCCCTGCGCCGATTGCGCCAGGGTTTTCCGAGGCACATGAATTTGCTGACGCGCCGGCTTTTCCTCGAAAAGATATCTGCGCTTGCCGCCGTCAATTTCATAGCGAGCGCAGCGTCGAGCGCACTCGCGAAGGACGCCCCAGAACCTCACATCGCATTCCCCAGCGCGCCAAGCGACCGCATCGCCATCGCCTCCTACCCCTTTCGCGCTTACATCGAGAGCCCGGGCAATCGCGATCGCAATCCGGGTTTGCCCGGGATGGACCTCCTCCAGTTTCCAGCGGAGGTTGTAAAAAAGTTCGGCGTTCACAATATCGAGCCGTACAGCCGGCATTTTCGCTCGCTCGATTCCGCGTACCTGGCGCAATTCCGCGAAGCATTAGCCAAAGCAAACACGAAAGTTGTGAATATCGCGGTCTCTCTGCAGGAAAGCTTTTACGACGCGGAGCCGGCAACTCGGGCCAACGCGATCGCGTCCGCGAAAAAATGGGTGGACGTCGCCGTCGGCATCGGCTCGCCGAGCATTCGCGCCCACATTCACACTGCGGCCAACTCACGGCCAAACCTGCAACGAACAGTCGACGCTCTTCGCGAAGTGGTGAAATATTCCGCCGGCAAAAATGTGATCGTAACTTTGGAGAACGACGACCTGGTAAGCGAGGACGCCTTCTTCCTGGTGAACGTAATCGAGAGCGTCAATCATCCGTATCTCCGCGCCTTGCCCGATTTCGCAAATTCCATGCTGACCGGCGACGCGGACTTTAACTATCGAGCCCTGCAAGCCATGTTTCAGCACGCCTACAACATCTGCCACGTGAAAGACGGCGAAAGCCGACGATCACGGCAAGCAGTTCAATATCGACCTGCTGAAATCCTTTCAGATCCTCAAGTCCAGCGGCTACCGAGGCTACTGCTCTATGGAATTCGACGCCCCCGGCGACCCCTACGCCGCCACCACAAAACTAGTCGAGCAAACCATCCGCTATCTCTGAGCGAATCCGCTTCGGCCTGCACGAAATCGCGAGCCAAAAGTCCTTGACATCGGATTACTATCTGTTATACTTGTCTTGGGTATTCCCATCTAGATAAGCTAGGTAGAACGTAACTCCTTTAGAATCCGCATTTGTGGACGAACTCCGTGTTTTGCCCGGTTTTAGCCGAAATCGTCGCAGCGTAAGTCCTTTATATTCCGCATTTAGGCGACGGTGCCTCGGTAAGTCCTTTAGAATACGCATTTACGCGAAACCGGGGGGTGGGGGGCAGCCCTGCTAAGCTTGACCTCGCTCGGAGAACGTCTCACTCGCCGGATCCCAATACTGTTTTTTGCCGGACCAGTAAGACTCCGCAGCCATCATGTTCGCAACGGAATGGGCTAGTCCGTCCTGCACGGTGCAATGCGGCTGCTGCCGCGAGCGCATGCATTCAAACCAGTTAGCCATGTGCTCCAGCGTGCGGTCATCAATTCCCATGGGTGGCAGTCCCGTCTGTCCCGGCAGCAACACGTATTTCGACCCGCGCTGCTTGTCGATGTCCGGATCGTCTTCGTGCGTTCCTTTTTCCTCAACCAATTGGTAGCGCGGGCTGCCTTCGCCGCCAATGTTCTCCAGCGTGGCTTTCTTGCCCATGTAGCGAGTGAAGCTCGGCGAGTCGTTGCCAAAGCTGGTCGAATAGCTGACCAGAAATCCTTTCGGATATTCGAGCAACGCCTGAAACGTGTCGGCGTTCTCCCGTCCATCGCGCCAGGCGAAAACGCCGCCGTGCGCCGTCACCGAGCGCGGAAAGCCGTCGTTCATGAACCAGTGCACCATGTCGATTGCGTGGCTCATCCACTGATCGGGAATGCCGCTCGAGAATTCCTTGTACAAGCGGAATTCGCAATACACTTTCGGATCAAACGGGCGATAGGGCTTGGTCAGCAGCCATTTGCGCCAATCCGTATCTTCCTCGCGGATCAGCTTCGTCTCGTCGCGTCCGCGCCATCGCGGCCCGTGGTAATTCCAAACCACTTCTACCTTGCTCACTTCGCCCAAGACTCCGGTCTGCACCAGTTCGCGCGCAGCTTTGGGATAAGGCTCGCTGCGATGTTGCGTGCCCACCTGCACAATGCGGTTGCTCTTGATCACCGCGTCTCGCGCCGCCTTCACTTCGGCCAGCACATTGCCCATAGGCTTTTCGACGTAGGCGTCCTTGCCGGCTTCAACCGACATTTTAAGGATGGGTGAGTGCGAGTGCTCCGGCGTCGAAATGATCACCGCGTCTATATCTTTCAGTGCGAGCACATCCTCGAAATGTTGAAACGCGCGCGGCGGCCGGCCGTAGTATTTCGCATTCGTCGCCTCTGCTTTCTCGCGATTGTGTCGCCACAAATCGCAGACCGCGCTCATCTCCACGTTGTGCGTCGGGCTAACTTTCGAGACGATCCAATCGAGGTCTTCACCGCGGCTTCCATTTCCGATGTGACATAGGGAAATTCGATCGTTCGCGCCGGCGATGCGGTCATAGGAACGAGCCGTGCTCGCGAGGGCCGCCCCTCCAACGGTCAACGCCGCGGACTTGCCCAAAAATGTTCTTCGGTCAATCGTTCCGTCTGGGTCGCTCATACTTCTCCTCCAAGATCGCTGTGCTATTCTTCCGCGCATGATTTTACGTGGAAAACGAAAAGCTTTACTACAAATAGCATCGCTCTTGATTTGGGTGATCTGCCTCGCAGACTCGCTCAAGGCCAAAGTGGTTCGCGTCGAGGTTACCTCGCGCACCGACGTGCTGAACGGCCAAACTTTTGGCGGCACCGGGGCCTATGAACGCATTCTTGGGCGAATTTATTTTTCGGTCCCGGTCGCCAACGCTCACAATCGCCGCGTCGTCGATCTCGACAAGGCCGTGAATCTCAAAGACGGCGAAGTGGAGTTTTCGGCGGACTTTATCGCGGTGCGTCCGAAGGACCCGGCCAAGGGCAACGGCTCGCTGCTGCTGGAGGTGCCGAATCGCGGGCGCTCGCGCATCATCGGCCTCGTTGACGGCGGTAGCTGGGATCTATCTGGTGACGCGGGAGACGCGTGGCTGCTGCGCAACGGCTACACGATTGTCAGCCTTGGGTGGCAATGGGATGCCGCGGGAGAAAACGCTCTGCGCTTTTACGCGCCCGTAGCGAAAGAAAACGGGAGAACCATTACCGGCCTGCTGCGCGGCGATTTGATGCCCTCGAAAGTGATGGACGAAATTCCGCTGGGACATCTCATCATCGGCGATATCGGCGGGACGGAGTATCCGGTTTCCGCTCCAGACGACCTGCGCAACGTGCTCACGGTCCGGGCATCACGCGATGCCAAGCGTACTGTGATTCGCCGCTCCGACTGGCAATTCGCGCACACGGTAGACGGTAAGCTGACACCGAGCGATCGGCACATTCATCTGAACGGGGGCTTCCAGCCTGGGAAAATTTACGAATACGTTTACGTCGTCGCCGATCCCGTAGTTGCCGGCCTCAGCTTCGCAGCCGTGCGCGATTTTGCCTCCTATGCGAAGCACGGCAGTGACGCCATCGCTCCGGCCGCGCGCGTCTATGGCGAAGGCATTTCGCAGAATGGCCGCTTTCTTCGCGATTTTCTCTATCAAGGTTTCAATGCGGACGAGGAAGGAAGAATCGCGCTCGATGGAGTTCTCGCGCACGTGGCGGGAGCGGGCCGCGGCAGCTTCAATTATCGCTTCGCACAGCCTTCGCGAGACGCGCAACCCACTTCATCCGTTTTCTTTCCCACGGATGTTTTTCCGTTCACGGATCAGCCCGAAACCGATCCTGTAACGCAAGAAAAAGGAGCGCTGCTCGACCGTGCGGCTACGGACAAGGTGCTGCCGAAAATTTTCCTGTCCAACACGTCATACGAATACTGGGGACGCGCAGCGGCACTGATTCATGTCACTGCGGATGGCAAGCGCGATGCGGCAATTTCTCCTGAAGTGCGAATTTACCATTTCACGGGACTCCAGCATTTCTCCGGTCCCTTTCCACCCGCAAAGGGCAAAGGAGATCTCTTCGGTCAGCAGCCGCAATCGCCGCTCCCGGTGAAATATTTCTGGCGCGCGATGATCTCCAACGTGGACGCCTGGGTTCGCAGCAGCACGCCTCCGCCCGAAAGCAGCTATCCGAAAATCGCCGACGGAACCCTGGTGCCCTTGCGAGATTACGCCTTCCCTTCCATACCAGACGTAAACAAGCCGCGCGAAGCGAATGAAGCATGGCATCTGGACTTCGGCGCAAATTGGCGCGACGGCATCCTGACGCTGCAACCGCCAAAAGTCGGCCAGGTTTTTCCAGTGCTAGTGCCGCAAGTGGACGCCGACGGAAACGAACGGGATGGCGTGCGCCTGCCGGAGATAACCGTTCCGCTCGCGACCTATGCAAGCTGGAATTTGCGAGATCCCTCGATTGGCGCGCCAGACCAGCGCGTTTCCTTCGAGGCCTCGTACATTCCGTTTCCGAAGACCGCGGCCGAGCGCCAAAAGCTCGGTGACCCGCGCAAATCGATCGCCGAGCGCTACACGGGTCGCGAAGACTATCTCAGCCGTTACAGCCGCGCCCTCGACGAACTTGTGAAGCAGCGCTGGTTTTTGGAAGAGGACCGCGCAGCCCTGCTACGTCGCGCCGAACAGGAGTGGGACGAAGCAGTTAGGTGAAAGCCACCTTACATTGCAGCTAAAACAGCAATGGGGTGGCTAGACTTCGCGACGTAAAAATGCGAGCATTTTAATCTGCTAGGTCATAAGTTCACCCAGACATGAGCAGCAATCCTCCTAATCCCGCTGCCACGCGCGGCCGGGGCAACGGCGTTCCCCGCGTTATCGTAGCGACTACCGCTCTACTCACTTTCATTTCTTTTTGGCGTGCCGCCGCTATCGTCCTGAATGATTTGGCCTCCTCCGCCTACTACGCCGGCGGTGAAGCCGAAGGCTACATCGGCAAAACGGCGCCGTGGTTCATTTTGGCGATCATGCTGTTTTCCTACGCCGTGCGCGCGGTGTACGTCGAGAGCTGCAGCATGTTCGTGCGCGGCGGCGTGTACCGCGCGGTCAAGCAGTCTCTTGGGGGCGGCCTGGCGAAATTCAGCGTCTCGGCGCTGATGTTCGATTACATCCTCACCGGACCGATCAGCGGAGTGGCGGCTGGTCAGTATTTAGGCGGCTTGCTCAGCGAACTCTCCCAGCACGCTCATTTGAGCGGGCCTTTTTCCGACTCGACGGTGGCGGGCATTGCCACGATTTTCGCCATCGTCATCACCGTCTATTTCTGGTGGGAAAACACCAAGGGCATTCCGGAATCGAGCGAAAAAGCGCTGCACATCATGAAGCTGGTCACCGTGATGGTGGTGCTGCTGATCGGCTGGTGCATTTATACCATCGTGTTGCGGCACTCGCAGCTGCCCCCGTTTCCGTACCCTCGAAATCTGCGCTTCAGCCCTAACGCATTGGGATGGCTCGCTCACACCGCGTTTCCTCAAATTGGCATGGTGGCCATTTTTATCGCGCTCGGGCATTCCGTCCTGGCCATGAGCGGCGAAGAATCGCTCGCGCAGGTGTATCGCGAAATCGAAAGCCCGAAGCTGCAAAACCTGAAAAAGGCGGGCCTGGTCATCTTCGTGTACAGCCTGGTCTTCACCTCGATGGTTTCCTTCTTCGCGGTGATGATCATTCCCGACGACACCCGGCAGCATTACCTCGAGAACCTGATCGGCGGCTTGGCCATGAGTCTCGAGGGACCGCTGATCGCCCGCCTGATTTTTCATGGATTTGTGGTCGTCGTGGGTACGCTGATTCTTGCGGGCGCGGTGAATACCGCGATTGTCGGCTCCAACGGCGTGCTGAATCGCGTCTCCGAAGATGGCGTGCTCAGCGAATGGTTCCGCCAGCCGCATCCGCGCTTTGGCACCAGCTACCGGATTATCAATATCGTCGTCGGCTTGCAGCTTCTCACCATCTTGATCAGCCGCGGCAATGTGACCTTCCTCGCGAATCTGTACGCCTTCGGAGTGATCTGGAGCTTCGCGATGAATGGCCTTGCTGTGCTCGTCTTGCGCTACACGCGTCCGGGCCAGCGTGAATTCCAGGTCCCGCTAAATTTCTACTTCCGCGGCGTGCAAATCCCCGTGGGACTTGGCCTCATCACGTTGACGCTATTCGCCATCGCGGTCACGAACCTTTTCACCAAGCCGATTGCGACAGTTGCCGGCGGCGTGTTTTCCGTGATCTTGTACATCGTGTTTACGATTTCCGAGCGTCGCGCCAGAAATCGCGGCGGTGCCCATGTGGAGATGGACCAGTTCAACCTTGAACTGGAAGGCGAATTGAGCCCTGAGGCTGTCGGCGCGCGACCCGGGAATATTCTGGTCCCCGTCAGCAACCACTTCAATCTGTATCACCTTGGAAATGTTCTGGACCGGATCAAGCCCGGACGCCGCGACGTGGTCGTCCTTCATGTGCGTCTGCTTCGCCGCTCTGGATCGGGCGAGAACGAGTTAGATGCCGATCAGCTTTTTGGCAGCATCGAGCAGCACTTGTTCTCGCAGGCGCTCTCGATGGCGGAGAAGCGCGGGAAATCGATTCGATTGGCGGTCGTCGCGGCCAACGACCTCTGGGATGGTATTTTGCGCGCCGCCACGGCGCTGCAGTCCAGCACGATTGTCATCGGCCGCTCCGCCAGGGAGAACACGGAAGAGCAGGCGCGGCAAATCGGCGAAGCATGGGAAAAGCTGCCCGATCCGAAACCGCAATTCAACCTCGAAATACATCTGCCCAACGGCGACAAGATTTATAAGGTGCTCGGTCCGCACGCGCCCAACCTCACGGCGAACGAAGTGAATCTCCTGCATCGACTATGGTTGCGGTTCAGCGAATCGCTCGCGCGTGAAGAGCTGCACCATCATGATGTGGTGCATTTCGCGTTGGAAGAAGTACAGAAGGAAATCGAAGAAGGCCACGAAGACGAAGTCGTCAATCGCTTGCGCAACCACCTGGTAAACAATCAAAGCAAGCGCAAAACCAAAGTCTAAAAGACAGTCGACGCAGGATACCGCTTCACGCGATTTGCGTGGTGCAGTGAGGGCACTTCTTCGCTCGTATGGGAATTGTCATGGTGCATTGCGGGCATTCTTTGGTTGTCGGTTCCGGGGCTGCCGGCTGCGGCTTCCTCGTCCAGCGGTTCACCTGATGCACGAGAAGAAACACGCAAAACGCCACAATCAAAAAGTCGATGATATTGTTGATGAAAATCCCATAGTTGATGGTCGCGGCGCCGGCCTTCTGCGCATCGGGCAGAGACTCGTAATGC
>Ga0137360_10002122_pt1 | contig 11823 bp, 9 predicted proteins | sample Mad1_60_16metaG_FD_104924 | JGI IMG/M metagenome (GOLD analysis project Ga0137360, IMG submission 104924) | Vadose zone soil microbial communities from Angelo Coast Range Reserve, California, USA - Mad1_60_16 metaG | ecosystem: Environmental > Terrestrial > Soil > Vadose zone | place: USA... | reverse complement strand
CAGCCGGCCGCCGCCATATCGGCTTCGCTGATGTCGAAGTTGGCGGAAACTTTTTGCACATCGTCGTGATCTTCGAGCGCTTCCATTAACTTCAGCATCTGCTTGGCTTCACTGCCCTCGAGCTTTTTGTATTCCTTGGGGACCATTTCGACTTCAGCCACTTGCGGCTTAACACCGGCCTTCTTCACGGCTTCAAGCACGCCCTCAAAGTCGCCGGGCGCCGTAATAATCTCAAAGTTCTCTTCATCGTCACGCAAATCTTCGGCGCCGGCATCGGTGACGATCTCAAAAAGTTCCTCTTCCGACTTCGCGCTCTTGGGAACGACGATGTAACCCTTCTTCTCAAACATCCAGGCAACCGCGCCGGCGGCGGCAAGGTTGCCGCCATTCTTGGAAAACGCGTGGCGAATCTCGGCGACGGTGCGATTGCGATTGTCGGTCATGGATTCAATCAACAGGGCCACGCCGCCTGGTCCATAACCTTCGTAAGTGATCTCTTCGTAGTTAACCCCTTCTTCTTCGTCAGTGCCGCGACGAACGGCGCGCTCGATGGTGTCGTTGGGCATGTTGCCGGCCTTGGCGTCGAGGATAGCCTTGCGCAAACGCGCGTTGCCCTCCGGATCACCGCCGCCCGAGCGCGCAGCGACAGTTATTTCCTTGATGAACTTTGTAAAAAGCTTGCCGCGCTTGGCATCGAGCGCGCCTTTCTTGTGCTTAATACTATGCCACTTCGAATGTCCGGACATTTGGCTTCGAGTCCTTACTTAGATTCAGTACTGTAGGTTTGCAGGCCGGAAATATATCACAGAAATTAGCGGCCGCGGATTAACGCGGATAATAAAGAATCTGAATATCAGACAGGCAATATACCTGCTTTTCTTTCGGATGCTTTTCTACCCATATCCGCACATATCCGCGTTAATCCGCGGCCAATAACTTCTTGTCACTTAAGTTGTTCGTATTCCTTCTTCGCTTGGACCAGCACCGGCAAATCTGCGTCAGCATCTTTCCACGCAGCGAAGAAATTTTGATACTCGGTGCGGCTTTTCGATGTATCACCCGTGAGTGCCGCGGCCCGCGCCAGACCGAGATGCGCCAGCGTATACAAAGGGGAAAAAAGTTCGACAGTGCGATGATCCAGGATCTTTTGATACTCCCCAGCCGCTTCTCTTCCGGAGCGCTTGCCCATATAAGCTTGCGCGCGAATATAACTGATCCAGAATCCCGACAAGGCGCCCAATTCAAAGCGGCTGGCAGGCTGCAAAAGCTCAATCGCCTCTGCGTACTTGCCGCGGTCGTTTGCAATCGCGGCGCGAATCATCGGATTGACGATCCTGATATTTATCGACTCCTGCGGAAACCGTTTCAGTAATTCATCAGCCAGCGATTGTGCCTGCGCCGTATCTCCACATAAAGCAAAGTCGATAGCAGCGACGCCGAGATCGACTCTGCCGCGGGAGAGACTGATGGCATGCGTGGCCATCTGCTTCGATTCAGCGCAATGGCCCAACACGGCATGCGCAAAAGCCAGATTAGCCTCGTTTTGGCTGGCATTCTCCTTACGGTCCTGACTCAACATCAGATCAGTCGAATGACGTACGAAGTCCTGGGCCTTTCGCCACTGGCCCCGGCTTACGGCAGTGCCCGCCTGAAGATCAAAGAAATTAGAGTCTGTTGGCTTGCTGGCAAACCAATCCAGGTCCTTCTTCATCGTTTCTTCATCACCGCGCAGAAACGCGAGCTCGTATCGATAGAAGTGATAAACAGATCCAGGGTTTTGACCCAGGGCTTGTTCGAGCGTTTCCCTCGCTTCGTCCAGACGGCCCAGCCTCATGAAAGCCTCTATTAGATTGGCCTGAGCCTGCGCGTTGGTGGGACTCAATCGAACGGCCTCGCGCGCTTCCTTCAAGGAATCTTCATATTGGCCGTCAAAGTTGTAGTTCACTGCCAGGTTGTTGTGTGGGATGAAGTCGTTTGGATAAGTTTGCGCCCAGGCTTTGAGCACATTAACTGCTTCCTCGCGGTTTCCAGTCACGTAACTGTGGTACTTTTCTGCGATATAAAACTTCTCGCGCTCGCTCACGCGATCTCGCAAGTCATAAGCCTTCTGCGTGTATTCCATGGCGAGCTCCGTCTCGCCCCCGTTGTTGTAGCCAACTGCCAGGCGGGCGTAGGCAAGCGCAAAGTTTGGATCAACTTCGATGGCGCGTTTGTAAAAAGGTAACGCTTCTCGTTCCTGGCCCTTTTGACGCAAGTCATTCCCTTGAGAAAAAGCCTTGAGAGCTTCCAGTGAAGAAGTAGTAGCTTGCTCAATTGGCGCATCAAACTTTTTAATCGAGCCCAATGATTCGCCAAGCTTTTCACGAAGGTGCGAGGCCACCTGTCCCAGCGTGGTAAGTACATGCTCTTTGCTTTCCGCTTCCCCTTGTTCGCGCGCAATGACATCGCCGCTCTGCACGTTTATCGCTTCCAGCGTGATCACATAGTGACTGCCAAGACTGGAAATAGATCCCGCAAGCATCGCCTTCAGGCCCTGGCGCTGCCCAATCTCCCGGGCCACGTCTCGCGTCACGCGGTCGTCGGGTGAGCGCCCCATGAAACGCAGCGCTTCCCTTACTCTGTCGTCCGGATAGATATTTAGAAAAGGAGACTGTCCCAGTTGTACCGCGAGAGCTTGTTTCAGGGTTCCATCAAAAACCGGCTCGCCGGTCGTGTTCACAAAATCAGCCAGCAGCACGGTGTCTTTGTCGGTGAGCGCTTGCGCGTGACGAAAATAGAAAAAGACGCCCGCGCCGACCACAAGCACAAACAACGCGGCGATGATGCCCGCGCCCGTCTTGTGTCGTTTGATTTCGCTGACGATGTACTCCGCGCTGGACGGCATATGTGCTGCCGTAGCTTCAGAGGTTGCGGGAACACCGCCAGACGCCGTCGGAACGCCGGCGGCCGCGCTGAGTGTCGACCTGCTGATAGAGTCAGGTGAAACGGACCGTTCAAGTTCAGCTTCAAATTCAATCTTCTGTTTCAGCCGGCGCAGATCCGTCAACAACTCTTTGATCGTCTGATAGCGTTCGTCTCTGTCTTTGCGCAGCGCCTTAGTGATGATCCAATCGAGTTCGGGCGGAACGTTGGGAGCGAAGCGCGCGAGTGGCGGCGCTTCCTTTTGCGTGATTGAAACCAGCACATCGGTCGAAGTCTCTCCTTCAAACGGCGTCCGACCGGCCACCATCTCGTACAGCACCACGCCGAGACTCCAGATGTCGCTGCGCGCATCGACCGGTTTGCCGCGCGCCTGTTCCGGCGACATGTAATGTGACGTGCCCATCACTACGCCGGCATCGGTATGCACCAGAACTCGCGTCGATGCTTCGCCGTCTGACGAGCTGCGATCGATTGAGGTTTCGGTGAGTTTTGCCAAGCCAAAGTCGAGCACCTTAACGTAGCCGTTACGGCGGATCATTATGTTGTCGGGCTTGATGTCGCGATGAATGATGCCTGCTGCGTGGGCCTCTTCCAGGGCGCTGGCCACTTGCACAGCGATATCGAGAATTTCAGCAACGTCCATTGGCGTGCCCGAAACTTTTCGCCGCAGGGTAGTGCCGTCAATGTATTCGGTGGCGATGAAGTGTCTTTCCCCGTCGCTGCCTACTTCATGAATGGTGAGAATGTTGGGATGGTTAAGTGCCGAGGCGGCGCACGCTTCCTGTTCAAAACGATGGAGACGGTCCCGGTTGGTCGTGTACTCTTCGCCTAAAATCTTCAGTGCGACTTTTCGTCCGAGCCTGGTATCTTCGGCCAAATACACCACGCCCATCCCGCCAGCGCCGAGCTTTTCCAGAATCCGGTAATGGGAGATTTTCTCGTTTTCCATTTTGCAGTGACTGGATTGCCTAAAGAAATCTTAACTAATTTAACGGGCACGGACTGGAGTTGGTTTCAATATTCGCCCGCTTCAATTCAAGCTGTCAACGTGCCTTTTGCGCAATGACATTGTTCAGGATTTCAGGCTTGCCTTCAGTCACCGTCACTCGTTTAGTTTTGGAAGTATGTCCGGCAGTGATTTCGACTGCGCTCCGAGAAACACGCAGCGCCTTTGCCAGCACAGCGATGAGTTCTCGATTGGCGGCGCCATCAACTGGTGCAGCGGCAAGCCGCACGCGCAAGGCGCCGTTGTGTTCGCCGGCAATCTCACTGCGCGAAGCGCGCGGCACAACGTAAACCTGGAACGTCAAGCATCCATCCTTTTCGGAATAATTGATCATGTTCAGCAGGCGCATGCCCACGTTCAGTTAACTTCACGCAAAAAATATGAGTTGCCAACCGCGTAGAAGTGTTCCCGCGACCGCGGCCTGCAGCAGCCACACAATTACAAACGCGACTATTGGCGAGATATCGAAAACTCCAACCGGGGGCACCATGCGGCGCAGTGGACCAAGCAATGGCTCGGTTGCATTTACCAGGAAACGCATCAGGCGATTCGAGTAGCCAACCATTCCCCACGAAAGAATTATGCGAATAAAGATCAGCAGACTGTAGAGGCCCAGGAGGCCGTAAAGCACATAGCCCATCGTCGCAATAATGGAATGCGCGCCAAGACTGATCAGAATTCCCGCCAGCGTATTGGCTATACCGGAAATAAGCTGCAACGCAAACCAGCCGAGCAGGATTGCCGCAAGAATTGCTACCAGCGGCGCGTACTTTGGATCTACGGTCATGCGGGCGAGCGTGCGACGAACGGGAACGATCAGCGGATCCGTGAGCCGGCGAATCGTTATTGAACTCCAACCAAAAGGGTTCAGATCGACCTGGTTCGCAATGAGGCGCAAGACTATTAAGACGACGATGACCGCAATCGCCGTGATTAAGGCCCAACTTATGAACCAATAAAGTCTGCTAAGGATCAGCATGAAACTCTAACTCCGTTCCCCAAAAAGAGCGGTGCCAACTCGAATCATGGTTGCGCCTTCTTCGATCGCTACTTCGAAATCGTGGCTCATGCCCATCGAGAGTTCACCTTTAGCAGAACCGAAATATCCCTGCGCTTGCAACTCGTCGCGCAGCGCGCGCAAGGTTTTGAAAAAGGATCGGCTACAATCCGGGTTCTCAAAGTAGGGCGGCAACGTCATCAATCCGATCAAATGGAGGCGCGAACACTGCTTTAAGGTCGACAGCAGAGTTGGCAGTTCTGCTGTTTCAATTCCCGCCTTAGTGACTTCTCCAGCAAGATCTATCTGCACCAGCACATCCAGGGATTGCCGGCCTTCTTCAGCGCACAGGCGATCGAGTCGTTCGGCTAACCCAGCCGAGTCAAGCGAGTGAATCACATCGAAAAGACTAATCGCGCGCCGCGCCTTGTTTGTTTGCAGATGGCCCACCAGATGCCAACGCGCAGCGGCACGTCCCAGTTCGCCAATCTTTACTTCGGCTTCCTGGACGCGATTCTCACCAAAGTCGCTTGCTCCCAAATCGATCGCGGCTTTCATTGTTTCAGCGGGGTGCGTTTTGGTGATCGCCACGAGCGTTATCTCTTTTGGCGAGCGACCGCAGGCCCGCGCGGTTGTTTCGATTCGGTTACGAACGTCCGCGAATCGGTCGCGTAGCGCTTGAAATGCATCTGGTTTCGGCGGCATTCACGTGGCAACACAATCGAAATGAAACTGTAAGAGCGTCGTGTCAGTTGTTGGCGAGTCCTACATTATCAGATCAATTACGCTGTCGCACCCGGTCGTAAGTGTACAAACGCGGCCGCAAGGCACCCGAAAACTAGCAATGGCTCAAAATTCACGCGGGAGGTGAGCGCGTGGCACATTGATTGTAGTGAAACCGGGAAACCGCAGCGCTCCCCGCTGACGCAACAGCTATTCATTAGGAGGAGGTTTATGAACCATTCAAAAGGCAAGCTCAACGTTCTTTCGATCACAGTAATGGTTTTGTTATTAGGGCTGGCAATTCCAGCAACGTCACTCGCGCAAGGACGTGGACATAGCAGAGCCCGTGGCCGCGGCATTGGAATTTTGTCGTTGCATGACCGCAAGTGCGCCAAGTTTGTAAACTGTCATGACGCAAGCGAAGGTCGCTTGGATGGACGCGGACCGCGCAGCGATAGAGTCGGAAACATCATTCTGCGCAACCGCATTCGCCATCAAAATCGGCGGTTCGATGACAATGACAACTTCGTTTTGCGTAACTTGAGGCGTAACCGGAATCGCAATTTCGATAACGACGAGTTCATCCGCAACCGGAGATTCATGGACCGGGAGCGCGATTTCGATAACGGTGGCGACCACCGGGGGCGAGGCCACGGCAAGCATAATTAAGGAATCCGCTAACAGCGGTAATTCGCCTGTCAGTTTCACAAGAGGGCGTTGCGGAGCAACTTAACGTTTCTTGACACACTCCAGGCCCATTCGCATAATGAATTCCTATTGCGGATGTGGCGGAACTGGCAGACGCGCAGGTCTCAGAAGCCTGTGATGGTGACATCGTGGAGGTTCAAGTCCTCTCATCCGCACCAAGTTTGAATGCAGGGAAGCGAGTCCAGGCGGGCTCGCTTTTCTTTTTGGAACCCTCCGCAAGCCCTCGCGTTAACTAAAAGATGTCACATCCGTGACGGTCACGGTGTCCTATTAGTAACGACACTGAAGCCCGATCGTGCTACAGGGGTGACCGATGAAGGCCGAACACGCTGATTCAATTCAATCGCCGGAAGGCAATGCCCTCCAGGCAAGTGCGCCGCAGCCACTCAAGATCACCGAGCGTCCCGCTCGTAACCGCGTGCAGCATCTGGCTGATTTGGCTCATACACTCTTGCGAGAAGCTGAAACGCTGGCCTCCGACAAAGCATTTACCGAAGAATCGAACAAGTTGCGCTCGCTGAACATCGCGGAAGGCGTCGACTTTTACGATGAGGTCATGCGCTTTGAGGTTAACCTCATAAAGCTCGCGCTGGAGCGTAGCGGACGAAACCAGGCCGCGGCGGCCAGGCTACTGCACATCAAGCCGACCACGCTGAACTTCAAGATCAAACTTTACGGAATCGAATACTGAAAAGCGCGTAAATCGTAAATCGTGAATCGTAAATAGAGGAAGCTTGGCTGAGAGCGCTGAGTTGGGGGGCGCGGAGCGAACTTATTAGCACCGCGGCTTTAGCCCGGTGATAGCAAACTGGAATTGACAAGGAACCGCTTCTAACGGTTTTTGTTGGCAGTGGATCAGGAGAAACCGTTCGAAACGGTTTAAGGAATCATTCTGTAGAACTTGACCACCGGGCTAAAGCCACGGTGCTAATGAGATCGCATCGCGTTCCCGCCGCCCGCAGTTCCAACAAAGAGTCGATAGCAACCCAACCGACCGGCTACCGAAAACGATTCACGATTCACGATTCACGATTTATGTGCTTCTAGTTGACTGCCTGCGAGGAGTTGTCTGCCGAAGGCTCGCGCCCATCCGAAACAGTTAACTGCTGTTCGTCGAAGAGAGTTGAATTGATCAACATCTGCACCCAATACTGGCCCGCCGCCGGAAACGTAACATTGACAAAGAAACTGATGTTGTCGGCAAAGCCGCCCGGCGTTATCTCAAAGCTGGTTGGTTGCGAGACGACGATTGGATGCTGTCGATCGGGCGTAAGAATTCTGACTTCGGAAAGATGAGTTCCCTCTCCGCTCCAGTGATTGACTATTGCAAACTTGATCAGGGAAACCGGCAACTGCTGCACCATGATGTTTTGGAAAACGCCCATAAAGGAAAGCTTGTTGCCGACTTCCAGTCGCACGTCATCGCAAAAAAGCGTGTAAAGTAATTCGAGTTTTTGATCGTTTGTTTGTTTTGATGTCATTTTACTTTCCTGTCAGGAATTCAAGTTCGGTAGTCTCAGGGTTGGGAAGGGCGGATTAGCACCCCAGCGGGGCTGCCCCGCCGGGGACCCCGCCTTGCCCCCGCTCCGATTGAGTGGCCTTCGACGAGCGGGGGTAAACCACCCTTCCTAACCATGAGGTTATCGCCACGATTAGCTTAACATCTTCTTGAACGCTTCTTCATCGAGCACGGGAACTCCCAATGAAGTCGCCTTATCTAGTTTCGATCCGGCTTCTTCGCCGGCAACCACGAAGTCAGTCTTTTTGCTAACTGACGAACTGACGCGGCCACCGCGCGATTCGATGGCCACGCGCGCTTCATCACGCGTGAAGTTTGCCAGTGTGCCAGTTAGCACAAATATCTGTCCGGCGAATTTGTCGTCGGCCGGCCCGCTCACCTTTTCTATTTTCGTCCGCACACCAGCCGCTGCCAGTCGCTCGCAGAGCGCCTGGTTGCCTTCGTCGTCAAACCAGTCGCGCACGCTTTGCGCGACGGTCAAACCAATCTCAGGAACATCATCAAGCTCTGCAACTGTCGCGTTGCTCAACGCTTCGAGCGAACCAAACTGGCGCGCCAGCGTTGTCGCCGTGCGATCACCAACATGACGCAAGCCCAGCGCATAGACGAGATTTGCCAGGTCGCGCTGCTTGCTGGCTTCGATTTGCGCGAGCAGATTTGACGCTGACTTTTTGGCCATTCGTTCAAGGCCAGCCACATCTTCCAAAGTGAGAGTGTAAAGATCGCCGGCGTCGTGGACCTTTCCGCCCTCGACAAGTTGATGGACAAGTGACTCGCCTAATCCTTCAATGCGCATCGCTCGCCGCGAAGCAAAGTGCAACAACCGGCCTTCGAGTTGTGCCGGACAGTCGGCAGCCACGCAACGCGAAACCACTTCGCCTTCCGGTCGCGAGATCTCGCCGCCGCACACCGGACATTTCCTCGGCATGCGAAAAACTTTCTCTTCACCGGTGCGCTTCGCTTCGATGACTTTAAGCACTTTCGGAATTACGTCGCCGCCTTTTTCGATCAGCACCCAGTCACCGATACGTATTCCCAGGCGTTTCACTTCATCAGGGTTATGCAGCGTGGCACGCGACACCGTAGTGCCGGCCAAGGCGACCGGCTCGAGGTTCGCGACCGGCGTCAACGCTCCGGTCCGTCCCACCTGCACCACGATTGAAAGCACTTGCGTTGTCGCCTGGCGGGCAGCGTACTTGTAAGCAATGGCCCAGCGCGGCGCTTTGTTTGTAGTGCCAAACTCATCCTGTAACGCGGTTGAATTTACCTTCACCACCAGGCCATCAATCTCATAATCGAGATCGTCGCGTCTGGCTTCCATCTGGTTGGCAAACTCGATCACCTCATCAATCGACTTGCAAAGAACTCGCTCCGGATTCACACGCAGGCCGGCCTGCTCCATCCAATCGAGCGCTTCCCAGTGAGTGGCAAATGGTTTTCGATCGCCCGTAAGCAGATCATAAGCAAACATCTCCAGCCGCCGCGACGCGGTGATTTTAGGATCGAGTTGGCGAATGGTTCCCGCGGCCGCATTGCGCGGGTTGGCAAAGCGCGGCTCATCCTGGTCTTCACGCTCGGTATTGATGCGTTCAAAAACCCTTCGCGGAATGAACGCTTCGCCGCGGACTTCAACTTCAGTTCCGATTGGCTTTGCTTTTGAGGTTATTCTTAGTGGGATTGAACGAATGGTGCGCGCATTCGCCGTAACTTCTTCACCGGTGCGGCCGTCGCCGCGTGTAACCGCGCGCGCCAATACGTGATTTTCGTAGTGCAGCGCAATGGATAGACCGTCGATCTTGAGTTCCGCGACATAATCGACAGCCCGCCCGTCGGCGAGACGTTGGCAACGCGCATCGAAAGCGCGCAGCTCATCAAGGTTGTAGCTATTGTCGAGCGACAACATGGGCCGACGATGGACTACCTTTTCAAAACCTTCTACCGGTCGTCCGCCCACGCGCTGCGTGGGACTATCGCTGGTAATTAATTCCGGGTGCTGCTGCTCAAGCTGCTGTAACCTTTCGAGCAGCGCATCGTATTCCCGGTCGGAGATTTCCGGATTATCATGAACGTAGTAGTACTCTTCGTGCCGACGAATTTCCTCGCGCAACTTTTCAAGTTGTTGTTCAACTGAAACGGCTTTGGCCACACTCAAATCCCCACTTGTCGAGCTTAGGAATGTTTTCCGCTCTGCGAAATGCTGGGACGGCTGCCGCTAACTTGTACAGCGCCACTCGCTTTGGTTTTCGTTTCGGCGAGCTTATTTATCACCCGGCCGATCATGCGAATGCTCTGAAGAAAATCGTCGAGGCGAATGTTTTCATCCGGCCCGTGCGGATTCGATCCCGCGTGGCTAATGCCAAACGATGCGACCGGCGTGGGCGGCGACGAAGCGCCGCAAACTGCGCCGACCGGCCCGCTCGCCGGGTCCATCGGGTAAACCAATGGCGCAACTCCATAAACTTCCGCTGCCGACCCTATCACCGCGCGCGCGACGGTGGATTGCGCGGAAGACTTCGCAAGCGGCGCGCTGGCGAGTTCGATAATCTCAATGTCTTTGAAACCGCGCTCGTCGAGATGCGCTCGTAACAGGTCGATGACGAGTTTTGGCGTCAGATCCGGCACCAAGCGAAAATCCAGCCGCGCCACCGCCAGGCTGGGAAGAATGGTTTTCATTCCCGCTTCGGTGTGACCGGTCTGAATACCACAGATCGTACAGGTCGGTCCGAAGATGTGCTCCTTTACCAGCGCTGCGCCTTTCAACGAACGCACCCAACCGGCAATGCGAAACTCGTGCTTCAAACCCGCTTCATCAATTTCGATCACTTTGAGCGCTTCGGCATCCTCAGCGCTCACCGGTGCTATCTGCGACGAAAAGCCATCAATGGTGATCACGCCTTTTGGCGAAACGATCGTCGCCAGCGCCTGCACCAGTCGCCACGCCGGATTGGGGACAATCGCGCCCCACTTTGAATGCAAATCGGCACGCGCTCCATGCGCGCGCAACTCCACGAATTGAATGCCCTTGAAACCCAAACTGATAACCGGTCGCTCCTTTGTATCCTTGTAGCCCTCATCCCAAATGCAGCCTTCGGCAGCGAGCATCTCAGGATGTTCCGTCGCGAAACGATAAAGGCTGGGACTTCCCAACCCATCTTCCCCTTCCACAAAAAAGCGCAGCGACACCGGCAGCTTGCCAAAAGTTTTTTGATAGGCTTCAACGGCCGCAAGCCGCGCTACCAAATCGCCTTTGCTGTTTGCAGCGCCGCGCGCGTAAAGCCTGCCGTCGAGAATCGTCGCTGCAAATGGGCCAACCGACCATTCGCTCAAGTGCCCGACCGGCTGCACGTCGTAGTGGCCATAAAGAATATAACTCTGCGGGCCGCTGCCGCATTCACCGTAGATTATTGGATAGCCATTGCCGACTCGATGTGAACGCGTGCCGATCCCTACGCGCTGCATCATTTGCTCGACCGTCTCGGCAATGGCGCGCATGCCAGTGCCGCGCGCAGCTACCGAAGGCATGCGACAGAGCGTCTGTAAACGCTCAACAAAACCTTGCGCGTGCCGGTCAACGTATTTGTCGAAACGAGAGAACGTCATAAGTAATTAAACGAAGATTCACCACGGAGACACAGAGGCAGCACAGAGATTAATTGATATTCGGACTACCTAAGGCTTCCGCTTCGTAAAGAAGATAGCGTGGCTGTTCTGTCGACCGATCAAAACCTCCGCAAAGCAAACCATTGGCGAATGCGTTCTGAAACTCGGCCCTCACGCGCAACTGTTGCTGCCTGGCAACGCGCGCGTCTTGTTTACAAAGACTGGTCCAATCGGCAGGAATTTGAATTGTACGCGCCGCCGGCTCAGCTATTGATGACGCAGCGCCTTGCGCCAGCTTCATTACTCTTGCTGATTGCAGATGCCATTCGGCGAATAGCCGATCGCTGT
>Ga0137360_10002121_pt1 | contig 11824 bp, 7 predicted proteins | sample Mad1_60_16metaG_FD_104924 | JGI IMG/M metagenome (GOLD analysis project Ga0137360, IMG submission 104924) | Vadose zone soil microbial communities from Angelo Coast Range Reserve, California, USA - Mad1_60_16 metaG | ecosystem: Environmental > Terrestrial > Soil > Vadose zone | place: USA... | reverse complement strand
TTCGTGAAACCCGCCACGCTCGGCTCTTCCGTCGGCATGACCAAAGTCCACTCGCGCGAGGAATTGGCGCCTGCGCTGAATCTAGCCTCCGAGTTCGCCATGAAAATTCTCGTCGAAGAGTGCCTCATCGCTCGCGAAATCGAAGTTTCCGTCCTCGGCAACCACAATCCGCAGGCGTCCGTCCCCGGCGAAATCGTCCCGCACCGCGAGTTTTACGACTACACCGCAAAGTACTTAGAAGAAGGCACGCGGCTCCTGATTCCCGCCGAACTCAAGCCCGCGCAAGTGCAAAAAATCCAGAAGTACGCCGTCGATGCGTTTCGCGCGCTCGAACTTAGCGGCATGGCCCGCGTCGATTTCTTCCTGGAAAAAGAAGGCGGCAAGATCTTTCTCAACGAAGTGAACACCATCCCCGGCTTCACTTCCATCAGCATGTACCCGAAGCTGTGGGAAGCCAGCGGCATTCCCTTCCGCGAATTGATCGACAAACTAATCGCCCTGGCCTTCGAACAGCACGCCGAAAAAGCCCGCACCAAATACCAAATCGAGCTCCCCGCCGGCTCTGGCGGCGCACTGGATGCATAGGCAGGCGATGCCTCCATCTCCTTTTTCCGACTATGATCCTCACGGCTCCGCTCCTCTCATTCGCGCTTTGGCCGTCTGAGTCTCACCAGGTCTGCTCGGTCGAAGGAGCCATCGCCATTATCCAATCATGTAAACTAAGCAAGAACTGCGCGATTTCACCGGCTCGCGCGAGTAAATTGTTATTAGCTCTGCTTACGGGAGCTAGGCTCGGCCAATTTCCGCTCGCTCGGAATTCGGCCCGCACGACACAGAGCCCGGGCGCCGCGAGGTTCCCCGAAAGGTGGTCATGAAAAAACCCCTCTGGATGCTCGCGGTGATCCTGTGTTTCTCCGTATCCACGTACGGTCAGGACCTCGATGCAAAGCTGCTGGACGCCGCCAAGGGAAGGAACACTGCGGAAGTGCAGAAATTGCTCGGGGAGGGTGCGGACGCGAACGCGAAGGATAAGGCTGGATGGACGCCGTTGATCTGGGCGGCCTATTTCGGCCGCACCGATACCGTGCGAGCCTTGCTAGAGAAAAGTGCGGACGTGAATGTCCAGGGCAAGGATGGAATGACGGCGTTGATGAACGCGGCCACCGCGGATTATCGGGACATCGTGCATTCCTTGCTCGAGAAGGGTGCGAATGTAAATGCTAAGGACAACGATGGATGGACGGCGTTGTTCTGGGCGGCCTTTTCGGGCCGTACCGAAATCGTGCGCGCCTTGCTCGAGAAAGGTGCGAATGTGAATGCAATCGATGATAGCGGAAAAACGGCGTTGCTGAGCGCGGCGGTCAGGGGCCATACCGACACCGTGCGCACATTACTGGAGAAGGGTGCGGATGTGAATGCGAAGAGTAAGGCCGGACGGACGGCCTTGATGAGCGCAGCCGATTTGGGGCAACTGGATACCGTGCGCGTTTTGCTGGAGCAAGGAGCGGATGTCGATGCGAAAGACAGGAAAGGAGCCACGGCCCTTCGCCTGGCGGAAAAGTACAAGTATTCAAGCATTGCTGCTCTGCTTCGGCGCGCTCCGCGGGTCGTCCCCCCGAGAAAAAACGCAGGAAGCACAACAGCGAGCGTGCCAACTGCCCCACCGGCTGCCACTGGCCCCGCTTCAACTGCGAAACCGCAACCAGCTTCGTCCGCTTCCACGGCCAGCCAGGACCCCAATAAGAAGCTCCTAGACGCGGCCGAGGCCGGGGATACCGCTGAAGTGCAGAGCCTCCTCAGAGAGGGCGCGAACGCGAATGCGAAGGGCGACTATGGAAACACGGCGTTGATGGGTGCAGCGGTAAGGGGCCATACGGAATCCGTGCGCGCCTTGCTGGAGAAGGGCGCCGATGTAAATGCGAAAGGTAACACCGGAAGGACCGCCTTGATGGAGGCGGCGTTAGAGGGCTATACGGATACCGTGCGCACCCTGCTGGAAAAGGGTGCGGATGTAAATGCCAAGGACAACATGGGATGGACCCCCTTGTTCTGGGCGGCCTTTTCGCGCCGTACGGATACCGTGCGCGCCTTGGTGGAGAAGGGCGCGGACGTGAATGCCAAGAATAGGTATGATGATACGGCGTTGATTCACGCGGCCTACGCGGGCGACACGGATACCGTGGCCGTGCTCCTGGAAAAGGGCGCGGATGTGAACGCCAAGGATGACATGGGAAGGACCGCCCTGATCGAAGCAGCCCGTCAAGGTCGTACGGAAACTGTGCGCGCCCTGATGGAGGCTGGAGCGGATGTCACTACGAGGGATAAGGAGGGAGAGACGGCCCTCTCCAAGGCGGAAAAACACAACTATTCCGATGTTATTGCCTTGCTCAAAAACCCTGCAGGGGTCTTGCAGAGCAAGAAATTGAGAAAACCATCAACGAGCTCGCCTGATGTGTCTCCGGCCGTTACTCCGGCTGTTACTCCGGCTGTTACTCCGTCCAATTCGCCTGCTGTCGCGACCGGAGATGCGGGATTAGAAAAGGAGCCTTCGGCGCAGTCTTTCTACAGGATTGGACTCAACATGCGGCTGATCGAGGTTCTGTGGGTGCAGACGGGGGAGCTGGCCGCACGCTGCGCGCTTGGCCTTCAGCAAGACTTGAAAAGGGTGGCAGCCCCTGGCGATTTGATTGACCTCGCGAATCGAGTCGCCTTCCAGTTGAAGTTACGCCAGCGCGAACGTGATAGTTCTGTTCCGATTCTGATCCGCGAGCTTCGCGCGCGTTTAGATAAACTTTGCAAGGCAAAGACGGAGGAGCAGTTCTTTTGTGCCGCTGGCGCTTTCACATATGACCTCACCCTGTTCGGCGAGGATGTGAAAGACCCAGGCCACGCCAAGATGAGTGTCGAAGATGGCCGGCGCAAAACTCTGCTGGCCACCAGCGCCTTGGCCGCACAATGTTCGGCGAGCGCGGGATGCAAAGAACGTGCCCTCTTGTATTTTACGGCGGCAGCCAACATCCTCAAGAAAGAGCAACTTGTCCCCGCGGACGGGTCCCTGCTCGTAACCGTTTCGGAGAATATCGGCAAAGCACTTGGCAGCGGTGAGCGCTGACTCCGAGCGAACTGCTTGATACGAAGCGAGCGGCATTCCCTTCCGCGAGTTGATCTATAAACCAATCGAGCTGGTCCTCGAACAGCACGCCGAGAAAACCGGCACCAAATACCTGCTCGAGTTTCCCGCGGGCTCATCTGGCGCCCCCGAAGCCTAACTGGGCGCAGAATCAAAATTCGTAGCGCAGGTCAAACTGCATCACGCGCGGCTGGGTCAGCAGACTGGTGTAGGCGCCGAAACTGCTCGGTTGCTGCGTCAGCGAAGTGAGCAGAGATGATGAGCCCACACTCTGGGCGTTGAAGCGCGTGAGGTTCGGCACATTGAACACCTCCCAGCGGAACTGCAAGCGGTGGTTTTCCGACGGCATTTTCCAGCGCTTTCCCAGGCTCATATCCCAGCTGGCAAAGCCATCGCCACGCAGGACATTGCGCGAGCCGACGCCTCCCGGGAAGGGTTCAGTAAAGTCCAATTGTGCCGCAGCGGGATCAGCAAAAACACTGACGCTGCCGTTTCGCTTGAAAACTCCCGTCTTCGGCCGGGCAGTCATCTGTGCGATAGCCGTGAGGAACCAATCCGTGGGCCAGCGTTGGCCGCCATCCACGCTGAAGGGGAATCCGCTGGTCCAGCGGGCCAGGCCGGAAACCTGCCAGCCGCCGATAAAACCGTCCAGAATGCCGCGGGCATCGTGGGCCAAGGCCCGGCCTCTGCCAATCGGAAGATCAACAATCCAGTTGAGATTCATTTGGTGAGTGAGGTCATAGTCGGAGACTGCGCGAGCCAGGTTCGGGGAAAAAGCATTTGCCAGGCGGGTACCCACAAGACCGATGTTTTGATAACCGTAGACAGAAAAGCCCACGCGCGAGGCTGCGGAGGTGATATCAATGGATTTGGAAAACGTATAGTTGAAGTCGAACTGCACCCCGTGGCTGAATTGCTTCCTCAGGCTCGCCTGCAGCGCGTGGTAATTCGAAGTGCCGACGGAGCTCCATCCATACATGGAGAAGGCTTGGTTGCTCAAGTACTTGCCAGAGCCGTTGCCTAACGGGCCCGGTGGGCCGTTGAAGAAATAAGGCACGGCTGAAGTGCTGCCGCAGGGTGTGGTGTTGTCTCCTAATCCGCCGTACGCGTCAATGTCTGCCAGCCCTACAATTTCGTCGCCGATCACGGAAAGCGCCGGGTTGTAATAAAGGTCGAAAACCGACTGAAGTAGCCCATCGGTAGTGTTTGTCGTGGAGGGGACGAAACAGGTAAAGAGGTCCTGATACTGGGTAGCCCCTGACCGGAGCTGAGGCAGCACGTCCACCCAGTATTGCGCGGTCGGGCCGAGTGTCGCCGCGGTAACCTGACTTGAGGCCAAACCGGCCCGCGCTAACTTCGACAAGGCGCTCGCCGCTGCGTAGTAGTCGATGCCAGTCTTGGGATCCACAATATCCAGGGGCTGATTTAGATCGCGTTGCGTGAGCAGACGGTGGCCAAAGCGGCCAACATAAGATACTTGCAACGAGAATCGTTTGGGCAGCTCGCGGCCTATGGAAAAGTCGACCGCGTATGCATGCGGGGTCTTCAGTGTGTTGTCATTGGCCCACAGGTTGGCTTGAGAAGTAAGGCCGGGTACCTGCGGGAAGCCTGCCGGAGGCGGGTCGTTCAGGAATTGGACCTGGCTTATCCCGGGCGGCGGGTTGTTGAACTTGGGAATTGTGTTGATGCCGGTGATCCGCGGAAGGTCTTCGGCTCCCGTCTGATTAAACGTGCAGCAGGGATTCTGCAAGGTAGTCGTCAAACCGGCCGCACCGACCGAGTCGGACGTGTTCAGGAGCGCGAATCCCGCCCGGTCGTAGACGCGGCTGAAACCGGCGCGGAAGACGGTTTTGTCGTTCTCGCCGAAGACCCTCTTCAGCAGACCGTTTCCAGGGCGAGGTGAATAAGCGATAGAGACTCGCGGCGAGAAATCCGTCTTTTCAAAGTTGTAAAAGCCAGGGCGGTGGTTCACGGGACCACCGAGGTTGAAAGCAATCGGCTGCTCCGAGGTATACCCCAATCCTTGCTTCATGTTCTCGACGTTCAGATCAAACTGCGTCCCCAAACCAAATGTCGGCGTGGTCTGTAAACCATTTGTCTCCCAAGGCGGAGGGAAGAGCGACCACCGGAGCCCGTAAGTCAGCGTAAAGTTTGGTTTAATTCGCCACGTGTCCTGTCCGTAGAACTCGTACCAGTTAAGCCCATAGTTTCGTTTCACCGGATCGCCCTGGTTCTCCGGGATTCCGTTGCGGTCCAGGTTATAGTTCGCTACCACGTCGGAGATCATGCCGTACAGTGCCAGCAGCGGTCGGTCGTATTGCGTTGCGGTCTGCGGTTCAGGAGCAGTCCCTGGTGCACACGGCGCCCCCGCACAGTTAACCGTGAGGTTTGGATGGGCCGCAGCGTTCATGGGGTCCAGCGTGCTCGTGGTTCCGGCAAAGCCAATTGGAGACGTCCAGTTGGTGGTCCCAAGGCCCAGGTGGTTGGAGTGGAGATTGCTTGACCTGGGATCGCGCGCGAGCCCAATCGCGGCACCGAACTGCAAGGCATGACTCTTTTTAGTCCAGGAGAGATCATCCAGTAGGTTATGCGTGCCCACCTGGAAATTGTGGCTATAGGTGACGCCTTGATCTAGCCCCAGAAATTCGTTCCAAGGCTGGTTAGTATTGCCCACAACCCCAAAGCTCTGCCGCGTGTATCCCCAACGGAAGGAATTGGCGAGAGTAGAGCTAAGAATGGCGGTGTAGCCGACCGCAAATCCCTTACTGTGGTCGGCAGTGGTTTGCTCGGGAGCCTCGCCCGGGAGGAAGGGGGCGCCCGGGTTGCGCAAATCCTGCAGGTTGCCGCGCCAAAAGATAAGGTGCCTACCGTCGGGCGTCAGGCGGTAATCCGCACGAGCAATGAAGACATCGTTGTCCAAGCTGGTCGGAGCCCGGAAAACGAACCCAGCGTAGTTCAACCCATCGCCGGCGGAAAAATCGTTAGTCAGCGTCTTACCCGTGCAAAAGGTCTTATCGAGATATCCCGTGTGACCGACGAGGTCGAGCATGGCGGGATCAATCCCAATGCCACGAGGGTCAAGATTTTTCAGGTCGGTGGGCGCAAAAGTGACAAGGTTGCCGCTCCCGTCCAAATACCGGAAGTTACCCTGGCACAGAGAGGGTGTGGGAATAACGCGCTCCGCGCGCTGCTCTTCCCGTTCGCGTGTTCCCTCGTAATTGGTGAAGAAAAACAGGCGGTCCTTCCGCAGCGGTCCGCCCACCGATGCCCCGAAAATATTGCGCTTCAGTTGGAGAGGCTTGTTCGGAAGGCCAATGTTCAGCTCGGACTGTTTCACAAGGTAGTCATTGGCGCTGGTAACGGTGTTGCGCAAGTTCTCATAGGCCGAACCGTGGAAGATGTTCGTGCCACTCTTGGTGACCAGGGCCACTTGCGCTCCCGAACCCTGACCCTGATCCGCGCCATAGTTGGTCGTGGTTACCCGAAATTCCTGAACCGAATCCTGCGTCACCGGCAGTACGGAGGTAAACGCATATCCGTTAGACTGGTCGTTCACGTCTACTCCATCGAGCGTGACGTTGCTCTGATCGCTCCGCGCGCCGTTCACCGAACCATTGCGAGTGTCCTGATCCTTGTCGGCAACGCGGTTGCCCGTGTACGCCACTCCGGCTTGCAAGCTCAGCAAATCGGGAACATTGCGGCCCTCCAGGGGAATATCCCGCACCTGCGTTTCGTCAAAAGAATTTCCGATCGAGGCATCCACCAGGTTCAGCGCCGGTTCCTCCGCCGTGACCGTCACCGTCTCCTTGCCGCCACCGACTTTGAGTTGCACATTTACCGTCACCGGCGTGTTCACCAGCAGCTGCAATCCCGTCTGCTCGTATTTCTGGAAACCCGTCGCCAACACCTCGAGTGTGTAAGTTCCCGGAGGCAGAAACAGAAATTGATAACCGCCATCATCTCCGGTCGTCGCCGTACGCGCGATCTTGGATTCCGGATTCGTCAGAGTTACCGAAGCCGCTCCAACATACCCGCCGGAACTGTCGGTCACCGTCCCGCGGATCGAGGTCGTTGCCTGGCCCCACGCGATGCTCCCGGCAATCAGCTGGGCGAGGGCAGCCAGAGCCGCGAACTTCGCAATACCCCTCCCAGGAAAAAAATGGGAAATGCCCGCCAGCTGTGATGTGTGGAACATAGCCTCTCCTCCACTCACGGATTCATGATTCTCCAGGCATAACATCGGTGCGAACCAAAACATTGCTAAAATTGTGTAAGGCTAACTACAGGCCGAAAAAGTGTCAAGCAGGAAGTTTCAATCGGTCGGCGGTAAATTTTTGGGGGATCAGCCTGGGAGGAAAAAGGAATCCGGTTGGCGCCAGCATGGCCTTAGGATGCCCCGCGTGCGTTCAGGTGGATGTGCATCCCCCGACCGAGAAACCGATCCAGGACTCGCACTCCGCCGCCTTTTACTCGGACGTACGGTTTTTGCTAGGATTCTCATTGTTGCTGCATGGTGCAGGGATGGCACGGCCGCAACCGCAACTACTTTTCAGACGCTCGCGGGGCAGGAGACTACCGAATGTCACTCATCGATCCACCTGCCGATAAGCCAGATAGATCCCGGGCCATGGCCTTCACCGTCGCGGCGCTTGTGCTGGTCGCGATTGTGGCGCTGTGGTATACGTTCCGCTACTACCCGGAAAAGAAGGCGGCCGAGCGTTTCTTTGATGCGCTAGTTGCCGGCAACACCGACTCGGCCTATCAACTCTGGAAACCGAGTTCGAGTTATACGATGAAGGATTTTCTCGCCGACTGGGGCCCGCAGGGCTACTACGGCCCGGTGAAGAGCTACAAAATTATCCATGCCAAAGCACCGGGAGGCTCGAATGCCATTTCTGTTTCGACGGAGATAAGCCCTTACTCGCCGATGCCGGACACCTCTGACACGGAAAAGAGCCGCAAGACTCGCGTCGTTGACCTGTGGATCCAGCCGAGCGACAAATCCTTTAGTTTCCCGCCATAGATTTTTTCCAGCCACAAGCCCCTCTCAAGGACTCAGTCGTGAATCTCCTGTAGGGCGCGCGTGAGTTCCTGCGGGCTCACGCTGGCCGTCCCGAGTTTGCCAACGACGACGCCGGCCGCGGTGTTGGCGAGCATGGTAGCGTCGGCGAGCGGCGCCCCAGCCGCGGCAGCAAGGGCCAGGACGCTGAGAACGGTGTCGCCTGCCCCTGTAAGGTCGAAGACTTGCCGGCCGGTTGCGCCGCGCTCGACGCCTGGCTGGCCGACGCGCGCGTAGGTTACTTCTAGGCCCGTCGCTGGAATGTGTATGTGCCGCGGCGAGGACTCCTCAAACAAACTCATGCCCTTCTCCCCGCGCGTGATCACCACGGCACTGCAGCCAAAATGCGCCAGCAGCGCGCGGCCCGCCTCTTCCACCGATTGCTCGTCGGCCAACGAGCGCGTCACGTAGAAACCCGCCTCCTTCGCATTGCACACTATGGCCCGCGCGCCGCGATAGGCGTAGAGCCTGGACGTCTTTGGCTTCACGAAGACGGGAACGTGTAATTGATGCGCGGCGCTCAGAACTCGATCGGCAAAATCATCGGTGATCAAGCCCTTGTCGTAATCAGAGAGAACCAGCGCATCCAGATGCTTCAGCGCGCTGAAAAGAAGGCGGAGGAGCCTTTCCTGGGTTTCGGTGCGCAGCGGCTCGCGGCGCTCCTGATCGACGCGCACGACGTGGTGGTGCTTTGCGATAATACGCGTCTTTACCGTGGTGACGCGTTTCGAATCGGCGAGAACGCCTTTGTCCGCGATGTTCGCGGCGCGAAGGCATTTTTGCAGAGCGCGCCCGGGCTCATCATTGCCGGTAACTCCAAACGCTTCCACGCGCGCGCCGAGCGTAGCGATGTTTGCCGCGACGTTGCCCGCGCCGCCCAGGCATTCGCTCTGCTCGACGAAATCGACCACGGGAACGGCCGCTTCCGGCGAGAGCCGCGAGGCCGTGCCCCAAAGGTAGCGGTCCAGCATCAGGTCGCCGAGCACGCCGATGCGCTTGCCGCGCAGGCGCGGGATCAATCGTTTCAACCGGGGAACGGCATCGGCAATATTGGTGACCATGCGGGTTCTTTGATTTTTCTGTTCCTTGATCGGCTAGTCCTCGGCGATTTTCGCTTCTTCCTGCATCATGGCGGGAATTTCATCGCGCACTGGATAAACCCGGCGGCAGGAGCCGCACTTCAATCCCGAACCGTCGGTCAGCAATTCCACCCGCGTCTTGCAAACAGGGCAAACCAGAATGTCGAGGGCATATTTCGGCAATTCCATCGGGTTCTCCGTCCCGGTTTCGAGCATTCGTTTACGTGAATTGGCACTGTACCAAACGCTGTCCCACAGGAGCAACTGCGCGAGATTGCTCTCTTCGAAGGCCGATGCAAATACCGTGCCCGTGACTCCCGGGACTCGCTGGAGCGCAATGGCCTTGACCTCGCGCAAGACCCGGCGTAGCGTTTTTCTTATCGTCCGCGGAAGACCGGAGTCACCCATGCATTTTCCCCTCGAACTCGACGTGGCGGACAAACTGTTCCGCGAGCGCAAACAAATCACCGTGGGCACAACGCGCTACCGCAACATGTGGCGCTATCAGAGGACGCTGTGCGGCTTGCTTGCGATGACTTGGCCGCTCGCCGCTGCTTTCGCGCAATCTTCTTCTTCGCAGCAGTCTTCATCTTCATCGCAACAATCATCACCGCCACCATCGTCGACCCAAGCTCAACCGCTGTCCCAAGCTCAGCCCGCAACCCCAGACCAGCCGAGGCAAAAAGAAGATTCGCCGGCGGAAGCGGCGCGCAAAGCCAAAGCAAAAAAGCCTGCTGTGGCGAAGGGCAAGGTGTATACCGAGGATGATTTGTCGGGACTGAAAGGCCCCGGCGTATCCGTGGTTGGCGAGGCGCCAAAGAAAGGCGCGCGGCGCGCGCGGCCAACGGATCCGGGTGGAGATGGGGGAGAGAACAGCGAAGAGTACTGGCGCGGGCGCGCGCAGGAGATCCTGGGCCAAATCGCCGCCGTGGACCAGGCGATTGCGAGCATGAAGGACGACATCAAGAAGTACGGCAGCGGAGGCTTTGACGTGACAACCGGGATGAAGGACAACATCGCGTACATTAATGACCGGAATGGCCAGTTGAAGAATTTGGAGAAGCGCAAAGCGGATCTGGAAAAGCAACTGGACGAGCTGCAAGACGAAGGTCGCAAAGCGGGGGCGCCAGCTTCCTGGTTCCGTTGAGCGCGAGATGCGCGAACCGATCGCGCCGAGCGCAGCGAAACACACAACTTCACTCCCGCGCACATATCAAACTTTTGTGCAAGAAAAGAGACCGATACCAAAACTGCCCCTCGGACCAGTAGTTTTTGGAACCGCAAGCGCAGTAAGCTGACGGCGATCGCTGGTTTGAATCCCTGACCGTTGGAGAGCACCCGTGTATTGCGACCGCTGTGGACTGAACTTCCTGCCCAAACAGTCCGTGTGCACACGATGCAAAAGAGTGCCGACGCGGTACTGGTTCCAATTCATGAGTTTGGTGACGATTTTTGTCGCCGTGCTTTGCAACACGGTTCTGGGCTTGTTCCTGTTGCCGCGGCTGGCGATGTCGAACCACGGGCGCGTTTTGTTTCGGGGATGGTACTGGTTCAACCAGCATGCGGCCATGTATGGCTGGGTGCCGCTGGCCGTCGGCTTGCTAGCCTGGGACTATTTCGTGTGGAAAGAAGCCCGCCCGAAGGTCAAAGGCTGGTTTACGCGCAAGCTGCTGACCTTCTCGCTGGCGGCCGGCGTAGCGCCGCTGCTGCCCTGGTGGATTCCTGCGGGCCAGCCTCCGTCGCAATTCTTCGATATGATCGGCAGGCACCCCGGCGTTCCCGTCATGCTGGCATGGAGCGTCGTGCTGTTCGTTACCGTTCTTCTCTGCATTGATCCCGAATCGCGCGACCATTTGCTGGGCCACGGGAGGACGTTGAGTCTTATCAGCACGGGGATGCTGTTGCTGGTGCTGACGATGACGGTGGTCGGCTGGTCGCTGACGTACTGAGCGAATGGTCAAAAAAGCTGACCTTCTTCTCCTCTCATTGCAAAACTTTTGAAATTAACAAAATTTGCGGGCCGCTTGAGTCAATGAAAGCGATAACCACGCGGCTGAATTCCTCGGGTTTTTCCAGATACATCAAATGACCGGCGTCGGTGACGACCACTCGTTTTGAGCCAGGTATGCCTGCTTCGATGGCGCCGGCGTGAGCATGTACGTCCGGGATGTCCGCATCGCCTACTAGTGGCCTGTAACAATTGTTTATAGACTTTGCTTCCGCCACGATAGACGCGATAACGCTGTCGATATGCCGGTCTTTCTCGTCATATCGGTACACACTCAGTCGTTACAGGCCTCTAGTATGAGAGTTGGGACGCGAATTTCCTTCAAGCGATGTAGGGCGGGCTGCGTGGGACGCGCGTAATCCGGGTGAGTCATGTCCTGCGGATTGGCGGTGAGCAAGTCGAGCAGGCGCTTTTTTGCGGCGTCGTGGCCGGGCGCGAGCAGGTACTTGTCTTTGGCCCAGTTGGCGAGGCCGCCGGGAACATCGTTTTTCTCGAAGGGCTGGGAATTGCTCATGCCGCGATTGAGGAAATGGTCGGTGTAGGGCAGG
>Ga0137360_10002116_pt1 | contig 11846 bp, 15 predicted proteins | sample Mad1_60_16metaG_FD_104924 | JGI IMG/M metagenome (GOLD analysis project Ga0137360, IMG submission 104924) | Vadose zone soil microbial communities from Angelo Coast Range Reserve, California, USA - Mad1_60_16 metaG | ecosystem: Environmental > Terrestrial > Soil > Vadose zone | place: USA... | reverse complement strand
TCGGATCTACCGTAAAAACGTTGATGAAGGTGACGAGCTTGTTGTGCTTTGAGATCGTGGTCACATCAATCCGCTCCATTGTTTATGACCTCAACAGGCGTCCGCAAACGACGATCAAAGCCCCATTCAATTGAATCGAACGGCTGGTTTGTGAAGATGCTGTCGACAGCCGCTTCTGGCCGGGAAGGAAATTTCCCTGGGTCCGGTCATCCGACTCGGTCATGACCGGTGTGTGAAGGTTAGCGCCCTCGGCCAGCCGTGGCTACAGGCGCTGTGAGGACGTCCAAGCCACTTCGCGCTCGGCCGTCAACCGCTTCGCCGAAATTCAATTTATCGCCGACCGGAGCGACCGGAATCCGGTAACCCATGGCCTGGTAGCCGCGCCGGCGCCGTTCCCACATCCTTAGCAGGGCAGGGTGGCCGGTGTCGACGAAGTCGATGATGCGCACGCTCGTCTTGTTGGCATGCTCCCGGTGCAAGCGGCCGGCGTACTGCTGAAGGGTGCCCTTCCAGGAAATCGGCATGGCCAGCACGAGGGTGTCGAGCGGCGGATGGTCGAAGCCTTCGCCGACCAGCTTGCCGGTGGAAAGCAGCACGCGGGGCACGTCGGGCGGGAGAGCGTCCAACTCGCTCACCAGCGCACTTCGTTCTTTCCTGGACATACGGCCGTGCAGGGTGAACAGTGGCTGCAAACGGTCGATCAATTTCGCATCGAGAGCCTCGAGATGTTCGGTACGCTCGGTCAGCACCAGCACCTTGTGGCCTTGCGCGAACTCGCTCGCGATCTCGGCGGCTCTTGTCGCAGTGCGGGCGGCATCGCTCGCCACGTGCCTGAAGACCTGCTGGATGCCCGAGTCGGCGCTCAGATCGATGCGAGTCGCCACGTAGCGGGGAACCACCTCCAGGGTTTGTGGTGCGCCGGCCGGCTGAGAAGCCGTATGCCGGATCGGGCCGCACTGCATGAAGATGATCGGTTGCTGTCCATCGCGCCGGATCGGAGTGGCGGTGAGTCCCAACACGTATCTAGCCCGGGCGCGCTTCAGGATCGCTTCGAAGGAGAACGCGGACAGGTGGTGGCATTCGTCGGCGACGACGTGCCCGTAGTTGTGGACGAGTTCGGCGATTTCGCCCTGCCGCGAGAGTGATTGCATTACTGCGATGTCGATCTTGCCGGAGGGCTCGGCCTTGCCGCCACCAATAGTGCCGATCACGTCCTTGCCGACGCCCAGGAACGCCCGCAGTCGCTCTTGCCACTGCTTGAGCAGCTCGGTGCGATGCACCAGCACCAAGGTGTTTACGCCTCGCCGGGCAATCACGGCCGCGGACGTGACGGTCTTGCCGAAGGCTGTGGGCGCGCACAGGACCCCGGTATCGTGGCGCAGCACCTGGGCCATGGCTTCTTCTTGGTCCGGCCGCAGCATGCCGGCAAAGCGCAGGTCGAGCCGCTGCCCGTCAAAGCGTTCGTCCCGCAGGTCGAACCGAATCCCGTTTTCGCGCAGGAGTTCCTTGGCTGCATCGAGGCACCCGCGCGGAAGCGCGATGTGATTCGGGAAGTTCTCGGCGCAGCCGATCACCCGCGGCTTATCCCAGACTGGCAGGCGCATGGCCTGGGCCCTGTAGAACTCGGGATTCTGGAACGCTGCCAACCGGATCAATCGGTTCGCGAGCGGTTGCGGAAGCGCTGACTTGTCGAAATAGAGGAGATTGGCGAGAGTTGCCGTGAGCGACTTCGGCATTGGACCGGGGAGCCGTTGCTTGACCGCGGTCGTGCGTTTCCAGGGCTCCTGCTTGTCCTCCTCGGTGATGAACGTGACATCCAGCGGGTGCGAGCCGCCGGTCGCGCGCAGAATCGTCGGTTCGATGTCATACGGCGCCATCGCCTGCGCCGAGGCGAGGAACGCCCACTGGTCGGGATATGGCTGCAGCCCGTCGTCCACGAACACGCTGCGGCCGCTCTCGCGGGGAATCTTTTGCAGCGGCAGGGCAATCAAGTTGCCGAAGCCGCCCTTGGGCATCGTGTCCTGGTTCGGGAATAGCCGGTCGTAGGACGTCAGCTTCAACTGCCGGTTGCGGGCGCAGGTGTGGCTGATGACGGCGGTGCCGAGCCGCCTGGCGTCCCGCGCGGGGACGTTCGATGAGAAGAACAACCACGCATGCGCGCCGTTGCCCGAACGCGAGACTTCGAGCACGACAGGCACGCCCAGTTCACGGCACGATCCGGCGAATGCTTGAACATCGTTGCGCCAGTCGGCGTCGTCGAAATCCACCGCTAGGAAGTGGCAGGTGTCGTCCGCCAGTAGCGGATACACGCCGACGGTGTGGCGCCCCACCAGGTGATCGTAGATCGTCTGGTCCGTCAGCGGCACAAGCAACCTGTGGCCGCAGTCGGAGCACTTGATGCGTGGTTTCTCGCAGATTCCCGGCCGCCATTCATTCGCGCACGCCGGCGAGTAGCCACTCTTGCCGGCTTTGCTTTCCCAGCGAACCGGGTAGACATCGGTACGGCCTCGAAACAGCCGACGGAAGAGAGCGACCTTCTCCTGCGTGGACAGCGGGGTGGCATTCGCCGGCGCGGCCACGGGCGTGGGCAGCTGCCAGGCAATGCCGTGTGTGTCTAGCAAACTGGCCAAGCGCGCGTTCTCGGCCCGCAGCCGCGCGAGTTCCTCGTCCCCTTCCGGCGTCATTTCGGCCATCGCCCCGCAGCCCGCAAAGTACCGGTAGACCTCACGGAATCATCCCCCCAACCCGGCATTCGGTCCAAGTAGCGCATGTGCAACGAGTTGCGTATATTTCGTATATTGCATATAATTCATTTGCCTCGTGAGCTACCGATGCGAACCCGGGGCGCAGACGAAGACGATTCTGGGGAGTGCTTGGATGCGTGCAGCAGATCGTGTGCAGGAAGTGACACCGCCTCCGATGACGGAGCGCGACGCGGACATGGCGAGGGTCGCCCAGCGATTGATCATGGAGGCGCTCGACCGGTCGAGAGCGGCCGCAATCACGCTCACGACGGACAAGGGCAAACAGTCCGCGATAGAGCTGCCGCCGGCGGCGTTGCGCCTCATCGGACAACTGCTCGGAGCCATGAGCGAAGGTCGTCCGATCACGCTCATGCCGGCCAAGCGCGAATTCACCACGGTTGAAGCGGCGCACTTCTTGAACGTCTCCCGCCCCTTCGTGATCAAGGAAATCGAAGAGGGCCGATTGCCGCACCGCATGGTGGGCACGCATCGGCGCATCGCCTTCGAGGACCTGCTCGCCTACGCGCGCAAGATGCGCGAGAAGCAGGCTGCGGCGCTCGAGCGGATGGCCGAGAACGCGCGCGAACTGGGTCTGGATTATTGAGATGGCGGGCCATGCACGCTATACGGCTCTGCTGGACGCGTGTGTACTGTTCCCGCTGGCGATGGTCGATTCCCTGATGAGCCTGGCCGAGGCCGGGCTATACGCGGCCAAGTGGTCGACCCGCATTGAAGAGGAGTGGATGCTAGCGCTCGAAACGAAAAGACCAGACCTGAAGGGAAGACTCGGCACAAGGCGCGATGCCATGCGCGAGGCCGTCCCTGACTGGGAGGTCCCAGAGACTGCCTGGAAGGCGGTCGTTGGTAGCGTGCAGCTGCCGGATCCTGACGACGCCCACGTCCTGGCCGCAGCGATCGCTGGACATGCGGACTGCATCGTTACCGTGAACCTGCGACATTTTCCCGACGCTGCTGTGGGGCCCTACGGTGTCGAGGTCGTCGATCCCGACAAGTTCATCATCAATCAGTGGGATCTGGACCAACTGGCTGCCGTCGCAGCTTTCAAGCGGATGCGGGCAAGGTGGAAGAAGCCTCAGGCCACGCCCGAGGACTTCGCTCAGGCACTGGAACGGGGCGGCTTGCCGGCCACCGCGATCAGGCTGCGCGAGGCGCGAGAGCTGATCTGATACTCAGGTTCGGACCGCACCTGGCTCGGAAAGAACTGGCGGGTTTCGTGGGAACGACCCGCGCGGAAGCCCCGGAAAACCGAGCGTTAACGGGGCGGAAAAATTCCCACGACTCCCCGGAGAGCCGCGCCAGTGCTCGCTAGACTGCGCGGATTGTGATTCCGGTTGTTGGGGGTTCGAATCCCCTCGTCCACCCCACTGATTACATTCTTGTCTTCAAGCCGCTCCGACGAGTGCCGGCAATTCCGCGAGCGACGTGACTTCGCGGTCGGGCGCACCGGGCAAGCGCTCGGAGCGCTGACCGTAACGGTTGCACCAGACGACCTGCATGCCGAATGCCGACGCGGCGCACGCGTCCCAGGCATTCGACGACTGGAACGCAATGGAGTGGGCCGGTACCGCAAGTCGGTCGACAGCAAGCTGATAGACCCTGGGATGCGGTTTGTAGACCCCGGCCTCCTCGACGGAAAGGACCGCGTCGAGCAGCCCTTCCAAGTTAGCGCCTCTAACTGCTGCGGAGAGCATCTTGGGCGAGCCGTTCGACAGGATCGCGGTTTGCAGCCCGGCCCGTTTCAGCTGCCTGAGGACGTCCGGCACTTCGGGAAACGTTTCGAGCGTCAGGTAGAGGTGCATCAGCCGCTCTCGTAGTTGAGGCTTCGCAATGCCTAAGGTCTCCAATGCGAAGTCGAGCGCATCGCCCGTTACTTGCCAGAAATCCGCGTGTCGACCTTGGGCGGCACGCAACCACGTGTATTGAAGCTGCTTGTCCCGCCAAATAGCGGTCAGGCTCTCGGTAGCTTCGCCAAGCACGTCCCGGCAGCTCCTGGCTGCGGCCGCGAAATCGAACAGCGTGCCATAGGCGTCAAAGACGCAAACCCTGACGCCGTCAAGAGGATCTCTGTTCACGTTGGGCATGGCTCGCCTTTTCAGCTCGCGCCGACACGATCGTGCGCATTCACGGTCCAATCGTAGTCGATGAAGCGAACTTTGAAGTCGGAGGGAATCGGTTCGGCTCGGTAGCGGTTCACATACGCGATCAGGCTCGGCGCGTGGCTGAGGAAATCGCTGGTATACGAATCGAAGATTGCGGAAAGCCGGACTTCGCGTCGCTCCGGGTCGACGGTGACGTTGCGCTTCTCGTCGATGAACGAGCGTGCTGCGACGTCGAGCTCGCGGTCCAGGGCGTCTGCGCTGAAGGCCACGCGCGGAAGCCGGGGGCAACCTACCACCATGCAGTTAAGCGCGAAGTGAATGCGTTCCTCGCCGAGCGGGCGGATCACCTGGTTCTCGAGGTCGTACAGCGAGATCGACTTGCCGCCGACAACGAATTTACGGAGGTAGAAGAAGCTGAATTTCGTCAAGCCGCCGAGGCTTTTGGGCACACCCGCGTCGACAATGCCATGCATCGCCAGCGCGTTATAGGCGTTGATATAGAAAGCCAGACGTGAGATCCGGTCCGGAAATCGTTGCGGCCGCGAGGTGGGGTCGACCGCGGCAATGAAGGCGACGACCCGATCGAGGTCCGCGTGATCCCGGGCGAGCGACGTAAAATCGATACGGCCCGCGTCGTTGACGCGCCGCATGAGAACGCTTGTCCAAAGCGCTTCCCATTCGCGGACACTCAGCTCCTCCAGCGCCGGGTCCGCCACACGCGCCGGCGCGGCCGCTGCCGACGACAAGTTGAAAGCTGCAACGATCAGTAACACGACGCCCAGGGCCATGTACGCAAGGCGCGCTCGCCGTGCCCGGGAGTGCGCGGCCACGATCATTGGCGCCCTGTGCGCAGCCTCGTTCCGCTCGCGGCACGTGCGCTTTTAAGCCGCCCCTTCGCGACTCTGTGTCGAAGGGCGATCGGACCGTGCAGTACGACCGGTGCAGGCGTTGTCTCCCCAGAGAGCGGATTCCAGAAGCTGACCGACCCGCCCGTTTTCAATTCGACGGGATTCAGAATAAAGGCGTCGCGCTTGGCGTTGTGCAGACACATCGAAATGGGTCCGCCGTTCGTCGCTGCAGCAAACACGCAGGCATCGATGCGCTCCTTTTCGAGGTGGCACGCATCCATGAAGTCGTGAATGAGGAAGGAGAGCTTATCGACGCGGCCGCGCGCGCGCACGAGGTCGGCCCTGGCGCGCCACATATTGTGGCCAAGCCAGACTGCTCCTCGAAGGGCCAAGCGCGGGCTCGTCAACACCGCTTTCACCAATGTCCTGACCGCAGCCGAACGGCTCTGCCGGTCGAACGGCAGCTGTCCCGTACGCTCGAGCACGTTGTTGAAAAGCGCCTTGTCGTCGAGAACGTCATAGACCTTGCCGTTGATCACCATCGTCATCGCATACCGATTGCAGCGCGCGTGGCCGATCTGGGCCGTATCGAACGAAAGCGGGGTGTTGGCACCCAGCTCGATCTGGCGTCTGACCGACCCGATCGTGATCCGCGCATCCCGTCGGCGCAGAACTCCGCGCCCGGTAACTGCCTGAAGCTGGAACGAGGCGAGTCGCACCGCGTCGCTGTTGCGGACGAAAAAGGCCACAATCTCCGGAATCTGCTCGAAGTTGTCGTTGGTCACCGTGGTGTTGAACATGACCGGCAGGCGCAGACCGCGCGTGCGTTCGATGTATTCTTGCCGAAGCACGTTGAGCGCAATCTCATCGCCATATCCGCGACGCCGCTGCGTCATGTCGACGTGAAATGCTACGTCGACCAGCCCCACGGCCACGAGCTCCTGAAGCAAATCCCGCCTGGCGCGGATACCGTTGGTCAACAGGGTCGGGCGCATCCCTTTTTCGCGAATGCGACGCACGATCGCGACCAGTTCATCGCGCTTGCGCAAGGTAGGGTCACCACCGGTGACTTGTACGTCCGTATGCTGCCCGTAGTGATCGAAAATCATCTCGATGCGGCCGAACAGCTCCTCGAGCGGGAGGTCCTTGACCGCTTCAGATTGCTCCGACAAGTAGCAAGCCGTGCAGTCCAGGTTGCAGCGCTGCGTGATCTCGAGCGCCACGCAGCCGATCGGCCAACGGCGCCCCATGAATTGGCTTGCAGACCACTGGCCGGTCGCGACCATGCGTTGGCGCGCCTCGGTGAGACTCGCACTATGGTCAGGGGGCCGCGTCGCGGGTCGCGCAACGAGGATGTCACGCGGCGTCATGCAGCACCGGTCCCCCTTGCGCGGAGCAATCCCGTCTTCGAGCATTGCGCGTGTCACGGCGCGACCAGGTGGCGCGTTGCGCCGTCCGACGCGACACATGCGGCGGCCTCGCCGAGCGAGAACGGGCTCTTGATGGCGATGAGACCGTCAGCGCCGATGGCCGCGGTCGAAAGCGCAAGTAGCGACGCAAACACAAAGGCCAGCGAGTGGTTCACGGGTAACTCCCCTGAACAAATCAGAATCGTGTCGTGAGTTCAGTGAGCCACGCCGGTGAAATCTCGACCAAGTAGGCTTCGAGCGATCTATCCCAGCCAGCCAGAATCATCAGCCCCAAGACCGCCATCAGCCCGCCCAGGAGGTATCTGCCATAAACGCCGACCCGCAGCAGTTTCCCCTTGCTTGTTGCGAAGAAGCGACGTGACGCCGAGCCGATCACCGCCAACGGCAAGCCCGCGCCGAAGCCAAAAATTGTCATTGCCAACGCGACTTGAGCGAGGCCTCTGCCTTGGCTCGCCAGCGTCGCGGCAGCACCCAGCGTGGGCCCAACGCACGGCGCCCAAACCAGGCCCAGCAGCGCGCCGATGACCAGCTGTCCGCTCAATCCTTCGAGGTGAATGCGGCGCAGCCAATGATCGCCAAGGGTTCCCAAAAACGTGGTCGCGCGGGCGAACCGGCGTTGCAACGAGGCGCTCAGCAGTATTACAGCGAACCCTATAAGGAGCACGGCCGCAATACTGCGAAACCACTCGGCATCGAGTCCAATGGCGAACCCCACCGTGGCCACGAACAGTCCGACGGCGGTGAACGAAAGCGCAAGTCCGAGGGCAAGCGCAGCCGCGCCGAAAGGATGCGCAGCCATTGCCGTGCCGACGACAATGGGCAGCAGCGGCAGCACGCAGGGTGACAGGATCGACACCACGCCAGCGAGAAAGGCGAGGCCGTAGCTTCCCCAACCCAGCCCCATGGCCGGCACGCTCGCGGTGAGAACTTAGGATAACGCCTTGCGCAATGTCGCAGCGATCGAATCCTTGTTGGTGTCTCCCGTCGAGCGCGCAACTTCCCGTTTACCGCGATAGACGATGAGCGTGCTCTGCTGCGCAACGCCAAGGGCTCGGCGCACGGCCTTCTGACTGTCGAAGTTGACCCTCAGCACGGTGTAATCCTTGAATTCCGGGCGCGCGAGCAATTCGGAAAGGATTGGCTCTTGCTGTTTGCAGGTCGGACACCAGTCCGCGTAAACGTCGATAAGCACTGGCTTGTTGGCCGCCTGCAAGGCCTCGAGCGTCGTCTGGTCGAACGGCTTTGTCTCCGCGGGCAAGACGGTCGAGCTCAACACCGCCAAGAGTACGGGCAGCAGCGACCGAATTCCGATGTTCATGAGTCTTCTCCAGGAGTTACACAAAACGATGCTGACCGGTTCACGGCCCCTTAAGCAAGGCCCGTCGCGCGCCTGGCTTCGAGACGCGTGCAGAGGCTTCTCGATCACGCTTCGCCACGTGCCGGATAATCCTTGGCAATCACAAAGTCGAGTGCCGCCACAATCTCCCGGAAATGCGGTCTGGCGAACGGCATGGACTGCACCGATGCCCAATAAAGGGTGCGGTCGGGCCGGACCAGAAATACTCCGGGCTCGCTGAATAGCGGCGGTTCTTCGACGCGAGTAGTAGTCAGGCCGCGTCCCGTCGATATGTACAGCCCCCAGGTGCGCGCGGTCGCAATGGCCAGCGAATAGCCCACCGTAAGTTGCGACAGACCCCATTTCATTTGCGCCTCGCGCGCGCGTGCCTCCGTGTCGCTGCTCACCGCAATGGTCTCGACGCCGCGTGTCGCGAGCTCGGGGACTAACTTATTAAGCTCGGCGACGTAGGTCGTGCAGACCGGACAGTGCAGTCCGCGGTAGAACACGATAAGACAGAAGCACTGCGGCTTCGCGTCGCTCAGACTCCATGTCGTGCCGGACAAGGTAGGGACAATGAGCTCGGGCGCGGGTTGGCGGGGAAGTACGCGGGACATCGGAATCTCCTCACCATTCATTCGATGACGTGGTCGGCGCGAAGCCGCTGCCACAGCAGATAGTCCATCGACAACTTGCCGGGCCCGCGGCAGAGCAGCGACGGCGAGTCGTAACGGAATCGCCAGGACAGTGTACGGTACGCCATCAAGCCAGTGCAGAGCGCGACTGATCAGCGTGAGCGCGGGCGAACGTGGAGATGTTGCGGCCACAGGCGCGTTCATATGACGCTCTCCGGCAGCTGCGCGGCGACAAGGTCCGTGACGCCGAAGGCGAGCACCGGCCGATGGTGCTGGAAGCGCAGCCCGATCCCCGCCCGGGCGGGGATCGAGTTGTGTTTCGTCCGGCCGGCGGACCGTGGCGCCGCACTCCTGACATTCACGCCGACGTTTTTCCGCCCTGGATCTTTCTGCAATCGCCCGCGGGCAGCAGCACGAACGACTTCGGATCGCGCGCCTGTGTAGCCTGGCCGGCACAGGAATGCGCCCCCTCGGCGCAGTCGTTCTTGCCCACGGCGTTGATGCCGTAGCACTTCTCCAGCTTGTTGGCTTGCATCCGCATCATGTTGTCCTTGACGGCCTGGGGAGCCTTGCTCATGTCCATGCCTTGTGCCTGGACAGCCAGCCCCTGCATGCCCAGGGCCAGCCCAACCGCGGCGGAAAGAACGGAACCGGCGAATAGACGACGATCCATGGTCGACAACCTCCTGTGGAAAGATCTCGGGTCGAGACTGACAAGACCGAAGTTCGCCGGACCGTCGCAAGAGGTTACGTGCAGCGCAAAAAATATCTTTGCTCGTTCCTGCCCTGCCGGGGTGTATCTTCGACGCGTTTGAAGGCCATCCCAGTGACCATGGCCAGTGAGTTTGTTTTCGGTGCGTTGGTGGCACTTCACAAGACATGGCCTCAGGCTCGCGCGACCGGGTCCCCTTGACCCTCGTCCCTCCGACATCCACTCACGCCGAGGCCGAGGGCAGTGACAAGGAAGGTGCGAGTGGGAACGAGGCCGCCGCACGCGATCTCGACTGGTCGATTCTCATGGCTCGGGCTCAAGGTGGTGACGGCGAAGCCTACCGGCGGCTCCTTACCGGTATCGCCCCCTATCTGCACCGGCTCGCACGACGACATCACCGCGATCCGGGCGATGTCGAGGACACGGTGCAGGACGTGCTGCTGACCGTGCACGCGATCCGACACACCTATGACCCGCACCGTCCCTTTGGACCCTGGCTGGTCGCCATCGCGAAGCGCCGGATCATCGACCGGCTGCGCCGGCAGGGACGGACCAGAGCCAGAGAAGTGGCGCTCGACTTCGAGGATGTAACTTTTTCCACGCCTGATGCGAACCTAGGCGAAGCGGACTGGAACAAGCGCATTCTCGGCGATGCGATCGAGCGCCTGCCTCCGGGTCAGCGCGAAGCGGTCCGTTTGTTGAAATTGCAGGAGATGTCGTTGCAACAGGCGGCGGCGGCGAGCGGCGTGTCGGTGGCGGCGCTCAAAGTGGCGATGCATCGTGCGATGATCAATTTGAGGAAGATGCTCACCAAGTCCGGTGGCGAGACATGATTACCACACCCGACCTGATCGAGGCACTGGCGGCGAACGTGACACCCGTTCGGCGCCTGCGGCCACCGCTCACACGCGCCACGTTCTGGCTGTCGGTTGTGGCATTGATACTGGTCCTACTCGCAGTCGGCCACGGCGTCAGGCCGGATCTGGTGCGGCGCCTGCAGCAGCCGACCTTCGTCGTCAGCCTCGGGGCGGCGCTCCTCACGGGGATCCTCGCGGCGATCGCCTCATTTCTGGTGAGCCTTCCGGACCGCTCGCGAGGCTGGCTGCTGCTTCCGCTGCCCGCCCTGGTAGTTTGGCTCTCGACCATCGGTTACGGCTGCCTGACCGACTGGGTCGACTTCGACGCCGGCAGTCTTCGTATCGGTGAAGCGGCGCGCTGCTTTGCCACTCTGGTGCTCACGAGCGTGCCGTTGTCGCTGCTCATGTTCGTGATGCTGCGCCACGCGGCGCCGCTGCATCCGACGCCGGTCGCGTTGACCGGCAGCCTCGCCGTGGCGGCCATGACTTCATCGGCGCTCTCGCTATTGCACGCGTTCGACGCCACGATCATGGTCCTGATGTGGAACCTAGGGTCGGCAGTCGTGTTCCTTGGGCTTGGAGTGCTTCTGGGTCCGAAGATGTTCGCGTGGTCACCGCAGCATCCTGCTCAACGCAGCAGATGATTGCTTGCGGAACCACCCGCGAAGCTGACACGGCGGCTTGAACCACACCAGAATGAAATGATTCAAGGCTCATTGTGACTTATGGGCATTCGCGCGCACCCCGCTTACCTTGTTATGGCGCTCGCAGGGCTGATCATGTTGGCTCCCCTGGCGCCCGCGCAGACCCTGAACGGCTTCGAGCTCAAGGATTCGCTGGTGCCACCCGACCAGATCCTGCACGGTGGCCCGGGCAGGGACGGTATTCCAGCGATCGATGCACCGAAGTTCATGCCAGCCGGTGCCGCGAATCTTGCCACAACAGATCGGGTCCTCGGCCCCGCGCAGGCCTTCGACAGCGCGGGACAGGAGCTTCCAGCCTATGTCGCGTTCTGGTTCGCGTGGTCTGCGTTCTATCCGAAGGCCGAGGCTTTTGTCGCCCACGGAGCCGCGCAGTGAAATCCCGCTTCATGAGGACGTTCGCGCTGGCGCTTGGAGTTTTCACGGCCGGCTGGACCAGCGATGCCTGCGCCGCCTCGAGCGC
>Ga0137360_10002114_pt1 | contig 11850 bp, 15 predicted proteins | sample Mad1_60_16metaG_FD_104924 | JGI IMG/M metagenome (GOLD analysis project Ga0137360, IMG submission 104924) | Vadose zone soil microbial communities from Angelo Coast Range Reserve, California, USA - Mad1_60_16 metaG | ecosystem: Environmental > Terrestrial > Soil > Vadose zone | place: USA... | reverse complement strand
ATCGTCGTCGAAATCCCCGAATGGAACAAGAACTACGCCAAGGAACTGGATCACTGAAAGTTTTCAGTCGTCAGTGTTCGGTTCTCAGTACTCGGTCTGAAATCTAAAAACTTTTTTCAACTTTAAAGTGTTCAGTGCACAGTCGGAAGTGTAAGAATCCTTTCTGTTTTCTCTTGTGACTGACTGCTGATCACCGATAACTGAAAACTTCCTTCAGGAGCCACACATGCCGCCGACATTCGGTTGGGACAATCTCGAAGACATCGCCATCGGCCTAGCCGACAAATTCCCAGACACCGATCCGCTCACCGTCCGCTTCACGGACATGCACAAATGGATCACCGAGCTCCCCGGCTTCTCCGGCGACCCCGCCGCCTCGAATGAGTCCAAGCTCGAAGCCATCCAAATGGCCTGGCACGAAGAATTCCAGGACCGCCAGGCCTAACGAACCCTCGGCCGTGAGACGTCGCGCGGGCCCAGGGAATCTGGCATAATCAGCTTGCACCTGGGGAGGCTGCATCATGAAAAGCATCCCTTTTCTTTTGCTCGCCGGATTTCTGATCCTGGCAAACTCGGTTTCTCTGGCTCAGGCACCGCAGCAACCTCAGCGCGTCCCGGACGGAGGCACACGCGAGGTCCTAATCAGCATTCTCATCCCGTCCTTGCCGAACGCGCCGTTCACCGCCACCGTGAATACCGAATGGATTCGGCAATTGCCGGACGGCAGCACCATCACCCTGAAGAATCACCGTGCCATCGCCCGTGATGCCGCCGGACGTATCTTCCAGGAACGCCGCGCGCTCGTTCCGGACGACGGCAAGGCCCAGTCGGGCGTGACGCAAATCGAGATCAGCGACCCCGTCGCGCACGAACTTTACATTTGCGTGCCCCATGGGAGCACCTGCCAGTTGGAAGTGTTTTCTCCGCCGGAGTCGTTTCCTTACACGCCGCCTGCCAAAGCGCACGTGGCGCAGGGTTCAACGTCGGAATCGGAGGACCTTGGCAAGCAGGCTGTCGGGGGGCTCGAAACGGTCGGCACGCGGGAGACGACCATCATCCCCGCCGGCACCATCGGAAACAACAGCCCTCTCCTGTCCAAGCGGGAGTTTTGGTTTTCGCCCAAGCTTGGGGTCAACCTCATCAGCAAGCGGCAGGATCCTTTATCCGGCACGCAAAACTTCGAAGTTTCGGATATCGCCTTGGGTGATCCTGACGCCAAACTCTTTGAAGTGCCGAGTGGCTTCAGGGTCTTGGACCTGCGAAAGCCCCCGGAGATCTCTTCTCCTTCGGTATCCTCACCTAATTGATCGGGAGTCGAGCGATCTCCCCCACTTTCGATGGCGATTCCTGTCTTAGGAGCACCGCGGCGATTCGAGGATTCGTCTGCCGTGCTTGTCGGCGCACGCCAATTCCCGTATCCTAGAATCGTTCCGTTCCTCGCCCGGTGGCGCTATGGTGCAACGGTTAGCACGTAGCCCTTTCAAGCCTGAAACAGACCACCCGAACACAGCACTTAGCAGTAGAATCAGTGTTTTACATAGGAACCGAGAGCTCACAACAGATGCCAGAAGATGGCCGTTGGGTGCAATTTGGGTGCAATTCGGTACCCAAGCGGTCCAAGGGAATGGTCTGCAAAACCATCATTCGCCGGATTGCAGCCTTCTATCCTAGTGTCAATTATTCACTTCCCGCGACAGTAAGAGTAGACTTACCGGCAACCATCATTATTTCAACTGATGGGTTCTTTCGCTATCAATGGGTAGATGAGGATTCATGCGCCTACTGAGTGTACGAGTACAGGATTTTTGGTGTATAGAGGACTCAACTGAGTTTCCCATAGCCGACGTGACCTGTCTTGTTGGTAAGAATGAATCCGGGAAGACGGCTCTTCTCAAAGCCTTGCACAAATTGAAACCAGATGAAGCGAGTAAGGAACAGTTTGTGCCATCGAGGGATTATCCTAAGCGAAAGTGGCGTCCCGATGTGGCTCCCCCGACCAATCCGCCCGCCATTACAACGACATGGCAACTGGACAATGCAGATGTTGCTGACCTGGAAAAGAAGTTCGGCGTAGGCGTGATTGCTGATCGACCTTTTACTCTCACCAAGGGGTTCGACAACGACCGGCAGTTTTCGATCAAATCGGACGAAGAGGCTGCTGTTAAACACTTAATTGGCGACCTCGGATTGTCAGAAGAAGAGAAGACTGTCTCCGGGGGATTTGAAATCAAATCCATTCAAAAAGCGGTTGCAGAAGCCAAAGAGGTTGGCGTTTCATCGCAAAAGCTGCTCGATACGTTCAAGCAGCGTTTCCCAAACGGAGTGAATCACGCAATAATTCAAGCGGTCGCTGAACGCGTGCCTACATTCCTGTATTTCGATAATTACTTGTCTTTGCCCGGCACTGTATCGGTGGACGATATTGTAAGTCGTAAGGCGCAGAACAAACTAACTGACCGAGATCGGGTCTTTTTGGCGCTTCTTTCTCTCGCTGGAACCACCATCGAGAAGGTTCATAGTGCAGAAACGTATGAAGAGTTTAACTCAAAGTTGCGAGCCGTTTCGAATCAGGTTACCGACCAGATTTTCAAGTATTGGACGCAGAACAAGCATTTAGATGTTGATATTCGCCTCGACCATGCTCGCCCTAAAGACCAACCTCCCTTCAATTCAGGCTGGATATTTCGTACACGTATCGACAACACCCGTCACCGTGCCGATACAAATTTTGATGAACGAAGCAGTGGATTCGTGTGGTTTTTCTCATTTCTCGTTTGGTTCTACCAGCTTAAGCAATTGTATGGCAACAATCTGATAATCCTGCTGGATGAACCGGGGCTGTCCCTTCATGCCAGGGCGCAAGGCGACTTGCTGCGATACATCAGAGAACAACTCCGACCCTACTATCAGGTCATTTATACGACGCATTCTCCGTTTATGATCGATAATGATGATTTTTTGTCGGCACGCACGGTTGAAGATGTTGTTAAGAAAGAGAAAAAGAAAGACGAAGAAATCGAGCACCTGTTGGGGACGAAAGTCAGTGCGGATGTTTTGAGCACAGACCCCGATACTGTTTCACCGTTACAACGGGCGCTCGACTACGAGATCACGCAGACTCTATTTATTGGAAAGCATACGCTTCTGGTTGAGGGGCCATCCGATTTGCTTTATTTGAAGTGGTTTTCAGGTCAGCTAGAAAAAGCGAAAAAGCCAGGGCTGGACTATCGCTGGAACATTTGTGCGGTGCGGGGCATTGATCGAATTCCTGGTTTCGTGTCGTTATTTCGCGGGAATCATCTGCATATTGCGGCGGTCGTAGATGTTCAGGCCGGGCACAAAGCTAAAATTGAGAACGCTAAGAAGATTTTGGAGGACAAACATTTGCTGACGCTCGATGGCTATGCCGGGCAAAATGAAGCGGACATAGAAGACGTGCTAGGTCGAGAATTCTATGCGGCGCTCGTAAACAGAACATACGACCTTCGAGGCAAAGAGAAGTTACCGGCAACAAAACCAGCAGGAGTCTCTGTTCCTGATCGTGTTGTCGAGGAAGTGAAGGCTCATTTTGCTGTGCTTCCACCACGCTTTGAAGAGTTTGACCACATGAAGCCAGCGGAGCATCTTTTTCAAGGCGGCGACGAGGGCTCTAAACTGCCCGGCTTCGAAGATACGCTGGGACGAATGGAGAAGTTGATTGGTGATCTGAATGCGCTCATGTCGTGAGATGGAGCTATATAAATCATGGAGTGGAAGAGGCGAGGGCCACGGTCTTCAATTCCCATACATCGTTTTGAACCTCGCCCCCTTCGAATGAAAATCTTTTGCTGCAATTTGCTCCGAGACGCAGCTCGTGCGGTATGTCACAAATGTTAGGCAAACTTTCTCGCGCAAGTATAGAATCGCGGCCTGAGAAGTGCGCAGCCGGAACGGTCGATGAGGTTAAGGTTTCTTGCTGCGACTATGCAGGCGAAGACGAGTGAGTGCAGTCCATGCGGAGGGCGCTGGAGGTCAACGTGGCGGAAACTGATGACCGTTATCTTGCTGGAGATGAATTTCCCGTGATGGATGGGGAGCGCATGTGTCCGCGTTGCATGTGCTGCTCGGTCAGAGTCGGCAGTTACGATCCGCCGCAGCTACTTCCTGGACCTCGCTTCACATCATTCCAATTCGTTCCGGTAGCCACATCATTACGCGCCGAACCTGATCCCTCGTCGGGATCATCTGAAGCGTGGTATTGCCGTGGCGGGTGCAACGGCAAAGGAGAGCACTCGAAACACTTGAAAGGGTGGCCCGAAAACCTTCCCACGTTTATCGCACACGTGAAAAAGGTCGAGCGTTCGGTGCCTGGAGAACCCAGGGTACCGAGACCATGAGACCTAATTAAGGAACCTCAATTGCCCTCGCGTGCGATGGCAATGAAGCAATGTGTCGCTCCGCTATCCACGAAGCAAGAGAAGCCAACCACATGCCACCCCGATGGCAAAGGAACGCCCGTGTGATCTCCCACTTCTATCGGCGTAATTTGCTGTGCTACTACGCTCCCCTGATCTCGCGCTTGTGCAGGCCGGGGTCGAAACAACAACGCACTCAACAGAACAATTGTGACAACGAGCAATCCGGTACTGATTCTTAATACGAACGTTTTAGGCACGGCTTTCTCCTTTGTCTCTCACTTCGTCTCTGATTTGGAGTTCAACTTTGGTCGAGGAGTTCTTTAGCGCTAAATAAAACTCCAAAAAGTTGATAACGGCTTGCCTGTATTCCTTGGAATATGGCGTCCTACAAGAAGGACAAGTATCCGGAACAGTGCTTCTTGCTTCCAGTTTTAGGGTAACTTGGGTTTGACAATGATCTCTTCCGCAACTCATTAAGAGGCTTTCTATGTCCCGAAGTTCTACAATCGTGACCTGGTACTTGGTCACGGCTTTGCCGCCTGATGATTGATGGCGCTTCCTGGTCCTGGCGGGGGATTCAACTTGAGAACCTCCACAGACTTCAAGATTAAATCTTTCCTAGCGTCCAAGTCTTTTTCCTTAAAGTAACGAACAGCGAGTTCCGCAAGGTCCTGGGCGTAGTCCTCCATCTTTTTCAGAAGGAGATAGTGGTCTCTGCCGATAATCATTTGATGCTCATTCATGTCTGTGGAGGCAATCGCGTTAAGTAGTCCTTGCTTGACACGGTCAAGCTGTTCGTCAGTTACTTCCTCTATTTCCTCGTCGTCAGGGACTTCCGGGGTTTCAATGTTTTCTGGCAACGGCCTGGTTGAAGCCTGCTTATTCTTCTCCGTCATTTGGTCCGTCCGCTCACTTCCACAACGTTAATGTGCCTTCTTTTAGGTCCAAATACATTAGAGCGTTCGTGTCCGTCTCCAGAAGGCCATGCCTCTCGACGCAGTGCTCCCCGAATTCGGCGTAACATTTCTCTGCTGTGTTCCAGCCCTCGACACCAAAGCCCCAATCGCAGTCAGGCGTTCCACATCGAATGATATACGTGCAGGGTGGCACAGGATATCCGTCTAGCATCGTCGTCCTCGCATGTCAGGATGTGCGGGACGCCAGCGGCGTGTTGTAGGATACGTCTCAGCCATTTTCCGCCTCGCTAACACGAGCGGGAATCGGTCAGGGATGCATCGAAGTTCACCGCTTCGGTGCGTCCCGCTATTACCAACGTAGCGCTCGATGATTAGGAAGTCAATAACTGCGGTTCAAGGATATGTCAGCTATGAGCCGGTTTCTTTGGCAAGTCCTGCACGTCTTGCGCATCACGCTTACCTTCATTGGTGGTAGCGCGGTTCTAGGATTCATCGGCTGGCTACTCAAAAGACGGCAGGAAAATTTCGAGGACAAAGTTTTAGCGATGTTTGCTAGCGACCCGCAGCGACAGCTACGCACTGCCAACGGCGTCCATAACGATTATCGAAGGGAACATCTTAAGGACGTGCCCGTGTGGGTGATGATGCCCGACGTGCATACAAATTGGTGGGCCAGGGTGAAATGGCAGATACGAACTATTCCGTATCAAGTCCGCCACATTTGGCGAATGAAGTTCTTCATGCCTAGTTTGAACAAGGTTGAAAAGACGGTGCTGCGGTTGTGGAAGCGTGGGCTTTTGATTCGCGATCAGGCGAAGCCACAATACTACAAACTGAAACCATGATCGTGTTTCGCGGGAATGTTCCGACAAAGCGCCGTCACCCTTCGCTTCCGTCTTTTCTCAATGGTCGCTGCACGCCTTGCTCTTGTAGTTGCATTGTGCGCCCACGGGCTTCCTATTAGCGTCTCTTACCTGAGCTTCGCACTCGGGGCATTTTAGGGCACTCCACAGCGTTCAGTTCGTAGACCCATCCCGCGTCCAGTTCCTCTTTGCCGAGTGGTTGCTTTTGCTGCAATTCCTTTAGCTCCCGGCTCGCCCTCGTTTCACCGAAAACGGGTCCGGACATTGGGATGGGTTGTCCATAATTCAGGTGGTTGTACTTTCGTATCTCGAAACAATGTCTTGAGTCCATGTCTGTCGTTCTTCCCCGATTGTTTGGAGGGCGTTCAGCACGAAGCAAAACCTTACGAGTTGCGGTCGAAGGCGGCCATTATTCATTACAACGAAAACAGTGCCTAAAAAACCCCCGACAAACAGAATAGCCAAAACTCCCCTCAGCACTTCTCCGTCAATCAGCCAACGAATGCCCTGTCTGATGGTGCCAATGAGCGCGACTCCAGAGATGCTCCCCCAGAAAATCGAACCGAGCAGCATGCGCTTATTCACATACACTGCCACACTGTAACTTAAATCACAGAGGTCGGCCAATCCCCCCGTATAACATGCATGTTGCATAGGCTGGCGGATTTTACCACGCTCCCACTGATGCTAGATTGGCGGTTCAAGTCCGCCCGTCCCACCATTTCAAAACCATCATTCGTCGGTTCGAATCCGACCCGCGCCTCCAATAATTTGAGTTCCAGTGCGTCGGGACGGGGCTTTGAGCTAGAGAAGGTCCGGGGATAGAGTTCCCTCGGCTAGATATTTATCTACGTCGCTTAGCACTAATTTAGCGAGTTCCCATGCTTCGGACCTGTTTTTGCCGAGATATGTGATGAAAAAATTTTGAAATCTGATCAGAGAGTCGCGCCTATAAACCTCACAGTCCTCATTTGAACGCTCGCATTTCTCGCACGGCAAAAGGCGTGGTATATCATGCGGACACCTACCACGGACCATCTCAAGTTCACGGGGCTGAACCGCGTGTTTTGAATGACAATCGGGGTTCGGACATTTCCCGCTTGTGTTTTGGTGGAATCGTCCGCAATTTGGACAAATCATTCCCTCTAGCATGCAAATGATTGTACCTCACCATTTCTGCGGAAATAAGGCCGAGATCAGCGTGTTCGTCGGGCTGCGGGAGGACAAAGACCCCGCGACAAGTGGTGAAGGAACAAGTCGGAGACCTTACACGCCTGTGATCTGTCGGTTTATGAAATCCACTTGAACCGTCCGGGTGTCCTCGAATTCTCTTTCTAAACCCAATATCTCGCATCGAAGGACAACACGGACCTTAATCTGGAACTGCCGGGCAGAGCCGAGTTTCTTTGCCGTCCAGCGGTCAACATCCTCCGGGTATCCGGCAAGTTGCCATAATCGCTGCGCTACGTCTTCCTGAGCATCAAACTGAATGGAAATGGGTCTTTGCGCCGGAACGGACCAATTGGCGTTATCGGGCCGAAACGCAGGCTTGCTGACCTTTTCTCCCTGGCTCCACAACGTAATGCATCTGACTTCAACATCGATCTTTGAATGATTCTCTATTTGGATTGTGTAGTTACGGTGGTGCCCATTGTCTGTTTTGATCGAGAGCATGACTGAATCGGCTATTTTCCCGCGTTCTTCATCGCCGATATAGAGTGGCTTTGTCCATTTGGGCAGAATCTCCTGGAGCCGAGCGATAACTTCGTCATTGGTCGTAAACTCGATGGGATTCAATTGGATTTGTTGGCGAACGCCTTCGATGGCGATTCCATGCTGAATGAATAAAGCGACGTGCAAGGGCCGACCAAGTATTTGCTGCATCAGAGTCGCTATTGCTACTTCTTGTTCAATCCAGACAGATGCTCGAATTATTTTGCGGTCCTCGATCTTTCCTCGATGGTGCATTATGACGATGAGGCCGACGGATTCGTATAAACGGCGAAGCACATTCTCGGATAGGGTTTCTAGAGTTGTTTCGTTTTGGGCAAAGTATCCTTCGAAAAGGGTGGTCTTCGTAACGAGTTCGGACACACTTTTGCCCAACTCTTTTTCCTCGTCGGTATACTGTCCACAGGAAATGAAGACTGTTTTCCGCTGCTCTGGCACGCTTGCCAGTCTATCAGGCACAGCCAAGGAGCGATCAGTTTCTTATTATTGACTCCTGACGTATCTTGTTGATAGCGTTTGCTTCATCGAGAGTTTCTTCCAAACATTAGGGTCAGGTTAAAGGAATCATGGGAACCATCAATCCAGCCATCAAAACCTTTTCGACTTGGAAGCGCGTTGCGATCACTAGCTTCTTAACCCTATGAAAAACATCGGACTTAAGCATCCCATACCGAGACGCGCTCACTAGGATTCAACAACAGATCAAGGAGGGCCAGCATATTCAGCCGACTGATGAACGCTCCGATGATGCACATGAGATGTTGAAAGCAGAGTCGAGAATTTGGGCTGATGCTACTCACGAGGTGCTTTCGCAAATCTTCGAGTCCTCAGATATTCCAGGCGATTTTCGTAAGGAAATGCAGTCGAGGATTACCTCTGGCACGATTACAGAGTGGATTAGGGATGAAAGACTTCGTATCTTTCGAGGAGTTACGTTCCTTCGGTCGTTAGAAAAGCGACTCTCACTGTCCCACACAGATGCAAGAAACAAAGACAAATCAAAAATCCCTTTCCCCGTTCTTGCGGCAGTCGCCCACGTGATAGCTGCTAAGTACACGCACGCTAAACTCGACTCCCTGATGACAAGAGCAGGGGTCATTAGCGTCATTCCGCTGGAAGGAAACAAAATCGACCGCGCGAGAGGATGGTTAGAAATTGCCAACTCCGGGGATGAACCACTACAGATTTTGGGAAAAACAATTCAAGAAATGATGGAAATAGACTCATTCGGCATTCTCTCGGCAGAACCTATTGAAACACTCCGCCAAAAGATTGAGGTCGTCCTTCGCAAACATGGGTTGGCATACAGAACGGGTGGAAGTGTGTACAAGTTAGGGGCAGGCACTGTAGCTCGAACTTTGGAACAGATGGCACGTGAGAAAGATTTGGTAGGAGTGCAAACGGAGTTTGACAGAATTCTTGATAACTTAGAGAAGGACCCACCTTCAGCGGTTACAGCTTCGTGTTCACTGCTCGAATCCTTGTTCAAGGTTTATATTGAAGAGGAGGCGTTGACACTGCCTTCTGATGAATCCATCAAGTCTTTGTGGAACGTCGTGCGCAAAGACTTGAAATTTGACCCGGCGGTGCTACAAGATGAAAATCTGCGGAAGATTCTCAGTGGTCTCGCCTCAATCACAGACGGGATAGCGGCTCTACGAACGCACAAGGGGTCGGCGCATGGACATGGAAAGGTCAGTTACACGGTAAAGCCGAGGCATGCCCGACTCGCCGTGCATGCCGCCTCAACTCTCGCAACGTTTTTGCTTGAAACTTGGGATGAGCACAAAATTTAGTTACTTTTTTCGGAAACCAACGTTTTGGGTCAATTCCCATACATCGCTTTGAATCTCGCCGCCTTCGAATGAAAATCTGTTGCTGCCTTTAATTTGGTGTGTATTATTTGGGCGAGTAGCCGCTTGACATAGAATCCACAACAGCGAGGGCCGTTCCATTCGTTCTGGATTCCACCGCGCAAGCCGTTATCCGTTCGCGGCCAGCATTGAACTGACCGACGTGCGGTCGGATAGGCTTCTCGCTGCACGCACCACGAACCTGGGCCTGTTTGGATGCTACGTGCACACCACTGGCCCATTCCCGGCGGGGACAAAGGTCTCGCTGAGGATTACCCACGGCGGCACAAGCCTCGCTGCCTTAGGCAGAGTGGCTCATTGCAATCAAAATTCCGGGATGGGGGTCGCCTTCACCACAATCGAGCCGCTCAGCAAAGCAATTCTGGAGAAGTGGTTGGCGAGCCTGCGAACTGGGTAGTCCCTGGCTGACTGTCCACAAACCTACCCGCTGTCGGGTCAGACGATTGAACCGTTCCCTGGGCTGGAAATAAGGTTGGCTCCTATCCCACCACTAGGATTTATCAGGCCCAGGGCGGAGAATTCTTTTCGTTTCAACTGCCTCAATTGCCGCCAGTTTTCTGTCGATGTGTGGTTGGTTGCGTAGGCGACCTGAATGCAGCAAACAACGCATTCCGGCATGAACCCCACAGGTAGGACAGAATACAGAGCGAAACAACTTGGGCGTCATATCGTTCATTCTCATTTGGACAGGCTACGGCAAAACTTTTTCTAAAACTGTCCGCTTTGGAACACTCCGTACAGCGGCCATTTGGGTGTTTCTATCCAAATGGTCCAGAATCTTACGCAATACCATATCTCGGAGTATCGATTGAATCTGATAACGAGCCACTTGTCAGATACTCATGTCAATCCGGTTGAAAATTCCCCATTGTACCGGGTCGAAAATTCCCTACCTCAGGGAATTACCCGAACAGCAATTAGGGTCTTTTGTCGATTGACGGCTCGATGGGTCATGGGAAGCTACTTGTTAGCTTAAAGGACGCGCTGTGGGGACTCCTCTCCTTTATCGAAGGGGCAAATGATGAACGGTTCTGCCCATCGCCAAAGACCCAATACCAATAAAAGACTTTTCGATGGCAGGCTTGAAAAGCGCCTTGCTACGTCTGTTCCCGTCTACCTCGCAAGTTTTGGAGAACCCCGTGTCCGTGAACGAACGGTTACGGAAAACATCAGTCCCCACGGTGCCAGCGTAATCAGCCAGCGGCCCTGGCGCTCTGGCGAAGAAGCGCTTATTGCCCCCTCGACGGGTGAGTTTCCGCAAGTAGGAACTGTGGTTTATTCCCGGCGCAAAAACGGGGGAGGGCGCTTTTGCCTGGGTGTAGAATTCATGGACCACTCTGTCAAATGGGAGAATTACTCCGTGCCTTAGCGCAGGAAGGGTTAGCTCCGGGGTTAGCTCCCCTGTCGTCTCGTTCCGTCGTGGACTCCTCAATTCTGGTACCGCCTTGAAATCAAGCCGTTTAGGCTTTCCGGACGCCCCGCTAGGGTATCTACCGCGCTCGATTTCCGGGATTCGCCTTCTTGTTAATTAGACGCTCAGGATTATTCTCTTTGAAAAGGCCCTCCTGAAGCTGAAAGGAAACACCATGAAGAGGCAAAAGGCTTTCTCTCTCCTTCAACTGCTAATCGAAGTGGTAATCACTTTGTTCATCGCCGGGATCGTAGTTCCTAGCCTCCTCCGGTCTGATTTGGCCACGAAGGGGGCTTTGGCCGCGGGTTCTCTCCGCACAATCAAGATCGCTGGGATTGCATTCTCGTACACGCACCCAAACGTTGCGTTTGCCATCTTGGGCGCTTTCGTGGGTGCGATGGCAGCATTTGCTATCGATTTTCTCGCCAGTACGCCCAAAAACACAAACTCTACGCGAACAACTACTCTGCGGGCCGCGTAAACTCTTCTGGGATTTGTGGAGCGAGAAGACCTAGCGACCAGCCATTTTCTGGGCCATGTGCATCACGAGCTTGCGGTCACTCTCGGCAGCCTTGCCCAAATGTCTACGGAGTTTGCTCAAATACCCCGCATCTTTGCCCGAACTCCCCCAAACGTTTTCGTCAGATGACTTCCGCT
>Ga0137360_10002111_pt1 | contig 11853 bp, 9 predicted proteins | sample Mad1_60_16metaG_FD_104924 | JGI IMG/M metagenome (GOLD analysis project Ga0137360, IMG submission 104924) | Vadose zone soil microbial communities from Angelo Coast Range Reserve, California, USA - Mad1_60_16 metaG | ecosystem: Environmental > Terrestrial > Soil > Vadose zone | place: USA... | reverse complement strand
GCGCCGTTGCGCTTGCGATTTTCTTTTGGATGGCGAGCCGGTGATGGGGATGTTTCGTCGTTCACGCAGATCGACCACGCCGCTTCGTCACAGGCAACAAGAGATATCACGACAGGAAGCGGAGCTGCGTGAGAAGCTCGACAAACTCGAGCGCATGGTCATAAAAGGGCCGGCAACGGCGGACCACAAGTCTCCAGCGCAAAGCCGGGAATACGGGGTAAAAGGCAACAATCCGGAGAAGCGGTTCCACGTTTCGCTGGCATTGGACGGTGGCCATGCCATCGATGAGGGTCGCAGTGCTCGAAGACCTCGTTCGCTGCGCAAAGTGCGACGGGAAGGCAGGATCATTTTTCTGTTTCTTTTGATGGCGCTCGGGGTCGCTGTGGTGTGGCTCATCACCCATCTGCATTCTTGAGCGACAATTATGGCCAGAAATTCCGACCTCGATGTCGCGTACGTTGCCAGGCTCGCGCGGATAAATCTGACTGAAGCCGAGGCGAATGTTTTTCAGAGGCAGCTGGACGACGTTCTCAAGTACGTCGAAAAACTTCGTCAAGCCGACGTGAGCCATGTGGAAGCGGCCGCGCACCCTCTTCCAATTTTTAACGTCTTTCGCGAGGACGCGCCGCGTGACTGGTTTACAGCGGAGGAAGCGCTGAGCAACGCGCCTCGAAAAGCGAACGGCCTTTTTATCGTCCCGAAAGTCGTCGAATGACGGAGAAGGACCTGCCGGCGCTGAGCATCGCCGACCTGCAGTCACTGTTGCGTCGCCGCGAAGTTTCCGCGCCAGAAGTTATTGATGCGCTCCGAGCTCGCATTGAAGCCGTCGATCAAGAAATCGGCGCTTACTTATCGCTCGACATGGAGGCCGCTGCTCAAGAGGCAGAGAAGTCGAATGTCGATCTTCCGCTGGGTGGCGTGCCGCTTGCAATCAAAGACATCATCAACGTCGTTGGTCAGCCGTGCACCTGTGCGTCTAAGATTTTGCAGAGTTATCGCGCCACCTACGACGCCACCGTGATTCGGAAATTGCGCGCAGCGGGCGCAATTCCGTTTGGCAAAACCAACCTGGACGAATTCGCGATGGGCTCGTCCACCGAAAATTCCGCCATGAAATTAACGCGCAATCCGTGGGACTTGTCGCGTGTGCCGGGTGGATCCAGTGGCGGTTCGGCAGCGGCAGTCGCCGCGGACGCTGCTTTCGGTGCACTGGGATCAGATACTGGCGGCTCGATTCGGCAACCCGCTGCGCTTTCTGGTGTTGTCGGTTTCAAACCGACTTATGGGCGGGTTTCGCGATTCGGTCTGGTCGCGTTCGCGTCATCACTCGATCAAATCGGGCCGTTGACGAAAACCGTCCGCGACGCAGCCCTGATCATGAACGCGATTGCAGGTCATGATCCGCAAGACTCAACCGCTCTCAATGAGTCAGTGCCTGACTATGCCGCGAAGCTCGGACACGATTTGCGAGGAGTGCGGTTGGGTTTGCCGAAGGAATATCTGATCGAAGGGATTGATCCACAGGTCAAAGCTGCAATCGATGCCGCGGTGAAACAGATGAATTCGTTGGGCGCGGAAATTGTCGAGGTCTCTTTGCCGACTACTGAATACGCAATTGCGGTCTATTACATTGTGGCGACGGCCGAGGCTTCGACCAACCTCGCCCGGTTTGATGGCGTCCGTTATGGATATCGGGCGGAAAATCCCAAAGACATCGTCGATCTTTATGGCCGCACTCGTGAGGAAGGTTTCGGGCCGGAAGTGAAACGGCGCATTATTCTCGGCACTTATGTTTTGAGCTCCGGTTATTACGACGCCTATTATTTGCGCGCACAAAAAGTGCGTGAGCTGATTCGCCAGGATTTCTCCAGGGCCTTCGAGAAAGTTGATGCACTTGTTTCGCCGACCTCGCCAGTGCCAGCGTTCAAGTTCGGCGAGCGCGCCGCCGATCCGTTGCAGATGTATCTGGCCGATATTTTCACCATCGCAGCTAACCTGGCGGGCGTCTGCGGAATCAGCGTGCCGTGCGGTTTCGCCGAAGTGAATGGACAACGCCTGCCAATCGGTTTGCAATTGCTAGGCAAAGCGCTGGATGAAGCGCGCATCTTACAAATCGCACACGCATACGAGCAGAGCGCAGATTGGCACAAGGCACGTCCGCCGATCGCTGCCCGTGGACGTGAGGCGTGAAAAATTCAGTTGCGGCGCCGAAAACCATTCGGGTGCTAAATCACCGTTTCAACAGCGCGGTCGCGCTTCGCACATTGCTCTGTGTTTTTGTGGTGACAGTGATTGTGTTTTCTGCTCTTCCGCTCCTGCGCTATTTCCACGGCCGCACCATCTTTGACTACAAACTTTGGTACGAAACCGGCAAACATGTGCTGGCAGGACATGAAATTTATTTCTTTCGTTCCGGGAAGTACGATTTCATGTATCCGCCCCCGTGCGCGCTTTTTCTCGCTGGTGCGAGCCTGCTCGGACAGGGAGGATTAATTCTTCTCCTGGTCGCGATCAACTCTGCGGCGTGGTTTTGTAGTGCCCGGCTGAGTGCCATTCTTGCTGGAGGAATGGGCGGCGCGAGAAATGCGTGGCTTTACCTCGTTCCGAACCTGCTGGTGATCGTTTACATCTGGTCCAGTTACCATCTCGGCCAGCCGAACCTTGTTTTGCTCGCGCTAATGCTTGGCGCTTTTGTTGCGCTTCGCGCGAATCGCCAAATTATCGGCGGTGGCCTGATTGCAATTGCTGCGGCCATCAAAGCTTTTCCGGTGCTTGCGATCGTTTATCTACTTTACCGGCGTTATTGGACAGCGGCAGCCAGTCTCGTCGTGACATTGGCATTGTTACTTCTTGTCCTGCCGGTACCGTTGCGCGGCTTTGGACGAGCGTGGCGCGACATCGAGAAATGGAGCGCGGGAATGCTAAAATACAGCGAAGCCAGCGTGGGGCAGCGCCCGATGCGCAGCTATACATGGAAAAATCAATCTCTCGTTGGCGTCAGCAATCGTTTGCTTCGCCACGTTGATGCCGATGCTGCTTCTGCTCCGCATCAGCCGGTTTACGTGAACTTCGCGGATCTTAAATTTTCGGCCGTGAACGCGATTGTTGCTGGCATTGCGCTCGTGCTGGGCAGCTTGTTTATCGCGGTAATGCCTCAGCGCGGTATGCGAACCGCGAAGAGCGATGCGATCGAGTTCGCTTTGCTGCTGTTGCTGATTCTGATGATCACACCACTTTCGTTTGGCTACTTCTATTCCTGGCTGATGCTGCCGTTCGCCGTCATAACGCACCAAGTGCTTGCTGCAAAAGATTCTGCCATTCTGCGATGGAGCTTGCCCGCGCTGGCGTTGCTGGCCCTCGGCTTGATATTCCCGCGCGGCGCGCAGCTTTACGGCAATTCATTTTTCGCCACGCTGCTGCTGGTTGTCGGATGTTCGGTGGAACTTTTGCGCTGCAAGAAACAAAAAGGCCGGACCCAATCGGTCGGTGAAGTGAATTCGCCGAGTTAGGCTTCTAGCCTACTTGATTGCCAGGCTTTCCACATTTCGTCATTCCCAACGTGCTGTATGTGCGTGCGCCAGCGCATGTTCATTTTCTGATTGGCAATCTCCGATTGAGACGGCGAACCATTAATTTTAACCCGGACCAGGTTTCATCAATCGCGCACACCTTTACATCGACGAATCCGAGTGGCAGTGCGACAGCGCGAACCACATCTTCGGTCACATCAGTTGGGACGCCAGCGGATCGCTTTGGCCAGGAAACCCAAACTGTTCCCGTATCCGCAACTTTCTCGCGCAAGATCGACAAGCTCTTCTTCAATTCGCTGCGGCTTTTGGTGAAAATGTGCACGAAACTCGAACCCTTCTTGGTCCTATCAGAGAAATCGACGCCGCCCGCGATTTGGCCGAGTAACTTTCGATAATTTGCCGGCGCATTGATAAGGACAACGGCCATCTCCGACTTAATTCCGAGCTTCTGAGCCAGTGGCGTGCCCCAATAGCCAGTCATTCTGAAATGTCCTAGCAGCGCGACTGGAGTTTGCAAGTTTCGCGCCACGATGCGACTACCGAACAAGTTGTCCGCCCGAAAAAGGATCGACATTTGTGTTTGCGGCGCAGCATTGGCTGCGCTGTCGTTTGTTGTACCAGGTTGCGGCCATCGGGAGAATGCGGTTTCGGGAACCATTGAAGTGGACGAAGCGCATGTGGGCCCGCGGATGAGTGGACGCGTAGAGAAAATTTTCGCGTGGGAAGGTGATCGTTTACACGAAGGCCAAGTGATCGTGCAATTGGATGCGTCGGAGCTGCGCGCGCGTCGGGATCTTGCCCTCGCGCAAATCAATACGGCAATCCATGACGCGGATGCCCAGGAAGCGCAGTTGCAGTTCCTTCGCGACGATGCAAGGCGTCAGCAGGAGTTGCTTAAGCGCAGGGTAGTTTCGCCTACTGATGCCGAGCGCGCTGACAGCGCGGCGAAATCGCAGGAGAAGAATGTCGCAGCGGCGAAAACGCGTGTTGCGCAGGCGCGTGCACAACTAGCAGACATCGATGCCCAATTAGCGGAATTGCAGGTCGTTGCCCCCGCCGATTCCATTCTTGAGGTGCTCAGCGTCAAAGTCGGCGATGTGCTGCCTCCGAATCGTGAGGCCGCCACGCTCCTATTGACGGGCCATCTCTGGGTGCGTGTTTACGTTCCGGAATCCTGGCTGGGTTTGATCAAACTAGGCGAGCACGTCCGCGTCCGTGTCGATTCGTTTCCGCACACAGATTTCGATGGCGTGGTCGAGCAGATAAATCGCCAGGCCGAGTTCACACCGCGAAACGTGCAAACCGTCGCGGACCGGATCAAACAGGTTTTTGGAGTGAAGGTTCGTTTGCCCAGCGATGATGATCGTTTGCGCGCCGGAATGGCCGCTGATGTTTATTTTCCGAATGTGAAATGAATCTGAAAACCAGGAATCCAAAAGGTTCTAAAAGTAGATTATCAATTTTTCCTGGTTTCATGGGTTCCAGATTTGCCTCGTATGCCTGAACCAATGATCCAGTGTGAAGGGCTGACGAAGCGTTTCGGCACATTCACTGCGGTTGATCATGTTTCGTTCTCCGTCGGAAAGGGATCGATCTTCGGCTTTCTCGGCCCGAACGGTTCAGGAAAAACAACCGTGATCCGAATGCTATGCGGAATTCTCGAGCCGACCGAGGGGACCGCTCGTATCGGCGGCCACGACATCGTGCGCGATCTGGAGCCGATCAAAGAAATGATCGGCTATATGTCGCAGAAATTTTCGCTCTACGACGAGTTGACGGTGAACGAGAATCTTATCTTTGCAGGCAAACTGTATGGCCTGAGCGGTCGCGAATTGAACCAGCGACGGGACGAAATGATCGCCACTACGCATCTGCAGCCGTACATCGACAGGCGTGCTGCGCAACTTTCCGGCGGCTGGCGTCAACGTCTGGCAATGGCTTGCTCGCTCATGCACAGGCCGACCGTGCTTTTTCTCGATGAGCCAACGGCTGGCATCGATCCAGTCGCCCGGCGTGAACTCTGGGATTTGCTCTTCGAATTCGCTGGTAAAGGCATGACGCTGTTCGTCACGACTCATTATATGGACGAAGCGGAGCGGTGTGATCATGTGGGCTACATTTACATGTCCAAGTTGATCGTGTGCGGTGAGCCGGACGAGTTAAAAAAACTGCCAGAGGTAAATCCGCCGGGGACGCGCCGGCTCGATGTGACTTGCGACCATATAACAGTAGCGCTGCAAGCCATGCGCCAGATGCGCGACGTCCGCAGCGCCACTGTCTTTGGCCAGTCAATGCATTTGCTGGTCGATGAATCCGTGAAGCGTGCCCAGATCGAGGAACAGCTGCGCAAAGTCGGCATTAGTCATGTCGAGATTCACGAAATAGGTCCTTCGCTCGAAGACGTGTTTGTTGAGCTTTCAGCGAAGCACGCTGCCGAACAACAAAAAGCCGCGTGATGCTGAGCGGAATAAAGAACGAGGGTTTTGGAGTGCGGCAACATGTTGCCGCTTTGAAAGCGCGGACATGTCCGCGCACTCCAAAATTATCGCAGACAGAAGGAGACCGCCGCTCCTTGTAAAGAATATGAAGCACAAGTTGTTTCGCGGGCTCGGCGCGATTTTGTTCAAAGAATTCATCGTCGTCGCGCGCGATCCGCTGACTCTCTTTTTCTTTTTTTTCCCACCACTGATCGAGATGATTGCGTTCGGCTACGCGCTCGATAACGACGTGAAACACATGGCGATGATCGTTCTCAACGAAGATCGCACGGTCGAGAGCCGTCAATTGATCGACCGTTTCGTGAACACTGAGAGTTTTCGCGTAGTGGGCGAAGTGCAAAATTTGCAGGAGCTCAAGAGTGCAATGCGCAAAGGGCGCGCCTATGCCGCGCTCGACATTCCGCCAAACTTTACTCGCGAACTGATGGCAGGTCACTCCGCGCAGGTGCAGTTGCTTGTCGACGGATCCAATTCCACGACGGCCTTGCAGGCTCTTCAGACCGGACTCGGCGTCGCGTTGACGCAATCGCTGGAATCGCTTTTGCGTGAAACCGGCCGGCAGGGGATGCCGATCGATGTTCGTCCCCAAATGCTTTACAACCCGGCCATGCGCGCCCCGAATTTTTTTGTGCCGGGCGTGATTGGAGTCGTATTGCAAATCGGAACGACGGTTGCTGCCGCTATGGCCCTGGTGCGGGAACGGGAACGCGGGACGCTTGAGCAACTACTGGTAAGCCCATTGAGCCGCGCAGGCCTGATGCTGGGGAAGCTCGTTCCCTATTTGTGCATCGGAATGGCCATGGCCGTGGTCCTGTTTACGATTATGCGGTTTGTGTTTTTCGTCCCCATCGAGGGCAACGTCTTCGCCATGATGTTTTCAACGCTGGTCTACGTTTTCGCGCTGCTCAGTCTGGGTTTGCTCGTCGGGACCAAGGCCGAAAACCAAATGCAGGCGCTCCAAATGTCAATGGTGTTTTTATTGCCGAGCGTTTTCTTCTCCGGATTCATTTTTCCGAGGGAAACCATGCCGTGGATCTTTTACGCGCTGGGCGCGCTCTTTCCCACGACATACTTCATCGCGCTCATGCGCGCGATTATTCTACGCGGCGCAAATTTCCTCGAATACTGGCCGAATCTTGCGGTTCTCATTCTGATGTCCAACTTGCTGTTCATTCTCTGCGCGCTGCAGTTCCGGAAAAAAATTGCATAGTGTGGGACGCGATTCGGGAAATCTTGTAGGGAGCGACCGCCGGGGCCAAAGCAAACTCTCAAAAATTCTCTGGGCCGGGCTGCGCATTACCGTCGCGATCACCGCGTTTTTCGCGTTACTCTGGTGGTTTGGAATGAGGATGCCCGGCAAAAATATTTCGAAGGCTGCGCCGCTGTCACCAGACGAAGTCGCCCTACGCGAAGAGCTACGCGGCGATGTGCAGAAGCTCGCCGGAGAAATCGGTGAGCGAAACATGTGGCATTACGCGCAGCTGAATGCCGCGGCCGATTTCATTGAGGATTCCTTCTCACGCGCCGGATTTCGTCCGCGTCGAGACAGTTACGAAATACGCGGCCAAGCCTGCCACAATATCGAGGCGGAAATTCCCCGGGCCCAAGGAGCGGCGCGCGGACCGCCGCCTTCGATCATCGTCATAGGCGCACACTACGACTCCGTGTTTGGCTCGCCAGGCGCCAATGATAATGGCAGCGGCGTTGCTGCAATGCTTGCACTAGCGCGCCGCTTTGCTGGAAAAACTACACAACATACGCTGCGCTTCGTCGCGTTTGTGAACGAGGAGCCGCCTTATTTCCTCGGCGGAGACATGGGTAGCTTCGTCTATGCGAGTCGGTGCAAAGCGCGTGGTGATAAAATCTCCGCCATGATTAGCCTCGAAACAATCGGCTATTTTTCAGATGCGCCGCATTCGCAAACCTATCCATCGCCGGGATTGGGCATCTTTTATCCGAAAGTTGGCAACTTCATCGGATTCGTCAGCAACGTTCACTCGCGAACATTGCTCCGTCGTGTCGTCGCGCTCTTCCGCGAGCATGCAACGATTCCATCCGAAGGCGCTGCGCTTCCCTCATTTATTCCCGGCGTCAGTTGGTCGGACCAATGGTCATTCTGGCGGAACGGTTATCGCGGCATGATGATCACCGACACCGCGCCGTTTCGATATCCGTATTATCATTCAGCCAGCGACACGCCTGACAAGCTCGATTACGATCGGTTCACGCTTGTGGTCAGCGGCATGGAGAAAGTGATCGGGGATCTGGATAAACTGTAACCGTGGCCGCCGACCTCGATCCGGAAATGAAATCGCAGTCTCGGGTCTGACAACAGTCGGACGAAAGAGCAACTAATCGAGCGCGCATGATCTCAAGTTCAGCCAGGCTGGTGACTCAAACCCAGCTCTTGCGAGTCAGCCAGGTTTTGACGACTTGCGTCAGCCCCACATAGCAGATCAACGTCAATAGCAAAAGCGGCCAATAGAGCGGCGGCAACGGAACAAAGCCGAGTGATGTCGCGAGAGGCGAGTACGGGAGGTATGCGGCAACCGCCATAATAACCACCGTGGTCACAGTGAGTTGCCAACTAGCCCGCGACTGAATGAAAGGAATGAGATTCGTACGAATGACGTGGATGATGAGCGTCTGTGTCATGAGCGATTCGACAAACCAGCCGGTGTGAAATAAGGCAGCTGCATAACTCTGCTCAACGCTAGGTGCATTTGCGAATCGCGCCGCAATTCCAGCAGGAGGCGCCAGCTCGAGATGATTGCATTTAAAAATGAACCACATCATCGCGTAGGTCGTGTAATCGAAGATCGAACTGAGCGGACCAATGCATACGATGAATTTCGCGATCTCGCCGATGTGCCATGGCCGCGGCTTCGCGATCTGCTTGGGGCCAACGTTGTCGGTCGGAATCGGCACTTGTGAAAAGTCGTAAAGCAGATTGTTCGTGAGCACTTGAATCGGCGCCATTGGCACGAAAGGAAGCCACGCGCTGGCGCCGATCACGCTGAACATGTTTCCGAAATTAGAGCTGGCACCCATACGGATGTACTTGAGGATGTTGACGAAGACTTTGCGGCCTTCCAGAACGCCTCCTCCCAGAACCATCAAACTTTTCTCCAGCAGAATCACATCGGCGGATTCCTTGGCGATATCCACCGCGCTATCCACTGAGATGCCTACATCCGCTGCGCGGAGGGCGGGTGCGTCGTTGATGCCATCACCCATAAAGCCGACTGTGTGGCCCCTCTTTTGAAGCGCCTTTACGATTCTCTGCTTGTGCGCAGGCGAAAGCCGCGCAAAAACATTGAACCGGTCTACCAGCTCGGACAGTTCGTCGTCCGACATCTTTTCGACTTCACTTCCGAGCGGGATTTGCTCCGCCTTAAGGCCGACTTCGGTGCAGACCTTGCGTGTGACAAGATCGTTGTCGCCGGTGAGCACTTTCACCGTAACGCCAGCCCGGTTCAGGACAGAAATAGCTCTGCCGGCGGTTTCTTTCGGCGGGTCGAGAAAGGCGAGATAACCGGTCAGCACAAGGCCCTCTTCATCGGTTTTCGAGTAGGCGGCGCGTTTCTCTACTTTCTTGTTGGCGACGGCCAGCACGCGGAAGCCATCTGCGTTCAGTTCATTCCGTTCTTCCAGGAGGTCGCCGACCAGGATCGGCTCCATCGGGAAGATTTCACCTTCGTATTCGAAATGAGCGCACTTTTTGAATACGGCTTCGGGCGCGCCTTTGGTTAGGAGTTGACGTTCTCCATCAGGCCCATCCACCACGACCGACATCATCCGGCGTGAAAAATCGAACGGGATCTCGTCGACTTTTCTGTACTTATCGAGCGAGAGTTCCTTATGCAATTCCGTGTATTTGAGCACGGCGCGATCGAGGACATTTTTTAGGCCGGTTTGAAAATGGCTGATCACATAAGCGTCGCGCAGGACCTCTTCACTTTTTTCCTTATGAATATTGCAGTACAGCTCGAGGATGATGTGATCCATGGTCAACGTGCCGGTCTTGTCCGTGCAAAACACATCCATCGCCCCAAAGTTCTGAATCGCGTCGAGCCGCTTGACGATGACCTTCTTGCGTGACATCGCCATCGCGCCTTTCGACAGGCAGACCGACACAATCATCGGTAACATTTCCGGAGTGAGTCCGACGGCGACCGCCATTGAAAAGAAAAACGCTTCGCGCCAATTGTGTTTCGTTAGGCCGTTAATGACGAACACCAAGGGGACCATCACAAGCATGAAGCGAATCATGAGCCACGTGAATTTCTTGATGCCGCGGTCGAAACTCGTTTCCTCTTGTTCGCCGGTAAGACTGCGGGCGATCTGACCGAAGTAAGTATTCGAGCCAGTCGCAATGACGACCGCCTTGGCCGTGCCGCTCTCGACGCTTGTTCCGAGAAAACAGATGTTGTGGCGCTCCAGCAAGACTACGCCTTGGCGCGTGTCCGGCACCTCAATCTTTTCGACAGGAAGCGATTCGCCGGTCAACGTGGCTTGAATGATGAACAGATCTTTGGCGGAAAGTAGTCGCAAGTCGGCGGGAATCATGTCCCCGGCTGACAACTGGACGATGTCACCGGGGACAAGCTGGCTGATCGGTATTTCCCTGGCCTTTCCGTTGCGAATCACTGTCGCCGTAACGCTGATCATTGCTTTCAATTTCGCCGCCGCGGCGTCCGCGCGACTTTCCTGAAGGAAGCGGAGAGACAATCCAAGAATAACCATCAACAGCATGACGCTGCCTGCGCGCAGATCGCCCGTGGCATAGGAAATGGTGGCGAGCACCGTCAGCAGGATCACCAACGGATTGCGACTGGCGGTAAACAACCTGTGAACCCAAGTACGCGCCTTCTCTTCGGCGATCTCGTTCGGACCGAATTGATCGAGCCTTTTCTCGGCTTCCTCTTCACTCAAACCGGCTTCTGATGTGCCCAGCCGCTGGAAAAGAGCTTCGAGACTGGTCGTTGCCAGTTCGTCAACCTGCCTGGAAACGCCCGCGCCCGCGCCAGGGGCCGCTTGTTTGGTGTTCATACGATCGCAAAAAGTTGCGCTTGATTTGCAAATTAGTGCGTGATCGGATTTTGTACTATTCTAAATAGTGCAGACTGGTGCGACAGAGCGCTACACACGTAATGGATCAGAGCAGCGTGCCTCGAAGAACGAACAGCGCCACGTTGAAATAAATTACCAGCCCCGTTACATCGACTAGAGTAGCGACGAATGGCGCTGACGACGCCGCCGGATCGAGTCCGCAACGACGCAACAAGAAGGGAAGCAGCGCGCCACTCAGCGTTCCCCACAGCACCACTCCGACAAGCGCAGCCCCGACAGTAAGCGCAACCAGCCAGTGATATTTTCCGTAATCAAAAATGTGCAAGTATTGCCAAAGGGTGATTCGGAAAAAACCGATGGTTCCAAGAATCAAGCCGAGTGACAATCCCGACAGCAATTCCTTGCGGACGACACGAAACCAGTCGCCCAGACGCAATTCGCCGAGAGCCATCGCGCGAATAACCAGGGTCGTCGCCTGCGATCCGGAATTGCCGCCACTGGAGATGATCAAGGGTAGAAACATCGCGAGAATGGCCGCCTTCTCGATCTCGCTGTTATAACCCTGCATTGCGGTTGCGGTCAGCATTTCGCCGAGAAACAGGATGACGAGCCAGGTTGCACGTTTCTTGACCATCCGCAGAAACGGAATGGTTGTGTACGGTTCGTCCAATGCTTCCATGCCGCCGAGTTTTTGGATGTCCTCAGTGGCTTCCTTTTCCGCGACGTCGAGCATGTCATCGCTCGTCACAATC
>Ga0137360_10002110_pt1 | contig 11854 bp, 8 predicted proteins | sample Mad1_60_16metaG_FD_104924 | JGI IMG/M metagenome (GOLD analysis project Ga0137360, IMG submission 104924) | Vadose zone soil microbial communities from Angelo Coast Range Reserve, California, USA - Mad1_60_16 metaG | ecosystem: Environmental > Terrestrial > Soil > Vadose zone | place: USA... | reverse complement strand
GGCATCGTCAGCTTCGTCAACATCAAAACTCGAAACAACCCATCGCTAAAAAGGATATGTGTCATGAAACAAGTCATCATCATCACCCGCGCGTCCAGCGGCTTTGGCCGGCTGTCCGCCAACAGCCTGGCCAAAGCGGGCCATACGGTGTACGCGTCGATGCGCGGCACCACGGGCCGGAATGCGGCCCAGGTCGCCGATGTCGAAAAATACGCCAGCGATAACCGCATCGATCTGCGCGCCATCGAGCTCGACGTCGGCTCCCAGGAATCGGCCGACGCGGCCATCGCCAGAGTCGTTGCCGAGCAGGGACGTCTCGATGTCGTGATCCACAACGCTGGGCACATGGTGTTCGGACCGGCAGAAGCGTTCACACCGGAACAACTCGCGGAACTCTACGATATCAATGTGCTCAGCACCCAGCGCGTCAATCGCGCTGCCCTGCCGCAACTGCGCAAGCAGGGAAAGGGATTGCTGGTCTGGGTGTCGAGCAGCAGCTCGGCGGGCGGCACCCCTCCGTATCTCGCGCCATATTTCGCAGCCAAAGCCGGCATGGATGCGATGGCGGTGGTCTATGCGCGCGAACTCACGCGGTGGGGAATCGAAACCTCCATCATCGTCCCGGGCGCATTTACCGGGGGCACCAACCATTTCGCGCATTCGGGTTCGCCGGCCGATCAGGCACGGGTCGCGGAATATGAGGCGGGTCCCTATGCAGGCATCGGTGAGCAGATCCGCAGCGCGTTCGCCGCGATAGTGCCGCCCGAGGCGGACGCCTCGTCCGTGGCCGACGCGATTGTCAGGGTTGTCGATGCGCCGTTCGGCAAGCGGCCGTTCCGCGTTCACATCGACCCCACCGAAGATGGCGCCGACGTTGCGTTCGCCGTCGTCGACCGGGTCCGGAACGAAATGCTGCACCGTGTCGGATTTTCCGACCTGCTCAAGCCGAGGGTCAATGCTTGAAATCCTAAGGCCAGCGGCGCGCAATGCGCCGCTGGCTAGTCGATCACTCGGCCCGCAGCCAGTTCAGGATCGGCGCGTTCATCTCGCGCGGATAGGTATGGCTGAGGTCGTCGAGTTCACGGTAGGTGACGTCGGCGCCGGCCGCCGTCAGCGCCTCTCGCGCCTGCCGCGCCACCTGCACCGGAAACATCCAGTCGAGCCGGCCATGCACGATATGGATGGGCAGTCCCCGCAATCTCCGGGCATCGGCCATCTCCGCCATCAGCGGATGGAAGGTGGCGGCCACCGGCGCCAGATGGGTGAAGGGCGAAGCGCCCTCGAGGCCGGTGACATAGCAGAATGTGCCGCCGTCGCTCATCCCGGTCAGCAGCAATCTTGCCGGATCAACGTTCCAGCGTCCGCGCACCGCATCGAGGATGCGGGCGAGGTTCGGGCTGTCGGTATCCTCGCCCATCAAGGCCCAGGTAGTTTTGTTTGAAGTATTGCCGGTCGCGGTCGGGGCGACCAGGATGGCGCCGTGGCTGCGCGCATCGCGCAGCCAGCTCCACAGGAAGCCGCGGCCGTTGCCGCTGCCGCCATGCAGCGCCATCACCAGCGGCCAGGCGCGGTCGGGCGTGTAATATTCCGGCACATAGAGCGAGAAGCCGCCGCGGCTGCCGGGTTCGTTGTGGTCGTGAACGATGCCGGTGTTGTCGCGGGCGGGCTCCGCCAGCCGCGACAGCAGACCGGCGTCTTCACGCAAGGCAGGATCGACGAAGAACTCGCTCACCGGCGGCAATTTCGCCGCCAGAGGATACAGCGCCTCCAGCGCGCGCGGAGCAAGGCGCAGCGCGCGAAACACCGCGATCAGGTCGCCATCGCCATGCTGTACCGCGCGCAATCCCTCGAACGCGGTGATCGCCGCATCGCTTGCGCTCGCAAGCGGCGTGCGCAAATGTACAAATTCTTCCGGCCAATCAGCCAGCCGCGGACGGACCGCCTGCAACGCCTGATCCGGCGTGCCGGCGGCTTTCATGACCTGGTCGAACGCCGGCGGGTTCAGGTGGCGCTCGATGAAGCCGAGCGCTTCGAGCGATTGCAGCAAGGGCGGCAACACGGCCACGATGTCGTCCACCACGGCCTCGCTCATCGCGCCCCTCCGTTATTAGAGCAGGATTTCCGCACAAACGCTTCGCGTTTGTCGCGAGGGAAAACCGGTTACCGCCCATCGGGTCGTGGCCCGAGCGCATGCCTTTGCGGATCCTGCTCCGGCGTTCAATGCAGCCGCGGCGCCTTGAGCAACCTTCCCCGGTCAGTCGAGGTCAACACCACGTCGAAGGTGACGCCCTCGTGGTAGATCGTGAGCGGCACATCGACACCCGCGGGTCCGAGCGACCAGAGGTTTCGATAAAACTGCGTTTGGCTGGAGATCTTCTCGCCCTTGACGGCCAGGATGACATCGCCGGCCTTGAGCTCGGCGCGCGCCGCCGGCCCCTTTGCGGAGATGCCGACCACCACGAGCTTGTCCTCGATCTCGGTCGAGAACATCCCGAGCCAGGGCCGCGCCGGCTTGTTGACACGACCGAATTTGCGCAAATCGTCGATCACCGGCTTGAGCAGATCGATCGGCACGATCATGTTGACGTGTTCGGCCTTGCCCTCGCGCTCGCGCTCGAGCTGCAGCGAACCGATGCCGATCAATTCGCCGCGGTTCGAGATCAACGCGGTGCCGCCCCAATTGGGATGCGCCGGATAGGTGAAGATCGCCTCGTCCAGCAGATACTCCCAGTAACCGGCGTACTCCTGCTTGGCGGCGATGTGGCTGGCGACCGAGCGCGTGCGTCCGCCGGCGCCGCCGACCACCACGCGGTCGCCGATTTTGGCATCGGCGGAAGAGCCAAGCGGCAGCGGATCGAGATCGATCCGGCCAAGCGCCTGCACGAGGCCAAAGCCGCTCACCGAATCGAAGCCGAGCGCGTGGCCTTCCACCACGCGGCCGTCGCCGAGATGCAGCCAGACCGCTTCGGCCTCGGTGATCAGATAGCCGATGGTCAGGACCAGGCCATCGTCGATCAAGACGCCGTTGCCGGCGCGCTCGGTGCCCAATGTATCCGCGCTAAAGGCGTCGGCCGGAATGATCGAATGCAGCCCGACCACCGAGGCAAGCACGCGATCGAGATCGAAACTGTAGTCGCCGGCGCGGGGCTGCGATGCCAGCGGTACTTTCCATTCTGTCAAAGAGGGCATGGAGAATCCTCCGGTTCGATAGGTATCAGCATTCAGCCCGATTGGATCACAACTGGCGTCGAGACGTAATATCGAAAACAATCTGGGATATCCGGCGCGTTACTTCCAGCCCTGAAACCGAAGATTGCGGAAGAATCCCGCGAAATCGCATGCGGTATCTCCGGGAGGGATATCGCGCCAATTATCGTGCGAGGTTCCTGACTAATCAACCCGTTTCGCCGGACCACGCGACGGCATGATTCGAAATGCGCGGCCTTCCCTGAGCCACGCCGCGCGCTCGTCGCGCAGCAGGGTGCGGCGAACTTTTCCGGAATCGTCGCGCGGGCCGACGGCGACGATCTCGAAACTTTCCGGATGCTTGTAGCGGCTGAGCTGGTCGGCCAGGAAGCCGCCCATGCCGTCGATCACCGATTGCGCCTCGGCGTCGCCTGCAAGTTCGAGGATGGCGTGGACGCGTTGTCCGAATTCGGCATCGGGCAGGCCGACGACGACGCAGGAGCGCACGTGCGGATGCGCCATCACCGCGGCCTCGACCTCGGCCGGGTAGATATTGGCGCCGCCGCGCAGGATCATGTCGGCAAGCCGGTCGCCGAGATAGAGATAGCCGTCGGCGTCGAGCCGGCCGATGTCGCCAAGTGATTCCCAGCCGTCGGGACGGCGTTTTGGCTCGGCGCCGAGATAGTGATAGGTACTGCCGGCGCCGTCGTTAGGGAGGAAATAGATTTCACCGGTCTCGCCTGGCGCGACGTCATTGCCGTCCTCGCCGATAATCCTTAGGCGGCTGGTTTCGCCGATCCTGCCGACCGAGCCCCTGTGCGCGAGCCATTCGACGCCGGAGATCACGGTGGCGCCCTGGCGCTCGGTGCCGCCATAGAGTTCGTAGATTTTCTCCGGCCCGAACCACGCGATCCATTTCTCCTTCAGCCATGGCGGCATCGGCGCCGCCATGTGAAACACGATTTGCAGGCTCGACAAATCATGGGCGTTACGCACCTCTTCCGGCAGCGCCCAGATCCGATGCATCATGGTCGGCACGAAGTTGACCCATTGCACCCGATTGCGCTCGATCAGGCGCAGCGCCTCCTCGGCGTCGAATTTCACCATCCCGGTGACGCGCCCGCCCGCGAACAATCCCATGTGCGACAGGATGAACGGCGCATTGTGATAGAGCGGGCCGGGATTGAGCAGCGACACGCCGGGTGGGATGCCGAGCATCTGTTCCGCCGCCGTCTCGACCACCGCGGGCCCGTGATCGAGGATTACCTTGGGCCGTCCGGTCGAGCCGCCGGACGTCATCGCCTTCCAGTAGCGCGCCACGGGGTTGTTCAGCGGTTCGTCGGAAAAACCTTCCGGCACGAAATCGGCGGGCAGCGAATTGGGCGCGTTCCAGTCGGCTTCGCCGCCGACCACCAAGGCGGGTTTGAGAATCTCGAGCACCGCGGCAGCTTCGCCGCGCGGCAGCCGCCAGGACAGCGAGGTCGGCGTCGCGCCACACTTCCACACCGCAAAGGTGGTTTCGAAAAAAGCATTGCTGTTGGGCAGGCCGATGGCGACGAAATCACCCGGTTTCACGCCTCTTGCGGCAAAGGCGCGGGCGCGGCGGTTGGCGCCGCGCTCGAGCTGCTCCCAGGTCAGCGTGTCGTCGCCATGGCTGATCGCAACCGCATCCTTCGGCTTGCGTTCGGCATACCAGCGCGGCACGTCGGCTATTGGGATCAACATGCAGGCCTCCCGTCGTCAGGCTTTTTAGCCATTGTTGTGAAGCGAACGAGGAAGCGCGTCTCCACGGTCCACGCCTTAAATTTGCCAACAGGGAAGTTGTGACTGAAGTCGAACGCGGCGTCCATATTGGTGCGACCCTCTCGCGCGCGGCTTCTCGGTAAGCCGCCGGCAATCTCGACAAGCCGTGAGGCGGGTGGTACGACACCGTAGGCGTTTTGGGGGTGATCATGCGACGGCGGCTGGAAGTTTATATTCCAATCGTGCTACTTGCGATTTTGGTGCAATTGATTGCGCCGATCGCGGCGTTTCGCCTCGTCGCCAGCGCCGTCTCCGACCCGCTCAATATGGCGGCGATATGTTCGGGAATGGCGTCCTCTCAGGATGACTTGCAGACCGCTCCCGCCAAAACGCGGCATCATGGCAGCAATTGCTGTGCGGTTTGTGCGGCTGGCCACGGCGGCGCCGTCGCCGTTGATCCGCCGCCGCTGGTTTTCGTAACCCTTCAGCGCCAATACCAGCTTGTCTCATGGCTGGAAGCCGCTGAGCCAATGCCGGCCCTCAGGGTCGGCTCGAACGCGCAAGCGCGCGCCCCACCGTCCATTTCCTGACCTAGCGAACACCCCGAGCGATCGTTGCGGCCGCGGCCGTACGCGTTGGTGCAGTTCAGTAAGCCGGCCTCTGCGCCGGTGTCAGGATTTTCCTATGTTTCGTTATCGTGCCCTAGGTAGCGCGAGCCCGCTTGTGCTTTGCAACTCGCTTTCCGCCGTGCCTTCAAAGACCCATGCCCAGACAGCGGATCGGACGTTGCCGCCAGTGACCGTGGAGGCACCGGGAGAAATCCGTGCCAAACCCGCGGCAGCGAAGCCGAGAGTCTCCTCAACCGCCAGTCGATCGACCAGGCAACGCGCCGCCACGCCAAACCCGACGACGTCATCGCAGAGCCAGACCGTTACGGCGAGCGTCGCGCGAGGTATGTTAGATCAGGCCCCGGCCGGACAGACCGCGACGACCATCGATCGAAACCAGTTTGACAACAGGCCGTCGTTTTCGGTGAGCGACGTGTTGCGCGACAGCCCCGGCATATCGGTGAAGCAGGGCAACGGACCGCGCGATTTCGGCATTTCCATTCGCGGATCCAACGCCCGCAACGGTTTCGGCATCCGCAATCTGGTGATCTTCGAGGACGGTTTTCCCGTCACGCAGCCCGACGGTCTTTCGCGCAGCGACCTGATCGACCCCCGTGCCTATGGCGCCATCGATGTCATCAGGGGACCTTCATCGGCACTCTATGGCAATTACGCAACTGGCGGCGCGCTCAATTTCCGCTCGCGCCCGGGTGGCACCATCGACGGAGTCGAGTACGGAGTTGACGGCGGAAGCTTCGGCTATCTCAACAACTACCTTGCCGCTGGCAAAAAGGTCGGCAACTTCGAGGGTTCCCTGTTCGCGAGCGACGCCAGAGGCGACGGATATATCGGCAATAGCTGGTTCAATACGCAGACGGTAAATTTTCTCGGTACCCTGCAGGCGACCCCGGACGATCGCTTCACGATCAAGTTCATCAACAACGATCTCGGCATTCGACTTCCAATCCGGTCGTCGCTCAACCAATTCTACCAAAACCCCTTCCAGCAGGGCTGTGCGACCGGCACGACGGCCGCGCTCGGCTGTGGCACGGTGACACTGTTCAACAACGGCTTCAACACCGCTGCAGGTACTGACAAAGAGACGGCGGTGCAGGCGGGACTAGGCCGCAACGACCGCCGGACGATCGTCGGTGGACGGTGGGAGCACGATTTCAACAACACGACGACCTGGCGAAATCAGTTCGTTTTTGATGACAGGAACATCAGCCAGCCGACGGGGTCCACCAGCACGATCGGAGACTTTCCGTCGTACAATTACATCAGCGACGTCACCAAGCGCGGAGAAATCCTCGGGATGGATTCCACAACGTTTGTCGGCGGCTTCTATAATACGCTGACGGCGTCCAGCGACACCCGAAATGTGATGCCTGGCGGAAACGCGACGCTCGGTCAGCTGTCGAGCAACCTTTTCAGCGACACCACGAATTACGGACTCCGGGCGCGCGAAGAACTCAAGCTGATGCCATCGTTGACGGCGGTCGCCGGCATCGGCTGGGAAACAACCGTTCTGAAGGGCTTGAACACGGCGTACACCTACACTGGAGCCGCAGGCGTTACGACAACTGCGATCACAGCCGCCGACCGACAGTTCCAGAATACGGCGCCCGAACTGGCGCTGCTCTACAAGCTCGACGGCGAATGGTTGTTCCGGGCGCGTGTGGCCACCGGCTATGGTACGCCTCAGGTCGGAAACCTGTTCGTGGTTTCAACCGGTCAGAACGGCAACAATACGCAGCTAAATGCCCAGAAAAATCTCGGCTATGATCTCGGCTTCGACTGGACGCCGAGCAACGCACTGAAGCTGAGCCTGACTGGGTTCTATGAATTCTTCAAAGACGAACTGGTAACTCAGGCGACCCAAGCCAACGCACCTAATGCGAGTTACACGTTCAACGCGCCAAGGTCGGAGCATCGCGGGGTGGAGCTTGCCGCTGATTGGAAGTACTATCCCGGCTGGCGGTTCACGGTAGCTTATACCTATCTCGATGAAGTCTACACCCAATATGCGGAGAACATCATCAACGGCGCCGTCTTCAGCTTCAACCGCGCGGGAAACAAGATCCCGGGGATATCGCCGGACGAACTGACGACACGGCTCGGCTATGACGAGAAGTCGGGACGGTTTGCTGGGCTGGGTGCGTTCGTCGAGGTTCAGTGGAAGGACTCATTCTACATGGACAACGCCAACCTGTTGAAGGCGCCGGGCTATGAACTGGTCAACCTCAATGTGCACTACAACACGGACCTTGTTTCCGACTACTTCAGGGCGTTGAGCCTGTATCTTGAGGTCCGAAACGTGTTCGACCGGACGTATGTCGCGTCGGCCAACAACATCGGGAACACAGTCACGGCCGCCGGGGTTCAAAACCCGGCAAGCATACTCGCGAATACGACAGGTTCCATCTACGCCGGGTCGCCGCGCGCTTTCGTTGCCGGCATGAAGGTGGCGTTCAGATGATCGACGGGCTCTAGAAAGGAGTATGGTGATGCTTCGAACAGGTCTCTTCGCGACGATCGCCTTTGCACTTTGGCAAACGGCCGCATTCGGGCAAATGAGCCATCAGCACGCCTCTGAAGCGGCGTGCGAAGAGACGGACTTGCGTTGCGCATCGAAGGTCACGCCCACATTTGGTCCCGACGGAACGCTGTGGCTCGCCTGGATGGCGGGAGGCCAGATATCCGTCGCGAGTTCGAAGGACACTGGCCACAGCTTTTCAACGCCGGTCCAGGTAACCAAGGAACACCTCAACCTGGACTGGGGTCCCGACGCGCGTCCCAAGATCGTCGTCGATCGCAAGGGCGACATCGCCTTGGCGTTTTCGATCTTCAGGGACAAGGCTTTCAACGGCCAGGTGCTCTACACGCGATCGGTGGATGGAGGCCAGAGCTTTGCAGAGCTGCGGCCGATCACGTCAAACAACGAAAGCCAGCGGTTCGAAGCCCTGGGCCTCGATGCGGACGGATCGGTGTTTGCTGCCTGGCTCGACAAGCGCAACCGCGTTCCCGCCCAGCAGAGCGGTCAGAAATACGATGGTGCCGGCCTGTTCTTTGCGTCGTCGAAAGACGGAGGCGCAACTTATACGGAGGCGCGGCTGGCGACGGACAATACCTGTGAGTGCTGCCGTCTCGGTCTGGCGTTCGCCGGGCCCGGTCGCCCGGTTGTCGTATTCAGAAATATCTTCGAAGGGAGCGTTCGAGACCACGCGATCGTGACGTTTGCCGATCCGGCAACGCCGGGTGAGGTTCGCCGCGTCAGCACGGACGACTGGCAGATCGCCGCGTGCACTCATTACGGGCCAAGCCTGACGATTTCGGCCACGGGAACTTATCACGTGACCTGGTACACCAACGGCAAGCTGCGCAAAGGCCTGTTTTACGCCCGCTCGCAGGACGAAGGCAGGACGTTTTCCGATCCGCTGGCGATTGGCACGCCTGATCGTAATCCCGCCCGGCCTTACGTTTTGGCTGGCCCGCGTGGCACGGCGGTCGCCTGGAAGGAATTCGACGGTGAGAAAACGACAGTCAATCTGATGATCTCTCATGACGATGGCTTGACCTGGTCGAAGCCGATCTCGATGGCCACTACTACTGACACTTCCGATCACCCGCTGCTGGTCACCGACGGACAGAAGACCTTTCTTTCCTGGATGACCAAGGCCGACGGTTATCGCATTCAGCCGATCGAGGACGAGCCATGAGACGTCGTCTGCTATCCGCGATATTCCTCGTTGCATTTCTGGCTCCGGCAACGGGTTCTGAGACCCCGTCGGAGCTCAAGCCGTTCGGGCGTGGAAGCTGGCAGCAAGTCCTGCATTCGCACGCCGGCCGACCGATGCTTGTGCATTTTTGGGGCGTGACCTGCGGCCCCTGCAAGGTCGAACTCCCGCTGCTCGGGCAATTCATGAAAGACCATGGCGCGATCGACGTGGTGACGATCAGTGCGGATCTTGTTCCGGACCTGCCCGGCGCTACCCGGTCGATGCTCGAGGGAGCCGGCCTCCAAGCTGCGGAGAACTGGATTTTTAGCGACGGCTTTGTCGAACGCTTGCGGTTCGAGATCGACCCGGCTTGGCAGGGCGACATCCCCCACACCATCCTGATCTCGCGCGACGGGACCATCGCGACGATTGAAGGTTCGGCCGAAATGCGGGATCTCGAAAAATGGTCCGATCAGCAACTCGCTGCGAAGCGATGAGGATAACCGCTTCCGTCCCCGACCGATCCCTCCGAAGGCCTCGCTATAGGTGCGACATCCACCAGCAGGGACTGCCGTGAGTCAATGGGACACAAACGATCGTCTCGTTACCCCAACGGGCAGAACGATCAGTAATGTGACGCTTTCAAAATATCGGAGAAATGGATCTAATCCTGGTTTGCAACCGTCCGGGGGACGTGCCGATATACCCGTGGATTGAGCAGCGCCGATGTCATCGACAAGGCAGAATTCCAGGCGTCACGTTACGGAGAAAAATATGACGCGCCACCTGTGTTCTCTGGCGTTCATTCTCGTCGTAGCCGGCACGGCGCCATCGGCGAACGCCCAGGACGCGGCGACGGCGGGGAGCCGTGGCGGCGAGGCGGTGCCTGGAGCCGTATTTTCGGATACCGGTCCCGATGCAGCGGCCTATGGCGCAGCGGCAGGCTTTCCGGTTGGCACGCGAGCGACGGCCAGTCAGCTTGAAAACCTCGTGGGTACCTACAGCCATTTCGACGGGATGTTTTCATCACGCCCGGTACGGCGCGCGACGACGCCCTGGCTGTTCAAGCGGGCACCCGAGCCGGCGATCTCCTACAATTTCGGATCGGATCGGCTTTCGATCGAGAACTATCTTGGCCGTAACCCGACGACCGGGCTTTTGATCGCAAGGGACGACACGATTCTGTACGAGCACTATCAATACGCGCGCACCGATCGTGACCGCTTCCTCTCGCAGTCCATGGCAAAGACGATGACGGCGATGCTGATTGGCATCGCGGTCTCCGAGAACAAGATCAGGTCGATCGACGACCTCGTTTCAGTCTACGTCCCCAGCCTTGCGAACACGGAATACGGAAAGACGCCTATTCGGGACCTGCTGCACATGTCATCAGGCGTCGCCTTTGCGGAAAACTATGATGGGAGGGATGATGTCGCGCAGCTCTCGCGCGATCTATTCGGTGAGCCAGGCAAGGATCCCGTTGCCAGCGTTGCCCAATTCAACACCCGCATCGCGCCGCCGGGAACCAAATGGCACTACGCCAGCGTCGAGACGGAAATCCTGGGCCTGGTGTTGCGGGCCGCCACCGGTGTGCCCGTTGCGGACTATCTTGGCGACAAGATCTGGGGCGCGATCGGCACCGAGGCCGACGCTTCGTGGGCCATCGATGGCGCCGGGCAGGAAACCACCTTCTGCTGCTTCAACGCAACCTTGCGGGACTATGCGCGACTGGGTCGGCTGCTCGCCCATGACGGCGCATGGGAGGGACGCCAACTGATTCCACGGCAATGGCTCCTGGACGCGACGACGGTGAATCCGAGCAACGCCTTTCTCGCCCCGGGAGCCGCCACCCCATACTTCGGCTATGGATACCAGGTATGGATCCTGCCCGGCGAGCAGCGGAGTTTTGCCCTGATCGGAATCCGGGGCCAGATGATCTTGGTAGATCCAGCCTCCAAGCTCGTCATGGTGCACACCGCCGTGCGCAAGAAACCGTCGGACCGAGCCTCTTCTGCGGATCTCATTGCCCTGTGGCTCGGCGTGGTCGCGCAGCTGGGAAAATGATCGTCGGCCATCGTTCGAGGCCGCGTCCTATCGAGACGGCGAACGTCAAGCCGCACCTGACGCCACGCGCAAGAAAGCATTCATCAGCGCTGACATTGAGATGAATCGATGCAGCTATCCGGACCCCGCACTACGCATCAGAGGGGGCGATCCATGCGGAGGCAAGCAAAACTAACTGCGCGGCTTCTTGTACTTGGCCACTTCCTTGGCAAGCAGCGTCAAACAGCATTTTGCGCCGATGTTCGTCTCGCGACGGATCAAACTCGCTCTCAGCGATCAGCCGTCGATAATGCTCGATGTTTGCGTTGTGGACAAAGCGCTCCATCGCCCTGATCCTGAGAAGCGCCAGAACTTCTGCCGGAATCAAATTAGGTGCACTGCGCTAGTGTCATTCCGGCTTTCTCTCTGGACGTTCAATAAGTTCGTATGTCGGAACGTGAGTGCTTTCCCACCACGATTCTAGAGCAGCTCCGCAGACCGTGCAGACCGCGTCACCCGTATGCGGTACCAAGAACTTCTCTTCACTGCGTCTGT
>Ga0137360_10002109_pt1 | contig 11863 bp, 24 predicted proteins | sample Mad1_60_16metaG_FD_104924 | JGI IMG/M metagenome (GOLD analysis project Ga0137360, IMG submission 104924) | Vadose zone soil microbial communities from Angelo Coast Range Reserve, California, USA - Mad1_60_16 metaG | ecosystem: Environmental > Terrestrial > Soil > Vadose zone | place: USA... | reverse complement strand
CGAAGCGAAAGGAGAAACGAGACCATGAAGAACGAAAAACCGCAGATGAATCCTGAAGTCGGCAACACGATCCCCATGAAGTCGAGCGAGCAGCTCGTCGCGGAAGGGCCAGCAACCGGCCACGCCGTTGTGCCTGGCGCCATAGGCAAGAGCTTCGCGGAAATAGCGCGCGAAAAATCCATCGAATACAAACCCGGCACCGTTGAAACGATTCCAGAAACTGTCTCTCTGGACCGGCTCAAGAGTGACGCGATCTCGCCCGCCTCAATGGGCAGTACCAACCGCTATGATCCGCTGCGTTCATCACGGTGAAAAAATCGTCGCTCGAATCGTAGTCAACGACGCAGCCGTCGCCGACTTGAGCGCCACGCATCGGCAAGACAACGCCGGCAGCGTCACTGCCAGCGGAGCCCCTCGCCGGCACAAACTCACAATCGATGATCTCGAAAAATTTCTGTCCCGGCCGCCTCGCACACTTGCGGAGTGGGCCGACAAAATTCGTGAATTCTGGAGCCGACAATGACAACCGACGATGCCGATCTGAATCTTTGGTTTGAACAGAAACTGAAAACGCTAAGCGTCGAAAAGACCGCGCTCGTCACCGCGGACGCGGCACCCGAAGAAGTCATCGAAAAGAACGCACAAATCGTTGACCTCATCGATGCGCGAAATGCGTTTGCTGCAAAAGTAGCACTACGGCGTGAGGAAAAAGAGCGAGCGACAAAATACGCTGTCGCCTATCCCCTAGCCTGTGAGTTGAAAGAGAAAGTCGAGGCGGCACTCCACGCCCACGAACGGGCCGAAGCGGAGTATATGACGGCGGAAAAGAACGTCGAGATTATCGACACGGCAATCGCGGAACATAATTCGTCCAAGCCCAAGCCCCAGAATTTCCCGAGCGCAAAAGAAATCCGGAAGTGGGCTCTTCGCCTGCGGCATCTCGAAGAAATGCGCGAGGAACGCAAAGCGACTCTACGCCAGCGAGTCCAAGAGCGAAACGAGGCTCGAGCCGAATGGTCCAAGCTCAACGTTGCATTCGACCAGGCAGCCTTCACCGCGCGGATTTACGCGCCGCGACAGAACGCAGCAAAACCAGTTCCCGTTGCTTGGGCCATGCCCTCATCGGCGCCGTCGCGTGTCGCTAGTCTCTGATGGCGACGAAGAAAAAGACGCAGCCCAAGAAAATCGCCGCATGGCGTCACGCCGCGAACTGTTCGATCTGCCGCCATCCGCAACGCGCGGAAATCGAGGCACTGTTTTTGCAATGGCAGTCCCAGGCGAAAATTGCCAAGGAATACCGCCTTGGAAATCGCCTCACCGTCTACCGACACGCGCGCGCCATGAACCTATTCGCAGAGCGAACCTCAAACACGCGAAGCACGCTTTGCGCAATGATCGAGCGCGGGATGTCCAGCAGCATGAAAGTAACAGCCAGCGTAGTCGTACAAGCGGTCATCGCACTTTCGAAACTCGACGCTGAAGGCCGGACCGTCGAACAGTTCGAGCAGATTAACAGTCACGCTCAATTTTTGAATGATGCCCGCTGGACGCATGGCCAGATGTTGCGATACGCAGAAACGGGCGAGCTCCCTGAGTGGTTTGAGAAAGATTCGCCCGATACACTCGTACGAGCATTTCGAGACGATAAACCGCCCAACTAGTTGAAAACAAAGAGAGGCACAAATTCTCGCTCGATACACTTTAGAGCACGCAAAAAGAAAGAGGAGCAGCCATGCGGAAACCCCACGACGAAGATCCGCGCTTGCGAATGCAAGCCCGCGCGAGACTGGCCGACCCGATGCGGCCGCCCAATTTTATTTTCGCGGTCGTAAAACCGCGATTCCAAAATGGCTCCGTCATCCAGCCACCGATCCGTTTGGATTCTCGCATCGCGCGCGTCGGCGGATGTGAGATACGTCGTGAACCTAACGAGACCTACGACGAGTTTCGGGCGCGCGTCGCAAGCTACCTCCCGGTGAATGGTCTTCCCGGTTTTGCCTACATGGAGCCGACTGAGGACCTGAACAGTGAGGCGATGTGCCAAGGGTGTTTTCGCGGCAAGGCCATCATCGATACCGTTGAAGAGACCGGAGTGTTTCGAGGGAGATTCAAACCGCGACTACATTTCGTGTCGAATCTGAGGCTCAGACACCCGAAACCCGTTAGCGAGGGCCGCTAATTGCCCAGAATTTCGCACACGGGCTGTCCTAGGAGCACGAAATGTGAACGCAGGGTGTTTCTTGTCACCGGTTTCGGAGATCGTCGCGGAAAATCGTTGCTGTGAATTTTTGAGGCCCGCGTGACTCGCGTCTCACCTTGCACCGACGTTGCAACGACTCTTCCAAACCGTTGCAAATAAAGGCGAGAAACTCGACGCGCCGTGAATCTATCGGCGGATCGTTTTTAGGCTAGGCGGAGACGGAATCTGTCGTCAGAGAAGTGATTCACACGCTGGTTCTGAAAGGATTCAGCGGTGCTTTGAACTGCGCCGGTGTTGGTTGATCTGCGGGCGCATTGCTCTCACGAGCTCTGTCCGTCACATTTCGATATTTCGGTGAATCTAGTTCTATAAACCAGGCGACAATGTTTGAATCCGGCCAAGTGTACGGATAACTCGCCGTTCGCACAAGACCATGCACGGAGACATAATGCGCTGCTAAATCGTCGATGTGTTTGTCGCTTCGCAGGTCCGGGGAAATCGTACAAAGCCGGCATTGGTCCGCGCAGTCGGACCGCAAGATAACTGTTGGACCTGAAAGTGTTTCGGTAGCCATGTTAGTTCTCTTTTCGCGAGCGATCCTTCGGGGCCGCTCTGCCTATTTTCTCAATTATCCCGGACAGAGCACAAGGTCGGGATGGTCTCGTCATGGGCGGGTGAACCATGCCAGAATATGGGGCGTTTCACCGTCTTCCATATTTCTGAGGTTTCAATCATGAATATCAAGTTGCTGCCGCTCGTGGTGATGATCCTGTCGGTAGTGACGACTGCCTTTTGGCTCTATCCTATTGCCAGATCGCAGGACCGGAAAATTCGCGTGTGGGTCTTTCCTGCAAATGATGACGCGGGTTTGATAGTGCAAAGCATCGATGCCAAGCTCAATAGCACAATGAGGTACGAGGTAGTGAAAGATACGATGCAAACAGACCTGATTCTGATTGTCGGATGCCTGCGGATACAAGACTCGACAAACAGCTTGCAGGACCAGTGGACCTGCTCCTCAACGCTTCAAGTGGTTGCTGAAGATCTTGTCGCTGTCCCGCATGACGCCGGTAATAATCTCGTAATCGGTTCGCCTTCATTCGTGGCGCAGAGCATATTCGAAAAGGCTGTCAGTCACTCTGGCGATAGAGAACTTCAGTCGAAGCGAGACTTTTTTAGAAGAGAGATATACGCCTACTGCAAGCGGCGCAATTGCTCCGAAGATCCAAAATAGGCTCGCATTCGTCTTAAAGCGCTCCCGATCAGGCGACCGGTGGTTGCTTTGAATCGAGTTCGACTTGTGGGCCGCGTTTGCAACGACCTTGCAACGCTCTCTTTTTGCTCTCGCCGTTCAACGGCTACCACACGACCTGCCGTTTAGCTATCGGATGGTCATCGGGGGTTGCCGGGATTGATCTCAAATCCAAAAGTAAGTTTCCGACGCATCATGATCTCGGAGATTTTGGGCAGTTCCTCGTTAAAGAATTTCGAGAGCACACTGTAGAGAGCGGTTCTGTCGTGCTCCGCGAGGGCAGACCCGTTTTCGTTGTGCGTGTGCTCCGTGATAAACCATTTCAAATTCTCATCGACAAGAGCATCTGCGTGGACCGGAATGGCAATCGGCCTGGCATGTTCTCCCGATCCGCATCGGAACTCTACGTGCAGTGCGAGCACTTTGTCTTCTCGGTTTTCAGGATTCATCTATTTCCCTTCTTTAGTGTCAATTCCCCTCGCTGAATCGCGTAGGTGACAAAATTCTTACTCACGCGCGCCTTGCGTGCGGCTCGTTCCTTCCAATCTGGCAAACTGCGAAAGTTCTTTAGAGCTTTTCGAAGTCGCCTGAGTTTGCGCTCCCTCGCCGCTTGAATCTTCTGCCTCATGCACAACGTTGCATGATGGCCTCTGGCGCATTTCTGTGAGCAGAAGACGCGCCCAGGGCGGCTCTGCCGAACGAGAAGGAACGTCTTGCACCCTTCACGCCTGCACCGACGAATGTCCGGGGGCAATTCACCGCCGTCCCTCCATTCGTAGAACTGGCCGACGCGCTTCTGATTCTCTAAGAAAACCTGCCGATCGCTGCGGACTTCGCCCTCGAGACGCGCATTGGACAAAGGCAGACCAAGCTTAAGCCGTTTATCAGCCTTGGTGCGTTCGGTCGTCCACGTGCGAACAACCGGTCCTCTGAAGGGCCATTTGGCGCCAGGCTCCTGATTGAGAAGCCTGACGACTTGCTCTCTTTGTCCGAGGGTAGCTTGTCTCCACCAAACCGGGATTGGCATATCAAAAGCAGTTTAGTACGGAAGGTCGAAGCATTGCTACTGCGTCATATCGTTGCTTTCGAATCCCTTGTAATCTGCGTTTCAGAGGTCAAGTCACGTGAAACAGCAACTCAAGAGGCTCAGGCACGCCGCTGGAATCACTCAGTACCAGCTCGCAAGTGAGACCGGCATCAGCCGAGCACGCATTTCGCACTTCGAGCTGGGAATCTCCAAGCCGACTCCTGACGAAGAGGTGCTCATCAAAAAAATACTGTCGGAGCGCGTCCGAGGAAATGCCGCGATGGTTGCGGATTGCGCGCCAACCCTCACCTAGTCGTGAAATCGGATTTGCGAAGACACCCCCGCCGCGGTGGAAACGCGTCGAGGGAGAAAGCAGGACAGCGGACATGGCGAGTGTACTGAAAGCATTTCTATCGCGCAATCATGTTTACGTCGGGCGCTGCGTTACCTATGACAATGCTCCGGGGGCGCCAGCGCGCACGAAGAGTCATCGAGCTGCGATTCTCGCTTTGCTTCGCAATCGCGGTCCGCGCGGAGTTCTCGCTTCCGAGCTCTACGATGCACCCACGTTGTACGGTAGAAGTCCGCGAAACAGAATCTCCGAACTACGCCAAGACGGCTACCGCATCGAAGGCGCGGCGCGTGGTGCCTCGGACTGGCATTACTGGCTCTTCGAGGACAAACCAACGGATCCAGAGCCTCCTGAGAGTTGGCAAGACCGCCCTCGCCTGACCGGCCTGCCTCTGTTCGATTCGGTGCATCGGTGAGCACCATGATGCCCGGGCAAGGCAAACGTTCGTGGGTAAAACTATGGACCAACGAATGGCTCGACGGAACCACGCGCTACCAGATGAGCGATGCGCAGCGCGCTTTTTGGATTGACCTTCTGGCGATGGCTGGCAGGTCCCGCTTTCCGGGAATCGTCTGTGCTGGCCGGGACGGAAGACACTTCGTCGGCTATCCCCTGAGCCGATTTGAATCTCTGATGGCCGGGCCAATTGACATCGAATCGACCCTGAAACTATTCGAGCGGACTGGCAAAGTGAACGTCACCATCACGTCGGCAGGACCACCGAGACTTGTCGCGATCGAACTTCTCAACTGGAAAAAATATCAGTCCGACCTCGACGCCCAAGCCGAGCGCGCGCGGAACTATCGCAGCCGAAAGAAACAGCGTAAGGCCAACGTCACAGAGAACATCACGCACACGTCACGCGCCGTCACAGGGGTAGAGGGAGAAGAAGAGTCAGAGACAGAATCAGAAAAAGATAAAGAGGGAGAGAGCGCTTCGCTACCTCCCTCCCCCGCCGTCCTTCCCGCTTTCGATGCTATGAAGTGCGAACCCTTTGGGACCAAAGCGTTCCAAAAACTGTGGGGCGACGAATGGTCGGCGCCCATCGCGGAAGGATTCTCGGACGCGATGGAGCGATGTATCCAAAGGGCGAAGAGCCTGAAAATTCCAATTCCTGGCCGGTTCTACGAGATGAAAAGAGAAATCGAGAAGACAGAAGCGGCAACCGCGGGACATGAGCTCCGCCGAAAGACGCCGCTGTGAGTGACCGTTCTCTTAACGGCGGGCCACGATTCGAGGCAGTAGAAATGCGGATCACAGAGCAGCGTTGCAGGGTTGGTGCAGAATGAGCGCGACAAACGTGGGAACGCTAGACGCAAGAGACATCCTGACTCCGACGCAATTGGCGAAGCGTCTCCAGGTCAAGCTCTCATGGGTTTATGAATCCACACGCGGCCGCGGTCGATTCGGCGGGCCGCCTTTGCCCGTTCTCAGGGTAGGAAAGTATCTGCGTTTTTGCTGGCCGGACGTAGTCGCATGGATGCGTGACAACCAACGGTGAAAAACTCCACGAGAGCGGAGATCGTGTCGCTGCTTTTATCAGTCAACGCCCGGTCGAAGAGCACGGCGGGGAAACAAGACGCAAAAACTCCCGCAGCAACGTAGCCCCAGCGTGGCTAGCGTATAAGATCGCACCCGCACATTTTAGTTGACATCACAACATAACTGTGACATGCTCTTCTCATGGAGACCAACACCATGACGACCGCAGCCCCGGCAGTGAATCGCTTCGCCAACCTATACGCCATCTTCCAATACGCCGTATCCCAGAAACTCAAGTACCCCAAGATCAGGCTGCACGCGAACAACGATACGATTGTCGTGAAGCTGGCCGGGTCAAAGTCTCGCTACGAAGGCCAACTCGTGGTCACCAACGACGCAGGCTTCGGCAGCCCTTCGAACCGCTACTTCGGACGTGTTGACCAGCAAGGCGCGATTATCGCTGGCCGTGATCTAACACCAGCCGTAGAGCACTTGCTCGAAGAGTTCGCCGCGAATCCCGTGGAAGTAGCGCAGCGTTACGGCGCGCTGACGGGTAACTGCATGTTTTGCGATAAGAAGCTAGATGACGCTGTCAGTGTCGCAGTCGGCTATGGTCCGGTATGCGCGAAGAAGTGGAATCTGCCCCACTCTGCCGCGAAACAATCCCGCAAGTCGAGGAAGGAAGGCATCCCGACCTTGATAGATGGCACGCCTTGCCCCACCGATGCGGAGTATCAAGCGCAGTCCTCTGAGGCCTCGAAGGAAATGCTCGAAGCCGCACTAGAAGATGCGGCGGCGAGTTGATTCTCAACCAAGATCAGGGAGAGTTATAATGGTTGACATGAAAACTCAAAAACCGCAGGGCCGTCCCCCGGTTCCGAAGAAACTACGCCTAGATCGTCGCGTTCCCATCGTAGTGACGGAGAGCGAGTTCTCTGAAATCAAGGCCGCAGCCGACCGAGATGGAGTTACCGTCTCGGCGTACGGTAGGGAAGCCATTTTGAAAGCCGCCCGCAAGTAGCATTTAGTACCAGAAAGGCCGTAGTACGAAATAGCTCCATATTTGAGTTGACATGATAACTCAAGTGTGGGATACTCTGAAACATGGAGACCAAACAGATGGCACCCAAAAACGCAACCAACCTCGATGTCCACGTAGTGAACCACGGCAGCCTCTTCGCATTCGAATTGCTCACCGCCGATGCTCGCGAGTGGGTTGACCAGAACGTTTCCGACGACGCGCAGTTCTTCGGCGGCGCTTTGATGGTCGAACACCGCTACGCGATGGACCTTGCAACTGGAATGCAGAACGACGGCTTGGAGGTACGGTAATGGAAACTACCGCGATGCAGAAGCTGGCAGCCGATGTTGCAGCATTCCTAACCGGAAGCTGGACGCCTCAGCCGAATGACGAAGATGGAAATTGGCGCGCATACATTCTCGGCGCGAATGGCGAAAAGTTATTCCTCTCCAATACGTGGGCTGGCAAAGGCCGCATTTACGCCAGCGGCATCCTGCCCGACCACCGCACTTTTGCCGATGGCGGCATCACTGTCGCAGCAACCAAGAGCGCAGCGCAGATTGCCCGCGACATCGAGCGCCGACTGCTCCCCGCGTACCAGACCGCTCTGCAAAAGGCGAATGACCAGATCGGGAAAGAACGCGCAGCGGAAACTGCCCGGTTGGAAACGATTGCCGAGGTCGAGAAGATTATCGACCTGCCGTTTACCACCGACCATCAAGGCAAGCGCGCCAGCCGATACGTGGAGGCTGGAATCATCCGGGTCGAGTACGCCGACAACGTTCAGATCGAGCGCTTCCACTCCGTAACGCTCGACCAATTTCGTCGCATCGTGGCAGCCGTCCCCGAACTGTTCAAAAAACTTTAGGAGGGCAACATGAAATACGAATCAGCGAACTACGTGGGCAACGTGATCGTTTGTGCAGCCTGCAGCGAACGTGTTGAAGATTTGACAAGTCATACCTGCGAGACGGAGAAACAGGCGGTGAGTTTCGCGCCAGAGGTGATCGCAGACGGCACTGGCAATTGGACAGGCAACGCGCTTCGCTTCGCAACCCGCGAGGAGGCTGAAGGCAATGTCCGAAATTTGTATTCGCGTTGGACCTCGGTGCGTGAAACACGAGTTGTGGAATCCGCAGACCCTGTGAACTACCGATGGACTGACAAAGGTCTAGAGGCGGTGCAATCGTGAAGACCTGCATTCGATGCGGAAAACCATTTCGGCCACATACACACACTGGCCGGATTCCATTCGAAACACGCTATTGCGAAACGTGTATCGAAATTCGCGTCAAGGAAAGGGCAGACCAAGGATTCGATAACACGCCAATAGTAGCGAAGACAAAAGAGGTGCAATCGTGAGCGATCACGCTTTCTGCCAAACCCTTCTCCGTCTCGCCCGTGAGGAAGCTAAAGAGAAACAGGTCAGTATTCCTAAGCGGATTACCGCTCTTCGTGCCGACCGTCATCAGTTCTTTATCGAAGCGGATGGCATCAAGGGCGAGTACATCAGCGGCGATTGCGCTTGGGAGGCCAAAGCAAAATTTATTCACAGTCTGGTCGATAAGGCGGTCTCGTGATGGCCGCGAATCGCATCATCTTGACACTGGGAATCGGCGGCTGGCTTGCACGCTATGAAGGACCACACCGGGAAGACGTCGTCCGCTTATTCGAGACCGACGTGCTGCCCACCGCGTTCACCTACGAAGCGCAAGCCAGCTTGGTCCGGGAAGAGATTGCGAAGTTGAATCCGGGCGCTGTTGTGGAGATTCGTTAAATGATTCGCGCACCTTTCGTGATAGACTGGGAACGTATTGAAGACGGCTGCAGTTCTTGCAGCCACCAACCGTGTCAATGACAACGGTGGTACCGCGCTAGCGGAATACGCCCAAGAAAGTTGGGAAAGCAGATGAAAAAAGAACAAATCAAAATTGGCAACACATACGTCATCGAGGTTTCCGATAACATCACGAGTGTTCGTATCCTCTCGGAGTTATCGTATGGCGGCTGGGTCGGCAAATTGAAAAACGGGCGAGAGATTCGCATTCGCACCGCAACGCGTTTGTTGGCTCCGATTGAGAAGATGCCGAAAGAGGTCAGCTTCCTGAGTCGAATGGCCGGACTGGCGCAAGCAGCGCACCAAGTCGCGGCAGAGGAAAAGATTCTGAACGGCCCGATGATTACTGAGGTGGTGCAGTGAAGCTGATTATCCCAGTCGCAAACATGAACGGCAATCACGCGTCGGAATTGATTGAGCAATTGCAGACGGCGCACGAGGCCATCGGCAAAGCCGTCGAAGCCCTCCGCGCTTGCGAGTACTCAAACGGCAGGAACTTCCAAACGTTGGCAAACGGCGGCGAACTGGGACAGCAGGCGAGGACTCAGCACGGTGAGTGGCTCCAATCACTGGAAACCGTGAAACACAACGTCATCGAAGTCGCGTACGAATTGAGCATTCAGAAATAATGAGCGAACCGCAAACGCTCGACCAGATACTAGAGACCTTGGTCGACGCCTCCCATCAATTGCGAAAGCAGACGTCGCCCGCGAAGTCTTTCGAAGAATGGTGTGCTCGCGGGGATGAGAGTTTCCGAATGATGATGGCGATGGCAAAGACTCCGGTCGGACAAATCGAACGTTGGCGTGAATTGTGAAGACATGCGATTGTGGTTCAGGTTTCGATTCTCGCATCTCCGGTCGCTGCTTTGAATGCGTCACCCCGGATGAAATGAATTCGTGGCTGTATCTGAGAGGCTTGAGGCCGTGTAGACACTCCGCTCCCTCTAGCGACGAGGAGTTCGAAGCGTGCAAGTCGTAAAGTATCAGCCACAGCCGAATGTCGACGCATTTATTTTTGCCATGATGTTGATGTATGCGAGAGCGCCGAAAAAGTCGGAACCGGAAATCGATGGCTCATTCGTCCTCGGCGAGATAGGCGAGACGAAGAGCGACCGAGGTGTGGAGCGCTGGTGTCCTTACGCGCCTGCCGCAGGAATAAAGAAATGAAGGCCTCTCGCAGATCGTTCATGCAGTTGCTGGCAGGCGTCAGCGTTGCTCTGGCTATTCCGATGCCAGAAGTCAAAGGCACCGTCTACACTACCAGCCAGATCGCTCGGATGGACAAGCCACTGGCTTACCGCGATTGGCTGGCGAGCTATCGGTACGATAACATGCATCGGAATTTTTCTGATTGCCACCGATGCAGCGTCAAAACGTGGGAGCAACACCTTGCGGGAAAAGATTGTGAATCCGTACTAGCTCTACCGAACTATCTGGAGGTGTTAAAAGAGCGCGCGTACGACCATTTTTTGAATGATGTGAGGTCACAAGTGATTCAAATCATCCGACAAGACGGTCGGCCTCCGGTCGACATCACTATTGACCCGCCAGATGTCGGCTTTAGGCTTGTACGCTTGTGGCTAGAAGGAATCGAAAAGCCATTTACATTCAACGTGTCATACAACTACTAAAAATATTTGAAAACGACCACTCGAAAAGCGAGGACGTGCGGATGAACGCTTTGACAGAGATGCGGCTAAACACCTGGCAGTAGAAAAAAGAAAGATTCATCAATCACATCCACATCTCCCCGGCGTCTGTACGAGCCGGGGTTTTGTTGTTTCTTGGGGCTGCTTCGGCGGTCTGGAAGGTCAGGGGCGCACGGCGAGGTCAAGGTGTATACCGGATGGGGAGGGCTCCTCTTGTATTTTTAGGATACGAGATAGACTCCAACGACGCTGTAATTGGCCTGGAGGTCGTTTCCTTCATACAGGTTAGGAGCTAGCTGCTGCAGCGCGTCCATCGACCGTAGACACTGCGAAGCCACTTCGGGTGTCTGAAAAAGTCCGTTTTGGTTCAGATGGGGAGCATAGAATCGCTGAACCAGGTTGTAAAGCTCTAGGATGGGTTCGGGGAATATGCCTACGCGTGATGCGTCTACGGTTTGAACTTCGGATAGGGCGACCTTTGCTTCTGTCTCTAATCCCCACCATAAAAGGGAGTTGTTGTAACCTGCCGATAGATCAAAGCCCAGTAATTGGCCTCGGGACTGGCTCGATTCTCCGCCGCCACATGCTTCAACGATTTCAAAGTGGGTGAATGGAGGGTTGAATTCAATTAGATGGGCGTTCAGTAGCTCAACATAACGCGAAGCCTTCGTCAGATCGTGTACTACGCCAGATTCCCCACCCTCCTCAATGAACCAAAAGAAATGCTCGTTAATCTCGTGGCTCTCTGGCAGGGCATCGCAATAAGTGGGGTGAGCCCTGTATGTGCCCCGGTAGCGAAGATTCGAAGCGGCTCGTGGTGTTCTAGGACCGTTAAGGATTAGGATTTTCATTGGCTAGGGCTACTACGGCTTGCTGGCCGAGCCCTTGGCTACTGATGGGTTGTCATAACCGGCCCGGGACTTCAAGATGGACCTGTCCGTTTTTTCCGACGTTTAGGTGGTCAACGTTCCATGGATTACCGGGGCCGTGCGGCGGATCTAGGCGTACGTCCACGCCAAGTTTCTTCGCTTCAGTTATTAT
>Ga0137360_10002106_pt1 | contig 11876 bp, 13 predicted proteins | sample Mad1_60_16metaG_FD_104924 | JGI IMG/M metagenome (GOLD analysis project Ga0137360, IMG submission 104924) | Vadose zone soil microbial communities from Angelo Coast Range Reserve, California, USA - Mad1_60_16 metaG | ecosystem: Environmental > Terrestrial > Soil > Vadose zone | place: USA... | reverse complement strand
GGCTCAAGATCGATCTTCCCGAGGGGGGCCGCTATATCGGTATCCCCCTCCGCGCTGTGAACTGAGGGTATGATGCCCTGCCGTCGCGCTCAGCCAAGTTCAACAGCGAGCGGGACAACTCCGAGACCACTGCGGGAAGGTGTGTCTTACCAGATGCTCAACTTGGCCTACATAGGCCGACACGCCGAGCCTCGCCCGTGCTATCTTTGCATTCCCTCTCCGCAGGCTTCACAAACGAACGTACCTGGAGATTGTGAGAGGACAAGTGGCCAACCTGCTCCCTCCGCTCGCATCGACCTTCGAGATTGTGGCGATCGCCTCGTCCGCCGGTGGCCTCAAAGCGTTGAGCGAGGTGCTGAAAGTGCTCCCCGAGCGCTCGCTCTCGCAGTCCGAGCTGGTTCACTTCGTCCGCCCGTCTGCCGATCTGCTTTTCGAGTCTACGGCGGGGAGTTTCAAGGAGCGGGCCATCGCGGTGGTCCTCAGCGGCTCCGGCAGCGACGGCGCGATGGGCGTGCGCGCCATGCGGACGGGACGGGCATGACGGACGATCGTGAGCAAGACTCCAGTGAACGGGTGGAGGATCTTCTCCAATACCTGAAGAAGACCCGCGGCTTCGACATCACCGCCTACAAGCGGTCGGGCCTCGTCCGGCGGATCGACAGGCGCCTGCAGGCCGTGAGCGTTCCCTCCTACGACGGGTACCAGGACTACCTGGAGCATCATGCCGAAGAGTTCGACCTCCTCTTCAACACTATCCTTATCAATGTCACCAGTTTCTTCCGCGACGCCGAGGCGTGGAGATTCGTGGCTACCGAAGTCGTCCCCCGAATCATGGCCGATGCCCGGCCCGACGGAGCCATCCGGGTGTGGAGCGCGGGCTGCGCGTCCGGCGAGGAGGCGTATACCCTGGCCATGATCCTCGTGGACCATATGGGGGTGCATCAGTTCCGTCATCGCGTCAAGATCTACGCTTCGGACTTCGATGACGAGGCCTTGGCCCAGGCGCGCCACGCCACCTACTCGGCCCAGCACGTGCAGGACATCCCCCCGAGCAGCTCAAGAGCTACTTCGAGCGGGTCGAGGACCGCTACGTCTTCAAGAAAGACCTGCGGCGTGCCATCATCTTCGGCCGTCACGACTTCGTGCAGGACGCGCCGATCGCCCGGGTAAACGTGCTCGTGTGCCGGAACACCCTCATGCACTTCACCCGCGAAGCCCAGGCCAAGGTGCTCGGCCGGTTTCACTTCTCCCTGCGGAACGGCGGCTATCTCTTCATGGGAAGAGCCGAGCTGCTCCTCACCCACGGTGACCTCTTCACGCCTATGGAGCTCAAGTTTCGAGTCTTCAGCAAGACCGTGAACCAGACTGCCCGGGAGCACCTCGGCCTGCTCCAGCGCGAGGAGGCCGCCGTCCCGACGCCAAGTGACAACCACCTCCAGGCGTTGGCCCTCGAGAGTGATTCCGTGGGGCGCGCGGTGTTCCGGACCGACGGCACCCTGGAGACGGCCTACGAGAAGCTGCAGTCGACCAACGAGGAGCTGGAGACCGCGAACGAAGAGCTCCAGTCCACCAACGAGGAGCTGGAGACCACGAACGAGGAGCTCCAGTCCACCAACGAAGAGCTGGAAACGATGAACGAGGAGCTCCAGTCCACCAACGAGGAGTTGGAGACTACGAACACGGAGCTCCGGATGCACCGCGACGAGCTGAACCATGCCAACGCCTTTCTCGCTTCCATCCTCGCGGGGCTGGAGTTCGGTGCGGTAGCGGTGGACCCGCGGGTGCCGGTCCTGGCGTGGAACCACCGCGCAGAGGACATGTGGGGTCTCCGCGCCGACGAGGTGAAGGGCCGCCATCTCATGAACCTCGACTTTGGGCTCCCCGTCGAGCAGCTCAATCAGCCCATCCGCTCCGTGCTCTCGCAGGAGGCCAGCCACGTGGAGTTTTCCCTCGACTGCGTGAATCGGCGTGGCCGATCGATGCGGTGCCACATTCGCGCCAATCCTCTTTTCACTCAGTCCGGGGAGATACTCGGGGTGATTCTCCTCATGGAGGAGCGTGCGCCCGATCCCCTTCCCTCATGAGCGTCTCGCCAGGTCCCGGTCGAGGCGCCAAGGTCACACGTGGCGATCCCGCGCTCTCGGTGCTGCTCGTCGAGGACAACGACGACGCCCGCGAAGCGCTGCGGATCCTTCTCGAGCTGAAAGGCCAGCGCGTGGTGACGGCCCGTGACGGACGTGAGGCCTTGCAGCAAGTGCGAGCGCAATCGCCCGACGTGGCCTTGATCGACATCGGCTTGCCCGACGTGGACGGCTTCGAAGTCGCGCGCATTCTCCGAGCCCAGCCGGAAAACCGCGACCTCCGGTTGATCGCTCTGACGGGATATGCGGCCGAGCGGGATCGTGCCCTCGAGGCGGGATTCGACGACTTCCTCGTGAAGCCCGTCAATCCCGACGCGCTCTTTACCACCCTCGAGCGCGTCTGTACCGGTCCTCACCCACGTGGCACGGTCGAGAACAGGGCCGATAGTCCCGAGACACGAAACAACTGATCCGCGATTTCTCACACCCCCGCCTATCTGGTCAATCGCGCGCTTCCCCAGGCCGGGGAAGATGCGTCCCCGCTATCCAGGGACGGGGAAGCCAGCACCTCCGCCTTTTCTCCCTCCCTGCTCACTCGCCTGGGAGATCGCGCCGCCGAGCAAAACAACCAGGTAGGCTTGATAGGCCATTGTCGCTCCTCATGACAATTGCCATGGCGCGTCGGGCCGGCCCGCCTCTTCTCCTAGCTGCTCGAGTACTCGCTTCGTTGGGCCGGGCATCACGTTCATGTCACCGCGAGCGGTCGTGAAGCGCTCGAGCGCCTCGCCATCCGCAGCTACGACGTCATTCTGAGCGATCCACACATGCCCGGTTAGGTGCGGCCGGCGCTCGTCCGGCGGACGGCCCGGGATTCCTCGGACCACGTTCGGTAGCAAAGTAAATGGGCGGGAGCGCGACGCCGAGCGCCGGCAGGCTCCTGGGACAGCTCGGCCGCGAAGATGGCTTTGTCGCAGACCGCGCACACCGCATCGACTTCCCGGCCCACCCGCGATTTGTTGTCGAGAAGAACCTGCCAGGTCCCGCTCTGGATTCGAGCACGCACGACCGTGCGAAGATTGGCAAGGTAGTCTGCCGACTCCTCTTGGTCCCAGCCGTCGAGCCCGTCCGATTCCTGTCGCCAGATCGTGTAGCACGGCGAGTGAGCCCAGATCGTGACGGGCCCGAGGATCATTTCGTTTTCCACCTCGCGTGAGGAGATAGCCGTGCCACAGACCACGCAGGCACGTCCGGTTCCCGGTCCGGGCCAGATTCTATCGGGCGCCGAAAAGAGCGCGCCGGTAGCGAGGCGGGCTCGGATGGTCAGGCGAAGATCGTCATCGGAGGCACCGGCCATCCACCATGCTCGGCGGAGGAGTCGACGACTGTGAGCGAGCAGTCGGCGCGAGGCGTCCAGATCCTTCAGGTTCTTCCGGCAGCGCTCGATCGTCGCATCCACCAAGGTGTTCGTCATGGGATTTCTCCCCTCAGCACCGCGGTCGTTATCAATCAACGCCGGTCAGAGTGCCGACTGAGGTCCGAAGTATGCGCCCGGCCCATAGGCAAAAACAATGTGGGCAACTACACCGTATGACCCGGGGCACCAACTCGGCGGCGGACATAAGACAAAGCGCGTGGTCTTTTAGCTGACCGCGCGTTCGTCTGAATTGAAATGACGGGCTCGACGGGACTTGAACCCGCGACCTCTGGATTGACAGTTCTCACTTCCGATCGGCCCCATCGCCCATGCTCTCAAGACGTTGTCCGGGTCCGAAACCATGCACTTGACGGAGAGAACCGACGTAATGTATTAAGGTCGATACAAATGAGGAAGTCCAGTGCGGTCGCCTACCATCCCTCGGTCCCCCGCCACCTGCAGATCCAGCGGGTCCTCCGCGAGCGGATCGAGTCGGGGGAGTGGGACGGAGGGCGACCCATCCCCACCGAGATGGAATTGCTCGCGGAGTTCGGCGTGAGCCGCACCACGGTCCGCGAGGCGCTCGGCGTCCTCAGCCGCGACGGGCTCATCGCCCGCCACCGCGGCCGCGGCAGCTTCGTGCAGCGGCGGTCGCAGGCAGAGCGGCCGCAAGCCGTGACCAACCTGCTCTTCGGCTATCAGGCGCAGGTCAAGGTCATCACGAGCGAGACCGCGCCCGCTCCCGCCCACATCGTCACGCCGCTCGGCGTGGCGCGCGGCACCCCGGTGACGCGCCTGGTTCGCCTGGAGATAGTCGACGGCGCCCCCCTCGCGGTCGTCGTCAACTACATGGGCACCAGCCTCGGCCAGCACATCCGCCCGCGCTATCTCACGCAGATCTCGCTGCTCGAGTTCCTCCGTGACCGCCTCGGGATGCGGCTGGGCGCGATCCACCAGTCCATCGAAGCCCGTCTGCCAGACGTCGAGACCGCAGGCCTGCTCGGCACCGATCTTACCCAGCCAGTACTGGCCATCCGCCTCGTCGTCACCGACGTCGCCGCCAGGCCCGTGGAGGTGTCCGACGCGTTCTATCGCGCGGATCGCTATCGTTACGAAGTCGAGACACGGCTGCCGCCCGCGACGCGGCGGCCGAACGCCCGGACTGTGCGCCTGCGTCGGGGCGTCCGGACGGTCCTTCAACCGTAGCCCGAGCGCGGACGGGCTCACCACAGGAGCACGAGATGGGCAAAGACACCGATCGCTTCGGCAACCGTTTCGCACCGAACCTGTCCTACGCGCGCGGCAAGATCCTCGCCGCCACCTCGGACGATTTCACGAAGCTGCAGCGGGCGTGGGCAATTATTCGTGAGCGCGGTCCGGAGGCGATCTACATCTTCACGGGTCTCGACCATTCGCTGCCGATGGAGCCGGAAGACCTGCGCTGGGCCGACGACGAGATCGCGCCGGCACTCCACTGGGACCGCCTCAAGGCGCTCACGCTCGAGCATCTCGGCGGCACGGCGCCGAAGCACGACATCGCCCCCTTCAACCGGCTCACCGGGGCCACGCTGGCCACGCACCTGACGCTGGTGAAGCCGGGCGACGTCGTCATCGGTGTCTCGGTCAGCCACAGCCACCCGTCCGTCCTCCGGGCGGCCGCGCACGTCGGCGCCCGCTTCACGGACACGGCGGGCCTCGACGAATTCAAGCGCGCGCTCGACAAGGAGCCGACGGTGGCGCTGGTCGACATGACCCGTCTCGCGGTGACCTACGAACTCCTGCCCGTGGACACGATCGAGACGATCGTGCGCCTGGCGCATGAGAAGGGCGCGCTGGTGTACGTCGACGACGCGGGCGGCGCCCGGGTGGGTCCCGCGAGCTTCGACCAGCCGAAGATGCTCGAGCTCGGGGTGGATGTCGGCGCCACGGGCCTCGACAAGTACGGTACGCTCGGGCCGCGCTTCGGTCTCATGGGCGGTACGGCCGACCTGGTGGCGCGCATTCGTGCCAAGGGCTTCGAGTGCGGTCTCGAGGTGCGGCCGATGCTCTACCAGTCCATCGTGCGGACGCTGGAGAAGTACAGCCCCAAGCGCGTCCAGGAGCTGATCGACACGACCAAGGGCGTGGCCGCCGCGCTGCGTCCAATCTTCGGCGAGCGCCTGCACGAGACGCCGACGACCGCACAGCTCCTCGCCGACGACCTCCTCGAGATCGCGATGGAGCGTGGCGGCGTGGCGCAGGCCCCGATCGTGCCGTTCGAGGCCTCGGCGGCGTTTTGCATGCTCCTGCTGCAGGACCACAACATGCTGACCGTGCACTTCGTCGGCATGCCGCCCGGTGGCGCCGACATCTTGTTCAAGTTCATCCCCCCGGAGACGCTGGCGCGGCTGGGTGGCCCCCGCAAGTTCGCCGCCGCCGTCGACGCCGCCCTCACCACGCTCGGTTCGCTGCTCAAGGAGCCGCACAAGATCCGCACGCTGCTGCTCGGGGGCAAGTAGCCGTGCAGGCCATGACGGCCCGCTGACCTGACTCGAAAGGAGGGGCTCATGCTGACATTGCGCAGTCGTCACGTCGTCACCGCGGCCTTCGTCGCGATTCTCTTGGCCGCCGGCTCGCCGGCCGGCGGCCAGGAGAAGTCGCGGATGGACGTCGTGCTCGATCGTGGCAAGCTCATCGTGGTCACGCTGACCACAGTGCCGCCGTTCGCGTTCAACGACGACAAGGGCCAACTCGTCGGTTTCGACATCGACATTGCCCGGCTCGTTGCCACCGCGCTGTTCAAGGACCCGAACAAGGTCGAGTTCGTGAGCGTGAGCGCCGAGGGCCGCTGGCCGGCCATCGAGAGCGGGCGCGCCGACATGGGCGTAGGCGGGACGACGACCTATCCCGATCGCGCCATCCGCGTCGCGTTCACGCGGCCGTTCATCGACTCCGGCATCTCCGTGCTCGTCAGCAAGAAGAGCGGGATCAAATCAGTGAAGGACCTCGACCAAGACAAGTACACGATCGCCAACCTGAACAACCCACAGATGGCGGACCGGGCCAAGCGCTTCTTCCCCAAGACGAAGATCCTGACCTTCGACACGCCGTCGGCGCAGTTCCTCGCCGTGAAGAGCGGGCGCGCCAATGCCCTACAGATCGACACGCCGTCGGCCGAGTACTGGGCGGCGCAGAACAAGGACGAGATGGAAGTACTTTCCGGGCTGCTCGGCGCCTCGCAGAACAACGGGATTTTCCTGAAGCCGGGCGACTTCAAGTGGTGGTTGTGGCTCGACACCGCGGTGGCCGAGATGCGCACGGGCTCCTGGTATCCGCAGTACAGCGAGATCTATCAAAAGTGGTTCGGCAAGAACCCGCCGCCGCAGAAGTTCTACCTCCAGCAGTGAGCGGGTGATCCGGTGCGTCCCACGCGACGGCGCGATGCCCGCGGGGCGTCCTCAAGGGGTCGCCCGCGGTGAACTTCGGCCGGTGGGTGGCGATCTACGGGCCCACCTATCTCACAGCTCTGGGATGGACGGCCGTCACCGCGGTGGGCGCGGCGTGCGGGGCGCTCATCTGGGGTTGCGCGCTGCTGCTCATCCGCCTGTCGGCGGGGCGCTGGGGCGCCCGCGGCGTGGACGCCTACGTCCAGCTCTTCCGCAACACCCCGGTGCTCCTGCCGATCTATCTCATCTACTTCGCCTTCCCGATGATCGGCCTGCCGTGGCCGGCCGTGGTCTGCGGCGGCCTTGCCCTCATCCTCCAGAACGGCGCGTACATCTCGGAGATCCTGCGCGGAAGCGTGAACGCGATCGACCGCGTCCAGTTCGACGCCGCGCGCAGTATCGGGCTGGCGCCCTGGAGCACGTTCCGGAAGGTCGTGCTGCCGCAGGTGCTGGTCTACTCGATCCCGGCTCTCGGCAACCAGACGGTCCTCCTGCTCAAGGACACCTCGCTTTTGTCCGCGATCAGCATCACGGAGCTCACGATGCAGGCCAAGCTGTTGACGGAGCAAACGGGCGCGGCGTACGAGGCATTCATCGTCGTCGCCCTGCTCTATCTGCTTCTCGTGTCTGGCACCGAGGTCCTCTTCCGGGTTACTCATCGCGCCGTGCGGTGGCGGTAGGATGGAGCGCCGGTGATGCCGCCCGGTAGTCTCGCGCTCCTGGCACAAGGCGCCGCCGTCTCGCTGCTGCTCGCGGCAGTGGCAATCGTCGGGGGCACCCTGCTCGCTGTCCTGCTCGCCGCCCTCGCTTTCTCGCGGTTTGCGGTCGTGCGGGCGGCCTACCGCGTCTACGTCTATGTTGTCCGCGGCACGCCGCTCCTCGTGCTGGCCCTGCTGGTCTTCTACGCCATGCCCGCCCTGGACCTGCGTACCGGCCCCTACATCGCGGGCACGTTGGTGCTCATCGTCTACACGGGCGCGCTCCTCGCGGAGGTCTTCCGTGGGGGCGTGCTCGCCATCCCGCGCCCACAGTGGGAGTCGGCGCGGAGCCTGGGGCTGCCGCCGGTCCCCTTGTTCCGGAAGATCGTGGCGCCGCTGGTCACACGCTACACGCTACCGCCGTACGTCAACGTGTGCGTCATGACGGTCAAGGCGTCGTCGGTGCTGTCGATCATCAGCGTGTGGGAGCTGACGCTGGCCGCACGCGAGATCATCGAGCGCACGTTCGCAGTCTTCACCATCCTCGGCCTGGCCGCGGCGTTCTACTTCGTGATGTGCTTCGGCATCGACCGCCTGGGCCGGCTGTTCGAGCGGCACTTGGCCCTGAAGGGCTTCGCGGGGGAACGCGCGTGATCGTCGTCCGCGGGTTGCAGAAGTCGTTCGGCACGGCCCGCGTGCTGCGCGGGATCGACCTCGACATCGCCGACGGTGAGGTGGTAGCGCTCATCGGCCGCAGCGGCTGCGGCAAGACCACGCTCCTGCGCTGCATCAACTTCCTCGAGGAGTACGAGACAGGCGAGATCCGGCTCGACGGCGAGGATCTCTGGTACCGCGCGACGCCCGACGGCGTCCGGCGCCGCGTGAGCGAGGTTGAGGCACGCCGCATGCGCCAGCAGATGGGCATCGTGTTCCAGCAGTACAACCTGTTCCCGCACATGACCGTGCTCGACAACGTCCTCCTCGGGCCGCGCTTCGCGCAGCGCGTGTCCACCGCCGAGGCGGAGGCGCTCGGCCGGCGCCTGCTCGCGCGGGTCGGGCTCGAGGCAAAGATGTCGGCCTATCCCGCGCAGCTCTCCGGCGGGCAGCAGCAGCGCGTGGCCATCGCCCGCGCGCTGGCCATGCGCCCCAAGGTGCTGCTCCTGGACGAGATCACCTCCGCGCTCGACCCCGAGCTGGTGGGCGAGGTCGAGGACGTCATCCGCTCGCTTCTGTCCGACCGCATCATGATGGTGCTGGTGACCCACGCCCTCGGCTTCGCCCGCGAGGTCGCGCACCGCATCGCCTATCTCGCGGAGGGCGCGATTGTCGAGCTGGGCTCGCCGGCCGACATCCTCGACCGGCCGAAGGACCCGGGCCTCAAGGAATTCCTGCGCCGCGTGCGTTGATCCTCAACGAAAAGGGAGTCCGCCCATGGCAGAGCGTTTCGTCTACCTGAACGGCGACTACGTCAGCGAGCGGGACGCGAAGGTCTCGGTGCTCGATCGCGGTTTCCGCTGGGGCGACGCCGTCTACGACGCCACCCGCACCTTCAACGGGCGCCTGTTCAAACTGCACGAGCACGTCGAGCGCTTCTTCCGCTCGCTGCGCTACGCCCGCATCGACCCGCGCCTCGACAGGGTCGCGATCACCGCCCTCTGTGAGGAGGTCGTGCGCCGCAACGAGCCGGTGCGCCAAGCGGCCGACGGCGACTACATCCTCACCATGCAGGCCAGCCGCGGCCTCGTGGGCGGCACCTATTCGCCCGGCGAGAGCGCCACGCCGACGGTGACCGCGTACTGCATGCCGCTCGCCTTCGCGACCCACGCCCGCTACTATCGCACCGGCGCGCCCATAATCGTTACCGCCACCCGGCGCACGCCGCCGGAGTCGGTGTCGCCCCGCGCGAAGGTGTCGAACAAGATGAATCACTTCCAGGCCGAGTTCGAGGCCAAGGCGGCGGATCCCCACGCGTTCGCGCTCATGCTGGACACCGACGGCAACATCGCCGAGAGCAGCGGCTCGGACTTCCTGTTCATCTCCAACGGCGTGCTGCGGATCCCGCAGCGCCGGACGCACCTCACCGGGGTCAGCCTGCTCACCGCCGTCGAGCTCGCCGAGAAGCTCGGTCTGGAGACGGACGAGGGCGCCTTCACACAGTTCGACCTCTACCAGGCCGAAGAGGCGATGCTCACCGCGTCCACCTACTGCCTGCTCCCCGTCGTCAAGGTCAACGGGCTGGCGCTCGGGGACGGCACGCCAGGACCGATCGTCGGGCGGCTGCTGCAGGCGTGGAGCGAGCTCGTGGGCGTCGACATCGTCGATCAGGCTTTCAAGCGCGCCTGACGCGGCCTCGCCTCGGACATGAGCGTCGCCGTTCGCTTGGAGGCCCTTCACCGGTCGAGCCACGCCGAAAGCAGGCGGCCGCCGTAATCGTAGCCGAGGTTGGGGCCGTAGTTCCTCAGCGCGCCGTCCCAGACGAAGTTGAGCACCACCGAGAAGATCTCCATGAAATACTGCTGGCTGGCCACCAGACGCTGTATGTCGTGGATCACCTGCCGGCGTTTGGCGGGATCCTGGAGACGGCGCTGGCGCACCAAGAGATCGGTGAGCACCGGGTCGTTGATCTTGCCGATGTTCCGCGGATGTCCGGGATAGAAGCTGGTATACAGGTAGCTGTCAGGATCGAGGAAGGGCGTGGCCGGCCCGTAGTAGATGCCCTCGTAGTTGCCGACAGCGGTGCTGGATATGAAGGCTCCGTACTCCTTCTGGTTCAGCTTCACGTCGATCCCCACCGACTTGAGGTCTTTGAGGATGAGCTGCATGGCGTCCACCAGCAAGGTGGAACCGAAGGTGTGAAAGTCCATGACGGTGGAGTATCCGCGGGGATAGCCGGCGTCGGCCAGCAGACGGCGCGCCTCGACAGGATCGAACTTGTAGTAGCGCGAGCCGTCGCCGAGTTGGTCGACGTGGAGCGCCCACTCCCTGAGCGCGGCCGGCACCGCGGCATTCACGACACCGACGCCCTCCGCGACGGCGTCGATGATCCCTTGGCGGTTGACGGCGTGAGACATGGCGCGGCGCACCCGCACGTCGGAGAAGGGCGCCTTATCGGTCCTCACGATGATCTTGGTGGCGACATTGGTCGGGAACTCGGTCTTCTGGAGGTTGGGGCGCCGGCGCGGGAGCTGGTCTTTGAGCTGGATCCAGTCGGTCTGGTTGATCGAGCCTGGGAACTCCCAACCGAGATCGTACTTGCCCGCCAGGAAGGCGGCCAAGCGCGACGCATTGTCCTCGTCGACGACAGCCTCGATCCGGTCGATATAGGGAAGCCCAGCGAGGAAGTAGTTCGGATTGCGGATTAGGGTGTAACCGACATTGGGCCGATAGCTCTCGAACATCCACGGACCGGTGCCGACGGTCGCCTCGGCCTTCTTGAGATCACCGAACTTCTCCACGCACTCCCGCGCGACGATGGCCAGCGTCATAGGGTTGGCGAGCATATCGAGGAACCAGGCGAAAGGCTCCTTGACCGTGAACTTGACCGTGTAGCGGTCGAGCGCCTCGACCCTGTCGACGGCGCCGAGCATGTACGCCTGCGGGTTTCCCGCGAGCGTGCGAAAGCGTTCGATCGAATACACCACGTCCTCGGCGGTCAGCTCGCGCCCGTTCACCGGCGGTTTCGGATGAAATCGCACGCCGCGGCGCAGCTTGAAGACGTAGGTCTTTTCATCTGATTGGCTCCAGGATTCGGCCAGGTCACCCTCGAGGGGGAAGGTGCCAGGTTGGATGGCGGGCCCGGCCCGGTGCTTGAGCAGCCGGCTATGGGTGAACGTGTAGGGGATTTGTGTCTTGAAAGCGATGATGAGATACGGGTCCCAATGCGGTGGGTCCCAGAGGCGCAGCGTGAGCGTGCCGCCGCGCTTCGGCGTCTGGCCGAATGCGACACGCGGAGTCAACGGCGTTGACCCGGCCGCGGCAACGAGCGCGGCCGCCGAGACGCTCCCCGCGAGCCACTCGCGGCGGGTGAGGGACCACTTGCCCGCCGAGTGGATCGACGCTTCCCGTGGTGGGGTTGGCTGGTGGCTCATGTTCGACCTCCTGTGTGGTCCATCACCGTTGGAGAGCGTAGATAATCGGTTCATCCGGGTATTCCGTGGGTAGTCGGGTAGAGGTCGAGGCCGCCACAGTGAAAGTAGATGGCCGTCTTGAAATGCTCTCGGTTGCGGAAGCCATAGGCCATCTTCTTGATGGTCTGGAT
>Ga0137360_10002105_pt1 | contig 11881 bp, 13 predicted proteins | sample Mad1_60_16metaG_FD_104924 | JGI IMG/M metagenome (GOLD analysis project Ga0137360, IMG submission 104924) | Vadose zone soil microbial communities from Angelo Coast Range Reserve, California, USA - Mad1_60_16 metaG | ecosystem: Environmental > Terrestrial > Soil > Vadose zone | place: USA... | reverse complement strand
GACGGCGGCTTCGAAAATGTGGAAGTTACCGACCTTCCTGACGCGGCGCACGGCTTTCTTCGCTTCCAGTCGGTAAACGGTTGTCTGGATGGTCGTGTAGGCAGGTCTGCCTTTTTCGGGGAAAGTTTCCTGAATCTCGCGGATGGAGGCCTTGCCCTGAGTCCACAGCGCCTCCATGATTTGAAGCTCGAGCTTGGTTAATTTGGGTTCAGGCATTTTCGTCGTCTACTACATATGTATGTTATGCTACTACTACAATATGTATGTCAAGTCTTTTCTTCTGGGCGGAGTTCAGTGAACTTTGGAAGCTGGACTGGAGTAAGTCTGATTAACGTTTACCGGAGATGTTGACTTTTCCGATTATCCGACGCAACCAGGCAGTACGATTTGTCATTGAATGTCCGCACTGCTTTTCGGCCGTTATTCGGAACTGATTCGCCTGATGAATCTCACAAAGAAGATGATTGACCATCCAACGAGAAGCAGGAAAAGGGCGTTTAGCGTCCCAAGGACCAACACACGGTAGATGAACTTCGGGACCGGGGGCCCGCTATTGGTTATATGTGGGCATACAAGGCAGACAATCTGAATGTTGGCATTGATTCCGACCAGATATGAGTAGAACACAGCCGCACCTAAATAACCCAGACATACAAAGAAGAGCGTCCAAGCTTTGTTCTCGTGCACCTTCACGAAGCCTTCACCGGGGGTTAGCCCCTACCGCTCGATTTTGATACAGATGGCAGTGCGGAAGTCGGGGCTAAGTGGTCTTCTGATTCTTCCTGTCGGGCAGCTTGCGGACGAGTGTCCAGTATTCTTCCAGTACTTCTTTGTCTATAGGAGTTGGACGCGGCCCATAGAGGCCGTCGGCGCCATTCTTCTTTGGACCTGAAATCCAATAGTGATCGCCGGTTTCAACATCATAGAAATTGGCCTTGAATCCGCGGCCGCTGAGGCTTCGGAATGTTTTACCTCTGTAATAAAGACTCCTGCCTGTTTTCGAGAACGTTACAAATCCTATGCGCGCCGGGCCCACAAGACCTTTTTGGCCCGGAGCCCCTCCAGATTTATTCTCGATATACATGATGCGAGGTGGAGGCACGGCCTTATTCTAGCTCGTACTCTTAAATGGAATACAACTCTCAGCCCAGATTAGCGAGCAATCCGGAAATCCGACCAGGAGTTAGGCCACTGAGAGCAACAACGGGCCTTTTTGACCGACCGGACAATAAGGCTTCGCTCGATGAGGTGGAGAGGATCGTTATTTGAAATGCGGGGGACTCTGCACATACTTGCCCGCTACTGCGGACGATTCTCCGCATTGCCTTTATAGATTTCTTGGACTTGGTACAGTACGTATTCATGATTTATTTCGCTTGGCACTGAGATTACGTCGCCGACACTAGCTTTCAGAAGCGTCGGAAGATGTGCAGGATCGAAGTACGCCAAACCCCATAGATGGCGCGGCAGTGGTGTCCCCTGCCATTGAACTACCTTGTCTTGAGACCCGCCTGACGAGAATGTGACCTCAGCCATATGGCCGCTCCCCAGTGCCGGGTCTGGAAAAATGACAAGAGATCCGAGAAGTCCGATTTTGGTGCGGTCTCCAGTCTTGGGGACTGGAGGGTAGCTGAATTCCTCCGAGTACTGCTCATATACTTTGGTCCATGGCACGCCTCGTCGCAAATCGTTGGTAATCCTTGCGATTACAGCAAGAGCCTCCTGGCGCGACATGTCCTCATATGAAATGGACAGTGCATCGACAACAGCGTGAGGCCGTGACATTCGATCACGGACTTCGTTGACCCACGGCTGAATGTTCTTTGCCGCAGCCGTGGAAAGCTGAGGTCGCAGCAGGTCGAAGAATCGATTAGGTCCACCAACCTGTATCCCTTGCGAAAGCACATCTTCCCGGCACTCAGGGTCCGAGCCTGGATCGACAACAAGAGCCGCGAGCAAAGGAAGGTTGCTCACTTGCGCTATCAAGCTACGGCTGTCCATGGGGCCTGGTATGTCTATTTCAGATTTGCGCAATCGACGAAGCTCCGGGGGCAGAGGGTCCCCGGTGCGCCAGGAATTGGCGGCTTGCAATATCTTCGGCGCGCGCCCCCAGTCGTCGTCTTGCCCCGCTTGTTCCGCGACTTGCGAGAGGTCACCGCTGGTTCGCATTCGAGCCGCAGACCGAAGCGCACTAGGGCTGCTGCTCTGGGAAAACACGCTGCCAGCCCAGCCAGCCCACAGGCACAGCGCACAAAACCATAATGTTTTGAAGAGAGTAAGTCGGGCACCTACATTGTCTGACTCGGTGTTCACGGTTCCATTTTCTCAGGGAAGTCTGCCGACGACGGACGAACGAATGGTTGGCGAACAAAGAGGTAACTGGTCAAGTGAAAAGACATGTCTGGTTACGCCGAAACAGTCGATGTGGATTCCGGCGCAAAATCTGACCGGGCACTTGTCCGATTTTTGTACTAATCGGGACTTGGCCCCCACTAACCTCCAGCTTCTGAACCGACGGCGGAATCTACGAAGGGCTAACGCGGCGCGGTTGCCAATCTCTTCCTCCCAAGAGTAAGCTCGACCCGCCGATCATGGTGGACCGCGACAAATCCTCAGCAAAACATCTCCGGGCTCAACAGGCCAAGGAATTCTTGATCTCGCAAATAATCGACCAAGCGCGAAGAGAAAACGTGTTGCTCTCAGAAGTCGAGCAGAAGATGCTCTACTTCACCGAGTCGGAGGAGACGCTTTCCGACATTTATGAGGTCAATGAACAGTTCGAGCGGGAGTACGACAATTCCGTATATGAGAAGAAAATCGCTGACTTGCTCCGCAAAGCTCATCAACGCAACCAACAAGAATCGCCTACCGCCAACGATCACTGGAAACAGGCGGTCGCCCACCTGCGCAAAGAAGACCACTATCTACTCGTTATGGTGGACCAGTCCCTTCAGTCTGCCAGCGACTTTTGGACAGATTTGAAGTGGTCGAGCGTTTTGGCGGGTAGCTGTATAGCAGCGGTCGTCTTGTGGGAATATCTTGACGCCATGCGTTGGGTCCCGAGACGGATATCCGATATCCCTGTTAGGCTATGGCTCCTCGGCACAGTGGTACTGTGGATGGTAGTTAAGTTCGCCAGAATGGGTGCATTCGGGGATGTCGTTAAAGATGTTTTCGTTGGGTTACGCAATAGCTTTCCTTTTGCATTCTTCAAGAAACGTAAACGAGGATAACGAGCAGGTTCTGAGGATCCCGGACAAGTGTAGCAGGAAGGTCAATCGCCTTTGAAAGTAGAGCATCGTTGGTGCTGACCCAATCAACGGTTGGAACGGCCCATGAACTTTTTTCTGAGCCTCTGAGCACCAACCAATCGATAGTAAATTATTCCCACAATCAATAAAACGCAAAACGGGAGTCGAACATTGGTCGGTAGCTTGTCGGCAATGAATAAGCCGAGTAAACCCGCCGGAATATACGCCAGCGAGATGAATACACTCGATAGTTTTGGGCGTTGTCCACTCACGGAGCATATCAGAAATAATAGACGCGACTGGGGTTGCGCCAACAGGGTACTGCTTGCAGGCGTGAAATCTCGAAGCACCTATCCTGCCGCCATGGTCGGTGGGTTCCAGGGCCTGATTAACGCGGTATCGTCCATGTGGATTTCAAGTTTCCGATTATCCGGGAGTTGGTCTTCGCTCGCTCGCACTGTCCAGAAGTGAGGCTTACCGAATGAAGAAAGTTTGTTGAGGCTGATGCAGCAGCGCCTCCGCGATGGACACCAATACGCTGGCTTCCGAGAACGGCGAAGCCTCTGCGGTTGCCCAGGAAAGCGCCAGTTGTGCGTGTCCTTCCTCCGTCGCACCGAAGGCGATGTCCACAAGCGCAGCAGTCCGTTGTGGCCCATTGGCGATTTCTTCCACGGCGGTGCGGGCTCCTTCCCAATCCTTGGTTGCCGCTCGGGCGTGAGCCCTCGACGCCACCAACATCCCGCGCAGGTTTTCGTCCTGGACCGTGTCTGCCACCTCCAGCCCGATATGTATTGCTTCTTCCGCTTGTTGACGAGCGCACAGCCTTGCAATCAATAGGTTTTCGAACCCGCTTATCGCTTGTACAGAGTGTGCTTTTCTATGGACAAGCGAAGCACAGTCACCTACATTTGGAAAATTGGTTAGATTTGCTGACGGCGGAGAACAGAAGAGGGTGATTACGATCGATCCCCGGGCTGCGCAGAAGATTCAGCCCGAATTGATGTCCGGTGAGAGCATCTACTGGGCAGGGATGCCAAACCCGAAAGTGATTTTTCATTCTGATGATTGGGCAGCAATTCCGTTCTCGCTCGTGTGGACAGGCTTTTTTGTTTTCTGGGAAGCCCAAGCGTTGGGTTTCTGGGGAAAGACCTCGCAACCTGTTGGGAACGATATCTTTATGGAGCTGTGGGGAATTCCGTTTCTCCTTATAGGCAACTACATGGTGTGGGGGCGATTTTTAGTTGATGCGTGGGCGAAGAGGCGTACGTACTATGCGGTGACGAACCGGCGCGTGCTGGTGTTACAAGAGGGATGGAGGAGGAAGACGAGCACAACATTTCTGGAGGCGATCCCGCAGATCGAACGAGAAGGCACAGCAACGGGAACTCTTTGGTTCGGTACAAAATATCCGATACTTGCGGCAAAAGGAAGAAAGACACGGGACATGAGCCGATTTTCGATTGGGGACGTGCCCGTTTTTGCAGACATTGGGGACGTGGATTCAGTCCACCGATTGATCATGGACCTGCGCGCAAGAATTGGAAGGGCGTCGATTTCGCCAATCCTTACCTATCCATCTGATTAACGCGAAATCGTCCAAGCGACTAATCGGGACTTGGACTCAGCCTGAGTCTGAAAAGTGTTAAAAGGCAATCAAAATTACTGGAATAGCAATCTAATGCAGGCCAGATTTTAGGCGGTCGACCGTAGACGTTAAACTTGGAGCATGAGTCCAACGCCACGTCTGCATACAAGTATCCCACAGCTTTTGCTCCCTCTTGTTCTTCTAGCTCTTCTGCTCCAAGTCTATCCATCAGCGTTGTTGGCCGCGCAGAATGCTTCGGGCTGGTTTTCACCACACTGCGACGGGGCTTCCTTTTATTTGTCCAGAGTTGATGGCCTACCATCTGGGCAGAAACTAAATTTGACGATGCGCCATTACGGTCTCTCTTGGTGGAATTACCATCCACAAGAGGTTTGGGATGACGTGTATGCAGAACGATGCTTCTCCGCTGGAAAATGTGAAGCAGCCACTCACGCAAGAATCTGGCTGGATAAGGGGGACGCAAGAGACAAGCGTGTTTCAGGAAAATACGATGTGGATTTCGGCGGACAACATCTTGAAGGAAAATTCCTCGCTAAATATCGAAGGCAAAATTGGATTTGCGAATGAGCTTGGAGGGGTCTTGTAACGCGGAAACCGTTCATATGGATTCTGACTTTTCCGATTATTTGACTAATCGTCCAAGCGTCGACCAAGAGCGGGCCAAACCATCCTTTCTGGTGTCTAATTTCTTCGGGCAGCTACGGAAGTGAGGTAGTGAGAAATGTCGGGGCAATTGACTCACCATTGGGTGTGCGCCGGGCTTGCAGTGTTGGTTGCAGGAATAGCTTTGTCTGGATTGGGAATCGCAACTTACGCCATTCATGTCTGTGCATCAGCTACAGCGCTCATCGACTCGTCCAGCGAGATACGCACAACGGCGGATGCCGAGCGCGAATTTGCTAAATGGGGAAAACGCTTGGGCAAGGAATCTTGGATGGAAAGCGACGATTCTGGCCGAGGCGGAAATTATTATGCTCGAATCGTGAATCGTGCGATTGCGCGCCTTCACATCGTCGAACCTTCGGAAGTCACGGTGAGATTGACGGTGCGGGATGGAGAATTGCTATGCGTGACCGTCTTTATATCCACGCCGGTAGCACCAGTGGTGATCCAAGAATGGTTCAAGCCGGATATGCAAAATTGGTTTACGTTGAGCTACATAAAGGGCGCGGTATCTATGGCCAGGGTACAGTTTCCTTCGTCTCTGCCTGATGCTCAACGAAGAAAGGGTTTCGCTGTCAGAACCAGGTGTTTGGTGCTACCCCGCGGGTGCGACAGCGGTGAGGACGTTCTTCCTGTCATTCGGGACCTGAAATCGAGCGAAAGTCCTTATTAACGCTAGTGAACTCAACAGGTCGATGCAACACCATCTAATATAAATTCTTCTCTTCAGAGGTGGTGTCTATGACCCAAGGAAAACGGGTGGGATTGTCTGCGGCGCAAAAGACCGACATACGGAGCCGTTGGAAGGGAGGGCAGTCGTTGCAGATGATTGGGCGCGGGCCGATCGGGAATAGACCGGCCATGCAACCAGCTCGGCTCGGATAACATTCTTGACATGAAGTACTTTGCAATGTAAAGTTCATTTAATGAGTGCAGCCGATCAGCCGTGGTTGCGGTTCCCGAGACGCCGATGGTGCCCGCCTGAGATGACGCGGCCGCCTCTCTTGAGTCCCGCTATCCCTACAGGACCGATACAGCCCCACTATGCACTCCTGATTAACCCCTTCTACCCAAAGGATCCCAACGCGAGCTTCGGAAAGCACGTGCTTACGCCAACGCTCGCTTTGACCAGTTTCGCCGCGACGACACCACAACACTGGCAGCTTCAGTATTGGGACGAGAACCTGCTCGATGGACGGCCACCTTTTGCACCGATGCCCGAGGTGGTGGGGATCACCGTCCACCTGACCTTTGCGAAGCGAGCGTTCGAGCTTGCTCAATGGTACCGAAGTCGCGGAAGTAAGGTCGTGCTGGGCGGCCTACACGTCCTATCATGTCCCGAAGAGTGTGCGCCGTACGCGGACTCTCTTGCTGTGGGGGATGGCGTGCAGCTCTGGCCGCGGATTCTGGCGGACGTGGAGGCGCGCTGTTTGCGACCGAAATACGCAGCCACCTACGAGACTGACTATCGCGAGGACCCGGCGCCCCGCCGATCGATTCTCCCGCGAAGGAGTTTTCTCACGACCACCAGTCTGATTGCCACCCGCGGCTGTCACAACCGGTGCGGGTTTTGTTACCTGGCTACTGATGGTTTGCGTATGCCGTATCGAATGCGAGCTCCCGAGCAGATCGCCGCGGAATTCCTCGCGGATGCGCAACCTTACGCCGTCTTCATCGACAACAATCTGGGATCCAACCCGGAGTATTTGCGCAAATTGTGTCATGCGCTGCTCCCCCTGAACAAGATCTGGAGCGCGGCAGTCTCCATTGATGTCACCGACGATCCAGGTTTAATCCGTACCATGGCGATCGCCGGATGTACGGGCGTATTCGTGGGATTCGAATCGCTCACAGATGAAAATCTCTCTGAGGCAAGGAAGAAAACGCCGAAGACTGCCGACTATGGACGCCGAGTCCGCATGCTGCACGACAACGGCATCCAGGTGAATGGTTCGTTCGTATTGGGATTCGATCACGACCGGAAAGACGTCTTCACCCGGACGGCCGAGTGGATCGAGCAAAACCGTCTGGAGTGCGCGACGTTTCACATTCTTACGCCATATCCGGGGACGCCGCTGTTCCGCCAAATGGAAGCGGAGGGGCGTTTGCTGCACCGCGATTGGGCTCAATACGACACCGCTCACGCGGTCTTTCGTCCGAAACACATGACGCCCGAAGAATTGGAACGAGGCTACGCCTGGATTTATCAGCGTCTCTTCTCACCTACTTCGATTTGGCGGCGCAGGCCCGCAGATTCGCGCTCTGTCGCGCCGTATCTGGCGATGTCGTACCTGTATAAGCGCTCCAACCGGTTCTGGCGACTACTCATCAAACACCACCTTGTGCACGCCGTGTGGCGACCGCTGGTCGAACTGACGCGACTCCGGCATCTACGGTTTCGACGAGAATTGTCCGCAACCGAAACGCTGAGACGGCCCGGGATTAATGTAGTGACCGGCGGCGTCTAACCTATGTCAACGCGTGAGCAAAACCCCTTTCGCCGAAGCCGAACTCGGCTTTTCGGATTGAACGCATGAAGTGTTCGGTACAAGTTCGATATAATTCGGTTTTGGGTGCAGGATTGGGTGCAGCTAATTGAGTGAAGAATGGCGTTTCCAGTCCGTAAGCGACGCCAAATAGGACATTTAGCATTTTTACTCTTATGGCTACGAACCAGAAGGCCCGGAGGCTGTCATCGATCATCTGAATGAGCTGGTTGAGATGCTGAAAAAACACCTCCCATTCCGGCCCATGAAGGAAATCAAAGTTGAGCGTTACGGGCTAGCATCTGAAGACGCATGATGATACGCCCGTGCAAGATGAATCTCGGTACAACTTCGGGACATTTAGAGAGCGAGAATTTTGTTGATTGTCCGTGTAAGCGACACCATCGAAGCACTTTAGTGTTTTCCCCTCTCTGCTTTGCAAGCAGGGGGTCGCCGGTTCGATCCCGGTCACGTCCACCAACCATCTGCGCGCAAGCAATCACTTGTTAATTTGGCCCTTGCGCGATTCCCTCAAATTGATTCCATTAGGTCCAACAAGAAGCGTTTCCACTCCTTCAACCGCTCGGCGCCGCTCCGCTGGAATCGCGCGCAGATAAATCTGTGGCTTGACCTCAGGCGAAGAGCGACCAAGCAACGCCTGGACGTTGCCAAGGGGTTTTCCGGCAAGTGTGTATAAAAGCGAACAGAGCGTAACCTTGTATAAAAGAGAACAGCGCACGCGCTTGGCATTATCCAAAATGTCGTACTGGACAGCGAGAAAGAGAGAGATTTTCCGGAAGACTGGGCGGTCTGGTCATTGAATTAATCCAGGCAGATCGCCGTACTGCCGCCATTCGCCATTGCGACACAATTGCTGTGGGATGGCGATCTTAAGTCCTTCAACAAGTTGGAACGTGGTTGGAGTGTCGGGATCGCGGGCGTCAGGCCGTCGATGCAGCGGAGCGCGGGGATAGCCAGTTCGTGCCTCAACCTGACCGCGCGGCCATCGCGGAATTTGAAATGACATGACGCAACTTACGGCATCGTGACTTAACTACCGGAGAGTGCACTAAACAAGTGTTCCTTGCAGCACTTCGCGAAGTAACTCTTGTTTTTGCGTGGTGAGCTTCTTCCCTTGCGCCGTGAGGTAAAACACGTCGATGGCCTTTTGGCCTTCCGTGTCGATCAACGCGACTTCGATGTTGCATCCCAGGCGCGCCAGCGCCGAACCGATCTCGTAGAGCAATCCCGGATGATCCTGCGTAACGATTTCGAGCAGCGTGCTGTGCGCCGATGACGCATCGTCAAAGTTGATCCGCGTTTCGACGGTCACTTTCGGCACCCGCCCGCGGCTGGCGCTCTCGCGGCTTTTCAGCAGCGGCTCCAGTTGCGCCTTTCCGTTCACGATATCCGCGAGGCTCTTGCGGAAGCGCTCCGCTTCGCTGGGGTTCAGTTCCAGTGTGCGGTGCAGATCCGCGAAGTGGAAAGTATCCAACACGACGCCGGCCGCATTCGCAAAGGCATCCGCCTTGTTAATGTTCATGCCCCAGCCAGCCAGCACGCCCGAAATCGTCGCGAAAAGCGCCGGGCGGTCCGCCGTAAGCAGCGTCAAGGAGAATCCATGGCGCGTGGCGAGGAGTTCCGTCTGCACCGGATCCGTGCCCAGCTTCCGGTAGAGCGCAAAGTGCGCAGCAATCTCCGCCGCCGAATGCACCGCGAGATAACGCCGCGGGAATCCTTCGAGGAACCGCTCGATCTCTTCAAGGGTAGCGTCCCCCGCCAGCGCCTTCACGCGCCCCAGCAGCGAGCCTTCATCCGGCGCGTGCAAGCGGTCGCGATCCACGGTGCGGCTGAAGTGGTTCGAGGTAGCCACAAAGAGTTGCCAAAGCATTTCCGCTTTCCAGGGTGTCAGCGCTTCCGGATTGACGGCGTGAATGTCCGCGTAGGTCAGCAGACATAATCTTTGCAGCCTTTCCTGCGTTGTGACAGACTGCGCAAAAGCGGAAACGGTGGCAGGATCGAAGATGTCTCTCCGCTGCACGGTGGCGGACATGTCTAGGTGGTGTTCGATGAGGAACTGCACTTCTTCTTTTTCTTCCGGCGAAAGCTTTAATCGCCGGGCAGCGCTATCCAGTGCCGCGAGGCTGCCCGTGATGTGATTTTCCACCGGCATTCCTTTGCCGACGTCGTGCAGCAGCAGCGTCAAGATCAGCAAGTCCCGCCGTTCCGCGGTCTTCCAGAGCGGCGCGAAATGCGCTCCTCGCTCATCCGGCGGCTCCGCCAATTCCTGCAGGTGCTCGATGGTCCGCAAGGAATGCTCGTCCACCGTATAGCGATGATAAAAATCGCGCACCACCAGCGAGTCGATCCTTCCGAATTCCGGCAGGACTTCTGTCAGCAGCCCTAGCCGTTGCATCGACCGCAGAGCCACGCCCGGATAATCGGAGCCTAGTATCTCGCGCAGCGTGGCCCAGGAAATCTCCGTGTTCTTCGGCGGAAGTTCCGGATGCTTCAGGATATAACCGATGCTGCGCTCCGCCTCGCGGCTCAGCGGGGTCCCCGTGCGCGCCGCTTCCGCGAAGAGCGAGTAGGTGATCGCGCGGTCTGATAACACCGGCTGGTCGAGCACTTCGAGCAGGCCGTCACGCACTGTGAAGCATTTCCGGTCGCCTGGCTCGAGCTTGGCGGCGCGTGCCGCATTGAACAGGCGCTGCCGCAGTGTTAACGGCACGGCAGTTCTCTGCTCCAGATAGCGCAAGAGTTGCCGGTTCAGCGTCCGGGCGTGCCGAAAATACTGGCGCATCCATTCAGCGGGAGTTCGCCCCACTCCGTCGCCCACACCCAGCGCGCGTTCTGCTGCCGCCGCCTGCAGCTCGTAGGTGAGTGTGTTATCGTTCCGGCCGTTGCTATAGTGCAGAAAACAGCGGATGGCGCTTAGAAAATCCACAGCCGCGGCCGAAAGCTCTTCCTCCGTGGCGGTAATGTTTCGGATGCCCTTTTTTTCGTCCACGATCTGGCGCAGCCAGATCGTCGCCTGATAATCCCGCATGCCGCCCGGCGACTCCTTCACGTTAGGTTCGAGGTGGAAAATCGTATTTCCGTAGCGCGTCAGGCGTTCCCTGGTCAGCCTGTGTATTTGCGCCACCAGGAAGGGCCGCGCTTGCTTTTCCGACGCTGGCAGCACTTTCGTGTCCAGCTTCTCGTACAGCGCGGCATCGCCCGCCAGAAATCGGCGATCCAGCAATGCCAGATGGAACTCCGCATTGTCTTCTTCGATCCGCTTACACTCTTCCAGCGTGCGCCCCGCCGAGCTGACGCGAAATCCGATGTCCCACAAGGTCCGCGAAAATTCGGAAATGAGCGGCCGCGATTCCTGTTCTGCTTTGTCGTTTCCCATCAAAAATAGAATGTCGAGATCGGAATAGGGGAACAGCATCCGCCGCCCGTACCCGCCCAGCGCGAGCAGGCACAGCCCTTGCGGCTCGCGGTTGTGGACGCGCAGAACTTCGCCAAAAATCTGCTCGACGTTGCGGTCCGCCAGCTCGCACTGCGCGCGCAGCGTTTCTCGCGCACTCGTACCCGTCTCAAATTCTTGCCGGATGCGTTGCCGTTCGGCGTCGGCCTGCGAGCCGAGCACGGATAGGGGCGTTGGAGAACCTTGCATGTTCTTTACGGGTGGGATGCCCGGATTGAGACTGGGGCGTGCAGCGGTTGTCACCTTGATCGCCTGCGGTCAGTGAGCTGCCTGCCGGGCGTCAAGAGTGAATGGCTAGAGCGCGTTTTCACCGCGCTCCTCGTTGCGAATCCGGATTGCTTCCTCTACCCTCGATAGGAATATCTTACCGTCGCCAATCTTCCCTGTCTTGGCCGTCTTC
>Ga0137360_10002098_pt1 | contig 11904 bp, 10 predicted proteins | sample Mad1_60_16metaG_FD_104924 | JGI IMG/M metagenome (GOLD analysis project Ga0137360, IMG submission 104924) | Vadose zone soil microbial communities from Angelo Coast Range Reserve, California, USA - Mad1_60_16 metaG | ecosystem: Environmental > Terrestrial > Soil > Vadose zone | place: USA... | reverse complement strand
TGTCGAATAACACACTCAAACGAGATGCAACGTCTGCTGGTCAGCCCGTTAAAGTGGCGGTCGTCCAAGCCGCTCCCGTCGCTTTCAATCGCCAGCGAACTATCGAGAAAGTTCACACGCTCATAGACGAAGCGGCCCGCATGGGCGCGCAACTCGCGCTTTTCCCTGAGGCATTTGTCTCCGCCTATCCGCGGGGGCTGGACTTCGGTGCCGTGGTTGGCGCGCGAACGGAAGAAGGCCGCGAGGACTTTCGCAGGTACTGGGAGAGCAGCGTTGACGTCCCGGGTCCCGCAGTCGACGAACTTTCTCAGGCGGCGCGACGCAACAACATCTATCTGGTTATCGGCGTCGTCGAACGGGACCGCGGCACTCTCTACTGTACAGTCTTGTTCTTCGCACCGGACGGCAGCTTCCTCGGTAAGCACCGGAAAATCATGCCAACTGGTTCCGAGCGCCTGGTGTGGGGGTTTGGCGACGGTTCCACCATGCCGGTTTTTGAAACGCCTCTCGGGAAGCTTGGCGCGTTGATTTGCTGGGAGAATTATCTACCTCTGATGCGCACAGCCATGTACGCAAAAGGGATCGAGATTTATTGCGCGCCAACCGCCGACGCGCGCGACTCCTGGACCGCTTCGATGCGCCACATCGCTGTCGAGGGCCGGTGCTTCGTGCTTTCCTGCAACCAATTCAACCGCCGCAGCGATTTTCCGTCCGACTATCGCTCCGTCTATGGAGAAGACCCAAATACCATCGTTTGCCGCGGTGGCAGTTGCATTGTGGACCCCTTCGGCAATTTTCTTGCTGGGCCCAATATGGAAGGCGAGGCTATTCTGATTGCCGAGATTGATCGCGCCCAGATCGTCCGTGGAAAATACGACTTGGATGTTGTTGGCCACTATGCGCGGCCCGACATTTTTCAGCTTCACGTCGACGAACAGCCAAAGCAACCCGTGACCATTCGAAGGGTCGAGCCAGCAGTTGAAGAAGAAGCGCCGGTTAAGTCCGATCGGCAAGCCGCTACACATCGGCCGACTGATCCGGATTCGACCTACCGCAAGAAAGCTTGAACACAGCTTAGTCCGTAAAGACCACGCCCACCGCTACATGCCCCTTTTCCGCTCCCGCGTCGATCCTCACGACATAACCCCGCAAATTCATCGATTGCACGCCATCCGCGCCTGGCGCCTCCATCGTCACTTGCAGCTCCGATTGCAGCCGTGGCATGTTTTTCAGCGAGATGAGCGCGCCTTGCAGGGAAATATCCCGGACCACAGTCTCTTCCTCGAAATCCTTCCCGCCTTCGGTCACCCCGCAGACTTTCGCCTGGAATTGCGCTTCGCGGCGCAACGCCGTTCGCGTTCCCGGCATGTGCGCCTGCACGCGGTCGCCGGGCACTCCTAGCGTCACCACCATCCCTTCGCTGGCCGCGTACACCGAATCGAACTCTTCCCGCGCCTGCCGCAGTATCGAATCTACCATGCGATCGGTCGAATCGGGATCGTGATGGAAGAGCACCAGCGTCTTGGCCTCCGATTGCCGCGCCACTTTCGCTCCCTCCAGCCACGAGGAGTGTCCCCAGCCCTTTCTCGTCGTTTCCAGTTGCTCGGGAGTAAATTGCGCGTCGTTAATGAAGATGTCCGCACCAGCGGCCAGTTCGCGCAAGCTTTCGTCCAGTTTCGCGTCACCCGGCTCATTGTCCGTGGCATACGCCACGATCCCCGCAGGCGTCTCGATTCGAAATCCCAAGCAGCCCTGCGGATGATTCAGCCAGCGTGTCGTGATATTGTTTTCGCCAACCGTAAACGATTCGCCGCCATCTACTTCCTTGAACTTGCGGCTGGCGCTCATCGCCGACATGTCCACGGGGAAATAAGGCAGCGCCATCTGTGCTTCGAAAACTTGTTTCAGGCTGTCGCGCCCCAGAAATTTTGACCGGAAGCTGTAGAAATGAAATTCGTTGTTCTCCACGTACAGAGGCGAAAAAAACGGAATTCCCTGGATGTGATCCCAGTGATAGTGCGTAACGAGGATGTGCGTTTCCGGCGTTTTTCCGCCGTTCGGCGCGGCCCAGCGGCTCCCCAGCATGCGCAGCCCGGTGCCGCAATCCAAAATGATTTGTGTGCCGTCCGGAGCGATCAACTCCAGACAAGGCGTGTTGCCGCCGTAGCGCCACGTCGCCGGGTCTACCGTCGGCGTCGATCCACGCACGCCCCAAAAACTCAATTTGGCGATGGGCACCGTCATTGTTCTGCGCGCAAAAACCCCTGAGTGAAGGCTCGTTCCACACCAACACGCGCGGAACGCGAAGCTTGCTTCATGGTCGCAGCCGACGCGGGGAGCGTCAATCAATTCGCGGAAGCGAAGTGTCATACTGCCTAATAAGCGCGCGAAAGGGCTGCACTGCCGCCATTGCACGGGTAGAATAGGGCCGATGGCCGCACATTCACACGACCACGGTCACGCCGGCCACGGTCATGCCTGCCATGCTCATCCCACGCTGCGCCCTTCTGTTCTGGGCTGGGCCATGGCCGCCACACTCGGCTTGGTGGTTGCGGAGGTTTTCGGCGGTATTCTCGGCCGCAGCGTCGCCCTTCTGAATGACGCCGTTCACAATCTTTCCGATGTCCCCGCTCTCGGCATTTCTTTTCTGGCCATGCGCTGGGCCCAGCGCCCGGCCGACAGCGAAAAGACTTACGGCTATCACCGTGCCGGCACCCTAGCCGCGTTTACCAACGCCTTTGTGCTTGTTTTACTTTCTCTCTGGCTGGGATATGAAGCTTTCGAGCGCTTCCGCTCCCCCGTGGAAGTAGTCGAAAGCTGGATGATCTGGACTTCCGTTGCCGCGCTTGCTGTGAACGGCGGCATCACGCTTGCTCTCATCCGCGGACGCCGCGACCTCAATCTCCGCAGCATCCTCATTCACAACTTTGGCGACGCCCTCTCCAACATCGCCATTATTGCGGGCGCGCTAATTATCCATGCGACGGGCGCGCGCTGGATTGATCCGGTTCTTGGCCTGGCCATCGGCTTGCTCGTGCTATGGTCCAGCATCGGCATCTTGCGCGAATCTTCGCACATTCTTTTGGAGGGCCGCCCGCCTGATTTGCGCGTCGAAGATGTCGCACGGGCTATTTTGAAAGTCGAAGGCGTGCAGGAAGTACACGACGTCCACCTCTGGTCCCTCGGCGGCGGTCACCATGCCCTGAGCCTTCACGCGCGAGTCCCCGATATGCACCTCGACGAATGCGAGCGCTTGCTCGCTTCGATTAAGCAGGTAGCCGCGAAGGAATTTGGAGTGGAGCACACTACGGTGCAGTTGGAGCGCGCCGGCTTGCCGGCAAAGTCCGGCTATGTCATGCCAGAACCCGCGAAGAATTAGCCTTCAGGAAGGTAATCTGAAACTCAATCCGCGTTGTTCGTTGAATTCCCGTGTGGCGTCCAGGTCCAGCGCATCCTGGGTGACCGTGCGGCGCAACCCCTGCTCGGTGATATAGCGCAGCGTCCCGCTTTCCCAGGCGTAAGCCACCGCGAAAAATACCGTTCCATCCCTTCGCACAAAGACGAACTTTTCGCTCTCCGCAGGCGTCGCGTTGGACGCTTCCGTCGGTGGGGTCGACAGCGGCGCGGCAGCCACGCGACGGCGGCTTGCGCCGCGAGCATCTACATCCGTGTCTTCTGGCTGCGCGGGTTCAACCGCCGAACTATCTTCTACGGCGGTGGGAGAACCCGGAAGGAAAAAGCCGCCATCAAAAAATGGGAAGAAAGAGGATCCTGAGAAGCCGCGCCCCCCAAACCCTATGCCTGATCCGCATATCGCGGCCTGATGTACCGCATCGAATCCCAATCCCGGTGCCGAGTTGCAATCCCGTCTGCGGGCAATATCCTCGTTATCAAAGCGGTTCTCAAAGCGCCGTCGCGTGGTGATCTGCCCACGCGTGTTTCGGGCTACTGGCGTTCCCGTCCTTGGCCGCACAGTCCCGCCTCTCGCAACCATCCGCGGGCCAGGCATCGCCCGCACCGGCATTGCGTGAGGAGCAGGCATCACCGCCCTCGGCGCCATGGCGCCAACATGTGAAACCGGGGCCATCGCTCCGCGCCCTTGAGCCCGCAACCCGGCCGGGAGTAAAACCACTAAACCTGCGAGCACGATTTGCCGGACCATGGTACCCACCTGAAGGCCCAACCTGCCGGGCCTTTCCCCAAAAACCCTTACCAATAAGAAGGATGCGCCCAACCCAGTATTGGTTTCAATCCTATTCCCTATCCACTTTTCCCCGCACTGTGCTATAACCGTCGAGCCGTGGAACGCGCCGCGAAGTGGGAGCCAGTCCGGGTTGAAGGTGATCCCGCGCAGGCCGCATCTGAATCCGTTGCGCCTTTGCGGGATGGTCAGAGTCCTGTCGCTCGTGCCGAAGATCCTTCGCGGTATTGTCCCGTTTGCTCGCATAGATTGGAATCGCGGCACTGCAAGTTGATTTGCTCCATGTGCGGCTATTACATGTCCTGCGCGGACTATTATTAGCCGCCTGGTGAGTTGACCCTTGCCCGGGCTTCGATTACGATTCGTCGCTCCGGGATCATCCCTATTTTGATAAGCTTTACGGTTCCGGCCCGGGTTGCCGCCGGAACCGCTTTCCGATTAGGAGGAAAATAACGTGGCCTTGAAGATGACAAACCGCGAAGTGGATGGCGTGTCCGTGGTGGCACTGGACGGGCGCATTGTCCTCGGCGAGGAAAGCAACGCCTTGCGCGAAAAAGTAAAAAGCTTGATCGCTGAAGGAAAAAAGAAAATTGTCCTCAATATGGACAACGTGACTTTTATTGACAGCGCCGGCCTCGGCACTCTCGTCGCCGCGCATCACAGCGTGAAGTCGCAGGGCGCTTCTCTGCGGCTCTGCCACCTCGGCAGCAAGTTCCAGGAAGTGCTCCAGATCACCAAGTTGCTGACCGTCTTCGATGTTTACAACACTGAAGCTGAAGCCGTCGCCAGCTTCTCCAAAGGCGCCGGAGCATAATCGTCCGAGCCAGACTCCGAGTGCCGCAGACGCTGGTTTTGCGCGTGTGCCACTTGCCGACAGGCACGCTCCCGCGTGCCCTCCTTTGATTTTTTCCTCGCTCAGATTATTCCATGAAGCCCAAACTTGTCGCCAAATCCTTCAAAGCCACCCTCGAGCGCATGGTGGACTCGCGCCTCGGCTGGGTCATGATCCGCGTCCCGTTCGACGTCTCTAAAGTCTGGGGAACTCGCGCCAAGGTCAGAGTCAAAGGTGAAATCAACAGCTTCACGTTTCGCTCTTCCGTGTTCCCCACTGGCAAGGGCTATCACTGCATGCTTGTCAAAAGGAGCATGCAGACCGGCGCCAACGTCAGTGTCGGCGAAACTGCCCAGTTTCGCCTCGTGCCCGACACCGCAAAGCGCGTCGCCATCGTTCCCGCCGAACTCCTGCGCATCCTCAACGAAGACCGCTCCTTCCGCCGCTGGTTCGACAACGAGCTCACCTTTTCCATGCGCAAATGGATCTGCGATTGGGTCGTCAACGTAAAAAGCCCGGCATCCCGCGTGCGCCGCGCCGAACAAGTCGCCGAACAGTTGCTCACCACCATGGAAGCCGAGCTCGACCTGCCCCCCATCCTCAAGCGTGCGTTCGCCAGCGATCCTCGAGCCTATCAAGGTTGGCAGTCCATGACTCCCTTGCAGCGCCGCCACCAGTTGCTTGGCATCTTCTATTACCGCTCCCCCGAATCCCGCGACCGCCGCATCGCCAAAATGCTCGAAGAAGCCCTCGCCCGCGCCGAAAAACGAGACCCAACCCGCTAGCTCTTAGCAGAAACAGCCGCGCGATTCTTTCTTGCTTCAATCTCCCAAGTGCCCGCTTGAAACCAGGGGCGCGTCCTTCTTGCGCGTTTCTGCGCTTCCAAGCCTTGCTCTCATCTGCGCGGATTCCTTCTCCGAAAAAATCAGCGCTCTCTGGGTGACGCTGGCAAGCTCATCACGCCCCCAGACCGCGCGCATAATTCCGCGGGAAGCGTGCGAATTCGTCCCCAGCAGCAAGTGTCCGATTTCGTGTGACGCCACATCCCCCAGAATGCTCGCCAGGCTTGCGTTACTCTCTCGCCGCAGTCCCTCGATCCGCTCATAAAATACGTCCGCCTGGCATCCACTGCCGTCCTCGGAAAGAAATGAGATCCCCATGACCTTCGGGGACAATCCAACGGACCGCTTCACAATCCGCAGTTGCAAGTGTTCCGGAAAGATCGCCTCCCCGCAGCTCCTCGATTTCTCCGCCGCCACGGTCACCTCTGAAACCGCCTGGCAGTTTAGCCATTCGACATCGATTCCTGCTTGTCGGAATACGAGCGAAGCCTCTTCCTCCGCCCCTCGAATCGTTCCCCACGGCACCGCCACATCGTTATGCACCGAAATTGTCACAACGACGGGGGTCTTTGGCACAACCTTAGCTTTTGCTGGACCTCCAGACATCGCGACCACCAGGCCCAATCCCATCCATTTCCTCAGGCTTTTTCCGCTCACGGCGCTCACCTCCACGGTGAGCCCGAAGATCGGTCACGGTTGTAAGTACCTCAATGCTGGGGGGATAGCGAGATTGCCAATTCCGGGTAACGGCTTAACTCAAGCCGCGTCAAATGGATAGGCGTTGAAGTGACGCGGGATTCGTCAGAAACTTCTGCCCTCTTCAGTTCGTCTTTACCAGCAGGGCCCCGCGGGCCGGAGGTCGCCACCAGTGCCTCAGCAAGAAACAAGCGGCGTAGTCCGTTTTGGGATCTTCGAGGCCGACTTTCGCGCTGGCGAACTCCGCCGCAGCGGCGCAAGAATCCGCCTCCAGGAACAGCCCCTCCAGGTCTTAGCCCTTCTCTTAGCCAAACCCGGCGAGCTTGTCACCCGCGAAGAATTGCAAAGCAAGCTCTGGCCTTCCGACACCTTCGTCGACTTCGATCATGGCCTCAATGCCGCCGTCAAGCGTCTCCGAGACACGCTCGGCGATTCCGCCGACAATCCCCGTTTCATCGAAACTCTCGCCCGGCGTGGCTATCGTTTCATTGCTCCCGTAAACGACCCTGCGGCCACGCTTAAGGAACCAGCCCAAAGCCCACAACCGGCTCAATCCACTCAGCCTCATCAGGGTGCCTTTCATGCTCGCAGGTATTGGCAAATTGCTCTGGCAACTTCCCTCGTCCTGCTCTTTGGAGTTTTTGGCGGTTGGCAAGCGGGTCACCGGTCCGCCGCCTCGGTGCGCCTTTCCGAACGCCGCCTGACCGGCAACCCCGAAAACGAGCCAGTCATGAGCGCCGCTCTCTCCCCGGACGGCCGCTATCTTGCCTTCACCGACCGCACCGGCCTGTTTCTCCGCGTAGTCGGTTCCGGAGAGACTCATTCCGTGGCGGTCCCCGATCCCGGAAAAGCCCGATTCGTCAGTTGGTTCCCTGACGGAAATCATGTGCTCGCGACTCGTGTGGCCGCAGCTGGTGGGCAGCCTAGCTTGTGGGACGTGTCTGTTTTCGGTGGCACTCCTCGCAAGCTCATCGACGCCGCCGAAAACGGTATGGTCTCTCCCGACGGCTCGCAACTTGCCTTCCTTTGCGGAGAATACGGTCGCCAGGAGATCTGGCTGGCCCAGCCAGACGGTGGCAGCGCTCATAAGCTCCTGGGTGAGCCCGGCGACAATATCAGCGCCTTCGCATGGTCCCCCGATGGACACCGCATCGCTTATATGAGCTCGCGCTATCTCCACGGGATGGAAGAGACCGACGCTTCCTTGTTCGTTCGCGATCTAGCCACTCAGGCGACCAACCGCCTGTTGACGAGCGCGCGCCTGCGCGGCGCTCTGGTGTGGACCCCCGACGGCCGCTTAATCTACTCCTATGCCGAGCTGCCGCCCAACGCGAATGATGCCAACCTTTGGGCCATACGGCTCGACCCCCAGGGGTATCACACGATCGGCCAGCCGCAGCGGCTTACCAGCGGTCCTGACGGCAAGATGCGCGCTAGCATCTCCGCGGATGGAAGACACTTGAGCTATCTCCGCTGGGCCGAATCCCCTATCGTCTATGTCTCAGAAATTGACCGCGCCGGTGGTTCGCTCGCTCCTTTACGCCAGTTGGGCCTCATCGAACGCAGGAATCTTCCTTTTTCATGGACCCCGGACAGCCAATCCGTGATTTTCTCTTCGGATCGCGATGGCGTCTTCCATCTTTTCAAGCAGGCCATTGACCAGCCGGCTCCGGACTTGCTCGTCGGCGGCGATCAATCCGTAACCAGCGCCCGTCTGAATCCCGATAGCTCCGAGATTCTCTTCGTTCGCAATCCGGATCCCGGGGACCGTCAATGGCTTACGCGCCTCATGCGCCTTCCGCTCTCGGGCGGCACTCCCCAATTGGTGCTTGCCGAACCCGGCATTACGAATTTTCAGTGTTCACGCGCACCTTCTGCCGTTTGCGTTCTTAGCCAGGTTTCCTCGGATAGCCTGGATTTCTTCACGTTCGACCCAGTCACGGGAAAGAAAACTCCCTTGACTCGCATCGAAGGCGCCGCCTCGCATTTGGAAAACTGGTCTCTCTGCCCCGACGGCTTAACTCTCGCCTTGGCCAAGAAAACACATGTTCCCGGTCCCGGCAACATTCGCCTTTTTTCCATCGCTGATGGCAAGGATCGCACTCTCACACTGCAGGACTGGTCCGGCATCTCCAGCCTTGACTGGGCCGCCGACGGACGCACCATCTGGGTCACCGCTTCGTCGTCGGCTGGCATGCAGACGCTCTTGAACGTCGATTTGCGCGGCCGAGCGAAACCCTTCCTCCAGGAACCAGAAAAAGATTTGGGCTGGGCCATCCCCTCTCCCGACGGACGCCATCTCGCCATCTGGGAAGCCAGCGCCAACTCCAACGCCTGGCTCCTCGAAGGCTTCTGAGCACTCGCAAATCGTTTTGTTGTAGGGGCACGATATGAAACATAGAACCCATCTATCCTCTTCTCGTCGCAAGCTATCTCCCACACCGTTTTCCGCATCGAAAGAAGAGGGAGGCCATTGCTTCCGTGGCCAATCGAACGGAAAAAACAATCAGACAGACTCTCTGAACTGAAATGACTGCAGGCAAGACACATCGGAAAAGGACTACCACCGGTGCACACCTCTCAAGTCATTCATGCATGGGGCAAGATCCTCAAGGGCGAACAACCCTCTCTTTCGATAGAAATCACACGTGAATGCCCTTTGAAATGTCCGGGCTGTTACGCGTACGACGTCGCGCACCTAGGCGGCGGGCAGACATTGCGCGACTTGAACGATCGAAGAGGCCAATCCCTGGTCGATGGAGTTCTTGAAGTCGTCGATCGGCTGAAGCCTTTGCACTTATCTATCGTCGGGGGTGACCCTCTAGTCCGTTATCGCGAACTCGAGCTGCTGATTCCCCTGCTGTTGGCGCGCGGAATCCACGTGCAGATTGTTACCAGCGCCTTCCGAACGATGGGTCCGACTTGGGCGAGGCTCCCGCATCTGCACGTAGTGGTGTCCATTGATGGGTTGCAACCGGAGCACGATGTGCGGCGAGCGCCGGCAACCTACGATCGCATTCTTAAGAACATCGTTGGGCAGAGGATCACGGTCCATTGCACAGTTACAGGTCAAATGATGAAGCGCTTCGGCTACCTCGCCGAATTCCTGGAATTCTGGACGCCACGCCCGGAGGTCAAGAAAGTATGGTTCAGCCTGTTCACTCCTCAGGTTGGAGATCGAATGCCGGAAATCTTGAGTGCAGAGGAGCGTGCGCAGGCCATCGCGGACATGATGGAATTGCGAAAGCAATATTCGAAACTGGACATGCGCGCGGGGCTGATTCGGCAATTTGCCTCGCCCCCGCACAGCCCACAAGACTGTGTTTTCGCACTCACGACCCAGACATTGTCGGCCGACCTGCGGACAAAGATCACTCCATGCCAGTTTGGCGGTAATCCTGATTGCGCATCCTGCGGGTGCATCGCATCCATGGGCCTGGCCGCCGTAGCTTCGCACAAATTGGGAGGAATCCTCTCCGTTGGGACGATTTTCAAAGCCTCTGTCAAGATTGGTCAGAGCAGAGCAAAGGCTAGAGCAAAGCATCAGGCCAAGGACGCATTTCGGATATTGCAAGGAACCGAAGAAAGGTGCGGCAAAGGAGGGATTGGTTTGTGAGAAATTCGGCACAACCAAGCCTCTTGTCCGCCCGACACGAATCCACGTGGTCGATGGGATTGTGCGGTTTCATGAGCGCTTAAGAACCTCCGACGGATTCCCCACCTAATGATTGTGCTCCCCGTCAGCTAATCGTTCCATCGCTGCGACCGCAAACCGCGGCCGTTGTTTGCGTGGCGCCGGGCTTTCCTCCGATTTGTGGGGGCCCGGCGATTTGTGCCGAGAAGCCCGGCATCTTTCGCCTTCCCCCTCGCACGGTCGTGCCTTGTGGGTCGCGGCTTCAGCCGCGACATAATCGCCCCACCTCACCCACCGTCATTCGCGCATGGTGTTCTGAGCGCCGCCCAGATTCATCGCCTCAGGGCTTTACCGGAATGTAGTACTCGGATTCTCCCGACCCACAATTGCTGTCCCCACTCGATTGAAAGCGCGCACACAGCGGCTATAGTGCGAACCAGGAGGAGAAGGGCCACGAATACAGGAGCAACGGCCCGGGCTGGTAACCCGGCCAACGCCGAATGATTCGCTGGCGCTTAGATTGGTGATTGAGGGCAAACGCATGATCAAGGTCAAGTCGAGCCAGAAGATCTTCACGGACACCGAGACTTCCAGCCTGACGGGCATCGGCCTCGAGCGTCTCCGCCTTCTGGCGCGCACCCGGCACATCGGCTTTATCGCACGCGCAGAGGCGGCGGGTAAGCCGGCGGAACATTGGCTGTTTACACGGTCGGACCTGATGGTCCTGGCGATGCTGTACCGTCTGTCCAATTCCTAACTCGGTGGCGGCAGAGGTGTTTGCAGATGCCCCATCCTTGCGGGGTCTGCATCTCCGCCCCATCCCGCTGCTCTCGCGGGATGAACGGTGAGGATTTTGATTTTCGTTCTGTCCGCCGCCTTCTCTTCTAAATTTCTGACTTCTGCTTTCCAGTTTCTGCCTTCTAGTTTCTAGTCTCTACTTTCACCCCGTCACTTCCATGCAGCCTATCGAAACTATTCTCGAGCAGCCGCATCCCTCTTCATCTTCGTGGCACAGCCATTCTTGCCTGCCCTGAGCCTGCCGAATGGGCTGTGCTTTTCGCTCTTGATTTCCCGAAGCATCAGCCCGTCGACGGCATGCACGGCGCGCGCCCAAAAAAGGGCTTGACTCTGGACTATACTCCAGGGTGTAGCTTCCAGTCAGGAGTCAGGCTTATGCAAATTGGCACCGTCGCAAAGAGGATCGGCTTCAGTGTTGACGCGATTCGATTCTATGAGCGCAGCGCCTTGCTGCCGCGACCTACTAGGACAACGGGGGGCTTCCGACAGTATGGCGAAGACGACGTTGAGACGCTGGCTTTTATCCGCCGTGTACAGGGTCTAGGATTCAAACTCAGCGAGATCAAGAGCCTCTTGAATTTACGAAGGACTCGCTTGCAGCCTTGCGCGCCGGTGCGCCGACGCTTGGAAGAAAAACTGGTTGATGTTCGCCGGAAACTTGCCGACCTTCAAAAGCTCGAGCATGAGCTGCGTTTGGCTCTGCGTAGCTGCAACAAAGAGCTGCGCAAGCCGCCCGCTCATTGTCCAATTTTGAGAGAAAGAACCCCGCGGAAGCTGAAGAGTGCGAAGTGAATGTTGAAATCCTGTATGTAGCGGACTGCCCGTCTCATCCCGCGGCAGTAAAGCTAGTCAGAGACGTCTTGGCCGCAGAGGGTGTAGCCGCGGAGATCTGTGAGGTGCT
>Ga0137360_10002088_pt1 | contig 11928 bp, 12 predicted proteins | sample Mad1_60_16metaG_FD_104924 | JGI IMG/M metagenome (GOLD analysis project Ga0137360, IMG submission 104924) | Vadose zone soil microbial communities from Angelo Coast Range Reserve, California, USA - Mad1_60_16 metaG | ecosystem: Environmental > Terrestrial > Soil > Vadose zone | place: USA... | reverse complement strand
GCTCAACCAGGACCGTCTCGGAGGAAGCGTCCATGCTACCGCTCCGGCGTTCTGAGCTGCTCAGCCACGAAGGGCGAGCAATTGTTTAACCGCGTGCGGCGGGCCGCGAGGCTTCGGAGCAGCTCGAGCCCAACGCGATCCACAAACGACACTCCCCACAGGTCGAGGGTCAACCCATCACTGGAGCTGGACGCCTGCTCACAAGAGCGCCTGAGCTCCTCGACCCACGGACCAACAAGTCTGCCTTCCAGAACCAAGGTTGCGGTCCCGCTTCCATTGGGTAGTGACACGATCTTGAGCATGGCCTGTATTGTTCCTCGCCGGATTGAGAGCAAGCGCCGTGCCGTAGGATCCCGTTGCGCAAGCCACGCACGAAGTATTGAAAAAAACGGACGTCAGCTATGGCTTCACGTTGGATGATCCGGGCTGAGCCCACGGCCGCTCGTGGCTGTCCACGAGGGATCGTGGTCGCGTGGAGGTGGAGGCTACGAGCGACCGTGGCCGGAGCGCTTGATACCGAGCTTTTCCATCCGGCTCCTGAGCGTGTTGGGGTGCAGCTTGAGGATGGCTGACGCGCCCTTCGTCCCTTCAATCACCCAGGCCGTGTGTTCCAGCGCCGCCAGGATATGGTTTCGCTCGACCTCCTCGAGACTCGGCAGAGTGAGAGGGCCCGGCGTGACAGCCGCCGCTGCGGCAACGGGCGTCCCCTCATTCCCGCGCGGCTGGATGGGGAGCATGGTGGGGTCGATTTCAAGCACCGACCCCGGCGACAGAATGACCGCGCGCTCGACGACGTTCTGCAGCTCGCGAATATTACCCGGCCAGTCATAGGTGGTCAGGTGTTCCATCGTCTCGTCCGTCACCGAGGCCACTCGCTTGCCGAGCTTGCCGGCGAACTGCGCCAGGAAGAAGATCACGAGCAGTCTGATATCCTCACGGCGCTCGCGCAGGGGCGGGACCCTGAGCGGGAAGACGTTGAGCCGGAAGAAGAGGTCCGAGCGGAACCGGCCGCTGGCCACCGCCTCCTCCAGATTGCGATTGGTCGCGGCAATGACGCGAACGTTCACGGGCTGCGTGCGGCTGCTGCCCACGGGCTCGAACTCGCGCTCCTGGAGCACCCGGAGCAGCTTGACCTGCGTCTCTGGCGGCAGCTCTCCCACCTCATCCAGGAAGATCGTGCCGCCATCTGCCAGCTCGAAGCGGCCGATGCGCCGCTCGATCGCGCCGGTAAACGCGCCCTTGACGTGGCCGAAGAGCTCGCTCTCGACCAGCCCTGCCGAGATGGCGCTGCAGTTGACCTTGACCAACGCGCGCTCCCGGCGGCCGCTGCTGGCATGGATAGCCCGCGCGATCAGCTCCTTACCGGTGCCGGTCTCGCCGGCGATGAGCACGGTAGAGTCCGTGGGCGCGACCTGCTCGACCTGCCGAAGCAGCGCCCGGAGCGGCGGGCTATTGCCGACCAGCTCGGTGAAGTTGTGCTCGCGGTGGATCTCTTCCTGGAGGTAGACGCTCTCGCGCTCGAGGCGAGCCTTGAGCGCTGCGATCTCCTCGTAAGCCTTCATGTTTTCGACGGCCAGCGCGACCTGGTTCGCGACCTCACGGAAAAACGTGGCGTCGGTCTCGGAGTACTGGCCGGGATTGACGCTGGCGACGGCCAGGACGCCGATGCTCCTGTCGTGCACGACCAAGGGAACGATGATGTAGGACCGCACGCCGTCGGCATACGCCTGCTCATCGGCTGGATAGTGCCGCTCTGCAGCCAGGTCGCGGCACAGGAGCAGCTCCTGTCGTTGGAACACCCGGCCCACGTGGCTGTCGGCGACGGGCATCTCCAGGCCAACTACGAAGTACTTGGAGGTTAGGGAGGACTTGAGGACGAAGAGGCGCAGGACATCGCGCTGCGGGTCGCGAAGGAAGATGGCCGTCCGGTCGAAGGGGAGGACCCGGCGCAGGGCCTCGGCGATGGCGTGAAAGAGGGCTTCCTGGGTCAGATTCGCCACGATGGCATTGTTGATCTCGAGCAGCGTACGGTACCGCTCGGCCTGGCCAGCGGATGCTGGCGCCCCTGCCGCGCTTTCTGGGGTGGGGTGGGGTTGGGAGGCCATGACGGGCCATTCTACCGGCGCCGGGGCTCAGGTTTGTAACGAGGATGTGAACCCCGCGGGCCCATGTGCGTGTCCAAGAGGCAAGACCATGACCGCCGATGAGCCCGAGACCGAGGGTTTGACCTGCCGGGAGGTAGTTGGCCTGCTGGCCGACTACCTGGAATCGGCCCTTGGCCAGGAGCGCATCGACGAGCTCGAAGAGCACCTGGCGGGATGCGAGCCGTGCCGCGCCTACCTGAACACCTACCAGCGGACCAAGGCTCTGACCGCCGAAACCGAACGCGTCGCCATGCCGGAAGAGATGAAGGATAGACTGCGGCAGTTCCTGCTGCGGGCATTGTCGGGTGGCCAGTAGACTCGGCGCCCCCAGGGAAACCCAGTCGAATTCCAGATTTCCACGGTATTTCCACATTGATGCCCAGCGCGTTCCGATGCGTTGACACACGATGAGACGGCTTGGCGATTCAGACGATATCTGCCTCGAAGCTGAGGCGGGGTTGTGCAGTCCCGGTGTGACGGAGGCGTGCCGAGCCTCCAAAGCGAACCTGAAACCGCCTCCAGAACGTCGAAGCGGTGGAAAGCCAAAGTTGACAGACTCTTGACAGCTCTTGCCGGCCGCCTGCTAGAGTGGCGACGCCCGCGGAAAGGATTCGCGATGGAAACGGAACCCTCGAGGACCGGCGGCTGGTTTTCGGTCATGGCGCCGCTGTGGCCGCTGGGCCTGGCCCGGATCGTCTACGGTCTGCTCTGGTGGCAGGAGTCGAAGTGGAAGGTGCCCGCGGATGATTTCGGCCGGAAGTCTGGCGGCGGCCTGTGGTACTGGGTGCAACAGGAGATCCAGTATCCTACGATCACGGCCTATAAGGAGTTTCTGGTCAACGTGCTGATTCCTCACTGGACCTTCTTCGGTTACATGACGCTCGTGACGGAAACGTTCATCGGTGTGACGCTGATTCTCGGCCTCTTCACCCGGCTGGGAGCCTTCGTTGCGCTTGGCATGGCGGCCAATATCACGATGGGCATTCTCAGCGTGCCCCACGAATGGGGCTGGACTTACACCATGCTCATCATGTTCGCCGCGATCTTCCTCCTGACCGGCGCCGGCCGCAGCTTCGGCGTGGATGCCTTTCTCGGCCCCCGACTGGAGGACGCGGGGGCCCGGGGCAACCGCGCGGCGCGCGCGCTGAGTTGGCTCACGTAGGATCCGGATTGGAGTTCAGCGTCGGCGTCGGTCTCACCAATGCATGCGACCTGGCCTGCGCCCACTGCTATCGCGACACCGAGCGCGTCGACCAGCTGACCGAGTGCCAGGTCCTTGGTGTCTGCGACGCTCTGCCGGTCCGCTCCGTTAATCTCGGCACCGGGGAGAACGGCTTGCATCCGGAGTACGCGGCCATCGTCAGGGCCCTGGGCGCGCGAGGTGTCAAGCTCTCGCTGACCTCGAACGGGTACACCATCGAGCGCTCCTCCGACGAAACGCTCGGAGCCTTTCGCGAGCTGGAGGTCTCCATCGATTTCCCGACGGCGGCCGAGCAGGATGCCTTCCGGGGAGTCGGCAACTGGCAGCGCGTCATGGCAGGCATCGAGCGGGCCCAACGACTGGGTATCACGGTCACGGTACTTTCGGTGATGATGAAAACCAACTACCGCCGGCTGACCGACATCGCCAAGGTCGCGTTCGCCGCCGGCGCGAACTATCGCGTCAACGTCTACCAGCCCGTGAAGACGGACGCGTTCACGCTCTCGTATGACGAGTTTTGGGATGGATTCAGGCGGCTCCTGGCAGAGACCCGCCTTGTCAGCACCACCGAGCCGATTCTCAACGCGATGCTGGGACAGCCGTTCACGGAGGGCTCGGGGTGTGGTCGCCAGACCGTGCGGGTCACTCCGCGGGGCGATGTCATCCCTTGCGTCTACTGGAGTACCTCGGACGTGCGCGTGGAGGATCTGGGGTCCCACGGCGCCGAGGGCGTGCTCGCCTCACCGCAATTCGCCAAGGTGAGGACGGTGCCTGACGCGTGCCGCGGCTGCCCCTTCGTCGCGACTTGCCACGGGGGTTGTGCCGGGCGGCGGGCGCTGGCCGGCGGGGTCGAGGTCCCCGATCCCTACTGTCCGCTCGTGCGCGGCGAGAGGGTCGATCTCGAGTGGGCGCCGGCGGCGCGGCGCGATTTGCTCAAGACCGGCAGCGCCTGTACAACGGTCGTCGGGCCCGCCTAGCTCCCGGCGGACACGCGTGAAGATCTCCCTCGTCATTCCAGCCCTCAACGAAGCGGATAGCATCGGGCCGCTCCTCGCGAGGATTCCCTCGGGGGTGGTGGACGAGGTGGTGGTGGTCGACAACGGCTCCACCGATGCCACGGCGGAGGCTGCCGGTCGCGCCGGCGCCCGAGTCGTGACGGAGCCGCGCCGGGGTTACGGCTCTGCGTGCTGGTCTGGCGTCGGAGCCTGTAGCCCGGTCGCCGAGGTCATCGTTTTTCTCGACGGGGACGGCAGCCAGCGCCCGGAGGAGTTGCCCTCGGTGCTGGCGCCGATTCTGACGGGCCGGGCAGACTTCGTCCTTGGCGCTCGTCGGTTCGGCGGCGAGCACCCGATGCATGCCGCCCTGGGGACTCGCCTCGTCGCCTGGTTCATCTCCTGGCGCTACGGGCGGCGCCTCACGGACATCGGCCCGTTTCGCGCGATCCGCGTGGATCTGCTGCAACGGCTTGGCATGCGTGACCGCGCCTTTGGGTGGCCCGCCGAGATGGTCGTCAAGGCGGCCGCCCTCAGGGCGCGCATTGTTGAGGTGCCCGTCTTCCACGGCCCGCGTCTGGCGGGGGAATCGAAGGTGTCCGGTACCATCGTCGGGAGCGCGCGCGCGGCCTATGGCTTCCTTCGAGCGGCGCTCCGCGCGGCGGCGGAGGTGGGATGATCGGCGCGCTCGCGGCCGGAGGCGGCCTCATCGTGTCGTGCGCGACCATGGCTCGGATTCCCGATCTGGTCCACGCGCCGGGGCTCTTCCTGTCGCTCGTGGTCGTCGCTTTTGCCTGCTACGCGGCAGGGATCTGGTGCCTCACCAGGCTGCACGGCCCGCGACCGATGTTCGTCATCGTCGTCATCGCGGTTGCGGCGCGTCTCGTGCTGGTAACCATCTCTCCATCGCTCTCCACCGACGTCTATCGGTACGTGTGGGATGCGCGGGTCGCCCACGCCGGGATCAGCCCCTACCTCTACCCGCCCTGGGCACCAGAGCTGGAATCGCTCCGCGACGAGGAGGTGTTTCCGAGACTGAACCATCCGACGTGGCGCACCATTTATCCGCCTGGTGCCCAAGCGTTTTTTCAGGCTGTCTATCGCCTCCGGCCCGACAGCGTGCTCGCGATGAAGGCCGCGCTGGGGCTCGCCGAGCTGATTGGCCTGGCCACGGTCTTCGGGCTGCTGCGCGCGAGCGGCCGGCCGGTATCACAGCTGGTGATCTATGCCTGGAATCCGCTCGTGCTGTTCGAGGTGTGGGGTATGGGGCATCTGGACGGACTCGTTTCGCCAGCGGTCGCCGGGGCCGCGTGGGCGGCGCTTCGGGCCCGGTACGTCACGGCGGGCGTATTGTTGGGCCTGGGCGTTCTCGTCAAGCTCTACCCCGCCGCGCTCCTGCCCCTGCTGCCGATGGCGGGGTGGCCAGCGGCATGGTCGGCGTTCCTGGTAGTGACGATATTGGGCTACGTGCCGGCTTGGATCGCCGCCACGCCGGTCGTGGGATCGTTGCCTCGCTACGTTTCGGAGGAGTACTTCAACCCGGGCCTCCTGCGCTCCGTGCTGGACATGCCTGCGCTGACCCTGGCCGTGGCGGGAGTCTGGGTGGTCTTCGTGAGGGTGACCCGGCGGGACTCGACGCTGTCGGCGCGCGCCGTGCTGCTTATCGGCGGCCTGACGCTGTTGAGCCCGAACATCTTCCCTTGGTACGCAGTCTGGCTCGTGCCCTTCCTCGCAGTGGCGCCGTCGGTTCCCTGGATCGCGTTTACGGGCAGCGTGATGTTCGCCTACGCCTTCTTTCTCCAGCAGCCGTGGGCGGTTCCGCCGTGGGCCCGCGTCGTGGAGTTCGCCCCGCTGGCCATGGGCGCGCTCTGCTGGCTGGTCAGGCGATACCCCGCGCTCCGGTGGGAGGGCCGCGCAGCGTGACATCTCTACCGCTGACCCTCAGACCACCGCTGCCGCGGTCGCTCTACATCGAGACGACCAGCCGGTGCAACTCGCTGTGCGAAACCTGCATCCTGACCTTCGGCGGCCGGGAGCCGCAGAAGGACCTAGGATGGAGCCAATTCCGCACGATCGTGGACCAGTTCCCCGTCCTCGAGCGCGTGCTCCTCCATGGGATAGGCGAGCCCCTGCTGAATCGGGAGCTACCGCGCATGATCGGCCACCTCAAGGCGCGCGGCGCGACCGTGCTGTTCAACTCGAACGCGATCACCCTTTCGCCGAAGATGGGCCGGGCTCTCGTCGACACCGGCCTCGACGAGCTGCGCGTGTCGTTGGACGCGAGCAGCCGGGACACGTATGCCCGCATCCGAGGGGTGGATGCCTTCGACAAGGTCGTGGAGAACCTGGAACGCCTGGCCGCGCTCAAGGGCGAGCTCGCGTCGCCGCGCCCACTCGTGTCGCTCTGGCTTACGGCGTTGAAGGACAACATCGACGAAATCCCGGGTCTCGTCCCGCTGGCCGTCCGCACCGGGGCATCCACGATCCATCTTCAGCGGCTGGTGTACAACGGCCTCGGCATCGCGACGGAGGACCAGTCGCTGTACGGCAGACTCGAGGCGCGTGAGGCGGAGATGATCCGCGCCGCGGAGGCCGCCGCGCAGGCCGTCGGGGTCGGTTTCTCGGCGTCCGGCGCCACGGACCCGGAGGTGAGCCTGTCCGTATCCCGGGCGGACCAGCCGTGGAGCGCCTGCCGGCGTCCGTGGAGCCTCGCCTACGTCACCGTACACGGCAACGTGCTCCCGTGCTGCATCGCGCCGTGGATCACAAGCGACTACGATGGCCTGATTCTCGGGAACCTGTATCGCCAGTCGCTGGAAGAGATCTGGTGGGGCGAGCGCTATCGTACGTTCCGGCGCGACCTGCAAACGGCGGCCCCGCCGGAGCCGTGTCGCGGCTGTGGGGTGAAATGGAGCCTGTAGCCCGGATGTCAAGCCTCCCGCCGGCCGTCGCGGTGATGACGAAGGTGCCGGGTATGACGGTGGTGAAGTCCCGACTGCACGAGGCGCTCGGAGAGGCGCGTGCGACGGAGCTCTATCGATGCTTCCTCCTCGATCGCCTCGATGCCGTGGCGACCCTGCCCGATATCGCCGGCGCCGTCGCCTTCACGCCGCCCGAGGCGGAGGCCCTCATGCGGGGGCTGGCGCCGCCGACCTTGCGACTCGTGCTTCAGCGCGGGGCGGATCTGGGCGAGAGGCTGTCGAACATCCTGACCGACTTGCTGGACCGCGGCCATCCTGGCGCGATCGCCGTGGATAGCGACAGCCCGACGCTGCCGATGGCCTACGTAACGGAAGCCGCGACGGTCCTGTCTGGCGCGAAGTCCGACGTTGTGCTGGGGCCGTGCGAGGACGGAGGGTACTACCTCGTCGGGCTACGATGCCCTCAGCCTGCGCTTTTCGAGGGGATTCCGTGGAGCACCGATGCCGTGTTCGCCATGACGCTCGAGAAGGCCCGCGCCCGAGATCTGTCCGTCCACGTCCTGCCGCAGTGGTTCGACGTGGATACGGAGATGGACCTGCGGCGGCTCTACGCCGATATCACCGCCACCGCCCATGGTCCCCAGCGTACGTATGTCTTCGTGCGGCAGTTGTACAGACCGATGATCACGGCTCCCAGCGAAGGCCTGACTCGAGGAATGGCGGCGGGGGAGGGCGACTGTCCATAGCGGCGCAGAGGCGTGGTATCGCTCGTGCCGTGGTGAAGTGGGGCGCGATGGCCTTCGCCTTCGTGCTAACCGCTGTGGCGTCGGCCCAGCCGAAGGACACGCTAGGCACACCGGGCTTTCCCAATCCCGACCGTCCCGTTGCGGGCATCATCTCCCCGGAGTACTCCAACGAGCAGACGCGCGACGGCCACGGGGAGGCCGAGCGCGTCTTGAATCTCCTCGGGATCAGGCCGGGCCAGCGCGTGGCCGACATCGGTGCTGGTCTTGGCTACTACACGATACGGATCGCGCGTCGGCTCGGGCCGGGCCCCACCATCTACGCGACCGACGTCAAATCCGAATATCTGGATCGGTTGAGGGCACGCCTTGCACGGGAGCGGATCACCGGCGTGCACCTCGTCCTCGGGCTACCGCGGGATCCGCGGCTGCCGACCGAGTCCGTAGACGTGGCGATCCTTTCGCACATGTACCACGAGATCGAGAATCCCTACGAGTTCCTCTACCGGCTCCAGCCCTCACTGATGCCCGGAGCTCGGCTGGGCATCATTGATATGGATAGGCCCACCCAGAGCCACGGCACGCCGCCGGCGCTCCTTCGCTGCGAGCTGGCCGCCGTTGGCTACCGGCAGCTCGACTTTGTCCTGCTGAGCCCGGCCGACGGCTACCTCGCCGTCTTTGCCCGGCCCGTCAACCTACCGCCCGCCGGCTCCATCAAACCGTGCCGGCAGTAGTCAGCCGCCAGCTGACCTGGTCCGCGGTCCCAGCGAGCCCTGGCAGCGAACCTCCCGAATGAGCTGGCTACTGCACCGAGATGGCCTTGGAGGTCGGCGTGGCGTCGAAGAGGAGGGTCGACGGCCACGTCGGCCAGGTGACGCCCAGGGCAGCCGGCGCGTTCGGATCGCCGCGTTCCGCGAACGCGCCCAGGCTCTTCATCATCGCGTCGGACAGCTCCAGGCGGCCCGGGCGGTTGGCAGTGGAGTTCGCGACGTTCGAGAACAGCGACGGGCCGAAATTGCCGAAGACGAACGCCAGATCGAACGCGTGGGCGGCGCCGTAAATGTCGTTCCACGGCGCCGGCTCTTCGTCCCAGTCGAATCGGTAGTACCAGACCTCCGCCTGCTGCGCGTTCAGCGCATTCAGGACGTTGTCGCGGCTCGGGATGAAGAAAATCTGGTTGAGCAGATCGGTCTTCGCGTTGAAGCCCGTCACGGGCGTGCCTACCGGCAGGTACTGCGCCGGAATCCACTGCCCGATGGTCACCGTCGGTGCGGCGTCGGGCTGGTAGTTGAACTGTATCGAGAAGAGCGTGGCGTCGCTCACCAGGCGGCCGCTCACCCCGCCGAGCGCGGGCGACAGCGCCAGGAACGTCGGGAACAGCTTGGCCTCGTCGCGGGTGTTCCCCGCAAGCACGGGCACCCGGAGGTACTTTCCCGCGTTGATGGCGGCAATGGGGTCCACGGGCAACACCGTGCCTTCGGGAATCGGACCGGAGCCCGCGAGCCCCAGCAACGCGAGCTTGGTCAGCAGCGTGGAGAACAGCGTGGCCGGGCTCTTCGAGCGCAGGTAGGCGGCGATCTGCGCGGGCGTCTGGCTCGCCGCGTAAGTCTGGGCCGACGCTGTGTCGGTGGCGAGCCCGTCGGCGATCAGCAGATTCGCGAGCAGCGTGTTGCCCTGCGCGAGGTAGGCCGAGGCTGGATTGAGCGTCGGGATCCGCCCCGGCGGCAGGTTCGTGGCCAGCGATATCCCGCCGCTGAGCGCCACCGCGCGATGGAAGAGCCGCGGACGCGCGTGGACCACCAGCGGCGAGGTCAGCATCGCGTAGACGTTGATCGCTCCCGCCGACTGGCCCATCAAGGTCACCCGGGCCGGGTTGCCCCCGAAGCCGGCGATGTTGTCGTTGACGAATTGCAGCGCCTTGAGGATGTCGAGCAGCGCGAAGTTGCCGGAATCCTCGTCGGCGTCCACGCCCGTCTTCAGTTGCGGCAGGTTCAGGAAGCCGAAGATGCCGAGGCGGTAGTTCACCGTCACGACGATCGCGTTTGCGGCCTTCGCGAGCGCGGCGCCGTCGTAGACCGGATCGGCGGTGTAGCCGGAGACGTCGCTGCCGCCGTGAATGAAGACGATCACGGGCAGGCCGCCATGGTGCGTCGCCGGGCGCCAGATGTTCAGGTACAGGCAATCCTCGCTGCCCACCGCCTGGTTCAGCGTCGTGCCGATCGTCGCGTCGTAGCGATTGTTGGCTCCGGGCCCGTAGATGCGGCCGTACTGGGCGCAGGCATTGCCGAACTGCTGGGTCGCTTTCGGTGCCGCCCACACATCGGGATCCACGGGCGCCTTCCAGCGCAACGCCCCGGTCGGCGGCTTCGCGAACGGCACGCCCTTCCAGAAGTAGGTGCCGCTGGCGGCCGAGTCGTCGATGCCGATGACGGTGCCGAAGCGGGTGCGCTGCTCGACGGGCGACGGACCGGCGCCGGCCCAGGCGGGGATCTGGAAAACGAGCGCGATGCAAGCGGCTGCGAGCCAGGGGGTGCGGGCCATCGTCTTGCCTCCTTTAGTTTTGGACGCGGGGCCGACTATAGCTTGTGGCGGAGGGAGTGGCAAGGAGAGGCCCCGGCTGTATTGGTGCCGGGATACGGAGCTCGTGCGTAGGCCTGGTGGAGCGGCTCCACGAAGGCACTGTCAGGCAAACTGTGATTTAAGCGCGGTTTAGGCAATGGTGTCTCGTACCCGTCCATTCGGGCGATTCCCCTATCCGTCTTGGCCCTGCATGCTGAGGGTCGCTGATCTCACACTCAGAGGAGGGCTCAATGGACGGATTGGTGACTCTCTCGAACGAACTGGCTGCCGCTGTGGAGCACGCGGGTCGGGCAGTATTTGGGATCAATGGGAGGCCGCGGCTGGGGTCGGCTGGCGTGCACTGGCGGCCCGGCCTGATTGTCACCGCGGATCATACGGTGCACGTGGACGAAGAGGTCACCGTCACGCGCCCCGACGGGCGTGTCGTCAGAGCGACGGTCGCCGGTCGCGACCCTGCGATCGACATCGCTATCCTGAAGGTCGACGCCCCCGACGTCGCGCTGGCCGAGGTTGCCGACTCGGATACCGTCCGCGTCGGTCACATCGTGCTTGCGGTGGGCCCAGGGCCCTGTGCAAGCTGGGGCGTCGTGAGCGCAATCGGCGCCGGAGGGGCAGCACGGCGCGCGGCCGGCGAGCCCTTCAGCCTCGATTTGACGCTCTATCCTGGATTCTCTGGGGGACCGCTCGTCGACGTACAGGGGCGGGTCGTAGGAATCAACACCTCGGGCGCCTCTCGGCAGCTGCAGCTCGCCATCCCGGCCGCAGCGGTGAACCGCGTGCTCGACGAGCTGGGGCGCCGCGGGCGCATCCCGCGAGCCTACCTGGGTGTGGGCACGCAACAGGTGCGCCTGCCCGAGGGGCTCCGCCAACGGTTGAATCTCGAGCAACAGACGGCGGTCATCGTTGTCGACGTCCAACCGAATAGCCCGGCCGCCGGGGCCGGCCTGTTGATCGGCGATATCATCGTGTCGCTCGGGGGTACCAGCATCACGGAACCCGCGGAACTCAAGAGCGTGTTGCGACCCGATCAGGTGGGCGAGCGCACGCTCGCATCCGTGATTCGCGGTGGGGAGCCGCATGACCTCCAGATACTTGTTGGCGAGCGACCGCGCCGCTCCTGACGCATGATGATGGATCTCGCGGGCCTCGCGGAGCGTCTTCGCCGAGTCACGGTCGAGGTAAGTGACGCCGGTGAGTCGCTTGGATCCGGGGTGCTGTGGCCACGGGGCTGCGTCGTCACGAATGCGCATGTCGCGCGACAATCACGTGTGGCGGTGCGTCTGGTCGACGGCCGCCGCGTCGAAGGCCGGCTCGTCGCACGGGACGCGGACGCCGATCTCGCGCTGC
>Ga0137360_10002081_pt1 | contig 11939 bp, 9 predicted proteins | sample Mad1_60_16metaG_FD_104924 | JGI IMG/M metagenome (GOLD analysis project Ga0137360, IMG submission 104924) | Vadose zone soil microbial communities from Angelo Coast Range Reserve, California, USA - Mad1_60_16 metaG | ecosystem: Environmental > Terrestrial > Soil > Vadose zone | place: USA... | reverse complement strand
TCGGATCGTTATGCCGGATGGCCGCGTCAAAATTCTCGAGGAGCGCTGGCAAGCTTTTCGTGATGAAGAAGGAAAGCCGATTCGTGTTGCGGGCACTTGCCGTGACATCACCGAAGCTGTGCGAGCCGAGGAGGAGCTCCGTCGCCTCTCCGGTCAGCTCTTGCGTTTGCAGGACGAGGAGCGGCGCAGCATCGCCAGGGACTTGCACGATTCCACTGGCCAGAATCTCGTCGCTCTGGCAACGATTCTCAGTCAACTCCACGCTTCCATTCCTTCCTCCAGCAGGAAGTTGCGCAAACTCGCCTCCCAGTGTCAGGAGCTGGCGGATCGCTGCATCCGCGAAGTTCGCACGCTTTCCTATATTTTGCACCCGCCGATGTTGGATGAAGCCGGACTTGAGGATGCGATTCGTCATTACGTGGACGGTTTCTCCGAACGAACCGGAATCGCAGTGAAATTGCAGATTTCACCGCGTTTCGGTCGAATGCCGCCGGACGTCGAGCTAGCGCTCTTCCGCGTGGTTCAAGAAAGTCTCACCAACATCCAGCGGCATTCACAAAGTCACCGCGCAACGATACAATTGGATCGAAGCGCGGACGAAGTTAAGCTGGAAATCAGCGATAAGGGTCCAGGGGCTTCCCATCGGGAGCTGCCAGGAACTCCCGGCTCCCCGTTTAGGTTGGGCGTCGGCATCCCCAGCATGCAAGAGAGAGTAAGACTCATTGGGGGCTGGCTTGAGATTGAATCCAGCAACAGCGGCACAACCGTCCGCGCGACGGTTCCCGTAGATGGCCGGAAGCATAAAGGAACTTCGCATCCTGGTGGCGGATGACCACGAACTCGTTCGGCACGGCATCCGGGGAATTCTGCGCGCGCGACGCGGCTGGAGAGTCATCGGGGAGGCGGGGAACGGCCAGGAAGCGGTAGAAAAAACAGATAAACTGAAACCCGACGTAGCGATCCTGGATGTCAGCATGCCCGATTTAGATGGCCTTCAGGCTACGCGCAAAATTCGAGCTGCAAGTCCAAATACAAAGGTTGTAGTCCTCACCATGCATGAGTCTGACCAGATGGTTCACCAGGTTCTGGACGCAGGCGCCCTTGGGTACGTCTTGAAATCCGATCTCGCGGCAAACCTCGTTAAGGCTGTCGAGGATGCTTCTGCAGGTAGGCTTTTCCTGGCCCCCAGAGTATCCGACATCGTACTGAAAGGGTTTCTCAAGAATGGAAACCAAGCTGGCCCTTCGGAGCCGTCAAGCGCCAAGCCAACTCCCCGCGAGGTCCAAATCATTCGACTTTTGGCAGAGGGAAAAGCGAATAAAGTGATTGCTGCCAGTCTAGGAATTACCATCAGGACTGTGGAGACGCACCGGGCGAGAATCATGGTCAAACTTGGACTGCATTCCCTTGCCGGGCTCGTCCACTATGCGATCCGCCAAAAAATAGTCACTCTTCCAACTCCCTTAGAATAGTTGCGTACCCCGCGGTTTTCCATGACGCTTGGAGCAGCCGTTCCAGTGGCATCGATAGTTCTTTCATATTATTGACCGCGGGTCGAGGAATCACCAGTCTACTGTCCTCTAAGACCGTTGTTGTAGGTGCCTTCGGGGTGGAGGACCACAATGCGCAAGTTGTTCCCATTATTTCTGCTGTTGGTGTACCTACTGGCGTCTCGGTCGTTGTTCGGCCAGAGCAACTATGGCGTTATAGCAGGTACGGTTGTGGACGCTCAGCGTCTCCCCATCACTGGAGCCGCTGTGCAGTTGACGGCTATGAGTACGGGCGCGGTCCGGCGAGTGGTGACAAACGACAAAGGCTTGTTTGAGGCGCCTGCACTTTTGCCGGATGAGTACGAGTTGAAAACCGAAGCGACCGGCTTTGCTACGGCGACCCTATCGGTGCGGCTCGAAGTTGGGCAAAAACTAGCCCTAGAAATCAACCTTAATGTACAAGGTGTCAAGGAAGGTGTGAACGTTACCGCCGGGAGCGAAGTGTTGCGCACGACCGACGCGAGCGTTGGGGAAGTCGTCGAGCCCCAGTCGATTAGTGAATTGCCTCTTAATGGGCGCATGTTGATTGATCTCGTCCTCACGGTGCCGGGTGCCCATGTGGGCTTTGGCGCACAAACGGGATCCACAAATCCGCTGTACTGGCGTCCGGGCCAACGGTCCGCAGCGGTGATTGGCGGTAGCCGGCCGAACGCTAACTTTTTCCTCCTGGATGGCGCAACCAATACGGATCCCACATTCAACACACAGAACCTGAGTCCCTCTCCCGACACAGTAAAGGAATTCCAGGTGGAGACGAGCAGCTACACGGCTGACATGGGAGGGGCGGGCGGAGGGCAGATCAATATTGTTACGCATTCGGGCTCGGGCCAATATCACGGAACGGTCTACGAGTTTCTACGCAACGGAGCGATGGACGCGAGCACGTTTGGCTCCATGGGAAACAATCATCTGGTGCAAAACAATTTCGGCGCCTCATTCGGGGGTCCGTTAATCAGGAAAAATACTTTCTTCTTCTTGAACTACGAAGGCTTGCGGCTGGCGCAAGCCGACGCGCAGATTCTGACGGTACCCACCCCCCAGGAAATCCAGGGCGATTTCAGCATGAGCACCGTCAAGATCTACGACCCCACAAAGGCGGTTGCGAATCCGAACTACAACCCGGCTAAGCCAACCGGCCCTGCCAATTTTCCGTACACCCGCCAGCAGTTTCCCGGCAACGTAATTCCGTCGGATAGAATTAACGCTCTCCTGGAAGCCTTCCTGCTGAAGTACGAACCCATGCCGAACATGACTATGATGGCCGGCGCCGCGGATTCCAACAATTACCTCGACATTCGCAACGAAATGCACTTCGAGGACCAGGGCACGATTCGAATCGATCACAACTTTTCTGGTGGCGATACACTTTTTGGGCGTTATTCCATCGGCCAGGAGAACGGATTTTCGCCCAGCAGCGGGATGACATCGACTACGGAAAATCTGCCGGGATTCGGGGCAAACTTTGACAATCGTTCCCAACAGGCGGTGATTTCCTGGAACCACATCTTTGCGGCCAACAAGGTCAACACCCTGTCGATCGCGGTTTCTCGCTTGTCTATGGACCGCACGTCGCAAAACGACGGCGTGAACGATCTCGTAGGTGCCCTGGGGATCCAGGGGATCGGATTCGGCGGGCCCAATGCCTGGGGTGCGCCATGGTTCGCAGCACAGGGCTACACGGGAATCGGAGATACCTTTGCCGCTACACCGATGCATGCCTGGGACACAATGTACGAAATCCGCAACACATACGCCTGGCAGCGAGGGCGCCACGGGATAAAACTCGGAGGCGACTTCCACTGGTACACGTGGCCAATGTGGGGGTTCTTCCAAAACCGCGGGTACTACCAGTTCACCACCGGGTACACCACGCAATTCGGTTTCAACGACGGCAGTGGCTCGGGACTCGCCGGCATGCTGCTCAACCTGCCTGCCGTCAAGCAGCGCCAGGCAGGAATCCCGCAAATGAATTTGCGCAATTGGGGAGGCGACGCCTTCTTTGAAGATAGCTGGCAGCTGACCTCGACGACCGTGTTAAATCTCGGCCTGCGCTACGAATATTCCAGTCCGCTCTACGACAAGAACAACACGAACACGAATCTCGTTTTCCAGAATGGCGTGCCCTCGGTTTTTGTCGGTGGACAGCAAGCCTACCCGTCAGGCTTGATGTATGCGAACTCGCACAACTTCGCCCCACGTTTCGGAATCGCCAGGAGTTTGCCCAATCGCGGCATCGTATTTCATGCGGCGTATGGGATTTTTTTCACGCCCGTGGATCAGAACACGTGGTGCAACCAGAGACACAATGTGCCCTTCGTTTTTCCGGAGACTCAACAAGCGGACAACTTCACTCCGCCGGCCGCCCTGTTCGCGAACGGATTAAATTTCGGCACGCCAGTGTTGGGCGCTGGCCCCCTGCCGCCGACCACGGTGAGCTTCACGGCCTTCGATTCGCATGCCCCTGCGCAGTATGTCCAGCAGTGGAACGGCTCAGTGCAGAAGAGCCTTGGGAAGGATACCTCGGTGGAAATCGGCTATCTGGGCTCTCGCGGATTTCACTTGCAGCGCGCACACTTAATCAATAACACCCTACCCGGACCTGGACCGCTTGGACCACGCCGCCCTTTCAAGACGCTTACCTTCGTGCCCAACACTGCCTTGCCGCCCAGTAGCACAAATGCTGTCATACAAAGCCTGACTTTCCCGGTCAGCAGTATCAATCTTTTGGAAAACAGCGCGCAGAGTTGGTACGACGCAGGCTACGTCAACGTGCGACGCCGGTTCGCCCAGGGACTAAGCTTTCTCGCCAACTACACGCTAGCGAAGAACCTGACCAATGCGCCAGATTTCCGGTCGCCCATGGACGAAGCGTCGATTCCGCAGAACAACCTCGACCTGAATGCTGAAAAAGGACCGGGGTGCGACGTGCGGCATCGATTCGCGCTCAGCAGCGTTTACGACATTCCGGCATACCGGCGCGCGGCGTGGACGCAGTTGATGTCTCAGAATTGGCATTTGTCAACCATCTACCAGATTCAGACTGGAATGCCCTTCACGATTTCTGTGTTCGGCGACACGGCAAATTCCGGAACGGTGCTGGGAGAGAACCCCGTGCGCGCGAATGCAACGGGGCAGCCGGTCTTTGGTCCAGGGACTCGCACCGCAGATAGGTGGTTCAATCCTGCGGCGTTCGCGGCTCCGCCTGCTTTCACGTACGGTAACGTAGGGCGAAACTCCGTGTACGGTCCAGGAATGCAAACACTTGATCTTGCGATAGAGCGCGCGTTTAGCCTGACCGAGAAAGCGAAGCTCCAGTTCCGAGCCGAAGGTTTCAACGCCTTGAACAAGACAAACTTGGGGACGCCCAACCGCTTTGTCAACACACCGCAATTCGGCACCATCACCATGGCGATGACGCCGGGACGCGAAGTGCAGGTGAGCGCAAGGGTTTCTTTCTAACCGCCTTTCGGACCGTCGACCGAGCTATTCAGATGCGCAAGTCTGTCTGGGCAACACTCAATACAGATCGAGCCGTCAGCGACCATCACTCATATCTCAGCGCAACCAACGGATCCACCTGCGTGGCCCGCCGCGCCGGTAAATAACACGCCGCCAATCCTACTCCCACCACCAGCGCCACCACGGCTCCAAACGTCCACGGATCCGTTGGCGAAACTCCCCAAATCTGGCTCGTCAAAAAGCGCGTCAGCCCGTAACTCGCAAATAATCCAATAAAAATCCCCGCAGCAAGCAGCGCAAATCCCTTCCGCAGCACCATCTGCAAAATCTCCACCGGCAGTGCTCCCAGCGCCATCCGAATCCCAATCTCCTGCGTCTGCAGCGACACCGTATACGCCATCACGCTAAACACGCCGATCACCACTAGCACCAGCGCGACTCCCGCCACTCCGGTAAATGTCGTCAACCCAAACTCGTGAGCCGAGTAAGTAAGTCTGTAAAACTCTTCCGTATACGGCCCCGTCTCCGGCGAGAACGCTTGATTGCGGTCGACCGCCCAAACTGCATTCCGCACCGCGTTCATCAGCAATCCCGGGTCGCCCTTGGTCCTCAGAAAAAGGATTCCGCCGCCCAAATAAGACAAACCGCCATCTCCTATGGTGTAAGGGACAAAGGCCATCGGAAGAACCGGAACTTGCGGGCCAAAATCTTTGACATCGCGCAGCACGCCAATGATCTGGAAATACGCATCCCGCGGCGGCTGATTCTTGTCCTCAAATGCCTTTGCGAGTACCTGACGCCCGAGCGGATTCTCTGTGCCAAAAAAATGAGTCGCCATCGTCTGGTTGATGACCGCAACATGCTGCGCCGAATCCACATCGCCTTGCGAGAGCCATCTCCCACCGACCATCTGCATTTCCAGCGTTCGCAAAAGGCTTTCGCTGCATTTGTCAAATCCGGCTCGCTCCGAATGCGTTGAACCGGGAACGGTGGCTTCATACCTTCTGCTCGGGTTATAGCCAGGGAGCGAATTGTTAATCGCCAACTCGGTTACACCAGGCAGCACCTGCAATCGTTCCACGACCTTCTTGAAGATGATTCCTTGCTTCTCCGGTTCGGAGTTGCTTGCGAGGGGAGACCAAGTTGCCACGAATAGCAGGTTCTTGGCGTTAAAGCCGAGATCAATGTGCGTAAGCTCGTAGAAACTTCGGATCATCAGCCCCGCGCCTGCTAGCAGGACGATCGAAAGCGCTATCTCGACAATCACCAGTCCCGCGCGGAACTTCCCATGCCGGAAACTCCCGCCCGTCCCTTTGCCGCTTCCCGTCAACATCGGTTGTACATCGCGCCCCACCGCATGTAGCGCAGGCGCCAAGCCGCAAAGCAGTGTTGTCAACGCTGTTAGGCCCAGCGTGAAAAACAAAACCGTAAAATCGAGGCCGATGACTGCTTCCCCTCCGATGCTGTGGCCCTTGTGAGGAACCACTGCCGCGACGCCCTTAACTCCAAAATAAGCAAACACACAACCCAGCGCACAAGCGGCGATTGCCAGCACTGAGCTCTCGACCAATAGTTGCTGCACCAACTGCCAACGCGTCGCACCAAGCGCCGAGCGCACCGCAATCTCTTTTTCCCTCACCGCAGCCCGCGCCAAAAGCAGGTTCGCTACACCACTGCAAGCAATCAAAAGCAGCATCATCACGCCGGCCAGCAAATCGTAAAGCATGTGCTTTATATTGAAATGTTCAGCCTCCGGCCCGCCCGCGCTCCCGATCCCAAAAGGTCCCATGAGGAAGTCCGTCGCGGACTGCACTCGCGCTGTAAAATGTTTTGGAAATTCCTTGGGTTTGCTTTGCGCCAACCGCTTGACGATCACGTCCAGTTCCGCCGACGCCGCTTCGATACTCACGCCCCGTCTCAGCCGCGCCATGATCGTGCCAACGGACGGTTCGCTCGCAGTTCCAACAGTGCCGCGCGTGTCGGTGATTGGCACCCACACTTGCTGCATCGCGCCAAACGCCTGAAAGCGCGGGGGCATCACGCCCACCAGCGTACGCGGCTCGCCATTTAGCAGAAAATTCTTGCCAACCACACTCGGATCTGCCCCGAACTCTCCCGTCCACGTCCTGTAGCCCATCACAAAAACTGGCGCTGCTCCGGCCTTCGCGTCGTCCCCCAGGATTCCCCGCCCCAACATCGGAGGCACTCCATAAAAATCGAACGCATTCCCTGTCACCTTTGCAACGTAAACCTGATGATTGTCCTTCCCATCGTTCAGCAATTCGATCTCATGTGCGGAACCAGCGGCATCCTCGAAGGCACGACTTTGCCCCCGTATTGCATCGAGATCCGATAGCGAACCCTCGAGCGGCTGGAGATTAAGCTCGGGCAAACCCAGGGATTCCGCGTTTTGCACCGATAGCACCACTAATCTGCTAGCGTCTTTTGCCGCAAACGCGTTAAACAGCAAATTGTAGAAAGCGCTAAACGCAACAGTAGCCGCTCCAATCCCCAGCGCCAGGGCAAACACCGACGTCCCCACAAATCGCCGGTCCTTGCGAAGGCTCCGTACCGCATACCGAAAATCACGCACCAAACCATCCATGCGAGCCCTCCGCGACCATCACTCGTATCTCAGCGCCACCAGCGGATCGACCTGTGTAGCCCTCCGCGCCGGCAAGAAACACGCCGCCAATCCCACGCCAAACACCAACGCCACCACCGCCCCAAACGTCCACGGATCAGTCGCCGAAACTCCCCAAATCTGGCTTGCCAAAAACCGCGTCAGCCCATAACTCGCAAACAATCCAATAAAAATCCCCCCAGTAATCAATGTGAATCCTTTCCGGAATACCATGCCCAAAACATCGCCCTGTTGCGCTCCGAGCGCCATGCGAATCCCAAACTCCTGCGTCTGCAGCGACACGATCCCCCGCCTTATCCAAATCCTGCCTAACTGGTACAACCAAGCGCTCAGAGTCCTTCGCCGCGAGCGCATTGAACAACAGACTGTAGAAAACGCTGAACACCACCGTAGCCGACGCAATCCCAAGCGCCAATGCAAAAATAGCCGTCGCCACGAATCGACGGTCCTTGCGCAGATTTCGAATCGCATACCTAAAATCGCGGTACGCGTTGTCGAACTGCATGCGCCACCTCGTTTTGGGGATTTCTTCTTGGAACCCTAATCCGTAAAAACCACGCCCACCGCGATCTGCCCCTTCTCCGCCCCCGCATCGATCCGCACCACATACCCCTTCAACCGCATCCACGACGGCAAACCATCCTCGCCCGGCGTTTGCATCGTAACCTGCAATTCCGATTGCAACTGCGGCATGTTCTGCAACGAAATCAACGCGCCTTGCAAAGAAATGTCGCGCACCACTGTCTCTTCCTGAAACTCTTTTCCGCCTTCTGTTACTCCAGTAACTTTTGCCCGGAACTGGGCTTCGCGCCGCAAGGACGTCCGCGGCCCCGGCATGTGCGCCTGCACATTGTCTCCCGTCGCCCCCACCGTAATCACCATGCCTTCGCTAGCCGCAAACACGGAATCAAACTCTTCCCTGGCCTGCCGCAAAATCGAATCCACCATGCGGTCCGTAGAATCCGGATCGTGATGAAAGAGCACCAAAGTCTTCGCGCCAACTTCGCGCGCCAGCCGCACGCTCTCTTGCCACGACGAATGCCCCCAACCCTTCCGCGTCGTCGCCAGCTGCTCCGGCGTGAATTGTGCATCGTTAATGAAAATGTCCGCCCCCGCCGCCAGCTCCCGCAAACTTTCATCCAGTTTCGGATCGCCCGGCTCGTTGTCCGTCGCGTAAACCACCGTTCCCGCCGAAGTCTCAATGCGAAACCCGAGGCACCCCTGCGGATGATTCAGCCACCGCGCTGTAATCTTATTCTCGCGAATCGTGAACGTGTCTCCGCCTTCCACTTCCTTGAACTTCCTCTTCGCGTTCATCGCCGACATGTCCACGGGAAAATACGGCAGCGCCATCTGCGCTTCGAACACCTGCTTCAAACTATCGCGCCCCAGAAATTTCGACCGAAAACTATAAAAATGAAATTCGTTGTTCTCCGCATAAAGCGGCGAAAAAAACGGAATCCCCTGAATGTGGTCCCAGTGGTAGTGCGTCACAAAAATGTGCGTCTCTGGAGTTCGTCCGCCGTTCGGAGTTCCCCAGCGGCTTCCCAGCATCCGCAGCCCCGTCCCGCAATCCAAAATAAATTGTGTGCCGTCCGGCGCGGACAATTCGAGGCACGGCGTGTTCCCGCCGTAACGCCACGTCGCAGGATCGACCGTCGGCGTCGATCCACGAACACCCCAGAAGCTTAATTTTGCAATGGGAGCCGTCATGTCCCTCGGCGCACACCTTGCGCGTAGGCCATTCCCGCCGCCTATAAACGGAATGGGAAGCTTGTTCGATGTTGGCAGCCGCAAGGATATGCGTCAATGAATTCGCGCCTGGAACGTGTCAAACTTCCCACTAAGCTCAAAGGGCTGCTTTTGCAGCGCAGGCACTCCGGCCTGTGCGCTTTTGCCGTCCTTGCGACGGGACGCGCGTCCCGCAGCGCCCGTGCGTCGTCGGTCTCGATTACCACGAGGTTAGCCCAAAAGGCGAGCGCGAGCTGCCCCGCGCGAGTAAAATGGAGCGGATGCACCAGATGGACGACCACTCCCACGCTCACGACCGTGAGCACAACCACGATCCCGAGCATGGCCACAACGACGGCCACGTGCATCACCCGCACAGGCATCACGGTCATCACCACCCTCCGTTGCGCCCATCCGTCCTCGGCTGGGCCATGGTCGCGACACTTGGCCTGGTGGTTGCCGAAATTTTCGGCGGCGTGCTCGGCCGCTCCGTCGCCCTTCTAAACGACGCTGTCCACAATCTCTCCGACGTTCCCGCCCTCGGCATCTCTTGGCTCGCCATGCGCTGGGCCGAGCGTCCCGCCGACACTGAAAAAACCTACGGCTATCACCGCGCTGGAATACTCGCCGCCTTCACCAACGCCATCTTGCTTGTCCTGCTCTCCCTCTGGCTCGGCTACGAGGCATTCGAACGCTTCCGCTCCCCTGTCCACGTCGTCGAAAGCTGGATGATCTGGACCTCGCTGGCTGCTCTCGCGGTCAACGGCGGCATCACTCTCGCTTTGGTGCGCGGCCGCGGCGACCTGAACCTGCGCAGCATCCTGGTCCACAATTTCGGCGACGCCCTCTCCAACATCGCCATTATCGCCGGTGCCATCGCCATTCGAATGACCGGCGCGCTCTGGATCGACCCTCTCCTTGGCATCGCCATCGGCCTTCTCGTCCTCTGGTCCAGCATCGGTATCCTCCGCGAGTCCTCACACATCCTCCTCGAAGGGCGCCCCAGGGAGATGCGCGTCGAAGAAGTCGCGCGCGCCATCCTCGCCGTGGAGGGCGTGCAAGAAGTCCACGACGTACACATCTGGTCGCTCGGCGCGGGACATAACGCGCTAAGCCTCCACGCGCGCGTTCCCGACATGCACATGGATCAATGCGAGCGCCTGCTGCGCGCGATCCAAGAAAAAGCTGCGAAGGAATTTATGATTGATCACACGACAGTACAGCTCGAACGAGCGGGGCTTCCGGCTGTTTCGGGCTACGTGATGCCCGAGCCAGTGAAGAAATAATTTTCAGCTAGAATCGCGCGCTGGAAAAAACTCCAAAACAGTACCCGGCGCATTGGGGCGGGCTTGCGCGAATCGCGAGTTACGAGTCACGGGCGCGACAGGACTCGCTACGCGCTGTTCACTATTCGCGAGTCACGAGGCGCGGCTCATTGGGCACGGTTCACTGTTCGCTCTGAAAAGAAATTTCAGGCGGGAAGGCGGAAAGTCAGGCCGCGCTGTTCGTTGAACTGTTGCGTGGCGTTCAGGTCGAGCTTGTCCGCGGTGACGGAGCGGCGTAGTCCCTCGGTGGTAATGTAGCGAAGCGTCCCGCTCTCCCACGCGTAGGCGTTCGCAAAAAACAGCGTCCCATCGCGGCGAACAAAAACATAGGGTTCGGTGGCTTCCGGCTCGGCAGCGGCCTGCGCTGCTGCTTGCGCGCGGTTTTGACGTGGTTCGTAGTCGCTAGGTCTGCCAGCGGTTTGCACGGGTTCTGGCTGCCCAGGGTCCACTTGCTGCGCTTCTGCCGGGGGAGCTTCCTCTACGTCGTCAGGAAAGAGCGGCACACCGAATCCCCCGCCGAAAAAAAGAGGGAAAAATTCGTTGGCAAACCGGCGATTTCGGTCCCGATCATGAATCCCATTCGGATGCGTCGCCGCAAAGTGCGGGTAATCAAACCCTAGCCCCGGCACGCCCATATCCTGGGGGCGCAGGACCCGGCCGGATCCGCCAGGGACACGATTCCGAATTGGTGTACCTACGCGCGGGGCTGGCCGAGCGACTACCGTGCCCGAGTGGGTCCGTACATAACGGGGGTACGCGTAAACGGCTTGGCTTCCAGAACTCACGCGAGCTCCGACGGAGGGCGCGGCATGCATAGCGACCTGGGGGGCAGGGGCACCCACAGCCGGGCGAGCCATCCCGGACATCATTCCTCTACCTTGTGGGGAAGCGATCGCGGGAAGAACCGCGAGAGAAGCAATTGCAATCAAGAAGCGGCGCATGGTGAATACCTGGGTTCCCGGGCACTCGGGCCTTTCTTGCACGTACATACATAAGGATGCGCCAGATGGAGGAGGGGTTTCAAGTAATACCCTGAGGCGGCAGGGAGGTGCCCCGGGAGGTGGCCCCCTCTCCCCCGTTTTTCTGTAACTGCCAAATTCTAAAGGGTTTTAAGCCCTGTGTTTGGAAGTGTGGATTCTACGGGACTTACAGGTGCATTTTGCGGAAGTGAGGATTCTAAAGGGGATAGCTCGGGGAAGAGTTAGGGAATGTTGAAAGGTTTGAAGGTTC
>Ga0137360_10002079_pt1 | contig 11940 bp, 12 predicted proteins | sample Mad1_60_16metaG_FD_104924 | JGI IMG/M metagenome (GOLD analysis project Ga0137360, IMG submission 104924) | Vadose zone soil microbial communities from Angelo Coast Range Reserve, California, USA - Mad1_60_16 metaG | ecosystem: Environmental > Terrestrial > Soil > Vadose zone | place: USA... | reverse complement strand
TTCACGCGCATGCCGAATCGCTTTTCCGGAAGCAGAATGCATGGCGGGAACCGTTGATCAAGCAATTGGAGCGCGTGGTAACCTCCCCGTCGTTGGAGAATGCATGAAACGTTGCATCCTCATCGTCGAAGACAATCCGCTCAACCGCGAGCTGCTCCGTGACTGGCTCGAAGCGGAAGGTTATGAGGTTTGGTCTGCGGCAGACTTGAACGCCAGCTACGAGGTTTTTTCGAGGGGGCTACCCAATGCCGTCTTACTCGATATCAACCTCGGTAAAGACGACGGCCTCGACCTCCTCGCCTGGATGCGCCAAAAACCGGAGACGCGTGAGATCCCGGTGATTGCCGTGACGGCGCACGCCCTGGTGGCGGAGCAGGAGCGAATCCTCAAGGCGGGCTGCGGAGCGTGCCTCTCGAAACCAATCAACTTTCAACTCCTTCGCGAGGAACTGAACCACTGGCTGCAAGACCCAACGACCGCACAGATAAATTCTTAGGCTCCGTACCCTGGCGTAGCGCCACCGGCAAGCTTGCTGTTTAAAACCCGCTCTCCCCCTTTTGTGTATCGATGCCAGGTGTATTAGCATCAATACACGCGAGGGCGCCCAGCCCTACATCAAAAGAAGTAGGAACGGATCAGAAGGAGTAGCTATGGCCAGCAATCAGCCGACGCGGTCTTCGCTGTCTGAGCCCGCCCCCTTGAGCACTGAGAAGGTCAGCGCTGAACTCGCGGAAATCGTCGTCTTCGTCGATGGGCGGACCGAAGCCCCAACCATCTTGGAGTTCGCTGGCGTACTCGCCCAGGAGCACGGCACGCACCTGACCGCCGTATTCATGCAGCCGGAGCCCGCAGCTACCTCGCCGGAGATGTTCGCTCGCGGCAAAGGTATGCTGGGCGTGATTGAGGCGCACCGAGCACGACTCGAGGGGATCGAGGCGGACCGCCGGGCCCTTTTCGAGGGCATCGTCCGTCGTTACGGAATCCGGTCGGAGTGGAGATCGTTGCCCTATTTGAGCAGCGAGGTGGGCGTGCCTGCGTACTACGCGGACCTTGTGGTGATTGCCCGCCCGGAATCTGCGGGCCAGACGGCCGGCCCTCCAGGCCTCGCGGAGTCCCTCGTCTTGAGCTCCGGCCGGCCTATCATCCTGTTTCCGCCACGCGGCTCGGTATCTCGGGTCCGCCGCATCGTTGTGGCATGGAACGCTAGGCGCGAGGCCATCCGGGCCGCAGCGGACGCCCTGCCGTTGCTTGTAAAGGCCGAGGCGGTCGAAGTCTTGGTCGTCGACCATGAGCGCCACGCGGGTCACGGCCAGGAGCCGGGAGCGGACATCGCGCGCCACTTGGCGCGTCACGGCGCGCAGGTGGACGTACACCGCTTGTCCTCCGACGGAAAAGATGTGGGCCGCCTTCTGCTGTCGCAGGCTGCCGCTTTCCGCGCCGATCTCCTCGTCATGGGCGCCTATGGCCAATCCCACCTGAGCGAGTGGATGTTCGGTAGCATCACACGGACGGTTCTGGCCGAGGCGGACGTCCCGGTGCTGATGTCCCGCTGAGCGCCGAAGAGAAGAATTCACGGCCTGACGACGATTCCAAAGTCTGGCCTACGGCCGATCCTTATCGTCGTATTCTTCCGGCACATCATCCTCCGGCACTTCGCGCGTCTTAACCGGACCCTGATCCGCATCCGGAGCATCTTCCACGCCGCTCACAATTCCCGCTTCGAAGGCTTGCCCTTCTTCGAGCAATTCGTCGGCGCTCTCCGAGTCCACACTCTCTACTGTGGATACCCCTCCGAAGTCGCCGCCCCCCGCTCCGGCCCGTGCCCGCAACGCCCGCGGCTTCATCTGCACCGTCTCTACATTCTGGCTGTCCATTGCGGCTTGCCGTGAGCGGCCCACTCGTTTCTTCGGCGCCATTTTGCGTTTCGCCGCTGATTTTTTCTTCCCGCTCTTCGCCCTTAATTTTGCTTTTGCCGAGACTCTGCTCTTGCTCGCTGCCCGCTTTTTGCCGCTTTTCTTGTTCTTCTTTTTCATCGTCGCACTCCGTCATGAATTTCGTCTGATTCGAAGGAACCGAAATCGCCCGAACGCCGCGCCCTCATTTCACTCCACGCCTTGCTCCAAGTCAACAAACTCCACCCTCCACGGCGTCACTCCCAAATCCAGACGCGCCACCGTAATCGGCAAACGAAATCGCCGCGGCCCGGCGCTCCCCGGATTTATGTATATAACTCCGTCCCGCTCGCTGCGTCCAGCTTTGTGCGAATGCCCGCTCACCACAATTTGAAATCCCGCCGCCTTCGCGTCCAAATCCAGCGCGTTCGAATCGTGCAGCACATAAATGTTCACCGCTCCCGCTTCCGCGACCGCAGTTTTCGGCAATGATTTCGCCCACTCCGCCGTATCCACATTTCCGCGCACCGCCACCACCGGCGCAATCTGCCGCAGCGCCTCCAATATTTTCGGATCGCCCACATCGCCCGCATGAATGATCAAATCCGAACCGCGCAGCGCTTCCAGCGCCTCTTCGCGCAGCAATCCATGCGTATCCGAAATCAGTCCGATTCTTCGCGGATTCTGTCCAGCTAGGCTTGCTTGATTTTTCGCGGGCGAGTTTCGCGGTTTCTCAACGATTGGCTTTCGCGAATGGGGCACAACAAAAGTGCTCGCGAATTACAGCGAGGAAACTTTGGAGGAAATCGGGCGCCGCATCGGTCTCGCGCCCGGGATAGGGAACGCCATGTGCCAGAAATTCGGCTCCCGTTCCGTGAATTCGATCGCCACGAAGCGCTTGCCGTCGCGCCCGCGGCGGATGGACACCACTTTGCCTTCTACTTTTTCTCTGGTGATTTCGTTTTCGAGCTGAAGAATTTCGCCCAGCACCACGCCCTGTTCCAGCTCCACTGACGCGCCGTGCAGGCTGACTGTATGCGACATCGCCTTCACGGAAAATCTCTCGCCGATCTCGGTCTTCCCGCTCACCCGCAGCGGCACGGTCAGCATCACTCGCACCGTGCGCCGCCGCTCCTTACATCGAAAGTGAATAATCGCCATGGGGACCAGCTACCTCGCACTCGGCCGCTGAAGCAGGCTCGGCCATAATGATTTTTTTCGCACTATCCGCAATCAGCCGCCGAAAGAGTAATTGCGCGTGTGAACAGAATGCTGAAGTGAACCGACGAAACCGAAGAAAAAACCAAGACGAACAGGGTCCACACAACTGCTATTCTGGATTCACCTTGGACGCGTGACAATGGCATGAAGGTACCACATTTGTCCAATCGAAAACAGTACAAGAGTACTTGCCTTGTGATTCCCGCAGGCTGTCTCGAGTGATTTAGCCGCCGGGAAGCCGCGACTGCCGCATTCCGCCCGCCGCCACGCGGGTTTCTTCCCCGGCCCAGCAACAACAAGCTCGAACTTGGACGCAAAGCGACGGCCCGTTTCACTGTTTACCCTCGCGAAACACTAAAAAGATGGCGCTTGCAGCCCGTCGCGAGGTCCGAGAACATAGTAACAGTACTACCCCGTGTGGGGATGTCAAACTGGAGGGAAGAATGCGTAAACTGTTCATTGTGTTGGGGTTCGCTTTGCTCGCGACCACCGTCGCACAGGCCCAAGAAACCCGGGGCATGGAAGTTTCCGGACAATATCAGTACATCCGAATCTATCCCGGCGGGGGCGCGCCAAGCTCCAGCTGCCAGGGTGCTGGGGGCACGTTCGCGGTGAATTTGAATCGCTATCTCGGGCTTGTCGGCGACGTCGGTGGCTGCAAAGTGACCGGCTTGCCGTCGGGCATCTCATCTCATGAAATCAACTACCTGTTCGGGCCGCGGCTGTCCTATCACAACTACGGCCGCCTGACCCCGTTCGCGCAAGTGCTGTTCGGCGGCGAAAGGGCAACAGCCAGCGCAACGGGTTTCCCGTCGACGTCGGTGAACTCGTTCGCCATGACGTTTGGCGGCGGCGCGGACGTCAAGTTGACGCCGCACCTGGCGTTCCGTGCGATCCAATTCGAGTATCTGTACACGCACTTCGGCGGCGCGAAGCAGAACAACCTGCGCATCCAGAGCGGGTTGGTCTACCACTTCGGCAAATAAGCAGTTCCGGTTCATGGCAGGGGCCCCGTCGCAAGGCGGGGCCTTTTGCTTCTTGCCGTGCGGATGTCATCCCGAACCCGCTCGCGCCGTTTGCGAACGGGGGTGAGGGACCTGCTTTTCGGCATCGACCAATGTAGCGGCCGCGGATCCGTCGCGGGCGTCCGTCGCACCCAATGGTTCAGTTGTCATCCCGAACCCGCTCGCGTTGTTTGCAAACGGTGTGAGGGACCTGCTTCTTTCCGAAAGTCTATGCCCACCGCCACTATCGCCGATGTAGCCGCGGACCGTCGCGGGCGCTTTTTCCGGCCTCCCTGTAGCGGCGAGTTCACCTCGCCATCCCCTTCCAACGTCGACGCCGTCTCCACAGGAGCGACTAACCAACCCCGTAAATTGCGTGCGATCTATCAGAGCTTAAATCAAGGAAGGTGCCAGAGCCGCTAGATCCGACAGCCGCCCAGGCTGCAACGCTTCAAATTCCTTTTGCGGTATTTTCAAGTACTTCCACGCCTGGCCGGTCAATTCCGTGGCCGTTTCGCACCACCGTATGGCGGCTGCATCCTTCCGCAACACCTCAATCGTTTCCTGCCCCTTCGACTCCAGCAGCCAATGCGCCCCGTAACCATCCACCGCCACAAAATCCGGTTCATAATTCCGCAAATTCATCGCCGCATCCGTGTATTCAATCGTGAAGCCAAACGCGCGCGGCAATTTCGCAAACGCCTTCACATCGCTGGCATTATCCAGAAATTTCGCAAACTCTCGCTCAAAATCGTTGTCGCAAGGCACCAAGTTAAACACGCATTTGCGGCCTTCCCACACCGGCCTCGACCACGGGAACGCCTGGCAACTTGACAGCATCCGCGCCGGCTCCAAAAGCTGCGGCTTTTGCTCCTCAATCGCCAGCTTTTGCAGCGCCTTCTTGAAAACATCCACGCAAACGTAGTGGGCAACCGCCGTACTCATGGCCTTTACGATCTCCGGGTCGGATAGGTCGACAGGATGCCCGAAAGCTTTCAGCTCAAAGAACTCCCTCACCTTGGGCGCCAAGACTGCGAACTGCGCCGGGAGCTTGACGGCCTCCGCGATCCGCCGTGCATAGTAGCCGATAACTTCCTGTGCGGTCTGCGGCTCGGGAATCGCATAATCTCGTTCAAATTCCTTCTTGAGCGTGAGAATGTCGTAGCCTTCGTACCGAAAAGTCTTCGATCTCGGGTCCGCCTCGCTTTTAGGCAGCGCAATCGTCTGAAAGCTCAATACCTCCAGCGCCGCAATCTCCTCCGCCAAGCTCTTCTTTCGCACAAGCGAAGGTGTCAGTTGCGGAAGCCCAATATCGAATTCTTTCCGCTCTTCCAAAGGAAGAATGGTGACAATCTGCAGCTTGTCCTTGCCAAGCTCGAACGTCTCCAGCTTCAATTCCTCAAGCTTTTCAAGGTCATCCACGAAATCGAGGAACGCCTTGTTTCCGATGATATCCACGCGCTCCGTATAGGCGTTCGGCAGATCCCGAAACATTAGCCGCAGGCCGCGTCCAATCGTCTGCTCCGGTAAAATGTTCGCTTTCGCCGTATACGGACGCAGCCCCACGACCACCGTAACGTTCTGTACGTCCCAACCCGCCACGCCGCTTTTCCACAATCCCGCGGCAATCCAATAATCCGCAAGCGTCTTACAACCCATTCAGGGCGTGGAACTTACAAGTTTACTCTTGACAAACGTTCAGACCTGCGGTAGGATTGCGTGTGTCATCTCGAAGAAACCTCTCTTACCCCTCCCGCCGCTCCAGCCCTAACTCTCGATCTGTCAATCTCTTGCAGCCTCTTCGTCGTTATTCTGTAGCTCCTGTCCTTTGTTTTCAACAGCTTGCAGCTTCTTTTCCCAAAACACCCGGGTGGGGGGTACCGCGATTCCCGTTTCAGTTACGCACCACTCACTACCCACTGCCCACTTTTGTTAACTCTTTTGTTTCTTATCACATGCATGTAAGCCAAGCATTTTCATGCAATTACGCACTCTTTTGCGCAACGGCGCGCCGCTATCTCCCGTATTTCCAAAAGCTTGCGCACTCTTTCTGTCGTCATAGGGGGTGGGGGGGTATCGGGTGGTACGTTTCTCAAGGGCTACTTGAAGTAGCGTCGCAACAGCTTCGAAGCAAACGGCTTGCGCCGATTGCAGCCCAAAAGCGCCAGCCGGGTGGCCCAGTGCGCGCCGCTGGTTGCCGAAGATGCGCCGGCAGGCGATGCGGGCAAGCGCGGCGGTGCTTGCCTTCGCCCGCGATGGACGCTTTGCGTCCACCGATTCCGGCGCTTCCTCTCTCCAGCGACGCACACCGAGCCACCCGCAGGGGTTTTGGCTGGCCTCCCGGTAGCGGCGATGCCTACTCGGAACTCTTGCAGCCACGGCGTTTCAACCGCGCGCTTGCTGCGCAACTTATCCGTGCGCTTGCCGCGCAACTCTACGGCCGGCGCCCAGACCGCTTCTGCGCCGCGGCCACCGGCGTCCCATCTTCCGGGTCCTCCGCGGACGCGCTGGCGCTCGCGCTTGAAAACGCCGACCGCAGCACGTCGTTCGCAAAGAAATTCTTTCCGTCGATCGGCACCATCATGATTTGCAACTTGTCGGAGAGCCGCTCGGCGATAATTTTCTGGATCAACATTGGATTCGACTTCAGCACCGCCGCCTCAAATTTCATGCGCTCGGCATCGGCCGCGGCCGTCACGCGAATGCGGTTCGCCTCCGCGTCCGAAAGATTTTTCTGCCGCTCCAGTTCGGCCTTGCTGTCTATGATTTTCGCTTGCGCCGCGGCTTCCGCGTTCTGCAGCGTGGCTTCCTTGCGCGCTTGCGCTTCCAGCTTGCTCTGCTCGATCTGCTTCTGCTTCAGCGGCAGCGTGTACTGCATGGAATCCGATTCCGCTTTGGCCTGCAGCACGCGTACCTGGGCTTGCGCCTCGGCCTGCTTCACGTCGCGAGACTTTTGCGCCTCCGCTTCCAGCTCCGCGATTTTCACCTGCTTTTCCTTGATTTCCGTCTCCGTGCCGAGACGCTCATTTTCCTGCTCTTTCAGCAGCAATCCTTCGAGTCCCTGCGCGTACTCTTCCGGCAATTTCAAATCGCGCAGCAACACTTCGCGCACAATGATTCCATCGCTGGCCAGCCGCGAAGTGATCGCGTTCGACGCAGCCGACCGCAACTCCTCGCGCTTGGTCGCAAAGATTTCGCGCGTGATGTAGTTCGGCGCGAGTTGCCGGTAAATCGTAGCCACCGTCGGGGCGACAACTTCGTCGCCAACCGCGCGCGGCAAATTCGCATGAATATAACTGAGCCGCTGCGGATCCAACCGATAACGCACGCTAACCGCGAGCCCAATGTTCAGCCCCTCGCGCGCCTGCACGGTAAGCACTTCCGGCTGCGCGCTCGCAGCCGTCGCCGCGAGCGGTCCGCCCAAAGGCGCAGGCCGGTTCGCCGCGGCGTTGCTGGCCGCGGTCGTGTACACCTGCTCGCGCGTGTCATACAGCTCAACGCTATCGACCAGCGGCACGAGGAGATGCACGCCGGGATATAACGTGCCCGGCCGCGCTCCCCAGATTTGGCTGACGCGCACTCCCGCGAATCCGTCCGGCACTACCGCAATGCTGAAGGCCAGTAAAAACGGCAGCACTCCGGCCGCGGCGAGCCGCTGGGCGAGTCCCCAGCGGATTGGGCGTAAAGGGCGGGCAAACTCCGCGTTCGAATCATCTCGCGCACTTTCGCTCAGCGGTGCCCCGGGTAAATTGCCCGCTGCATCTCCTGCCGCTTCGACGCGGCGGCGGCGCCCCAGAAGGCGGCGCAGTTGCGAGGAAAGGTAAACGTCATAAACCACCAGCGCGCCGGAGCTGCCGAATAGGCCGATACCGAGAATGACCAGCAAATATTTCAGGGCCAGCATTTAGTTGCTCCCTTCTTTGCGGGAAGCGCTGGTGTGCGTGAGCGTGGGTTGCCGGGGCGCCGCGGTGGACGCGGCGGCGGGGCGCATCATTTGCACGGTGGCGCGGAGAAGCAGCCAATACACGCCGACTGCGGCTGCGCCGGTAATCAGCGTGGCCAGAACCAACATCGCCAAATTCACCAGAATCCACATGAGTGCATTCCTCCTGTGACTGCGGTTCGAATGCAGATATGGCACGGTGTGCGCCATTCGAAAGGGGGTCAAAATGAAGGAGTTAGGTGGCGAGCGGCGCGGTGGCTACGTGGCCGGGGGAACACGGCGTGGCTGCGCGGACGCGGTAAACCGGCGTCGTCCGTTTGGTGCCGCCGCGAATCATGAGGTAGTGTAGTAGTTCAAGATTGTGGCAGCCGAAGAATCAGTTGCGCGCGAGGCAAAAGGAAGAATGCCGACAAGTCCAGGACTTCGCATCGGACGCATCCTCGGGATACCCATCTACGTGCATGCGAGTTGGATGATTATTTTTGTGCTGATCACTATGTCGCTGGCGATGCAGTTTACGCAGGAGCATCCGCAATGGAGTTCGGTGCAGCACTGGGCGGTGGGGATCGCTACCAGCTTGCTGTTTTTTGCGTCCGTGGTTTTCCACGAACTGTCGCACAGCATGGTCGCGCGCGTTTACAAGATTCGCGTGATTTCGATCACTTTATTTGTGTTTGGCGGCGTGGCGCGGATCGGACGCGAACCGGCGAAAGCCATGCAGGAATTCAATATCGCGATTGCGGGGCCGATTGCGAGCCTTTTTCTGGCCGCCGGCTTTTACAGCTTGACGCAGTTTTTCCCGTACGCGCAAATGACCGGCGCGCTGGCGGTGTGGCTGTGGCAAACCAATGCGGCGCTGGCTCTGTTTAATTTGTTGCCCGGGTTTCCGCTGGATGGCGGCAGAATTTTTCGCGCCATCGTGTGGGGAGTGACAAAGGATTTTTCGCGCGCCACGAAAGTTGCCGGGATGAGCGGAAAAGTTGTGGCGTACGGAATGATCGTTTTCGGCGCGTGGTACGCAATGAGAGGTCAATGGACTTCCGGGTTATGGCTGGCGTTCATCGGCTGGTTCTTGCTGAATGCGGCGCAGGAGAGCGTGGCACAGGTGGCGATTCGCGAGGCGCTGAGCGGACTGCATGCGGCGGACGTGATGAGCCACGAAGTGCCGACTGTTCCGCGTAACATGTCGCTGGAGGAGTACGGGCAGGAAGTGGCGCGCACGGGGCGGCGTTGTCATCTGGTGACTACGGAGGACCGGCTGGTGGGCATGATCAATGTGCATGCGCTGAACTCGGTTCCGCGCGATGAGTGGGCGCACATGTCCGTGCAGGGTGTGATGATTCCGCGCGAGAAGGTCTTGTGGGCGCGGCCGGAAGAGCCCCTGCTGGGCTTGCTAGAGCGGCTGGTTTCCGCGGATGTGAATCAGATGCCGGTGGTGAGCGACACGGAAAATAATGGCGCGCATATCATCGGGATGATCACGCGCGATTCGATTTTGCGCGTGATGCAGGCGCGCAGCGAAGTGGGTCCGCTTACTCCCCCGCGTTAAACGCTTAGTTTAATTTCCACTTGCTGAGCGAGTTTCCAGGCACGCATCATTAGGTTCCCGCTGCGGCTTCAGGAGGGGAGCGACGCCTAGATGCGCGATAGAGGCTTGCCGGAAGTTCCTCCCGCGTTGCGATCGGATCCATCAGAGAACGACCGGTCGAGGTCACGCAGACGAAAGTTGGCTGTCGAATCGGCATTTGTCATTCTGCTTGTGGCGGCGGCATTCACTGTGCGTCTATGGCCGATGTCACGAGCGCACTTTTGGGACGAGGCTGTTTACCTCCAGAACGCTGAGGTCATCTGCTGCGGTAAAACCAACTATTCTGAATTGAGCAGCCGCCCTCCACTGCTCTCACTCGTTTTCGCCGGGGTGTTCCTGCTATGGAACAGCGTATATGCCGCATGCCTGGTAACCGCTTTTCTGAACGCGATCGGACCGCTCTTCCTTTATTTCACCGGGCGTATGGCAGAAGGACGGGCAGCCGCAGCCATCGCGTCCCTGTTACTTGCCTTCTCGCCGTTTTTCGTGGGAGCATTTCCAGCATGGTTTGTGAGCGACGATACCGGTAACAGTCTGCTCTCCGACAGCCCTGCACTGACCCTAATCCTGCTCTCGTTCTGGCTGCTTCTCCGAGCCTTGCGCAAACAGACGGACCTTCGATTTGCTTCCGCTGGCTTTGCTTTCGCGTTGGTGGTGTTGATGCGCTTTGCCTCCTTGCCAAGCGTAGCCGTTCTTTCGCTTCTGGTGCTGTTCGCTAATCGGTGGTGGAGGGCTGCACTGACCTGTGGCATCGGATTTGCAACAGGCTTCGCGCCATATTTGTGCTGGTCGCGCCTTCGCTATGGCGGCTTTCTCACCACCCTGCGCAACGGCTGGGAAAAATTCACCGGTCCCGGGGAATCACCCCTTTATTACTTAAAGAATTTCGGGATCATATTTTCGTGGATCACGACGGCAGGATTGGCGCTGTGGGTTGCGCAGTGGTTTTTGCGGAATCGCTGGCAAGCAGCTCGCGCAGCGGATCATCGCACCGATCCCGCCGCCGAGCATCTGAAACAAAATCGTGTGCGCTGTTTCGATGCATTCCTTTGGGGATGGGCGGCGGTTCTGCTTCTGTTTTTCAGCGCCTTGCGTCATAAGGAGGCACGATACGTCATGCCGCTGGCGCCACCTTTATTTCTGCTGGCGGGAATAGGCCTGAGTGTGCTTCTGCGAGGACGGCAAACTCTCACGCGCATTGCCGGCCCGGTTGTTCTGGCGGGGGCGCTCGTTTACAGCTTTCTTCCTGTGCGCGAGCATTTCCAGTCACCGCTGATTGATCCTGATATTTCAGAGGAAATGCAGGTCTCGGATTTTCTGAGTCGCAATATGCCGCCCAGGACGGTGCTCTATACCAATTTCAACTATCCGGTGTTCGCCTATTACACCGGCCTGCCAATTCAGCCTCTGCTGGTATACGATCCCGCTTTCTACCAAGACCTCAGCCGGCAAATGCCTGTTGATGGCATCCTTATCGCCTATAAGGATCTCAACGAAGATCCACGCGTGGAATGGCTAGACTCGAATCCGCACTTCCGACGTTTTAAGGAGTTCCCTACGCTGCTTGTGTACAAGTACCGTGTTAGAGTGGATGTGGGAAAATCTCCTTAGCTACACATGCACCGAAGGAGAAAGATCTACCAAAGGGGTGGACAGGGGCACGCGTTCCAGCAAGGAAGCCATCACCCGCGGCTTTTCTCCTGATATTCGCCCGGCGGAGGTACATCGCATCCCATTCTGCCGGCTAGGTTTAGATGGGCAAACCCTTTCGTTGTAACTAGTTACCCCTTCGTGGCATCCAATGAAATGCTAACAAAACATTCACGCTTTATACGCATAGCACCCATTAAAATAATTCGTAGGGTGCCCGGCCCAGAATGCGGTTAAGGTGTAGTTGTGGGCTACGAAAGGGAGTACTAGAACATGGTAAAGCAGTTTCTTCTGGCCAGTGACTTCGACCAGACGCTCAGCTTTAACGACTCCGGGGTCGTACTGAGCGAACTCATCGGCTTTCACGGCTTCCACGATAAGGTGGCCGGACTGTCGCAAATGAACCTCGTGCAACAGGGCGCGGAGCTGAGCTATTTGATTTTGCACGATCCGGAGTTCCGCCGCGTGCGGCGGGACGACCTCATCGAGACCGGCAAGCGCATTCGCTTGAAGCACGACGTGGCGCTGTTTGCGCGGGCGCTCGACAATCTTGCCGAGGACTACAAGTTTTCCTTTTATGTGATCTCCGCCGCGCCGCAGGAAATCATCCAGTCGGCGTTGGAAGGAATTGTGCCGCCGGAT
>Ga0137360_10002069_pt1 | contig 11968 bp, 7 predicted proteins | sample Mad1_60_16metaG_FD_104924 | JGI IMG/M metagenome (GOLD analysis project Ga0137360, IMG submission 104924) | Vadose zone soil microbial communities from Angelo Coast Range Reserve, California, USA - Mad1_60_16 metaG | ecosystem: Environmental > Terrestrial > Soil > Vadose zone | place: USA... | reverse complement strand
ATGGCACATGATACACACGCGATCAGTTACAGGACCTACGCGCTGACCTGGTTCTGGCTCCTGGTCTTGACGGGCCTCGCGCTGGGCCTCGGCTATGCCCCGATTCCTGAAAGAATCAAAGCGCTGCTGCTCGTTTGCACCACGCTGGCGAAGGTTCTGGTAATCGCCGCAATCTTCATGCACCTGCGCTACGAGAGAATCAACCTGATCCTGATCACCTTCACGCCGCTTATACTGGCAATCATCTTCTTTTCTTTCACGTTCCCGGAAACCATGGGCTCCGCAAGCCATGTGATACAGGTGCGTTGAGTATGCGAAAGCTTTTACCGGCGATCTTGATTGTCTTAGCGATTCTTGCTCTTGAGTCCTCCGGATGGGGCCAATGTTCGATGTGCCGAACGGCACTCGAGTCTTCTCCCGAAGGAAAATTTCTTGCCAGCAGCTTTGCGCACGGCATTCTGATGCTTCTGTTTTTGCCGTACATCATCTTCGGGACGATTGCCACGGTTGTGGTTCGCGCCTATCGGAAGAAATCGAAAGAGTAGGCGCCGGCTAAAGCCGGCCCCCACAGCCCTTCCTCGTGAGTGCCCTCGCCCCTCACACTGTGCGCATATAATTGAGCCATGGACGATCTGGTTCAGCTTGGGACTTTTGGCATGCCGTCACGACCGCCGGAGTTTGAAACGGATCCGGTGTGCCTGATGAAGGTCCTGCCTGAAACCGCTGTCGGCAAATACGAACACAAGGGCCGCACGTATTACTTCTGTAGTCTTCGATGCGTCGAACGCTTCCGCGCAAACCCTGATCGCTTCGTGGGTTCCCCGAAACCCGGAGCCCTGAATCCGCCATCCGAGATCGTTCAGGGTTTCTACACCTGTCCCATGCACCCTGAGATTCGCCAGCCCGGTCCCGGTTCTTGTCCGAAATGCGGCATGGCGCTCGAACCCGAAATGATCACGGCCGAGGAAGAGGAGAATCCCGAGCTCACGGACATGACCCGGCGATTCTGGATTGGCGCCGGATTGAGCCTGCCGGTTTTCATTTTGGGGATGCTCGAAATCTACCCGATTGTCCAACTGGCCCTCGCGACGCCGGTCGTCCTCTGGGCTGGCTGGCCCTTGCTCCAACGCGGCTGGGCGTCGATGGTCAACCGCAGTCCCAACATGTTTACGCTGATCGCAATCGGTATCGGGACGGCGTATCTCCACAGCCTCATCGCGACGCTTTTCTTCAGCGGTGTTCCCATCTATTTCGAGGCTGCGGCCGTGATCACCACACTCGTCCTGCTCGGCCAGGTCCTGGAACTCCGGGCCCGCAGCCGAACCGGTTTGGCCATCAAGGCTCTTCTTGGTCTGGCTCCCAAAACAGCGAGAGTTGTGGCAAAAGACGGGTCCGAGCGCGACGTTCCCCTGGACCAGGTGCATATCGGCGACGTGCTTCGAGTCCGTCCGGGGGAGAAGGTTCCTGTCGACGGAACCATCATGGAAGGCGAGAGCTCGGTTGATGAATCGATGATTTCCGGCGAGCCGATACCTGTCGAGAAGACGCCGGGCGACCGCGTTATCGGCGGGACCATCAACGGTAACGGCACATTTCTTATGCGTGCCGAACGCGTCGGCCGCGAGACGCTCCTGGCTCAAATCGTCGCCATGGTCAGCCAGGCTCAGCGAAGCCGGGCACCTATCCAGCGTCTGGCGGATGTTGTATCTGCCTATTTCGTGCCTGCGGTGATCGCTGTGGCCGTTGTTACGTTCTTCGTCTGGCTTTTCATTGGTCCGGAGCCCCGCTTTTCGCATGCCATCCTGAATGCTGTCGCTGTCCTGATCATCGCGTGTCCGTGCGCTCTGGGTCTGGCGACACCGATGTCGGTCATGGTGGGCGTCGGCCGCGGCGCAACTGCCGGAGTTCTGATCAAGAACGCAGAAGCGCTGGAGGTCATGGAAAAAGTCGATACGCTGGTTGTCGATAAAACCGGGACGCTGACCGAAGGCAAACCCGCGCTCGCGAGCATTACGGCAAGTGCGGGCTTCAGTGAATCTGAAATCCTGCGCCTGGCCGCCAGCCTCGAACGTGCGAGCGAACACCCCCTCGCCTCCGCCATTGTCGGCGCCGCAGCGGCGCGGAATCACCAGTTGGCACCGGTACGAGAGTTCCGTGCCGTTGCAGGCCAGGGCGTTGTCGGTTCCGTGGACGGCCGGGCGGTCGCTTTCGGGAATCTCAAACTTCTGGAAACGCTCGCAGTCGATGCGAGTGAGCTTCGTGACAAAGCAGAAGGACTTCGAAGGGATGGTCAGACCGTGATGTTCCTGGCCATCGACAAGAAACTCGCCGGTTTGGTGAGCGTGGCCGACCCTGTAAAGCCGTCAGCTGTTGAAGCTATTCAGGCCTTGCACCGCGACGGGCTTCGCATTGTCATGTTAACCGGCGACAGCTGGACGACGGCGCGAGCCGTGGCCGCCAGGCTCGGCATCGACGATGTGAAAGCTGAAGTTTTGCCGCAGGCCAAAGCTGAAGCGATCAAGCAGCTTCAGAAGGAAGGCCGAATCGTTGCGATGGCCGGCGACGGCATTAATGACGCACCCGCACTGGCCCAGGCACATGTCGGCATCGCGATGGGCAGTGGAACCGACATCGCCATGCAGAGCGCCGGCATCACTCTTCTGTCAGGCGACCTTCGCGGCATCCTCCGCGCCCGCGCTCTCAGCCGCGTCACAATGAAGAATATCCGCCAGAATCTGTTGCTCGCTTTCATCTACAACACGATGGGAATTCCAATCGCCGCCGGCGTGCTCTATCCTTTTTTCGGCTTGCTTCTCAGCCCGATGATCGCCAGCGCTGCCATGACGTTCAGTTCTGTGTCGGTCATCACCAATGCACTGCGCTTGCGAAACGTCGCGTTATAATGTTCCCCGACTTTGATTATCCCTATTCCAAATGGAAGGAGCTTATGAAGAGATCGATTCTTGTCTTCCTGACCGTGATGACAATGACGACCATTGCGCTGGCCCAGGCACCGGCTGGAGGCGGGCAGGGCCGCGGTGGAAGGCCCAACATTTTTGCGCCACCACCTACCGCGACAGGTCCAATTGCAGACATGGTGAATGCGATCGTGACCGCCTTCAACAATCGGGACACGGGTTATTTTCAGAAGATCGTCGCGCCTGATGCGGTCTGGCTTGATGAGGATGGCCATCATCTCCAGGCAACAGTCTGGTATAACCGTATATTGACCGCGAATCCCCCGAGAAAACTTGCCATTTCTAATCTCCGGGTCCAGACCTGGGATACCGGTGCCTGGGCTGGTTTCAACTACACGATCGAGGGCACCAATAACTTCAAGGGCACGAACAGTCTGGTTTTCAAGAAGACGGGGAACGACTGGCAGGTCGTACTCATCCATGGTGCGGTCGACACGTCGGTCGCCGGCCACTAGAGATAATTCGGGGACAGACGCATAAATCACCTAATTACGTTCAAACGTTCTTGATTCGTAATTAGGTGATTTATGCGTCTGTCCCCGAATTATCCCGGCGGTTCGAAGACTTCGGGATCGATTTCGTGAAAAAAATCGGCGTGGAGTTTCTGGATCGCCGCGTCGGTGTCTTTTTCATCGACGATGAAACTGAAGTTGATGTTCGAGGCGCCATGAGAAACCATCAGGATATTGATATCGGAAATGCTGGTGAAGGCCCGGCGGGCGACGCCCGGCGTGTACTTGAGATTGCTTCCGACCAGGCAGATCAGCGTCATTGTTGAAGCCACTTCGACATCCCCCAGCGGGCGCAGATCCTCGACGATTGCGTTGAGCGACGAGACGTTGTCCAGCGTCAGAGAAACCGAGACTTCCGAAGTGGCAACCATGTCCACTGATGTCCGGTGACGATCGAACACCTCGAATAGAGCCTTCAGAAATCCATGCGCCATCAACATTCTCGAGGATGAAACAGTTACAACCGTAATTCCTCTCTTATACGCGATGGACTTGATGACGTTCCTGCAGGGCCGCGCCTCACGCGTGATGCGCGTGCCAGTCCCCTTCGGCTTTTTCGAGTTGAGGATGTACACCGGGATGTTTTTTTCCACGGCCGGCAATACAGTCAACGGGTGGAGAACCTTCGCTCCGAAATAGGCCAGCTCGGAGGCTTCATCAAAGGAAATCTCTTTCACCTTCGAGGCTCCGGACACGATGCGCGGATCCGCGGTCATCATTCCGTCTACATCCGTCCAGATCTCAATCTCCTCGGCATTCAGCGTGGCGCCGACAATGGCTGCGCTGTAATCGGAGCCCCCGCGCCCGAGCGTCGTCGTGGTGCCGGATGTCGTCGAACCGATGTAACCACCCATCACCACGACGCGGCCGGCGTCCAGGTGTGGAATGGCCATTTCTTCGAGCCGTGCCGTGGTCCGGTCCATGAGCGGCGCAGCCTTGCCAAAGTTATCGTCGGTGATCATGCACTGGCGTGCATCCAGATGAATCGCGTCAAATCCCATGCGTTTCAGGCGATCGGTAAAGATGAGTGAGGAAAGAGCTTCGCCGTAAGAAGCGATCAGGTCCTGTGTGCGGAAAGAAAACTCGCCGATCGCGCTGAGCGCCTTCAGAAGCTCGCGCAATCGGACGAAGTGTTCCGCTGCCGATGGTAGAAGCTCCGCGTGTCGCCGTTCGAGGGCAGTTGCAATTGCAGTGGCCTTGCGGACTTCTCCACGTGCGGCGAGGGCTCCTGCTTCCAGGAGTCCATTCGTCGCGCCTCCAAGGGCGGAGACGACAACGAACGGCTTTCGCGAAACTCTTTCTGCGACGATTGAGCAGGAGCGCTCGATGGCGGCCGCGTCTTCGACAGACGTGCCGCCAAACTTCATTACAATCATGGTTCCGAGATTAACATACGACACGAAGACACTGTAGCGGCGGTCTATGACCGCCGGTTTTTCCTCGCAACATGCCATAAAACCGGCGGTCACAGACCGCCGCTACAGTGGGAAAATGGTCCCGAAATTACGGCAGTTCGGTGGAGCCCATCAGGTATTTGTCGATGGAGCGGGCGGCGTTTCGCCCTTCACGGATGGCCCAGACGACCAGGGATTGGCCGCGCGACATGTCGCCGGCGGCGAAGATGCCCGGGATGCTGGTCATTTTTTCGGTATCGGTGGCGACGTTGCCGCGCTCATTGATATTCACTCCGAGCTGCCCAAGCATGCCGTTGCGTTCAGGGCCGAGGAAACCCATTGCCAGAAGAACAAGGTCGGCATTGATGGTGAATTCCGATCCCGGGACTTCACGAATGTTCCGTCCTTCGAATTCCACGCGCACAGCGTGAAGCTGTTCGACCTGGCCGTCGCGACCGGTGAAACTCTTCGTCAAGACACAGTACTCGCGTCCACCGCCTTCTTCATGTGCTGACGATGTTCGGAAGATGTTCGGCCAGTTGGGCCAGGGATTGTCGGCGGCGCGCTCGAGAGGCGGCTTCGGAAGCAATTCGAACTGAACGATGGAGCGTGCGCCCTGCCGGTGGGAAGTTCCCAGACAATCCGCTCCCGTGTCGCCACCTCCTATAATGACGACGTGCTTGTCTTTCGCCGTAATGAACTGCGAATCGGGAATCGTGTCGCCTTCGCAGCGTTTGTTCTGGAGCGGCAGGTATTCCATCGCGAAATGGATGCCCCTTAGATCGCGGCCCGGAACGGGAAGGTCTCTCGGTGCGGTGGCGCCGCCCGAAAGAAGGATCGCGTCAAAGTTGCCCCGAAGTTCTTCAACAGAGACGTTCACGCCCACATTCGCATTGGTTCTGAACGTAACGCCCTCTTCAGTCATGATGTTCAGCCGCCGGTCGAGGACACGCTTCTCCATTTTGAATTCGGGAATGCCATATCGCAGCAGGCCGCCGATTCGATCGGCGCGCTCGAAAACGGTGACCCAGTGTCCTGCGTGGTTCAGCTGAGCCGCTCCGGCGAGCCCCGCGGGGCCGGATCCCACTACTGCGACTTTCTTTCCTGTGCGTACGGCCGGGGGTGAAGCCTTGACTATTCCTTCCTTGAAAGCGCGATCGATGATGCTGATTTCGATGTTCTTGATCGTCACCGGATCCGCGTTGATTCCCAGGACGCAGGAACCCTCGCAGGGCGCCGGACAGATGCGTCCGGTGAACTCGGGGAAGTTGTTGGTTGCAAGAAGCCGCTGGAGCGCGTCCTTCCATTGATCGCGATAAACGAGGTCGTTCCAGTCCGGGATGATATTTCCAAGCGGACAACCTTGATGGCAGAAAGGCACCCCGCAGTCCATGCATCGCGAGGCCTGGGCCTTCAGCTGGTCTTCGGGAAAGTCTTTGTAGACTTCCTTCCAATCGAGAATCCGTTCTTCGATCGGCCGTCGCTCAAATGTGACTCGAGCGATTTCCATGAAGCCGGTGGGTTTACCCATGTTGCACCATTGCGACCGCCTTTAAGGTTGTCTGTTTCTTGTCGGCAAGTACGCGCCGATAATCGAGCGGCATCACTTTGATCACTTTTTCCCGAAGTTTTTCCCAATCGAGGAGAACCGTCTCCGCTCGAATGCTCTTCGTAAGTTCTGCGTGGCGCTGGATCAGACTTCGGACGAACCGTTCTTCATCAGGATCATCGAGCTTCTCGAGATCGACCATCTGAAGATTGCATCGCTGGGCAAAATCGCCCTCGTCGTTGATGATGTACGCAATGCCGCCGCTCATTCCTGCCGCGAAGTTCCTGCCGGTGCGGCCAAGCACCACCACTCTTCCACCGGTCATGTATTCGCAGCCGTGATCGCCGACGCCTTCGACTACGGCAATCGCGCCGCTGTTTCGAACCGCGAACCGTTCGCCGGCAACACCCCGGATGAAAGCTTCTCCCGAAGTGGCGCCGTACAGCGCGACGTTCCCGATAATAATGTTATCTTCAGCCCGATAGGTGGCCGTCGCGGGAGGGAAGATCACGATCCGGCCTCCCGACAGTCCTTTGCCGAAGTAGTCGTTCGCGTCGCCTTCGAGAGTCATGCTGAGACCCCTCGGAATGAAGGCGCCAAAGCTCTGGCCGGCAGAGCCGGTGAACCGGATGCGAATCGTATCGTCAGCCAAACCTTCGGCGCCATGACGCCGCGTGATCTTGCTGCCGAGCATCGTGCCGACAGTCCGATTCGCATTGCGAATCGGAAGCCGCAACTCGACTGGAGTTTTGTATTCGAGCGCATCCTTGGCGAGCTCGATGAGCAGATTATCGAGCGCCTTGGCCAAACCGTGATCCTGTTCGTGGACGCGCCGCGTCACGACGTTTTCCCGGACCTCGGGCATGTACAGCACGGGTGTGAGATCCAGCTTACGCGCCTTCCAATGCTCGATGGCCTGTCGCGTATCCAGTTTGTCCCTGCGGCCGACCATCTCGTCCACGGTACGAAAACCCAGTTGAGCCATCAACTCGCGGACTTCCTCGGCGATCATCCGGAAGTAATTCACGATGTACTCCGGCTTGCCGCTGAATTTCTCTCGAAGCACGGGATCCTGCGTCGCGACTCCGACCGGACACGTATTGAGATGGCAAACGCGCATCATGATGCAGCCTGAAACGATTAATGCGGAGGTTGCGAACCCGAATTCCTCCGCTCCCAGGAGCGCCCCGATGACCACATCACGGCCGGTCTTCAACTGGCCGTCGGTCTGTACCGTGATACGGCTGCGCAGGTTGTTCATGACCAGCACCTGGTGGGTTTCTGCCAGTCCGAGCTCCCATGGGATACCCGCATGCTTAATGCTTGTGACGGGGGATGCACCCGTCCCACCACTGTCGCCCGAGATCAAAACGACATCCGCATGCGCCTTGGCAACGCCTGCCGCAACCGTGCCCACGCCAACCTCGGCCACCAGCTTCACGCTGATTCGAGCCAGAGGATTGGAGTTCTTCAGGTCGTAGATGAGCTGGGCGAGATCCTCAATCGAATAAATGTCGTGGTGCGGGGGCGGCGAGATCAGTCCCACGCCTGGTGTAGAGTGCCGCACGCGCGCGATGTTTTCATCGACTTTGTATCCGGGAAGCTGTCCGCCTTCGCCGGGTTTTGCGCCCTGCGCCATTTTGATTTGAAGCTCATTCGCGCTGACCAGGTATTGACTCGTGACGCCAAAGCGCGCCGAGGCGACCTGCTTGATCGCGCTGCAACGCGAGTCGCCATTCGGATCGGGGATATAACGGGCAGGATCTTCGCCGCCCTCGCCGGTATTGCTTCGGCCGCCAATACGGTTCATGGCGATAGCGAGCGTTTCATGCGCTTCCTTACTGATCGAACCGAATGACATGGCGCCTGTTGCAAAGCGTTTCATGATGGATTCAACGGGTTCCACTTCTTCCAGCGGAAGCGGCTTCTCGGCGAACTTGAGGTCCATCAAGCCGCGCAGCGTGCAGAGCTTCTGACTCGTCGAGTTCATCAGCGCTGTGTATTCTTTGAATATCTTGTAGTTGTTCGTACGCGTCGAGTACTGGAGCCTGTGGATCGTTTCCGGGTTGTACATGTGGTACTCGCCGTCCTGGCGCCACTGGTACTGTCCGCCCCAATCCAAATCGGCCGGGCGTACCTGACGCTCGGGAAACGCGTGCCGATGACGCGTGATGGTTTCCTGGGCAATCTCGTCGAACCCGATTCCACCGATGCGTGACGGTGTGTTCGTGAAATACGCATCGACGAACTTCTCGTCGAGACCGATCGCCTCGAAGATCTGCGCTCCGCGGTAACTTTGAAGCGTGGAAATGCCCATCTTCGACATCACCTTCACGACGCCCTTCTTGACGGCTTTCGTGTAGTGATTGACCGCCTTGCGATGATCGATGCCCGTGAGCAGGTTCTGGCGGATCATGTCATCGAGCGTCTCAAACGCGAGATACGGATTGATCGCCGACGCGCCGTATCCGATCAGCAGACAATAATGATGGACCTCTCGCGCGTCTCCTGTTTCAACAATCAACGTCGCCTTTGTCCGGGTTCCCTCACGAACAAGGAAATGATGCAGGCCGGAAGTTGCCAGAAGGCTCGGAATCGGAGCGTACTCTTCATCAATCTGACGATCTGAAAGGATCAGAATCGTTGCGCCGGATCTGATCGCGAGACTCGCCGTCTCGAACAGGTTCTCCAGCGTTTGCCTCATGCCCGCACCACCTTCGGCCACTTTGAACGACATCGGAAGCGTGACGGACCGGAAACCGGGCAGCGAGATGTGGCGCAGCTTCGCCAGATCATCATTGTCCATGATCGGCGAAAGAATCTTGATCATCCGGCAGCTTTCCGCTTCCGGCTTCAACAGGTTTCGCTCCGGGCCCAGCGCTGTAGCCATCGAAGTGACCAGCTCTTCGCGGATTGCGTCGAGCGGGGGGTTCGTGACCTGCGCAAACAACTGCTTGAAGTAATTGAACAGCGATGGCGCGCGATCCGATAGAACGGCCAGCGGCGTGTCGGTTCCCATCGAACCGAGCGCTTCCTCGCCTGCCTTTGCCATGGGCATCATCAGGATTCGAAGATCTTCATGCGTGTAGCCGAAGATCTGTTGCCGCAGAAGAACCGTTTCGTGGTTGGCTTCGGGCACGTGCTGCGGCGGCAGATCCGGCAGGCGAACGAGGTTCTCGTTCAACCATTGGCGGTAAGGCTTCTCTGTCGCCATCCTGGACTTCAGTTCGGTGTCGTCAACGATGCGGCCTTCCCGCGTGTCCACGAGGAACATCTTGCCGGGCTGAAGACGGCCCTTCAGAAGGACGTTGTCGGCCGGGATATCCAGCACTCCGACTTCGGAAGCCATGATGACCAATCCATCCTTGGTGACACAGTAACGTGATGGCCGGAGCCCGTTGCGATCGAGCACCGCTCCAACCTGAGTGCCGTCAGTGAAGACCATCGACGCGGGTCCGTCCCAGGGCTCCATCAGGCACGAGTGATACTCGTAGAAGGCTTTCTTCTCGTCGCTCATCGTCTCGTGGCCGTCCCACGCTTCCGGAATCAGCATCATCATCGCGTGCGGAAGCGAGCGGCCGCACATCACGAGCATTTCGAGGGCGTTGTCGATCGTGGCCGAGTCGCTGCCGCCTTCGACGATCACCGGGACCAGGTCCTTGATGTCATCACGGAACAATTCGGATTGGAATAGGGCCTGCCGCGCTTTCATCCAATTGATGTTGCCGCGCAGCGTATTGATTTCGCCGTTGTGAGAGATGTACCGAAATGGATGCGCCAGCGACCAGCTTGGGAACGTGTTCGTGCTGAAACGCTGATGCACCACGGCAAGGGCCGATTCGATCCGGGTATCTGCGAGATCGGGAAAATAGAGCTCCATCTGCTCCGCCGAAAGCATTCCTTTGTAAATCAGGGTATTCGCGGAAAGGCTGCCGAAGTAGAGTTCGGTCGTCGTTTTTTCGATTCGCTTCCGGATGAGATAGAGTTTTCTTTCAAACTCGGCAGTCGTCTGGATATAGGAATTTCGCTCGATGAACACCTGCTTGAAGACAGGTTCAACCGCTTTCGCCGAATCGCCGATGGGCGAGTTATCGGTCGGCACCAGGCGCCATCCGAGGAGTCTCTGTCCCGCGCGCGCGATGGACGCTTCGATGATTTCCTCGCACCAGCGTTGCGAGTGCGCATCGCGAGGAAGGCAGACCATTCCGACGCCGTATCCTCCCGGCGACGGAAGATGGAAGCCCAATTTCTTGCATTCAGCCTTCAGGAACTCGTGCGGAATCTGCATCAGGATTCCGGCACCGTCTCCCGTGTTCGCTTCGCAACCTTTCGCTCCGCGATGTTGCAGGTTCAGGAGAACCTGAAGTGACCTCCTCACAATTGCGTTCGATTTGCGGCCGGCGATATCGACCACGAAACCGACACCACAACTGTCGTGCTCAAATTGAGGATCGTACAAACCTTGTTTTGGCGGTAGGGCTGAATACATGGGTTTGGCCTCGGAGCTGACGTTAATTGCCTTTCTAGTTGAGCTAACTCTATTCGTTTTTGGAGGATAAGTCAGCCCGAAAAATAAAAGTACTTTGCATAAGTACATCTAATACCGTATGTTCTGGCTCCTGGAAGCGCGAAGCAGCTACAAACATGAATCTTGACACCTTAAGCCTCTATTGCGACGTGATCCGGTCCGGCAGCTTTTCGCTCGGCGCAGCGAACCATCGTATTTCTCAGTCGGCGGCCAGCCAGGCCGTCCGGCAGCTCGAAGAGGAAGTGGGCGCACAGCTCATCGACCGGACAAAACGGCCTTTCATGGTGACGCCGGAGGGCCGGAAGTTCTTCGAGGCTTGCTTGATACTGCTCGAGAATTTCGAGAAGGCGAAAGCCGAGATCACGTCACAGCGCACGCTGGTGAGCGGCGTGGTGAGGGTGGCGGTCATTTACTCGGTCGGCCTTCACGATATGGGTTTCTACACGCAGCAATTCACGACGCGATATCCGCAGGCGAAGATTCGTCTTGCCTACCTGCATCCACACGAAGTTGTCGAGGCCGTGATCAACGACGAGGCCGATCTCGGCATTCTTTCGTTCCCGACCCCGCACCGCTCCCTGACGATCGTTCCATGGCACTCCGAGCCCATGGTGTTTGTGTGCCATCGATCGCATCCGCTGGCGAAGCGCAAGGCCGTTTCATATCGGGACCTTGAAGGCGAGTCCTTTGCAGCGTTCGACCGCAGTTTGAGCATTCGCCGCGCAATCGACAAGGCGCTGCGCCAGCGTGGCGTGAATATCAACGTCGCGATGGAATTCGACAACATTGAAACGATCAAGCACGCGATCACGATCCAATCCGGTGTCAGCATCCTTCCGCAGCCCAGCGTGATCCGGGAAGTCGAATCGGGCATTCTTGCCGCCATTCCTCTCGACATGCCCGAACTCGTCCGCCCGATCGGGATCATTTATCGCCGCCAGAAACTTCTCACGCCCACCGCGGACAAGCTTCTTGAGTTTCTGCAAAGCCAAAAGCATTAGCCGCGT
>Ga0137360_10002068_pt1 | contig 11968 bp, 5 predicted proteins | sample Mad1_60_16metaG_FD_104924 | JGI IMG/M metagenome (GOLD analysis project Ga0137360, IMG submission 104924) | Vadose zone soil microbial communities from Angelo Coast Range Reserve, California, USA - Mad1_60_16 metaG | ecosystem: Environmental > Terrestrial > Soil > Vadose zone | place: USA... | reverse complement strand
GTAGTCACATGGAGTAACATCTTCGGAAGACCTTTCTGTTATCGAACGCCATACCGCGGGATGCTGATCGGGGATTTCGATTTTGCGGATAAGAGAGTTAAGAACCAGTTTCGCGAATATCTGCGCAACAAGCATCCTGGGGCTCCGATCTACCAAATCAACCTCTTCCGAACGATTGAACGCAAGCCCGATCGATTCGTCCGAATCTGTTATGACCGCTTCCCTAGAATCTGGCAGGTCATTGATTTTGGATTCTTCTACTTTGGAATCCCCAACGGTCGTTATCTTAAAACAGCGTTGCGAAAGTGGACCGTCTAAGTAAATCACCGGCCTGTCTCTATCAAGAACTCGATCTCAATCACGGGACACCTCGGCGTGCTGTTGTGGGATGTCCCTTTGACTGATGGACCATCGGAGCGCGGCAGCGGCTTGCTCGTGGGGTTCCGATTCGGCTACACTCCGGCCACAGATTCGATTCTGCCCGGAAATTCGCACATTCGGAAGGAGGCCCATGAACCCAATTAGGGAGGTATGGCTTTTGCTCTGCCTGGTGTTTGCGACCGGTGCGGTGCACGCACAGGGTGTTGGCTCCTCAGGGAACATCACTGGGACAGTAAGTGATCCCTCGGGAGCGGGCATCCCGAAGGCGACAATCCTCGCAGTGGAAACTGACAAAGGCATCCAACACACGACCGAAACCGACACGAGCGGGGATTATCGATTGGTGGGATTGCCTCCTACGACCTATGACGTGACGGTGAAGATTGCCCACTTTCAAACTGAGATCCAAAAGGGCGTGATTCTCACGGTGGGCGCGACCGTCGTTGTGGATTTTCGACTGAAGCTGGCATCGGGGTCCGAGGTGGTTGAGGTAACTACAGAACCTCCAGCCGTAGAAACCAAGCTAAGCCACCAGGCAGATACCATAAATCAACAGTACATCAAAGAGCTGCCCATTGACCGTCGTGACTACCTCACTTTCACCCTGCTCATGCCGGGTGTGTCCGATTCCACCAGACTTGCCGGGAACTTGGAGTTTCGCGTCAAGCAGACTCCGCAAAGTGGACTTTCCTTCTACGGAAGCAACGGCCGGGGCAACAGCGTGACCGTGGATGGCGGCGAAGCCAACGATGATTCCGGCGGCGTCCGCCTCACACTGAGCCAGGAAGCCGTGCAAGAGTTTCAAATTAATCGGAGCAACTATACGGCTGAACTTGGTGGCGCCAGCGGCGCCGTCATTAATATCGTCTCGAAGACGGGGTCGAACCAGCTTCATGGAAGCCTTTTTGGTTTTTTCCGCAACGACGCCCTAGATGCCGCCGACCCTTTTGCCACCAGTCAGGCTCTGCAGCCGGGCCAGACGTTTGATCCCACATTACCCGACACGCAAGGCAGGAACGTGAAAAACTCTCTGAGCCGCCAGCAGTTCGGCGGCACCGTCGGCTTTCCGATTAAGAAAGACAGGACATTTCTATTTGCAGCATTCGAAGGCCTGCGCCAGGACGCTCAGAATGCCGTTCCGCTGCTCACGAATACGTCCATCTTCCGCCCTCAGGGCGATTCTCGGAACAACCAAGTGGCAATCCTGGCTGGGCTGACGGCTGAGGGCAATGCCGGATTGGTGCCTTGTTTGAGCGGCCCCGTCGGCGCCGCTGTGGCAAAAAAATTGGGCCTGCCGACTCCAAATCCGACAACGAATCTTCCACCTGCGACTTGTGCGTCGATACTCGCTGGAACGCTGACACTAAATCCTGCAACAAATCCTCTTAGCGCCTTTCTTGTAAACCAATTTGAGAATAACGGCGGCGTGACCCCATACAATACGCGCAGATATCAGGCTTCGGGCCGGTTGGATCACCACTTCAGCGATCACAACGAGGTTTTTGTCCGCTACACCTATTCCCATGACTTGGAGCAGTCTCCGGATGTCCAGTCTCTGACTGGTTTCTCACGCGGGAGTGCAATCCATGCCTATGACAACACGATCCAGGCGGCATGGTTCCACCAGTTCAGCGCGTCGGCGCAGAATTCCCTGCAACTGCAGTGGAATTATTCCACGTTTGACGTCATTCCAAATGTGCCAGCAGAAGTCGGACTCGATATTCCGGGTTATGGCAATTTCGGAACGCAAATCTTTCTTCCCAGCCTAACCATCATGCGGCGCCCGGAGATCAACGACGGATTTACCTTGATTCGCGGGCATCACACAATGAAATTTGGCGGCGAATTATTGTATCGGGGCAATCACTCGGAGTCACATACCTTTTTCCCCGGGCGCTTCGTTTTTGGCCCGCTGCCGGGAAACCTACTCAGCCCGTGTTTGATTACGCCCGCGGCCTGCGGTCTTGCTGCCGGTGTCAATCCCGCCACGATTAACGCGATTCAATCGGGATCTTTCGGCGTGCCGCAGTTCTATGAGCAGGGCTTTGGCAATCCCAACTATGACTACCCGAGGCCATTCACCGCCTTATATTGGCAAGACTCCTGGAAGATCGCCAACAACTTCACCCTGAACTATGGCCTCCGTTACGAACTGGATTCGCAGTATGGCCCTTTGAAAAGTGACAAAAACAATTTTGCACCCCGCGTCTCGTTTGCCTGGGATCCTTTCAGTAATCACAAGACCGTAGTTCGCGGCGGATTCGGAATTTTCTATTCTCAAATCTATGGCCAGATTGCCGATGTCATTCAGACCTTGGGAAATGTCAACAATAAGCGGCAGATCGCAAATCTGCTGGCACCGGCGAGTATCAGCGCACCCTGTCCTCCGCTTGGAATCAATGCCCCCGCGACGACGGCGCTTTCTGCGTGTATTTTCCAGACGCTCTTTGGGCAAGGGAAGGTTTCGTGCGCGACTCCAGCGGCCGGGACAGCCGCTTGCATCACGCCGGCGGATCTCACGCAGTTCGGCATCACCGTTGCCAATTCGGGTCCGCTTCCGCTATTGACGGTAATCTTCAGCGGTCAGCCAGGTTACCAGAATCCTTATTCCGAGCAGGCTTCCTTTGGCGTGGAACGCGAAATCACAACGGGCTTCTCGATATCGCTTAGCGGCATCTATTCGCATACCCTAAAACTTCCCCTGGCCATTGACACGAATGCGCTTCCGGCACCCACGGTAAGCGTACCGTTAGCGAACGGCGGCACCGCCACCTTCCGGAGTTGGAGTGGACCGGGTTGCGCCGGGGCGCTTATTCTTACCTGCTTTGTGAATCCGGCGATTCTCCAGGCGGACCAGTACTCTTCAAGAGCTTCCGCACTGTACAAGGGTGGAATCATCGAACTCAAGAAGCGTTTCAGCAGTAACTTCACGCTCATCGGCAACTATACCTACAGCAAGGCGTTTGACACCTCGACAGACTTCAATAGTGACTTTGGCCCGCAGGACAATACCAACCTGTCTGCCGAACGGGGGCTCTCCGACTTTGATCAACGGCACAAGTTTGTCGCCGCTGTCGTTATTGATAGTCCGTGGAAAAACGCGTTTCTGTCCGGCTTCGAAGTCTCTCCCATCGTGCGCTTTAACAGCGGCCATCCCTTCAACCTGCTTGCCGGCGCCGACGTTAATGGAGATCGCCATTCCACGAACGACCGGCCTATCGGAGCGGGCCGCAATACCGGACGGGGTCCGAATTACGCCGACTTCGACCTACGCTTCTCGCGCACGTTCAAGTTTGGCGAGAAGGCCGGGCTGCAACTGGTAGCAGAGGGATTCAACCTCCTCAACCGGACAAACTTTGCCAGCGTTAACAACGTTGTCGGGCCCGGCTTCGGTCTTCCTCTTACAGCCGGTGGCGCAGGGTCCACCAGATTCAACGTAACCGGAACAAGTGCCGTACTACCCAGCCACCCGCTGGGCTTCACTTCGGCCTTCCCGAAGCGCGAGATCCAACTCGGCATTCGGGTCAATTTCTAGAGGAATCCGAACAGCACGATCCCAAATGCGATGCTCCTCTCGGGCCTGTTGAAACAGATAACTCGCAGGAAGTTCGGCACCGAGTCTGAAGCGGCGGCCTCAACCCTTCTCACTTTCGGGGCCCCGCCCAACATCGGGTGTCGAAGGGTCATGGTGAGCGTAGGTGGGGGCAAAGAGCTCGTCTGCCACCGACAGATTGCCCTTGTTCCAAAGTTCTTCAAACAGACGACGGACGACAGTTGCGGTCACCGTAACGACTATGGCAGCTTCGCTCCCCGTGAGCATCCTGTCCACGAGGATCGGCTACCGACGCAATTGGGGAGAGCTTTCGAAGAATTTTTGACAAAATCGGGTTTGACAGGAGAGCGCTTAATGCTTAAATAATGCGAGCAATGGCGAGCTTACGCGGTGTGTGATTGATGTCGAGGAATGCCACGGTGCATGGCTCGCCTGAGTTCACGCACTTCGTCGCGAAACGCGATTAGTCGTTGCCGGTCTGCATTTAGGATTTGCTTTCGTTTAGGTCCAAATTCTTTCTCTGCATCTGAACTGTGCCGTTCAGGCTAGATTCCGGGGAGGAAATCTTGAAAGCCCACACACTCCTCTTAACCAAAAGGCGATGCGCTAGGTGTTTCTTCCACCTTCCTCTGATTCTGGCCGCCACTCTCTCGGTTGGCTCGTGTTTCGCCCCTGCCGCGCGGGGTACCACTCCCCCTGATTCTTTGCCATCAGAGGACGCCAAGGTCGGGTCACCCGAACCGGCGTATGTTGCGATACCGGGGCCGTTGCGCTCCTTTTTACGCATGGCAGGGATCAGTCAGAAGGTCTCGCCTGAAGAAGTTATACCTTTGCTGGCTCGCAACGTATTCACATTGGGATATGAGGGGCAGTGGCGCAAAGGCCGGCCGTCGGAATTTCTTATTCTCTTGACCCGCTATGTGCAGCAGGCGCGAGAATTGGCGGCTCTGGCAGGTCCTGATGGCATCATCCACGTCTCTACCTGCGACGAAGCCAAGCCCCTGCTGAAAATCCTGGGTTATCGAGCCCGGGCTGACTGCGGGCAGCGCAACACGTTCTTGGAGACCGCCGATCCACAAAGAGCGTTTCTCACCATCGACTCGGGATTCCCCCTGCCGGACCTTGAAAAGAGTCTCCAAGAGCGCCGCGCTTTCACGTATTCCTTCTCGACGTCGCGCGTGCCGGCCCTCCCCGTGGAGATCGACTGGAACAGGAAGGGAACAAAAGCTGATGTAGTGGACACGCTCTTGGACGATCCGGAGCTGGCCCGCTTCTACTGGGCGTTGGCGCGCATGGATGCCGAGACTGTATCTGACTTGCAGCGATCGCACGTGCTAAACAAAATGATTCCGCAAGCCGCGGCCTTGCATTTCTACGGAAGCCACATCTGCATTCGATCTGGGCGAGTGATTGTGCCCGGGGGATCAGCCGCGGCCAGCGCTTGGAAAGGACTAGTCGGAGCGAGTCCTGACTCTCCGCAAGAATTCATCCCTAAACTGCTCGCGAAGGACAGTGGCTGGCTTGCGGCGTATTTTGACGACCTGTCGAGCGTACCTACCGCACAGCAAACTCATTTCACCGAACCGACCCGGCTGCGGCGCTGGTATGAGATGTTCCGTGGAAAGGACTATTCTGGTGCTGGAGCGGGCGTATTTCGGCGCGACGCCGGACTGCTGCTTCTGGTGACCCGCCTTCGATGGGAGCCGAACGGCGATCTATACGTTCCAGGGAATCTTGAAGTTTGGAAGAAAATCCTCCGGCAAAAAACGGATTCCAAAATCATCCGCGACTGGGGCCGCCGCGCCGAACATTGGGACCACCCGGGTCAATTGCTGGACGCCCTGTTCGCGATTTCTCGAATGTCCCCGGATGTAGGTCCATTGCAAAGCTACCTGACGCTTAGTGAACTCGACGGCAGGCGCCCTCCGGGGCATCGCCTTAGGCCCGAAACGGTGGCCTCGCTGGCCGACAAATTCTCTGAGTTGAGCGACCAATATCTAGTCTTTTCAGAATTTCCAGAGTTGGACGATTCTTCCATTGCTTCTTTCCTGCAGGTTACAACTAGCCTCAACGGTATTCCCAAGAATGCTTTACGGGGCAATGCCCTCGGAACCTTCCAGGCCAGCATCGGACTCTGGCAGATACTGGCGCGTCAGGGTGAAATTCCTACCGCCGCTTTAAACGACTCTTGGCAAAAGTTGATCAGGCCCTTTGGCAAGATCGGCTCTGCCGCGCAGCTTTTCGACGCGGGCCGCACCGCCGTGAAAGACCTGCTGCTCGCCGCAAACGGTAAATCCGATGCTTCTCAAGACAAAATCATCAATTTGCTTGCGGGTCCCGACCAGTCGGCCCCGGAAGCCCAGCGCATGCATGAACTGATCGCCAACAGAATCCGATCCGTTTTGGATGAGCAGCGTTTGGTTTCTCTCGATACTCTCTTGGCATTAGGCGGCGGCCTTCGCGAAGTTGCACAGGGAAACGCCTCAGGCAATACCTTGCTTCCTTTGGCTGCCGAACTCAGGGAATTCGAGATGCCCCAGCCAATCTTCCGAAATAGAGAGAGAGATCAGTGGGCCTCGGGAATTTACAATAACCGTCATACGGAATTGCAGATGCGCACGAACCTGGCAAAGATAATTAAGTCACCGGGTTCTTCCGCCCAACTCGCCGAGGCTCGCGGCCAACTTGCTCCCTTTCTGCGAGACACCCTCGTGGGCCTCAATTACGCCTACTATGAGCCTCCGGGCGCCCAGATTCTCCACCATAATCCTCTTTTTGTTCGCTCGCATGATTTTGCGGGAGACACCGTTATCGGCATGGAACGACTTTGGCAAGCGCCTCAGTTGTTCGGCGCGGGCTCCCCAGCCGGCGGAGGCGCACACTTAGTCGGATCGCTGGCCGATTTACCCTACGTCCTTGCCACCGCGGAGCAGGATTTCATTGCGCCACAAAACGTGCAGGCCCTGATCTGGCGCGAGGTGGTGCCTGGCCTTTTGATCAACGCCGTCGTGCCCCGATGGTGGAACGTGAGCCAGAATGAACTCCATGCCGTCAGCCTGTACCAACAGTGTGGCGAGGAGTTATTGGCTGGTTCCGCTCAAAATGACGAAGTGCGAAATAGGATCATGAATATCCTGTCTGATCGTATGATTCCGCAGCGCGCCGAGAGAGTGGAGCGGGCTCTGCTTTCCGGATACTTGCCCGAAGCGCTTTCGCAGTTGATGCCTGCGGACACATTCTATCTCGCGGTTGAATATCAACGAAGATTTCCGCAAGAGGTCAATTCCTTCGGACCATCCGGTAAAGAGCTTACAACTCTCTCCCAGCGCTACCCCAATGAAGTCAGCTGGGAACGTCTGTCGCGAGACTTTGGAGTGCCACATCGCGTATTAGCGCAGAGTTACGCGCGTGAGCTGCTGAATCTGCCACCTTTCCCCGTTTTCATGGGCAACGCCAACCGTTTGTTGGCCGAGACCTGGGATTCCAACAACCTATACTGGGCCCGATTAGCGGACGAAAAGAGTTATTCCCCAGTGATGCTAAACCGCCTGGTTCCTGAACTCACGCGTCGCATGGTCGAAAAGATTTTTGCCACTGATTTCGGGGATTGGCCGGCGCTGCTGCGCGCCGTTCGAGAAACCGGTGAAGAGTTCCGGCAGGGCAAGGTCCTTGCCTCATCAAAGAATGACAGTTATTCCCAGCCCTAGATCAGTTCCGTTGGCTCAATTCTTCTCCGGACCGTTACAGCCAGAAAAGCGACAGGGTGCGAGATGGGATGCAAACCTAAAAGACGATATCTATTGATCTTGGCACTTCTATTAGGAGTGACGCCACTGTGCACCCTTCGGACCGATGGACAGCAAGACCCGACGCGACTTCGCGTCGTCGTCAACCTGGTGCAGTTGAATGTGGCTGTGACCGACAATAAGGGCAACTATGTAACGGGTCTTCATCCTTCGGATTTCGCGATCCTGGAAGATGGCATTCCGGAGAGCATTGCCACATTTGAAGAAGGGAACGGTCCCACAGCCAGATTGGTAGACATCGCTGCGGACGTTGGGAAAAATGGTGCGGACGAGTCTGCCTCAGGTCAAGAGCGAACTCGGATGCAAGAGTCAGTTTCAGGTTCTTCTTTGGAAAATTCGCGCGAAGCGATCATTTCGGCCATTGCCGGCGCCAATGTGTTCATCTTGTTCGATACCAGCAATTACATGTACCGGGGCTTCGTCTTCGCGCAAGATGCCATCGCCGATTTCGTCCGCTCACTGGAGAGTGCGGACAAAGTCGCTTTCTATTCCTACAGCCGCAACCTTTACCGAGCCGCGGCTTTGACCTCCGAACGGTCGGAGGTGGTGCGCGGCGTACGCACGAGCGTTGCCGGGGACGATGCGGCGCTCTATAACTCGTTGTTATTGACGGTTCAAGATGCGGGCCAATATCCGGGAAGAAAGGTGATCGTAGTATTCTCGAATGGCCCCGACAATGCCAGCATGGTGCCCCCTGAAGATGTCGCCGAGCTGGCCCAATCGGCAGGCATACCTATCTACATGATAAGCACTACCGAGGCGCGGCTTGAGCCCGTTTCTACCGCCGTTTTTGAACGTATGAGCTCGGCCACTGGCGGCAAGGCCTATTTTGCCAAGAGTTGGCGGGATGAAAAGAAAGCGTTTGCCTCCATCCGGGACGATTTGGCGCATCTTTATTCGTTCAGCTACTATCCCAAGCCGAATCCCAATCGTGGATGGCGTGCTATCAAAGTGCAGCTCGTAGGCGAACGCTTGAAGAAGTATCACATCCGGACGCGCAACGGATATCGTCCCAGACCCCGCCGGTCCTCAGCAGGCAATGAGCCACCGCCTACTTCAGAGTCTGTTCCGAATTGATGCGTTCCGTATCGTTGGAATGGGAATAGCCAACCGGTCCCAAAAAAGCCATACGGCACCGCGAGCTGCTCACAAGCGAACCGGGTTTTCGTGAATCATTTCTTCCAGCATTGGCAGCGCAAGAAATTCTTCCTTACTACCAAGGGCTTGTCTCAGAATTCTTCCCAGACAAAATTGATTGGTGATCGCTTAGTCGTCCTTTGAAGCGTGCGCTCGCTTCTCCGAAAATTAGTGTATTCTTTCGCTCGCCAAGATCGCATTCGTATTCCTATGCCTGGAATCCTTTATACTCCCTCCATGAAAAATCACACTTGGTACTGCCGCGCTCTTCTTTTGCTCTTTTCCATCTGCTTGGCATCTTTTCTCTCTGCGCAGGATGGGCCACATACTACTCAGCTTCCCAACGGCAAACTCCTAGCCGAAGTCCCAGGAAATCCCCGCCCAGCTAATAATCTCCCCACTACTGTCGCACTCTCTCCCGATGGCCACTTCGCAGTTCTGCTCAACAGCGGTTATGGCTCCTACAGCTCGGGAAAGAACCAGTCTCTATCGGTCCTCAATTTGGAGACTGACGAACTAACGGACTTTCCTGACGACAGACTTGCCGCCAAGGCGCGACAAACCTATTTTCTCGGACTCGCCTTCAGCCTCGATGGCAAGCATCTCTTTGCCTCGATGGCATCTCTCACCGACCCTCTCGGCAAGCAGAAAGGCAGCACAGGCAACGGCATCGCTGTCTACACCTTTGAGCACGGCCGCGTAACTCCGGAGCGATTCATGCCTTTGCTCCCGCGCACGAAGCTACCAGCAGGGAAAATTCGCCGCCCGGAATATAAGGACGTCACTTACCCAGCAGGTCTCAGCATTGGCAAGGGCGGCGGCGATGAGCGCCTGCTCGTCGCTTGCAATAATTCCGACGAAGCTATTCTCCTAAGGACCATCGACGGCAAAATCGTCCACCGCTTCGATCTCTCCAAGTTCAGGCACATTCCGGCGTCTTTGCCCTACACCACAGATATGACCAGCGACGGCACGCGCGGTTACGTTTCTCTTTGGAACGCCTCCGAGGTCGCGGAGCTCGATCTCCTCAAAGGACGCGTCAGTCGGCACATTCCACTGCGCAGACCGGCTTCGCCGCTAGCCGGCGGCTCGCATCCGACCGCCCTTCTTCTCAATCGCGACAACTCGCGGCTCTTTGTCGCGCTCACCAACCGCGACGAGATCGCGATTCTCGACACGGCTACTGGAAACCGGCTCTTTTCTCTTTCGACCAAACTCCCTGGACAACAATATGGCGGCAGCGATCCCGAGTATCTCGCGCTCTCTCGGGATGAAATGACGCTCTTTTCCGCCAATTCCATTTCTGACTCCGTTGCCGTTTTCGATCTCACGAAAGTCAGGCCTGGTCAGCCCCTGCAAGCCACCGGCTTCATACCGACAGAGTGGTATCCCACGGTCGTCGCTGCGACGGCGAAGGATCTTCTCATCGGCACCGCCAAAGGACGTGGTTCCGGGCCGAATCCGAGCCCGATCGGCAAAACCTCCGATGGCCGTCCTGACTACCCTTACACGCCTGCCCTGATTTCTGGATCGCTTGCGCACATTCCGCTGGCTGACCTGCCGGCAAATCTTCCGGCCTACACGAAACAGGTGTCCGAAACCAACGCCATGCGAGGCAATGCCGACCACGTGCCTTTCCTCAGCGGCGAAAATAAAGTCCATCACGTCATTTACATCATTAAAGAAAATCGCACCTACGATCAGGTCTTCGGCGATCTCGGCGCCGGCAACGGGGATCGCTCGCTGGTCATGTACGGCGAGGAGATCACTCCCAACCAACACAAGCTCGCCCGCCAGTTCGGCATCCTCGACAATTTTTATGACAGTGGCGACGTCTCCGGTGACGGCCACATCTGGTCCACTTCTGGCTCCATCTCCGATTACGTCGCTAAGACCTGGCCAATCGCTTACCGCGGCAAGGAACACACCTACGATTCCGAAGGGACATTGCTGGGCGGCATCTCCGTCGAGGACGAAGTACCCGACGCTGGTGAACCTACGGGCGGTTATCTCTGGAAAAATTTTGCCAGCCACGGCATTTCCTACCGCCACTACGGCGAGTACATTGTCAGCCGGTGGTGCAATGCTACCGGTGACTTAAATCCGCCCACCTCGGGACCACCCCAAATCGCCGGCATCTCCTGCTCCCGCGCCTTCATCAACAAAGGCGAGCCTCTTGGAAAGAATGTCGGTGATCCCCGCGGCGGCCCGAGCCCCTATCCCTGGGCAATACCGATTCTCGGGAAGAATGTCGCCGCCGAAGTCGAGCTCCAGGGCCATTTCGATCCCCTCTACCCCGACTTCGAGGTTGCTTACCCCGATCAGCTCCGCGCTGACGAATTCCTCAACGAATTCGATAACTTCGTTGCCGCCCGCGAGGCCGGCAAAGAGACTATGCCCCAGTTCATCCTCCTTCGACTCCCGAACGACCACACCGCTGGCGGCAAAAAGGATAAGCCCAAGCCTGTTGCGTCTGTCGCCGACAACGACCTCGCTATCGGACGCGTCGTTGACGCTGTATCCCACAGTCCCTATTGGGACGATACTGCCTTCCTCATTCTGGAGGACGACGCGCAAAACGGCCCCGACCACGTCGACTCCCACCGAAGCATCGCCCTCGTCATCAGCAAGTACTCGCCCCTGCCGGCCGCGCAAGGCGACGGCACTTCTGCCCCGTTCGTCGATCACTCCTTCTACACAACCATTAACATGGTCCGCACGATTGAATCGCTCCTGGGTGCCCCGCCGATGAATGCGAACGATTCGCGCGCCGCGGTCATGGCCCCGCTCTTCAGCGGCCCCGGCCGGCAGCCCGCGTTTACCGCGGACTTTCGCAACCGCGACAACCGCCTCATCTATCAAATGAATACCGCGGAATGGAAGGAAGGCAAGAATCTCGACTTCAGCCGCGCCGACGCCGTCGACACCGCTTTGCTCAACAAGTTCCTCTGGCAAGACCGCAAGGGAGATATCCCCATGCCCGCGCCCCAGCACAACGTTTTCCCTGCGTCCGGCCCGGCCAGATCGTCAAAAAGAGATTTGGACTAGCCCGCCGGCCACAATCTGGCGTGGTCCGTGAATTGCAACTTTT
>Ga0137360_10002050_pt1 | contig 12019 bp, 9 predicted proteins | sample Mad1_60_16metaG_FD_104924 | JGI IMG/M metagenome (GOLD analysis project Ga0137360, IMG submission 104924) | Vadose zone soil microbial communities from Angelo Coast Range Reserve, California, USA - Mad1_60_16 metaG | ecosystem: Environmental > Terrestrial > Soil > Vadose zone | place: USA... | reverse complement strand
GTCTGTCGCCAGGGATCGTCAGCCAGTTCAGCGGGACTCCGGCGTTCGTCATGCGGCTACGGTGCCGGCGCCCGCGGGACCGCCGCCCCCGCCCCGGCCACGCCGTCGGGACACGGTGCTTCGGGTCGCGATCCCTGCGTCACGGGCACCATATCTCGAGTCTAGCAGCGCGCCCCGCTCCGGCAGGAGCCTCTTCGTGACCGCGCCCATGGTCGGCGCGCCCGGCGTCGCGCCGCATGGCTGGCGGAAAGGCGGCGTTATGCAGCTGGGCACACGCCTGGATCCGGGGGCACCCGGCCTTCGGGAACCACGGCGCCCGCGACGCGAACAAGCCACGGGAATTCGACCGGGAATCAACGGCAATTCAAGGTCAATTCAAGGTCAATTCAAGGTCAATTCAAGGGCAATTCAAGGGCAATTCAACGGGGCCTTGGGCACCGTGTGAGGGGGCCCGGGGGGGGCCATCCTGAGGGATGGCGGTGTCCCTCGTGATGTGGAATCCATGACGCAGCTTCCGGTACTCATCATTCAATGCCTTGGTCCACCCGCAGCAGGACTGACTGCGGATCGCGAGCTCCAGCGTCTTCGCGGTCTTCATGTGGATCACCAACTCGAACGTTGTCGGTTGCACGAGTAGCACGGCGACCCAATGAGCGATCCCGCGGGCCGATGCCGCGGTCACGACGCCAGATCTGGGGTGGGTAGGGCGGCTGCCCGGCGACCGGCCGGCAACCGGGTAGCGGACGCCTAGCGGAGGGGGTCTAGGGCACCAACAACGGGAGCTTGGGGGTGATGATGACCTCCAAAATCTCGCGCAGACCGCTGGCAAGGCGGACGCGCATGATCCCCGGTCGGCGCTCACCGGGCCTGGGAGCACGAACATGACGCCGGCAGCGGCACTCACCGCGGTGTGGACGGTACGCGGTACCGATCTGCTAGGGAATCTAACGCCGGTCATCTAACCGGGACCGCCGTGCGATTTCGGTTGTTGCGCGGGCCCGCAACCACCTGCAGGCGAACAGGTCGCTGGGTTTCTGCTTCGAGATCCAGATCGAAACCCGTGTTTACAGTCCGCCACGCGCTAGCTGTTCTGAATCGCGAACTTCGAGGATGTTGACTCAACAACCCGGATCCGGGGATTTGAATTCTCAGGGTAGTTCGAGTCCGAGCATAGCGAACACTACACCCGCTCTCGGTCACAGCCGGTTTCTTCCCGGGTCGATCCCGGGCCGGCAGTCTACGTTAGCCGATCGATGCGCCCGGCGACGGCGCGCACCTTACGCGGGGCGGCGACCCAGATCGTTCCGGCGGAAAGCGCGCTGCAACCGATGGCGACCAAGAAGGCCACTCTATAGCCGCCGGTCGCGTCGTACAGTGCCCCGGTCGCCCATGGCCCGGCGGCACCGCCGACGATGGCGGCGAGCATCAGTGAGCCGAAGATGCTGCCGTAGTGCCCGCCCTGGAAGATGTCGGCTGGAATGGCGCCGATCACGGAGACGAGCCCATAGCCAAGCATGCCCTGCACAACGATCATGAAGGCGAGCAGCATCGGGGTCGGCGCCTGCCGGAGGAGGAGCAGAGCCAGGTAGCAGAGCATGAACCCGAGGTTGCCCACCGTCCACACCCATTCGCGCCCGACTCGGTCGGAGAGGTGGCCGAGGGCGATCTGACCCGGGACGGCCACCACGCTCACGAGTCCGAGCGCCCACGCCGCCTGGCTGGCGCTGAACCCTATCTCAAGCAAGTACTTCGTCTGGTGGACCTGCACGGCGTACCACGCGTAGAGCCCCGACAGATACCCGATGGCGATCCACCAGAAGCGTGCCGTACGGATGCTGCGCGCGAGTGTCCAGTCGATCGCGACCCACGCCGGATCCACGACATTCGACATCCGGTTGCTGGCCGCCACCTCTGGCGACGAGCGGTCGCCGTCCGGCTCGAGACCGAGATCTTCAGGCCGCTGTTTCAGCAGGAGGTTGAGCGGCGCCAGTAGCCCGAGCACCACGATACCGAGCCACCAGCAGGCCGCGCGCCATCCGCCGTGTTCGATGAGATGCTGGAGCCACGGCAGCAGAATGATAGAGCCCACGCCGACGCCAGAGAACGCGCAGCTCAACGCCAATCCCCGCCGGCGCACGAACCAGTTCGGCAAGTAGAGCGCCTGGCCAGTGTAGGACAGGCAGATGCTGCCGCCGCCCACGAGCACGCCCAGCGTCGCGTAGAGGTGCCATGGTTCACGGATCAGGCTGCCGAGGATCAAGCCGGCCGCCACGAGTCCCACGCCGATCTCGATCACGATCCGCGGCCCACGGCGATCCATCAGTCGGCCGAGGAAGGGGCTCGCCACTGCGGTGACGAGAAAGCCGAACGAGAACGCTCCAGCCGTGGCACCACGTCCCCAGCCGAACTCATCGATGATGGGCGGAAGAAGCAGCGAGAAGGCCGTGCGCGCGTTCACGCCCACTGCCATCGTGACGAAGGCGACAGCCACGATCACCCAGCCGTAGAAGAACGGTAATCGCGCTTCCAACTTCCGCTCTAGCGGCACGGTCGACATGGCGAGTCCGATCCTACGCTGCCGGTGTAATGAGATTTAGCGGTGGCTCGCCTCGTGCGGTCCGCCGGATATTCTCCGCGATCAGCTTTGCCCGCGTCTCGAGCATCCCAGTGGTCCAGCCGGACACGTGCGGCGTCATGAGGACATTTGGCAGCTCGTGGAACGGCTGAGTGGCTGGGAGCGTCGTTCCGGCTGCGGTCGGATAGCGATACCACACGTCGAGCGCGGCGCCGGCGATCCTTCGCTCGGCCAGAGCCGCATACAGCGCGTCCTCGTCGACGATCGGCGCGCGCGACACATTGATGAGGATCGCAGTCGGCTTCATCGAGCGGAGCTGCTTCTCGCGGAGGAGACCGCGCGTTGTCGACGTCAGCGGAAGCGTTAGGGCGAGATAGTCGGAACGCGCGACCACGTCGTCGAGGGCCTCGGTCCCGCGGATGGAGGCAATGCCATGCGGATCTGGCTGCGCGGTGTCGCGGCGGATCGCCAGGACTTCCATGTCGAAGGCGCGTGCGCGCTGGGCCACCGCCTGACCGATCCGCCCGTAGCCGACGATACCGAGCGTCCTGCCAGCCAACTCGGGCCATACCGGCGGCGGGGCGCCGACCGCCCACTGGCTCTCCCAGCATCCACGGCGGAGCGCGGCGTCAACCCGTCCGAACTCCCGCGTGAGCGCCAGCATCGCCCCGAGCACATACTCGGCAATTCCGGTCTCGTGACCGTATACGTTCGCAAGCCGTGCCCCCACGGGCAACGCGGAGCGGTCGATCCCGTCGAGGCCAGCTCCCGGCACCTGGACGAGCTTGAGTCGCCGAGCCGCCGCGCCCATCTCACGACTGAACACGAGCGTGATCAGCACGTCGATGTCCGAGAGCTTCGAGACGATCTGGGCCTCGTCGGTGACGACAACGTGGCACGGCATGCCGAGGTGTGCCCGCACGGGCTCTTCGAGACTTGCGGCGAAGGACCCGGCAAAACCGATCCCAAGCATGAACGGTCTCCTCTCTGGCCCCGACTGGCAGCATGCCAAGCCCGGCGGGCTCCTGACGGACAAAAGTCAGACGATTCCTGCCAAACCGTTTCTGTTGTGGTTGCACCGACGGGCGGCGGAGCGCATGATTTCCGCAGTCATGCCGAAGCGCATCGTCATCCTCGTGGTCCCCCCGGTGGACGAGCTTGACCTCGTCGGGCCGGTGGAGGTGTTGGGGACCGCCAATCGCTTGCTGGGTGGGGGACGAAAACCCTATGCCCTCGAGGTCGTCACCACGGCGCGGGACCGACGCGTCGATGGAGAGTCCGGGCTGTTACTCCTCGCGCATCGGCACTATCACGACATGGTCGGACGCCCTGACTCCGTGCTGGTCATTTGCGGCGTCGGCGCCCGCTCGATGCGAGATCGTGCGCTCTTCGGCTGGCTGAGACGGGAGGCCGCGACCACCCGCCGCCTCGGGTCAGTGTGCGTCGGGGCATTTCTCCTGGCCGAAGCCGGCATCCTGGACGGCCGCCGGGCCACGGTTCACTGGCGGTACGTGCGGGAGTTCGCCGATCGTTACCCTCGGGTCGCCGTCGATCCACGACCGACCTGGGTGCAGGACCGGAACATCTACACCTCGGCCGGTATCTCTGCCGGGATCGATCTCGCCCTCGCCTGGGTCGAAGAGGACTTCGGCGCCGCCGCAGCTATGAAGGTCGCGCGTGAGCTGGTGTTGTTCCTCCGTCGCCCGGGCGGGCAGGACCAGGTCAGCGTATCACTCGAAACGCAGGCCTCGCACACGAAGTCCATGCACGAGCTCCAGGTGTGGATGACGGACCACCTCGATCAGCCGCTGTCGGTCGAGACGCTTGCCGATCGCGTGGCGATGAGCCCGCGGAACTTCGCCCGGGTGTTCGCCCAAGACTTCGGCACCACACCGGGTCGCTATCTTCTGCAATTGCGCGTGGAGGCCGCCCGGCGTCTCCTGGAGCAGACCGACGGAAGTCTCAGGCAAGTGGCGATCGCGAGCGGGTTCCAGAGCGTCGACGTCATGCGACGAGCTTTGCAGAGAACCCTAGGAACGACGCCGCTCCGATATCGGCGCCACTTTCAAACTCCGGCCGCGAGATCTCCCATGCGGTCGGTGGCGCTCCGCGGTCCCTTGGTGGCCGCTCGGCGAGAAATAGCGAGGGCCGCCCGCGTCGCGACGGGCTCAAATCGCCGGTTAAGGGAAGATTCTCCAGCCATCGAGGTACTCGCGCAGCATCATCCGACGTGAGCAAGAAAGCGTTAACTTCGTATTTCTGCCGCTCGACGTCAGGGGAACCGCCTTCCAGCGGCGGGTCTGGCAGTCGTTGCGAGAGATCCCGGTCGGCTCCACGACGACGTACGCTAAGATCGCCCAGCGAATCGGTGCCCCAAAGGCCGTGCGAGCTGTGGCGCAGGCGTGCGCGTCCAATGCCATCGCCGTCGCCACTCCCTGTCATCGGGTCGTACGCACTAACGGGGCGCTCTCTGGATACCGGTGGGGCGTGAAGCGCAAGCGCGCCCTCCTCGACCGCGAGGCGGCGTCTCGCGACGCGGCATCCCACGAGACGTCGTGAGCGCATCGGACCGGGTGTAGAACTGAAGGACGACGGAGAGCAGGCGCGCCACCTTCCTGTCCAGGGCGCACAGGTTGTCCATGAGCTCGGCCCCAAAACCCTTTCCCGCGAGCGGTTGGAGGCCCTTGCAATCACCGAAGTTGCGTCCGCAACCTCAAGACCCGTGGCCCAGAGACTGGCGCCTGGTGTGGCCGACCAGATCCAGAAGGCGCTGCCGGCGCTACGGGCCTTTCAGGACAACTCCCAGCGTTCGTTTGAGACCGCGGGTCCCAGCCGCGGTGATCACGACCGCGCGAGTGCCGGGCCGTCGGGCGATCCATCCGCGCGCGCCGACCTCCGACCATACGGCGGCGCCGAGCGCGCCCCCGAGGTGAGGCAACCGTTCTGTCCAATCCAGGCATGCGGTAGCGAAGTGCCGCCGCTCCTGCTGGGCGATCTCGAGGTCGACACCCAGTGTTTCGAAGAGCCGGTTCGCCCGAGGCCCGAGTTCGACATCGCCAGGAATGTTACGGGGGGGCATCAGCGCACCACCGGCGACCAGCGCCTTGAAGACCGCGACGCCGAGCCGCCCAGCCAGGTGGTCGTAGCACGTGCGGGCCCGGGCGACCGGCGCCGACTTCACCGTGCGGGCTGGCGCCGCCCCGATCTGGCTCAACGACTCGACGAGCCGGGCCACCGCTCCGTCATGCAGCTCGTAGAGCACGTGGCGGCCCTGGCGGGTCGCCCGCACGAGGCGACGCTCCCGAAGAACCGCGAGGTGGTTGGACAGCCGTGACTGCTCGGTGCCGAGCAGCGTCATCAGCTCCGAAACGGAGCTGGCCCCACCCATGAGGTGGTGCAAGACGGCCAGCCGCAGCGGGTCGGCCAGAGCCTGGGCGATGGCCAGGAGACGAGGGCTTGCATCCATCATCTATCCATCATATGTGGCTGGATGGTCAACAGTCCAATGATACATGAGCGCAGTACGCGATACCTGCAGGAGGTGCGCCATGGACCGGACCGGCATTAGGGTGGAACCATACTCGACATACTTAGCTATCCTGTGTGTGGCTCGCTCACAGAGACGGCACCACGGAGGTTCATGATGGGGACGTGGAGTGAGGCGTTAGATACGTCGCGGGATCGGGTGCTCTTCGCCGGGAAGGCCGGACGCCATCGCGAGGCCCTGCTCGCCCATGCCACGGCTGGTCGCATCGTCGCGGCGTGGACACTTGATCCAGCACCGCGCGATCCGGCGACGCATCTCGAAGCGACACACGCCCGCTGCCGATGCCATCTAGAGCGACTGCTCGGGCAGCCGCCAGGCGCCGAGGTGCGCTCGCCGATGACCAACCAGCTCTACACTCGACTGACGCAGCCCTCCGACCCGGCCCAGCGGACGCGCATCGATTACACGATGGTCAAGTCGTACACGTATACGCCGCGAAAGCCGCTGCGCCGTGTGCTCGACCACGCCCTCGACCATCTGAATCAGATCGACCAGTGGCAGCGGTGGCGCCGCGACGGTGTGGTGCCCACACCGACCGACGGCTGGGTAGGGTCGACGGTCACGTTGCCGGAGGACCGCCTGCCGCTGACGGCCTCCGACCTCGACGCGTGGCTCTGGCGCATCGACCAGGCCATGCGCCTGCTCATCCAGCGAGTCGCCGCGCTCGTTGAGGAGGAGCTGGACTGGCAACCGCCTGACGGTGGGTGGGCTCTGCGGCGCGTACTGCACCATGTCGCTCGATCCGAGGTGTTGTATGCTGCGTCGTTCGATGAGGCGTTGCCCGACGATCCAGCCGCCCGTTATGTAGAGGCTGACGCTCGGCTCGGCGAGCGTCTCGTCACAGCGCCCGCGAGCGCTGGCGACCCGTCCATCGTCTTCCCCGACCCTTACGGCACGCTCTTCACGCCTGAGGGTGTCGTCGCGGAAGTGATCGCGCTGGAGCGCGAGCTCATCGCCCAGACGACCTAGCAGCGCTCCAGTACGTCGGGGTGCCCGCATAGGGCCAGGACACGGGACATGTCCATCCGGGAGGCAAGCCCTCTTGGTGCCGCCCGGACTGAAGCTTCAGCAAATGCGAAAGGCGTCTAAAATCCTCCTTGGAGGCGGCTGACATGGACGAGATTTCCGTTTACCTCCCCGGCATCATCCTCGCTTATACGACGTTCTTTGTTGCGATCGTGAGCCCGGGCCCGAACATCCTCGCCGTGCTCGGAACGTCGATGAGCCTAGGAAGAAAGTCGGGCATCGCGCTTGCGCTTGGCGTAGCTGCGGGTTCGTTCTGTTGGGCTCTGCTGTCAGTAGTCGGACTTTCCGCGCTGCTCGCATCCTATGCTTCTGCACTTCGGGTCATGAAGATCGCCGGGGGGTCTTACCTGCTGTGGCTCGCCTACAAGTCGTTCCGCTCGGCAGCCTCCAAGCATGACATCGAAGCCCGCACTCTGGCGGGATCAACGCTCAGCCCCTTTCGCTATACCATCCGCGGCCTCACCATTCAGATGACCAATCCCAAGGCCGCGCTTGCGTGGATCGCGATTATGTCCCTCGGCCTTCAAGAGGGCGCGCCCTTGTGGGTCCCACTGTCCCTCGTGGTCGGGACCTCCATTCTTTCCGTGTTCATCCACTGTGTATACGCTGTCGCGTTCTCCACGCCCGTGATGGTGCGCCTGTATTCGAAGGCTCGCCGCTGGATCCAAGGCACGCTCGGCGCATTGTTCGCCGTTGCCGGGCTTAAGCTGCTCACAAGCCGTTCATAGATCGGTCGACGAGCACGACCAGTTCCTTCGAACGCCCTGAGCCATCGGGCCGAACCACGGCATGCAGCCGACGGCCTGCGGCCGCGGCTGATACCGGACGTAAGGCTGTCCAGAATCATTTCTTTGTGGGCCGTCGCTACGCTGGACAGCCGCACCCATAGAAATCCGGGGTTACACTTGCCATCGTCAGAGGGCTTTTGAACACGGGCGCAGGCGCTTACTGGATCACCTCGTCCGCCCGAAGCAGGACCGACTGCGGGATCATCAGACCGAGGGCCTTGGCGGTCTTGAGGTTGATGACGAAGTAGAGCCGGTCAATCTGCTCGACGGGCAGATCTCCGGAGTTGGCGCCCAGGAGAATTTGCTGGACGTACCTGGCTGAGAGCCGGCCGATCGCGGAGAAGCTCACGCCATAGCTGGCGAGCCCCCCTTGAGAGACGCTGTCCTGCTCGGTGAACATGCTCGGCAGTTTCTTCGCCCTCGCGGTCTCGATGACCAGCGCCGCCTGGCTGACCACCATCACATCCGTCGCTGAGAGAATTCCGTCCACCTCCCCTACCCGAAGTCCGCGCAGACCTGCCCGCAGCTCCTCGACAGAAACGACTGGCCGATCGACGAGCTCCACCTTCAGCCGGCGGGCCGCCTCCCGCGCGACCTTTACGCCCTGCTGACCGCTCCGAGTGTCAGGATGGAAAAATAGCACCACCCGGCGGAGCCTCGGAACCATCTCCTTCAGAAGCTCGAGGCGCTTCGCAACGAGATGATCCGTATACCCGCTGTAGATGCCCGTGAATCTCCCTCCGGGTTTCCGGAAGCTCTCCACGAAACCGGAGGCGACCGGGTCGGTACCAGCGTAGAACACAACGGGGACGGTCTTGGTGGCCCCCTTGACCGCGAGAGTCGTCGTGGTACCGACGGCATATATCAAGTCGACTTTCTCTTTTTCGAGATCACCCGCCGCCTGCTCCGCCGCCTTCAGGTCACCCTTCCCATCGCGCACGTGGAGGGTGAACTGCTTCCCCTCCTCAAGGCCCAGCTCTGCGAGACCCTTCCGGAGCCCGTCGACGGCTCCCGAGTACGGGCCGCCCTGCAGGATGACCCCGACGCGATAGACACGGGCCTGCTGCGCCCGAGCGACAGGCGGCGCGGCGAGGAGGCCGCCGGCTAGAGTCCCAAGAAACACCCTCCGGTTGATCATTGGATCATCTCATCCACCCGCAGCAGCACCGACTGCGGGATCGTCAGACCAAGGGCCTTGGCGGTCTTCGCGTTGATTACCAACTCGAACTTGGTTGGCTGCTCGATGGGGAGGTCGCCCGGTTTGGCGCCCTTGAGAATCCGATCCACGTAGTTCGCAAGCTGACGGAAGATCGCCTTCTCGTCCGGCCCGTAACTCATCAGGCCACCCGCTTGCACGTAGCCCCTGTCCGAGAAGATCGCTGGCGGCCGGTGCCGGGCTGCCAGCTCCACGAAGCTGGCTCGATGAGCCCGGAACAGGTTACTCGGTGCCGGGACGAGCGCCTCCGGACGTTTCTGGGCTATGCTCGCAAAGGCCTTCTCAAGATCCTCGGGACGACGCACTTCCGCAGGCCAAATCTGTAAGCCCAGCGACTTGGCCGCGGCCTCGGCGTCCCTCAACGAAAGCGACTGCATCCGACTCTCGGGATTCCAGAGCACGGCAATGCGGGAGAGCCCCGGGAGGGTCTCCTTCAACAACTCGATCCGTTTGCCGATCAGTTCGCGTCCGCTGGTCGTCAGGCCGGTGACGTTCCATCCTGGCCGCGCCAGGCTGGCGGCGAGTCCCATCTCGACCGGATCACTCCCCGATGACGTGAGGATCGGAATCGTCCGCGTCGCCTTCCTGGCGGCGAGGGCCGGGGTCGTCCCAAAAGTCACGATGACATCGACCCTGAGTTGGACCAACTCGGCGGCGACGTCGGGCAAGCGGCTGAAGCGGTCAGCCGTGGTGCGGTCTTCGAAGGCGATGTTCTGGCCTTCGACCCAGCCCCGCTCGCGGAGGCCATGACGGAGGGCTTCAAAGAGCGGCGACGATTCGGCCGAACCGAGCCCAAAAAGCCCGACGCGCGGCGCCTTCGCCTGCTGCGCGTCGACGGCGAGCGGCGCGGCGAGAACGCCGAGACCCAAGGTGCCTAGGAACGTTCGGCGTTCCATCATCGGGTCGGCCCTTAGGCAGGCGGTCTGGGCGTCGGGGTCAACGGGGGGAGGCTGGTGACTGCGTCCATGGCCGCACCTATCCTAAGCGAAGACCAGCGGGTGCCGCCATCAGACGACCCGGTTCCAAAACCCCTCCAAAGAACGCGAGCGCAACCCAGTGTTTCTAGGCCTGCCTCTTACTGGAGTGGCTGTGGCTCACAAAGAAATGGTTTTGGAGTGAGCCTGTCTCCCTCAGTACGACCGGCAGGCATAGATCCTCCGCCGGATCTCCGCTGGGCGCTCATAGTAGCACTCGGCGGCCTCGACCGGATGAGTCTCGAGGAAGGACTCATCCTTCAAGATGGCCTTCAGAGGTCGACGGAAGGTGCAAATTCCGGAAACGGCCTCAACCGGTTGGGTCGCGGCGCTCGACGTTCGCATATACGAATCTCGGTCAGAGGGACGAACAGCAGAGTGACACGACGCCCGGGACGTGTCAATCAAGCGCGCGGGTCAGCCGGGACGGCGGAAAATCTGCCCGACAAGCTCGCGCGGGGGCACGAAGTCGCCGATCACGCCCATGAGCGTGCCGAGCAGCGCCGGACGGCGCGCGAGGACGTGGGCGGCCATGTTGGCGAGGCCGCGGCGCGCGATGAGGAGCTGGATGGCGCGGGTCACGCGCGACTTGGCCGCGAATTCCCGGGTGCGGGCGCGGGCGTAGGTCGCGAGGGCGCGAGCGGACAGATCGCCGCGAGTCAGCGCCGCATGCGCGGTCTCGGCAAGGAGCTCGGCCGAGCGGAGCGCCGTGAAGAGCCCTTCTCCGGTGAAGGGATCGTAGAAGCCCGCCGCGTCGCCGGCCAGGAGCACGCCGCCCACGCGCGGCTCCGCCACGCGATACGCGAGCGGCCCCATCGCCATGAGCCGTCCCGCCGGCTTCATGCCGACGAGCCGCGGCGCCAAGTGGCGGAGCTGCTTGAGCCGCGCGTGGAAGAAGGTCTCGAGCTTGCCGCTCCACGGCGCGGCGTGGGCGAGCGGCACCACGAGGCCCAGGTTGACCAGGCCCGGCAGGACGGGATTCAGGATGGCGTAGTCGGGCGGGTCGACGAAGATCTCGCCGCGGTCGCCCAAGCCCTCGATCCCGGCTACGTGCTGGACGAGCGCCATGCGGCGGAGCGGATGCGGCCGTACCAGCCCGAGGCTTGCCGCCACCACGGACGACCGGCCGTCGGCCGCCACGACGAGGCGCGCGCGAAGCTCGATCTCCCGGCCATCCTCGTCCTGCGCCTTGACGCCGGCGACATTTCCGGAAGCCGTCAGGAGCCCCGTCACGCGGTGGCGCTCTTTCGCCTCGACGGGAAGCGTCCGGGCGCGCTCGACCAGGATCCGGTCCAGCGCCTCGCGCGGGATCGCCAGTGCGTGATCACGGTAGCCGCGCCTCGGGCCGGTCGTCGGATACGCGCCGTCGAGCACGGTGCCGTCGGGGGCGACGATTCGCATACCGCGGAGCGGCTGCGCGCCCGCCTGGTCCACCGCTTTGAGCACGCCGAGCCTATCGAGGATGCGCGAGGCCTCGGGAGAGAGATACTCGCCGCAGATCTTTGGGCGCGGGAAGCCGGCCTTGTCGAGGAGCGCCACCGTGACGCCGCGCTCGGCCAGAAGAATGGCCGCTGCTGTGCCGGCGGGCCCCGCGCCGACCACGACGACGTCTATCACCTTCACAGCAGGACCTTCACCGCAGGGACTTCATGGCTTGACCCTCACTGCGCACTGGCGGAACAGAATCGGATAGTGCGCCACGGTCACGTCGAAGAGTCCCGCCTTCTGGCAGAGCGCGACGACCTCGAGCGGCGTGTAGGAGCGCAGGACGGACATCGGGCCGTCGTGGCGCGCCATCGCGCTCCGCGAAAAGACGCTGGTGGCCGCCCACACGAGACGGTGCGCCACGCGCCCGCGCACGAGATCGTTCACCAGCCAGCCGATCCGCGAGGC
>Ga0137360_10002044_pt1 | contig 12033 bp, 10 predicted proteins | sample Mad1_60_16metaG_FD_104924 | JGI IMG/M metagenome (GOLD analysis project Ga0137360, IMG submission 104924) | Vadose zone soil microbial communities from Angelo Coast Range Reserve, California, USA - Mad1_60_16 metaG | ecosystem: Environmental > Terrestrial > Soil > Vadose zone | place: USA... | reverse complement strand
GTCGACGACCATGCCCTCATCCGCGAGGGGATCGCGGGACTTGTGGCGGGTCAATCGGACATGAGTTTAGTCGCGCAAGCGTCGAATGGGCGGGAGGCGATCCAGCAGTTCCGTACGCACCGTCCGGACATCACCTTGATGGACTTGCAGATGCCGGAAATGAATGGTGTTGATGCGATGATCGCGATTCGCGGGGAATTTCCCGAAGCGCGAATCATCGTACTGACCACATATACCGGGGACGTGCAGGTCCTGCGGGCGCTCAAGGCTGGCGCGCGGGCCTATCTGCTAAAAAATCTGTTGCACAAGGAACTGCTGGAAACGATTCGGGCGGTACATGCCGGGAAAAAGACGGTTTCGCCAGAAGTATCCTTTCAACTTGCGGAGCATGCCACGGATGATGCGCTGACCCCAGCAGAAGTGCGCGTCCTGCGCCTGATTGCCGAAGGGAATGCCAATAAAGAGATTGCAGCGCAGCTTTCGGTCAGCGAAGAAACCGTTAAGGGCCAAGTCAGAAACATCCTCTCCAAATTGGGCGCCAACGACCGAACCCATGCCGCGATGATAGGTCTAAAGCGCGGAATCTTCGAATTTTAGCTCGCTCGAAAGAGTGATTCACACCAGCCTTTTGGGGCTTCCGGTTCGCAACGGGAATCTCTTAACCTCGGCTTTCTTGTGCGACGACTATTCTCAACGTTCGCCCGCGGCTCGCCCGGCGTAGGCCTTCTGATCATGCGGTTGGTTGTTGGTATTGCAATAGTTGTTCGCGGGGTCACGACACTGCGAGGTGGGCTTCCGATCGCGCCAGCCTTATTGTGTGTGCTTGCGGTCGGTGCAGGACTACTTCTGCTCGTGGGTTTATGGACGCCCATACCGGGAGCAGTGGTGGCGATCATTGCGCTGTGGAACGCGTTCTCGCAACCCGGAGATCCGTGGCCTAATATCTTGCTGGGAACCCTCGGTGCTGCCCTGGCACTGCTCGGACCCGGCGGCTGGTCGGTCGATGCGCGCCTTTTTGGATGGAAGCGCATCGAGCCTCCAGACCGGAAGAGTTAGTTCTCACGCCTCTTTCGAGTTAGTTCCCACATACTTTAATTGGGTATTCCGCTCGACCCGATATGGTGTGCGCGGCGACTCCAACTGGGGTTGGCCGCAGACGGGATTGATTCCACAATGTGCGCAATGAAGCGAGAAACTTAGCAGGCTACGACGTTTCTGGGTCAGGGGGCAACTCATGGCGAGCTTGGCAATATTCATCGCGGATCCAAAGCAGTCTGAAGAGAGACTCAAACACGAGAGCGTCGCTCTGCCCGAAGCGATCGATAAGGGATTGATGTGCGACGAGATCGTCGGGAGTTCTGGCGCCTTGCAAAGAGTACTCTCTCTTGTGTCTAAGGTTGCTCCCACAGACGCTACCGTGCTGATTACCGGGGAGACCGGAACGGGCAAGGAACTTGTTGCGCGCGCGATCCATCGGCGCTCGCGGCGCTCCTCACGCGCTTTTGTAAGCGTGAACTGTGCAGGAATCCCACGCGATCTGATTGCCTCGGAGTTGTTCGGCCATGAAAAGGGTGCCTTCACGGGCGCGACTCAGCAGCGCTTGGGTCGGTTTGAATTAGCAAATGGAGGCACGATCTTCCTCGACGAAGTCGGAGATCTTCCAGTTGAGACTCAGGTCGCACTCCTGCGTGTTTTGCAGGAGCATGAGTTTGAGCGTGTCGGCGGCACTCGTCGAATCCACGCTGACGTTCGAGTCATCGCAGCAACCAACCGTAACCTGCAGGCCGCTATCAGCACCGGGTCTTTCCGTAGCGATTTGTTTTACCGCCTGCATGTTTTCCCGCTTGAGGTTCCTCCTCTCCGAGAACGGAGAGAGGACATTTTTCTGCTGGCGGCATACTTCATCGATCGTTATGCGCAAAAAGCGCGTAAGAACATAACGCGCGTTAGCAAGAAGACGCTGGAATTGTTTCGGTCCTATCGTTGGCCAGGAAATATCCGTGAACTGCAGAACGTTATCGAACGCTCCGTCATCCTTTGCGAATCAGGCAGTTTCTCAGTCGACGAAAACTGGTTGCCCAGGCAATCTCTTTCCGAAGAAGTGAAAAGCCACACTGAGCCCCCGCAAAGAGTTTTGGTACAAGAGCGGGCCGCAGCCAGTTTGGGCACACCGCGATCGACGCTCGAATCGAAGATTCAGTCCCTAAAGATCGATAAGAATCTCTTCGAGGCATAGAAAAAACGGCTTTCCCTCGCTCGAGATCGCTGGTGATTTTTCGCCATTTGGCGAAAAAACGCCAGCCGTCTTAGGTACTAAGCAGCGTATTTTCAACTGAATAGAGTTGGCGACCACTTTGCATTCAGCATTTGCATGTCTAGCGCTTGGAGATGGCCAGTGGTTCATTTGTCCGTTGTACGACACGCGTCCCAAAAAGCCGGATGGGTATTAGGAATTCTCCTGTTTTCGCTGGCTCTCGGTGATTGCCACACCTCGAAACGAGAGCCCACAACTTTGAGTTACTTGCGTCTCGGCTGGTCTCAACCGGATGACCTGCCAGGGACGGAACCATTGGCGCAGCAGTTTACGCGTGAAACAGGAATCCACGTTCGCGATCTCCCTGTTCCTGAAACTACTTTGGACCAGTTGGAACTCTCTCGCAGGCTCCTGAAACAGGTTGGCTCAGGCCCCGATGTGCTCAACATTGATGTGATTTGGCCCGGAGTTCTGGAGCCTGACTTAATTGACCTTCGACACGACTTGGGAGACGAAATCAACTCCCTCGAGCCTCAGCTATTGCAAAGCTACGCACCCAAAGGAAAGCTCGTGGCTATCCCTTACACCGTTCAAGTGGGTGTCCTCCAGTATCGAAGCGATCTCCTCCGCGAATACGGTTACCAGCATCCGCCGAGAACATGGGACGAGCTTGAAAGCATGGCCGCGCGGATTCAGTCCGGCGAGCGGGCTAAAGGTAACAAAGACTTTTGGGGCTACGTCTGGCAGGGAGCAGCCGCTGAGGCACTGACCTGTAACGCCATTGAGTGGCAAGCTGCGCAAGCAGGGGGGAGGATCATCGAAAGCAACCAGACGATCAGCGTGAATAATCCTGCAGCGATTCGGTCATGGCAGAGGGCTAAACGTTGGATCGGCTGGATCTCGCCACGCAGCGTTCTCGCTTATCAGGAGCTTGATTCAATGAATGCGTTCGATCAAGGCGAGGCAGCATTTGTTCGCGTCTGGGGTGGCGCCTCCATTACCCGCGTCGGTCTATTCCGCCAAGTGCATTGGCGGAATTCTCTGGCGCCGAGCAAAACAGGTTATACGAGCATTCCTGGGAGCCAATTGGGCTGGGCCGGTACATTGGGAGGATCGGGCCTGGCTGTGTCACAACATTCGTCTCATCGCAAAGAGGCTATAGAGCTAATTCGATTTCTGATTCGCGCTCAGATTGATTCAAACCAGGTTGAGGAGAGCGCTGTTGCCAATCAGTCGAACGTTCAGAGCCTGTCTTCCATTTTAAATGCAGGCCGTAATCCTGAGGAGGCGGTTCGAACCAGATTCGTAATCAGACCGTCCACCGAGAGCGGATCGCAGTACGAACAGATTACGAGAGCTTATATAGATGCAGTGCATTCCGTCTTAACCGGCGAGAAGCCCGCTCCTCAAGCAGCAGCCGCGCTGGAGGAGAAACTAGTACGGATCACCGGCTTCAAGACCGGACCACCTCTAAAGGGAGATTGAGCCGGCGTCAAGCAGGCCAAGGCCTATCGGACTGCCGCGATTGACTCAGCTAAATATGCTTTCGCGCATTAACAAACTCAAGATCGCGCCGCGCTTACTCCTATGTTTTGCCGTGATTGTCTCGCTGATGTTGGTCGGGAACAGTCTGCTCGTTTGGCAATTCTATCTGGTCCGCCAACAATCGGATCGCGTGAGTGCCCTGGCACGGGAACTAGTTGTCGTTTCACGCTTTCAGACGGATATCCTATCCCTCGACGCGAAACTCGACTCGCTAGCCAAATCCGAAGACATCGACGGCTTGAAGCGAGAAGCCGAACGTTTACGATCCGTTCTCCTTACGGACACCGAGGCCGTCAGAGATGCGCTGATTCGTCTACCGTCCGATGTTCCTCGGGATAAGGCGATCCTGCCTACCGTGCAAGCAGTTGAGATCACACTGCCACCGCAACTCGACGCCGTAATTGCTTTAGGTGCGGCCTCCGACTGGAATGTGGCGCGTCTTCGTCTGGCTAATGAAAAGAAACCACTGGAAGCTAGTGCCTCGAATCTGGTTCGAAATGTGCAGCAGCAAGTCAGTGACCAACTCTCACAGTCAGTTGCGCAGGCTGAACGAGCCCAAAGCCGAATCCTCCTGATTCTTCCTCTAACAGCTTTTGTTACGTTACTAATTGCCGTATTCCTTGGCTTCGCCATCACGCACAGCATTAGCGCTCCACTCCGCCAGCTGTTGCAGGGATCGACCGCTTTGGCGCGGGGAGATTTTGATCACCAAGTGCACCTATCAGGAAATGATGAACTAGCTCATCTAGGAGCTGTCTTCAATGAAACAACCGCCAAACTGCGAGAGCTTTATCGACAGATACAGCGGAGCGAAGCGCATCTGGGGGAAGCGCAGAGGCTATCGCACACGGGCAGTTGTGCCATTGATGGCACAACCCGTGAAACAGTGTACTGGTCGGAGGAAATGTTTCGGCTCTTCGGCTTTGATCCACAACGGGGCTTACCGACGTGGGACCAATGGCTGCAGCGCCTACATCCGGAAGACCGTGACAAGGTCAAGCTGGCAGGTGATAGGACCTTCCTCAAGAAAGTAGATTGCGACGTCGAGTTCAGAGTCGTAAAACTCGATGGAACAGTCAAACACATTCATGGCATCGGCCATCCAGTCCTAAGTACAGATGGGAAGCTTATTCAAGTGGTTGGCACGATGGTTGATACCACGGAGCGCAGACGTGCCGAAGATGAGCTGAAAGCTGCGTTTGAGGAAATCAAGCAACTCAAGGACCAACTGTATCGCGAGAATCTGGCGCTGCGGGACGAGGTGGACCGGGCTTCGATGTTCGAAGAAATTGTTGGCACCTCGAAGCCGCTGAAGGCTGTTCTTTCCCAAACTGCCAAAGTCGCTCCAACGGATTCCACCGTTTTGATTACAGGGGAGACCGGCACGGGCAAGGAGCTCATCGCCCGCGCTGTCCACAAACGCTCAGAAAGGTCTGAGCGCGCTTTCATCAGCGTGAACTGTGCCGCATTTGCGCCAACGTTAATTTCGTCGGAATTGTTTGGCCATGAGAAAGGGGCTTTCACGGGAGCCATGCAACGCCGAACTGGCCGCTTTGAACTAGCCGACGGAGGAACGATTTTCCTGGACGAAGTGGGTGAACTGCCCCCGGACACTCAAGTCGCGCTCTTAAGAGTCCTTCAGGAAAGGGAATTCGAGCGGGTCGGTGGAACGCAGTCCATCAAGGTCGACGTTCGTGTGATCGCCGCCACGAATCGTGATCTGGATACCGCGGTAGCCAGCGGGTCCTTCCGTAGTGATTTGTTTTATCGACTCCAGGTTTTCCCGATTGAGATTCCTCCTCTTCGACAACGAAGAGAGGATATTGCTCTGCTGGTGGAATATTTTATCGATCGCTATTCGCGAAAAGCGCGCAAGAAAATCAGACATGTTAGCCAGGAAACACTCGAATTGCTTCAGTCATACGCTTGGCCGGGGAACATCCGTGAACTGCAGAACGTCATCGAGCGTTCCGTGATCCTTTGCGAAACGGAGACCTTCTCGATCGATGAAAGCTGGTTGCCACAGCAGCCCCAGGCACTTCTAACAGCAAAACCGAAAAACCAAGTTGAGCTCCCTCGAAGACTCGAGGAGCAAGAGAAGAACATAATTGAGGAGGCTCTAAAGGCAAGCCGTGGACGGGTGTTTGGACCAACGGGGGCCGCGGCCAAGTTGGGCATACCGCGGTCGACGCTGGAATCGAAAATTAAGTCACTGAGAATCGATAAGAACCGCTTCAGGACTCTGTCGGAAGTCTGAGGGCTCGCGCTCGCGGCTCGTATGCCGGTCAACACGCGAATTGTTTCAAGAACGCAGAATAGCGTAGGTTCCCATGCGCGTTTTTGAATCGCGTCCGAGAAGTCTGATTAACGTTGCTGCGAGAGAACGCCGGCACATTTGCGAAAGTCGAGACGCCCTAAAATGAACTCGCGACCGCTTCGAGAGTCTTCTGTGGAGGCTCTCCGCCCTGGGCTGCGGCAGCGAAAAGCAACAGCAGAGCGGCCACATAGATAAAGAAGATAGCCAGGGATCGTCCAATTTGCCCCTCGTTTCGCATGCGCATTGAGCCCGGTGACGATTCTTTCTGGAAAATGACGACCTGCTCCTGTGAGCTTGGATCTGAGCGCCATGTTTCGACGTGGCGCGCAAGCCATCGAAACTAGTTCTGGTTCTGCACTAGAGGAAGGTGCGAAGTCAGTTGCACGTCGATCATCATGCCAATGCGGCGGTCCAGCTGAAAGAAGGTCGCGGCTTTTCCGGGCAGCACTTTGCGAAAGATCGGTACGTACTTTTGGCGCCCAGAATGTGCTCATCCTTTATATATACACGGGAGGCTGTCCCGCGTAGCTTGTTGGGATCGGGCGGGATACACCTGCGCTGCTCGGTGGGGAATCCGAGCATTTCCATCAGCGCTTCCATCGCTCCACGCACGGTAGAAATGAATCGGGGATTGCTGCACAACGTCATCATCAGCAGAAAGCCTCTTGCTCGTCCCTCACGGTCGGTGATCCGGCGCGGCAAAGTTTTCGTCCGCGACATGGGCGGCTTTCTTCGCGAAGTCGTAGGTGGCCCTGAGATTACCTCCAAAAAACCGAACCTTCCCGCTTACATCCCGCGCGAGGAGAGGCTTTGCATCCGGGCCGGTGAACTGGCAATGGACGGTGATGGACGTGGCGCCAGCAACCGTTGTCACCTGGCGGGCCCTCTCGCTGCCGGCCTTAAAGCCCTGGACCGTGCAATGGAGAACAACCAGGTCGGGGGCACTCGCGGCGGTGTGGTCGCCGCCGCGATAGACATGCTGAAATGTTCGTTGTTTCTCGATTTGATGGACGAGATTTTCATAGAGAGCGATCTGAAATTCGGCAGGGAGTTTGACTTCGTCCGACTGGATCATCTCGACTTGGATTGCCGACGCGCTAATCTTGCCGGACAAGTGTTCCGGAAACTGTAGGGCGTTTTGCTCCTTGCCGGAGGGGCCGTCTGTGGCCGGTTGTCCTGCGGCTATGGTGTTGGCGCCTGCGGACACAAGCTCCGTCCTGATGGCATTCGCTCCGCCCACGGGCATCGTGAAGATTGCGCCGTGTAGGGCCCCGTCCATGTTACGGTACTGAATGGTAAGCGTATCGATTTTCTTCCGGAATAGACTGAGGAAGCGCCCACCGCCGTACGGCGCGGCCATGCTCATCACTCCGACGGTTCCGCCGACGGATCTTTGCGTATCATCGCCAGTGACTACATCTTGAATGGCAGCGGCGCTTATGCCGGCGTTTGTTTTGCCGTGGACAAACTGCAGATTTCCGTTTTCAACCTTCAGTGTGCCTTTTGCATTTTGTTTGACGCCCGTGAGACCGATCATCTGGACGGCCTTCACCGGCGCTAGGGCCTCTTGGGCATTGCCAAGGGAAGTCTCAATCCCGGCAAAGAGCAAAGCGACAGAAACGAGAACCGCGGTGCGTCTGGGTAACATACGTTCTCCTAGTGTTGAATTTCATCTGTCTCAACCAACGTGCAACAACATGAGAGAAACGTCGTCAGTCGGCGGTCCCTCACGCCACCCAGCCACACCGTCGAGAATACCCTGTTTCATTTGGTCGGGAGGCAGAGACGACGTACGGCGGACGACTTCCTGGACACCTTCGATACCCAGCATTTCTCCCCTGGAATTAAAAACTTCGGTAATTCCGTCGGTGTACAGAATGATGCGGTCATCGGGCTGGAGCTGGACTTCAAGCGTAGCGTCGACGCCCACGGCTTCCGGCAGCGCCCCAAGTATCATACTGCGCGACTCAAGGAGAATCGGACTCTGGCCACGACGGGCTACCATCGCGGGAGGATGGCCAGCGCCGGCAAAGAGCATCGTGCGATGTTGTGCATCGATCCTGGCCGCGGCAGCGGTAACAAACATTCCCGAGCTGTCGATTTCCTGGATGAGGAAGCGATTCAACTCGCCGAACATGTCGACGAGTGGGATGCCGCTCCGCAGGTGTGCTGCCGCTTCGGAGTAGATTCGATTCGCGACCAAAGCCGAACCGATACCGTGACCGGAAACATCGCAAACCAGCAAACTGAGATCGTCGTGGTTCACCGAGTTCACCAGGGCGAAGTCGCCGCCAATCGTGTGCACGGGGTGATAGAAAGAGTCGACGCGCATTCCGTTCCAGGTCAAGGATCGCGGCGTGAGACTGCGTTGAACCCGCGCGGCAAGCCGCAGGTCTTCTTCGATTTCCATCTGGCGCTTGCTGAGCTCCATGTTTGCGGACCGAAGTTCCTGCTCTGCTCGCACTTGCTCCGAGATATCCGTGAAGGTGACAATCCCAAATCGGCCCGCAGAATTGCGAATCGTGCGGGAACTGATGATGACGGGCAAGCGCCCGCCGCCTCTTTGGGGAAGAACGAAGGAATGCCGGTTGTGTCCAGCGCGGAACGCGATGTCAACCTGTTGTGCCAGGAATCCCCATTCCTGTGAGGAATAGAAGGAGGAAGCGTCGACTCCGATCAACTCATGCCGGGGAAAGCCGGTCATTTCCACAAACCGCGAGTTCGCAAATAGAATCCGATGTTCGTCGCTCGCGACAATGACCCCCTCATTGAGCACCTCGAGAACGTTTTCCATCTGAGTGAGCCATTCAGGCTTTTCCGTCGCGATCGAATCTTCTGTAGTCACCCCTTCCGCCTCCAGAGAGCCAAATGTCAGTTGCTTATGAAGCATCTCGGTGTCCATCAGTGACGTTGCCGGAAAAATCTGCCATCCACCTTGTTTTCAGTAGATAGAAGATGTTCCGGCGGCGGACTGTAAATTAAAGACTTCAGTTTGTCCGCAGCAGATGGCGGGCCTTTGACGGAAACGTCGAGGCCGTCACGCATGAACCGGCGCTCCAGCAGCGTGTCGCCTGCATTCTCTTTATTGTCCTTCACTTTCAATGACTTGGCGTTCGCATGTGCGGCTGGGAATTGGCAGACGCAAGCGAAATGATTCGCAAAATCCTTTTTCCGGTTGATTTTTCGCCTTCGTGCGCGGCCATTACCGCATATGATCAGCGAGCCGCTACGCTCTACGGCGCCACGGTCAGTCTGGTTCACCTGTGTGGTCTCCGAAGTCACGGTGGATTCGCTCTGTGCGAGACCCGGCTGTTTGTAGGGCGAATGCCTCCACATCGGGGAGGTACCACGGTTTGGCGAGACGAGCCCATCTCGAAAAAGTGTCTGGAAATTAGGCGGCCGTGGCGTAGGCGAGTTTGGGAAAGACATGCTCGCGCGCAAACGCTAGATCCGCTGGATCATCGATTTCGGCCCAGGACAAACCGGCCGTACTTGTGAACCCCACCTTCACTCCCGTGTCGGCTAGTTCCTGCACAGCTACATTGAAGAATTCGGTCACGTGGCCGCCAGCGACAAGCTTGTCGAGGGAACGGAAGAAATCCCTTTGGACTCCGAGAGAAAAGGTCGTGATGCCGATGTAGGTGCCGCTGAACTCTGAGTGGGGGATTTTCTTGCTCATTTTTGCTACGTGTCCATCGCGAAGGATGACCTTCATCGTTTCGTCGCGCCACTGGGGGTCGACGACCATGGAGATAGGCGCAGTAGTTCTGGCGGCGGGGATCAGGATATCGGGCTCACACAGAACATCCGCGTTCAAGCACATAAACGCTTCGCCGCGCAACCAGTCTCGCGCAACCCAAAGAGAGTAGATGTTGTTGGTGGTTTCGAACTTTGGATTGTGGATGAAGCAGAAGCGATGGAGATGGTCCCGATGGCGGGTCTCCACGTGCTTGATGATTTGTTCGCTCTCATATCCCACTACAATTCCGATCTCCCGGATGTCGGCGGCGAATAGCGCATGAATCTGATGATCGAGAATGGCTTCGCCATCTGAGGAGATCAAGCATTTGGGATGTTCGCCGTGAATCGAACGGATTCGCGTGCCACGTCCTGCGGCCAGGATCAGAGCTTTCATAGGTTCACCTTCGCGTGTTTTTGAAATGCAACAGCTTCCACGCCCGGGCGGGGGCCGCGGAAGAATCTTCTTTTGAAGTAGAGAGAGAGGATCCAAGTGAGGTTGGCGGCGATCGCAGCAATGCGCATCATCACCGGCAGCAGACCCAAAAGGGAGAAGAGCACAACGTAGTGAATGAAGACGCCTTTCTTCAGGAGGAACTCGATGTTTCTCGAAATCCGCGAAATCCAGTTTCCGCGATCTTCATCGAGCATTCGATACATCTTGCCAAGGTATTCGTTCGGCCTTTCGCGATGCGTCGAGCTCTTGCGCAGCCATGCGATTATTGCGGTAGAAATGACCGCTCCTACGAGAATTACTCCGCCGATCCACAGTTCCTGTGGCCCTCGATCGCGGGAGAGACCCAGGGCGATTCCGCCAAAAAGAAGGAGGTAGCTCAGGTTGTCGACCAAACCTTCGAACCACGTGCCGAATGCGGAATCGGAAAGCTTGATCCGGGCAAGCATTCCGTCGATTTCATCGCAAAGCCCAGAAAGGAAGAAAAGGAACGCACCGATTACGGAGAGGAGATAAGAACCGCGCGAGAAGTAATAGGCAGAAAGGCAGGCCACGAGCAGGCCCGCAAGGGTTACCGCGTTGGGTGAAACTGCGGTGTGCGTGAGAGCTCTTACGACGGGCCTGCAAAGCTTGCGATTGAAGGTCGTGTAGATTCCGTCGAGCGCCTTTCCGGAATTCGCCACGAGCCAGCGCTCTGCATTGTCGACTGCATCTTCCGAGAGAATGGCAATCCCTTCGGCTCGACCTTCGGGAGAAAGAAATTCGGTGGAATTCATCACTGCATCACGTCTAAGACGCGAAGGAACAGTCCATGTTGCGGGCTCATACGAAAGAAGACGCAAAGCAACAAGAGCGTGCTTATTGGTCACCCAGTTCCAAGGGATCCAGAAAAATTCGTCCTGGAGCCGGGTGGAAATCTGCTGCCATCCGGATGCAGAAGCGGGGTCGAAGCCCGACACCGAAAGACATTTGATGACCGTGCCTGCGGAGAGAATCTTGTTTTCGCGGACCCGCTTCACGATTTCGCACGGAATAAAGCCGGGGAAAATCAGCAGCACCTCGTCGGCGCCGGCTCGAGCAGCGGTCGTGATGGCGCGAATGAGTAAGGGAAGGCCTCCGATCTCCCGGAACAACAATTGTTCGGCGGCGTCTCGCCCACCTCGTGACTCCGGAATGCTCAGGATTGCTTGCATGGGAGTAAGGCTCCGTCAGGAACTTGGCCGCGGCTGAGCGTCCGCGAACGCCAGGCGAACCAGCTGAGGCCAAGAACGCACCACAGCAGGTCACGAAATCTCCGGGTTAGAGCGAGAACCACACCGGCGGCTGGAGAAAGTCCAAATGCGGCAAACGCAGCCGCGGCCCCGCCTTCGTCGGCGCCGATCCGTGCGGGAAGCCATCCCGCAACGATCTTCGTGACACGAGTGGCCGTTTCGATTCCGAGGAGGGTCGGAAGATGAATCGGTAGCCTGGCGTAGAAGAGGACGACAGCGGTTTCCGCAACGAGGAGAACCTGGCAGAGCAAATCCAGATAGAGCATCGAGCGGACGGAAAGTGGGTGGCGAGTGCGAAACGAACGTATTTCTTGCTCGAGCGCAGCACCTTTGCTGAGCCAACCGGGGGCGCGTTCGCCCAAAGCCGCAACCAATCTTTGCAGCAGAGGCTTCTGGCGAACGAGAAGGGTGAGCAGCAGGGCGAAGAGGAGGGCAACTCCGACGAGTGTTCGCG
>Ga0137360_10002042_pt1 | contig 12034 bp, 12 predicted proteins | sample Mad1_60_16metaG_FD_104924 | JGI IMG/M metagenome (GOLD analysis project Ga0137360, IMG submission 104924) | Vadose zone soil microbial communities from Angelo Coast Range Reserve, California, USA - Mad1_60_16 metaG | ecosystem: Environmental > Terrestrial > Soil > Vadose zone | place: USA... | reverse complement strand
ATAGGGTCGCCACCAAATCCGGTGCTCGACTTCTTATGGTGCCTGCTAATGCGGCTCAGGATCATCTCAAGACTGATACCGAGATTCGCGGACCAGTTCTGCAGTTTGACTGGCCAGCGATCCAAATCGGAATTGGATCGTACGAGGAGGGACCGACTGGACTAACTATTTTCCGCTTCTCTGATTCCGCGGTGGCAGCAGTTGATGTTCGCGGTGGATCTCCCGGAACGGTGAATACTGATTATCTACGTCTTGGTTATGAAGAACCAAATGTGGATGCGGTCGTTTTTTCGGGCGGCTCTGCCTATGGTGAAGAAGCAATCACTGCGGTCGCGACTGGATTGAAGGATGACGGTGCTTACAGCGGCGATTGGGACAACGTCGCGCTAGTCGCAGGCGCGATCATATACGATTTTTTCGGACGGCGTCTGAATGAGTTTTATCCGGACAAGAGATTAGCTCAGGCGGCGTTGCATGACCTTCGGCCGGGTTTCTTTCCGTTGGGTGCACAGGGCGCAGGTCGAATGGCGATGCAAGGTGGTTTCTTTGGATGGGGCATCCACTCCGGTCAAGGAGGTGCATTTCGCCAGATCGGTGATTTGAAGGTGGCCGCATTCGTTGTCGTAAACTCGAGCGGTGCGATCACCGACCGCGACGGTCGCACGGTAAAGTTTGGGAACAAGCCTACCGGGTTGCCGAAAGCATCTGATTTGCTGGCTAGCTTGCCAGAGAGCCGTTCCGAAGATTGGATTCCCAAAGGAAGTAATCCGAGTAAGACCGGCGGCCATCACACCACGACTAGTTTGGTTGTGACTAACCAAAAGCTCAGGTATGCCACCCTACAGCGGCTCGCGGTACAGGTCCACACGTCGATGGCTCGGGGAATCCAACCCTTTTCTACCGATGTTGATGGCGATACTCTTTTCGCCCTTTCGACCCAGGAAGTTTCGAGTACGAGCCCGGCTCTGGGCGATCTCAACACGATCGCCAGCGAAGTGATGTGGGACGCCATCCTGACAAGCGTACCCGAAGAACCGATTTTTATTCCTCCGCCACCGGTCGATCTTTCTTCGGCAAGCCTCACAAAATGGGCTGGCTCATTTAGATTTGGCCCGAAGGCCAATCTCAAGGTCCGCGTTCACCAAGGCCAACTCTCGGTGGAGCCAACCATGGATTTTTTCGATTTCCGCTCCGGCCAATCAGTGAATCTGCAACCGATCTCGGAATCCGATTTTTACGTTCCCGGAATCCACCGCACTCGAGTTTCGTTCCCGCGCGAGAATCCCAATATTGCTTTGATCAATCCCGGGCGTTGGCAACAGCTCGGTTTGCGGGAAACAAAGTAGCCTAAATCGACCGGAACCGATGCGTCCCACTCTTCACTGGTTTTCTTTTCGCCTGACATTTCAGATTTCCGGCCTTTAGTATCGAATGAAGTTCATTCCGTTCGGTGCGGTCATCCAGCGGGCCGGTTTTGTTATCGCACCAGGAAAAGAGTGCGTTTCGTAGCACTTTTCGTCGCCGTCGCGCTCTGGGTTTTGAGACGCGAATGACGTGCGGAACCTAATTAACGCCAGAGAAATATGTCTGTGAAACAAAAAAAATGACTATCAGGGTAGAGTTCTCTCAAGGTATGAGGCCAAACGCTCAGCGGCTCGTGATCATCGTCGAGATATCCCCAGAGGTTGAGGCTAAGATGAACGAGGAGAGGATTTCTCCCAACCCCCGCGCCCTCGATATTGCCAAGCGGGTGGCGGAGCAGCAGAGTCTTTTCAGCTCACAATCCTATTTTCCCTATCACTCCGAAACGATTGCCAAAGTTGGCGATTCCAAAAAACTGGGAGAACCCGCGCTGGTGGTAGAGGATGGATCCAAGGCTTGGATCGTCAGAAGACCGACAACTCACGAAAAACGCAGCTCCTCACCCACCAGTTGATTGCACTCCCCTGGCGCTCAATCAGCATTGGCTCCCAATAGCCACAACCGTACCCCATCTTTTTCAGCATCGGGTCGTCGTTCGATCATTTCCTTGGACATTTTGGGAATCGCGTGGAAGGAGACCCGCATCTCGTCTTCGCCCGGTTGATGAGGTTGGCCTGTCATGGCCGCCGATGTGAGATCAGCCACGAGCCGTTCGGCTTCTTCATAGACGGATTGCTCATTGCCGGGAGATTTGGCTGTTTTTTGAGCAGCAGCTACCGGCACCTCAGCAACGAAATTAATTTTTCTGCCGGTCCTCGCCCCCGAATGCTTGTGATGGGGCTCGAGGGTGATATGAAAATACAACGTCTGAGGCATTTGCTCAATGTGTCAGAGATCAACTATAGCGGCAACCCCGTGGAATGCCGTGCAAGCGGCCAAGTGACCCAGTCTAGATAACTGTTTTTCCGCAGCATACCTGGGAAACCGAAAGCGTCGCTAGAGGCGCGGACGAAGCGATTTCTGGTCCGTTTTCTTAATCCCCAGTTGGGATGATCCCGGCATTCTCAACCATCAGGATGACCGTTCGCTCCAGGGCACGCGTACGATGCAGCACGCCTTTGGAAACGACAAATCCTTGTCTGGGCACGAGGTCGACCGTTCGACCTTCCAGATCAATCAACAGCCGACCTTCGACAACATAGAAAAATTCGTCGTCATTAGCGTGCTTGTGCCAATGATACTCGCCCTGGATCACCCCGCTGCGGACGACCGACGCGTTGACCTGGCAAAGCGTTTGATTGAACCACGGTTTACTCGCATCGGAAACCTTTTTCTCGTCTATGATCTCCAGTGCACTGTGCAAAACATTAAGCCGCGTATCGTAGGGGAAATCTTGGACGTTGCTCATGCGGGGATAACGATAACTGCGTTTGGGGTTAACGCCATTGTCCGATGTGAAAATTGGGCCGCCACTTCGTTTACCCGCCCACCATGAGCCGCACAATCTCGTCCGAGCTGGTATCGGTAGAAATCCGTTCGCCTGCCTTCACTCCCCTTCGCAAAACGACGATACGATCGCTGACCGCAAAAATATCGACCAGATTATGCGAGATGAAAATGACGCCGACGCCGCTTTGTTTGAGGCTTTTGATCAGCGCAATAACTTTACGCTGTTCCGGTACGCCAAGCGCTGCGGTCGGCTCATCCATGATCAAAATCTTAGCTTTCCAATGGATTGCTCGTCCGATCGCGACAGCCTGCCTTTGACCACCCGAGAGCGATCGAATGGGGAGATCAAATCGGTGTATCTGAATATCGAGAACCCGTAGCGCACCGGCCGCTTGAGTCCGCATCTGCTTACGATCAAGGACTGGAAATCCGAGAACGCGCTTGAGCGGTTCGCGGCCAAGAAACACGTTTGCTCCGACATCCAAGTTGTCAGCCAGGGCCAAGTCCTGATAAATTGTTTCGATTCCGTGTTCACGCGCCTTTTGGGGATTCTCAAACGTGACTTCACTGCCGCTGTACCAGATCGTTCCTTCGTCCGGGTGAAGAACTCCAGAAATGATCTTGATCAGCGTGGATTTGCCGGCACCATTGTCTCCGGCTAGCGCCAAAACCTCACCTGGGTAAAGCTCCAGCGAAACATTTTCCAGAGCATGGACGCCACCGAAACGCTTCGATACGCCTTGAACTTTCAAGATTGGGGTTTCACTCATCGAGCCTTGCTCCACTTAGTTGTTTCTGGGTTTGATCGACCAGGACCGAGATAATGATGACGATACCGACGGCCACAAACTGCCAGAACGGCTCAACATTCACAAAGACCAGTCCGTACTGAATGATGGCAATAATCAGCGCTCCGATGATCGTGCCGGTAATGGTGCCCGATCCGCCAAAAAGGCTCGCTCCCCCAATCACCACCGCGGCGATGCTATCCAGCAGAAGCGGCTCGCCAGCTTGGGCCGCGCCGGCGGAAAAGCGAGCAGAGTAAAGTATACCTCCGATGCCGGCGGTGAGCGCGGACAGGATGTAAAGTGCGACCGTGTTGCGCGAGACGTTTATGCCGGCACGCAGCGAAGCTTGCCGGTTACCGCCAATCGCGTAGGTGTGCTGGCCAAACCGGCTTTGCGAGAGCAAATACATCATCCCGGCAGTTAGGACGATCGTGATCAATACGGTCATTGGAATTCCGAGGAACGTGCCGTTACCAACAAACGAAACGATCGAGTTACTGATCGGTACGGTTGTTCCTCCAGCTAACAGATAGGCAATACCACGAGCGACCCCGTACATCCCGAGTGTTCCAATGAAAGGGGGGATTCGAAGCCGCGCGATCAGGAGGCCATTAATCAAGCCGGGAATAGCTGAAGCAGCTAAGGCGACGGTTGCGGCCACAATCAGGCTTCCTGATTCGCCGAGCGAGTCTCTGGTCAGATTTAAGATCTTTGAGAATACCACCGCAGCAAACCCCATCGTAAATCCGACCGAAAGGTCGATTCCACCGGAGATGACGACGAACGTTTGGCCCAGAGCCAGCAAGAGCGGACCGACCGCAAACACCGCGATCGACTGCGCATTGAAAGGATTCAGGACAAAGCTGGTATGATAAGCGAAGTGCGCCCAAACCTCGAAACCAACCACCAGAACGATCAAGAAAATCCATGCTCGGGCAGAGGCTAACCAATATCGGAGAGATCCGCTCCGACCGAGGCGTCCGGCGGTGGCTTCTTCAAGTGGGATTGAGTTCACTGAGGCAGTTGGCTTTGTTCTAATCAGATAGGAACTTTTAGTTAGGCAGGGGCAAGAACTGAACACTCGCCCCGCCACCAAACAGCTCGTGCGCCAAATCTATGGAACCGGTGCACGAGCAGTCGATTCAGTACGGTGGCTTCCAACTAGGCCAAACTTGTACACGTTCGAATTAACAACAACTGAGGCTTCGTCGGACATGCCACGTCGGACCAAACTAGTCCGAATAGATAAATTTCTTCACTTTCGGGTCATCGATGTTGCTCTTGTCGATGACGGTAAAACCCGTGCCGATCAGAGGAGGGACTGATTGCCCGGTGAGATGCGCATAGGCGGTCACTACTCCGTAAAATCCGATCTCGGCCGGATGCTGGGCAATCGCGATATCAATGTTTCCCGCTTTGATATCATCGATCATTGAAGTGGGCGCATCGAACGCAACGACCCTGACCTTTCCTTTGGCGTTGGCTTGCTTCACTCCGTTAGCAGCGCCGGTGGCAGAAAAGAGATTCGCCCCGAACACCCCAGCGAGATCCGGAGTTCGGGCGTACATCGCTTGAAATTGGGAGGCCGCCTTGTTTGCATCGTCGTCGTTGAACTGCGTTTCCATGACCGTGATGTCCGGGTGCTTTTTCATTTCCTGCTTAAATCCCTGCTCTCGTTGATCGGTGGTTGAAATGTTTGGCTTCACATTGGAAACATAGACCTTGCCCTTGTCCCCAATTGCTTTAGCCAACGCCTTGGCGGCAATTTCACCACCCAAAATGTTGTCCGACGCGATATAAGAAAGAGGGAAATCGGCATCGCCAGTGCCGGTCTGGTAGTGTCCATCGCCGATGAATGTATCGACAGTGATTACCGGAATGCCGCTGTCGACCGCCTTCTTAAGTGGACCTACGAGCTGGCCTTTGTCGGTCGGAGCGATGAGAATCGCATCCGGTTTTCGCCCGATAATCGCGTTGAGTACTGGTACCTGCTGTACGGGGTTGAATTCCGGCGCGCCTTGGAAAACCAACTCAGCCCCGAGCGCATCGGCTGCCGCTTTCGCGCCTTTGTGCATCGTGATGTAGAACGCATCAGTGGTGAGACCGGGGATCAGCGCGATCGTGTATTTCTTCTTTTCTTGCGCCTGCGCCTGGTTTGCTAGCGGCATCAATAGAGCGGAGAGACAAAAAAGAAATGCAACCGGTGAGAGCCACCGCTGGAGTCGAGCGAGAGTTGAATCATTCATACCTGGGGGATTGACTTTGAATTAATTTATTTCCTCAGCTCGCGCCGAAACAACTCTGAACTTTGGTCGGTTCGGACTATCGTTTTCGGCCGCTGCTCATCTGGCTAGGAGCCAGAAACGCAACCGGCTTGCTGAAGACCTGAGAGGAATATTCCAACAATCGAAATCTTTCAATGAAGAGAACCAAGTTTTAACGCTGGTTGGCCGGGATTCTCGAGGTCAAAACATTTTATGACACGCCCAACGCGGGGAGATGGCTCAAAACCGGCGCATGGGGATGCAGCGAAAGGATGCAGCCGACCAATGCGCCGAGGTTTTCGCCCTGCTATTGTCAGGCCAGGTGGGCGCTGGGATTCAAAGCTCTTCTCCTAGCTCAGGAGGGCAACCGCAGCGGCGGATCTAGCTCGCACTGCCTCTCCATCGCGCTAACGATTGCTCATGCAAGTGCCCTTTGATCAGCTTGCGGAGTATGCCGTATTTCGGGCTAAAGATATAGGCAATAAAGAAAAAGAGGCCGAGGACCAGTACGATACAGGCGCCAGCTGGCAGATCGGTCACAGCAGAGACCAACAGCCCCAATCCTGCCCCAATTGCACCGAGAAAACCGCTGGCCCAAAAGAGGACTGGAAACGAATCCACAAACAGGTAGATAGTCGCCGCCGGCGCAATGAGCGTGCCGAGAGCCAGAATAATTCCGACTGCTTGCAGCGAGGAAGTCATCGCCAGCACCAAAATCCCCATCAGAACATATTTCAGGGTGCGCACCGGAACGCCTTGGGTTGCCGCAACCGAGGGCTCGAAAAGCATCAGTAAAAAGGGCCGTTGAAGCAGGACGAGAGCAGGCAGTAATACGCAGCTCACTCCGTAGATCAGTATTAGATCGGCGTCGCTGAGCCCGAGGATATTGCCGAAGAGATAATCGGAGATCGCTATGTGCGTCGGTGAAAACCGTAAGAGCGCTTGTCCCAATGAAAATGCGCAGGCAAAGAGTAAACCAAGCGCAGTGTCTTCCTTGATCCGCGAGCTATTGGAAATAATCTGTGTACCAAACGCAACCAAAGCGGCAGCGACAATCGCCCCCACAAATAAGGTAGACGGGGCTGCCCCAAACAATATGAGGGCGATTGCTAGCCCAGGAAGTAACGAGTGCGAAATCGCATCAGCCATCAGGGACAGCCGGCGAATCACGATGAAGACGCTCAAAATACCGTTGGTAAAACCAATCAATACCGCGCCGAAAAGCGCTCGCTGAATCTGCGGTTCTTGCACTGCTCGAAGAAACCAATCAAAGTTCATGCGGGTTGGCCGGAAAAAGTTTCTGTTCCGAAGGTGCGGGCACGATTCTCGTCATTAAAAACCACCGCAGTGGGCCCACAGGCAACGAGCTCACCATTCAGGAAAATGACTTCATCAAACAGGTCCGGAACCATCCGTAAATCATGATGAGAGACGATGACCAGATTGCCGGCGTGAGCGAGGTCACGAAGGATCTCTGCCAGCAAGTCTTGAGACGGCTTATCTAATCCGGCAAATGGCTCGTCCAACAAAAATACATGGGCATTTTGAGCCAACGAGCGAGCAAGGAAGACCCGCTGCTGCTGGCCACCGGAAAGGGCGCTGATTTGCCGATCTCCCAGTTCGCTCAATTTCATCGCCCTCAATGCCTCGTCTACCGCTATTCTGTCTTTCTCTCGGAATGGCTTCCACCAGCCTAATGCGGGATAACGGCCCATCTCCACCAAGCCGCGAACGGTAGTGGGAAAATCCCAGTCAACCGCTGAACGTTGCGGCAAATACGCGACATAAGCCCCGTGACCGGCACTCCCATCGTGCCCACCGATCTCAATAGCGCCGGTCTCGAGCGGAATCAGACCAGCGACCGCTTTCAGAAGGGAAGTCTTGCCCGCCCCATTAGGTCCCAATAAGCCAACGCATCTCCCACAGTGGAGCTTGAGGCTGACGTGATGGACGGCTGGAACCCTCCGATAACTGACGGTGAGATCCTTGATCTGTAGAACGTGCCCCGGCTCGCTCTTCGACGGGCTACTGGGTTCCTTCTCTGAGTGTGATCGTGTCACTGACTTTTCCATCTCCCCAAAGGGTTTGCGAGAGCGGCGGTTGCTCGCCCGGAGTTACTGTAAGCTGAAGAGCATCCATGCCAGGATTGGTCCAATGCGCGTCAATTGTTAGGTCCACTCCTTCCGGCGGAAATGGAATTTGGACCGTCTTTGTCTCGGTCGCTCGTTGCGCCGTTCCCGTCCAGAGTGGTTTGCCCAGAAATCGAATTTCAAAAGTAAACGGGACGGCTGAAGAGACAAGTTTCAGTTCAACCTGTCTCAAGTTCGACATTGCGGCATCCGAATTCACTGGGGGAGTCTCCATTCGTGGCGCAGAAGTTAGGTAGTGCAATGGGAAAGCGAGCAGCACTAGCGCAATCACTAGTCCGAGTAGCTGTAGGAGCGGCGATCCTCTCATTTGAGCGCATCAACTATCGTAGTGACGTTGTGCTTAATCATTTCCTCATAGGTGGCCCCATCCCCAGTTCCAAGACCATCGGCGTAAAGTGTACCCCCAATTTTGGCGCCGCTTTCGCGAGTGATTTCGACGCTCACTTTCGGATTTAAGGCACTCTCCAGGAAAACCGCTTTGACCTGCTGTCTTCGGATCTGGTCAATCAAGTCGGAGACATGGCGCAAAGAAGGCTCGTCTTCGGTGCTTAGCCCTTCGATGGAGTAGATCTTGAATCCGTACTCCTTGGCAAAGTATTGGAACGCGTCATGGGAAGTTACCAGTTTTCTTTGGTCTCGCGGCAACTCGGCGATCTTCTGCTTAACCCAGCCGTTTAGTTGCTGCAGCTGGTCGGCGTAAGACTGGGCATTGGCCCGGTACTCGTCGGCGTGAGCCGGATCGAGCTTTACTAATTCGTCGCGCACGATGAACGTTGCCTCTTCGACGTTGGGAACACTGTTCCACCAATGCGGATCTTCAATGAAACCGCTCTTGGCCGTTTTTTCATCCTCTCCGGCTCGCATTTTTAAACTGGGCAACTTGTCCCCAACCGGCAGCAAATCGGCCTTCGTCGCATCACGTAAATTATTGAAATAGTGTTCAAGGTTCTTTCCAGAAGTGAGGACCAACCGCGCCCCGCTTACGGCTTGAAGATCGCTTGGACTGAGCTGAAATTCATGCGGGTCTTGTCCTGGTTGGATCAGACCGGTGACTATCACTTTCTGGCCGCCTACCTTCTGAGCGATTTCGGTCAAGATCGTGGAAAAACTGGCAATGGCCAGTTTATCTTCAGCATAGGCATGGCGGAGGGCGATGCTCAGGAAGAGAACTACGGCAAGCAGAAGCCGGCTGAACTTCATCGTCGAAGTTGATTTATTTGCAACCTGTTTGCAACAGCTAACTGGCAGCGCGTCTTTTCCTGATGACACTGACGCAGCCCAACACGCACAAAGATTTGAGTTTAGCGTCATGCCGTTCTACACTCGCGGGCTGTGAAACTTTCGAAACGGGGCGAATACGCCCTTCGGGCATTGATCGACTTTGGACTGGCTCAAGCGATGGGTAGACCCCTGCTACAGGTAAACGAGCTCGCGTCGAAGGAGGATCTTCCAGTCAAGTTTCTCGAACAGATTCTCATGCAACTCAAAGCCGCCGGGTATCTGGAAAGCAGACGAGGAAAACATGGCGGTTACCTGCTTGCCCGGCGACCAGAAGATATTCAGATCGGGCAGGTGGTGCGCCTAATCGACGGACCGCTCGCTCCGATCAGGTGTGTGAGCCAGGTCGCATACGAACGTTGCACCTGCCCGGATGAAGAACATTGTGGCCTGCGGATGGTCATGCTCGACGTGCGCAACGCGATCTCTAATATTCTCGATCGCTTTTCCTTGGCCGACGTGGTGGAGGTCACTTTGCGGAAAATGCGCCGTAATAATGTTCCGCTGCCATTTGCGGCTGATCCCATCCGAACCACCCGGTCGAAGGCCAGCGATGGCGGCCTAGTCAGTCCTCGAACGAACGGCGAGCGCACGAGCTGACGCCGACAACGCCGAGACCAGCGACGCTGCGGCTCAAGAAAGCCTAGGGCGGAGCTCGGGGCGCAGCCCTAGGAATAGTAATAAAGCAAAGGATGAGCGCTGAAGGCGCGTGACAATAACGTACATGCCAGTTGCTAAGAGAATTCAGCGCAATCGCTGGCAAACATTTTGGTTCATTTAATTTTTTGATCAAGAATGGCGAGCCACCCCTCGTCGAAAAGGATCAAAGAGCACACGCCTATTTGGCCACCAAGGGGCTTTCGACGACCGGCCTGGCTAGGAGTGACCCTAGATTGAAACGCACCTTCAGTGGTGACCTTTGGGGATAGATTCCTAAGGCTGCCGCAGCTTCGCCGCTCCCCCACTGCTGTCAGCGCAGGCGCTGCAGTTCCCGCATTTCTCCTTTACTCCTATAAGTTTGTATGCTTTCTAATCCCGATACCTGAAGTAGGGTTATGGTCCGCTCCATATATCGTTTGTTCGCGCTTTTCATTCTTGTTGCCATTTTCATTTCTGGCGCCTCGGCCAACACCATCCAGTTGCTCAACGTCTCGTACGATCCAACGCGCGAGTTTTACGAGCAGTTCAACCAATCATTTAGCAAACAATACCAGCAAAAAACCGGCAACCAGGTGACCGTCCAGCAGTCTCATGGCGGCTCGGCCAAACAAGCCCGCTCCGTCATCGACGGATTGCAGGCCGATGTTGTTACTCTCGGTCTTCCCGCCGATATCGACGCACTCCACGACAACGGCAACCTGGTGGCAGCCGATTGGCAAAAGCGGCTCCCCAATAACAGTGTTCCCTACACTTCAACTGTGGTTTTTTTGGTGCGCAAAGGGAATCCGAAGGGCATCAAGGATTGGGGCGACCTGCTCAAGCCCGGCACCGTGGTCATTACGCCGAATCCGAAAACCTCGGCCGGCGGACGATGGAGTTTTATTGCCGCCTACGGATACGCCCTGAAGGCGAACGGCAACGATGAAGGCAAGGCCAAAGACTACATCGCCAAACTCTATGCCAATGTCCCGGTACTGGATTCTGGTGCCCGCGGATCGACCACGACCTTCGGTCAGCGCGGGCTGGGTGACGTGCTTCTCGCTTGGGAGAACGAAGCGCATCTCAGTTTAAAGGAGTTTGGTGCCGACAAGTTTGAAATCGTGACTCCATCGATCAGTGTTCGGGCGGAACCGCCCGTTTCGGTAGTCGATAAAGTGGTGGAGAAAAAGGGAACCCGAGAAGTTGCGACGGCCTATCTCGAGTACCTTTACACGCCGGAGGCCCAGGAGATCGCCGCAAAGAATTTCTATCGCCCAATCAACCAGGAGATTTTTCAAAAGTACGCAGCACAATTTCCGGAGGTGAAGGTATTCACCGTTGACGAGGTCCTAGGTGGCTGGAAACAAGCGCAAGCAAAATTTTTCGCTGACGGCGGCGTTTTTGATCAGATTTATAAACCATAATTTTCGGGCGGGAAGGGACTCCCGGTCTTTTCGGGCCGGGAGTCCTATTATTTCGACATCGAATGCTCGTTGGGTCTGCCTGAAGTTTTGGCAAAAGTATTTCTGCACTAGCTGGTATCGGGATTCTATACCACAGTAGTAGCCTAATGAGTTGGCGTGCGCTTCAACTGTGGTACCAACGCAAGATCTTGCCTGGCTTCGGGTTGACACTGGGAATTACCCTTGCCTATCTCAGCCTGATCGTACTTATCCCGCTTTCAGCCACCTTTTTGCGAGCGTCGGCCCTTGGTTGGGATGGAATTGTACGTGCACTGACTAGCCCGCGAGTCGTTGCCTCTTTCGAACTGAGTTTTTCAATCTCTCTTTATGCGGCGCTGATTAACGCCTTTCTTGGGACTATCGTTGGTTGGGTCCTGATCCGTTACGATTTTCCGGGCCGGCGCATCGTCGATGCGATTGTGGACCTGCCGTTCGCATTACCAACCGCAGTGGCTGGCATCGCACTTACCGCCATTTACGCCGGCAACGGATTGATCGGACAACCGCTTGCTGCTTTGACCGGGCTGAAGGTCGCGTACACGCCGCTTGGAATATTGATCGCGCTTATTTTCGTGGGGCTT
>Ga0137360_10002041_pt1 | contig 12035 bp, 7 predicted proteins | sample Mad1_60_16metaG_FD_104924 | JGI IMG/M metagenome (GOLD analysis project Ga0137360, IMG submission 104924) | Vadose zone soil microbial communities from Angelo Coast Range Reserve, California, USA - Mad1_60_16 metaG | ecosystem: Environmental > Terrestrial > Soil > Vadose zone | place: USA... | reverse complement strand
CTTTTTATTGCTGATTTTTTGCACCGTTGCTTTTTTCCGCGATCCGGATCGCGCTGTGCCGCCAGATCCGAATCTAATCGTGGCCGCTGCCGATGGCACAGTGATGGACATAATCGAATGTGATGAAAACCAGGTTCTCAAAAGGAAAACGCAGCGTGTCGGAATTTTCTTGTCGATCTTCGACGTCCATACGAATCGCGCTCCGATCGACGGGAGGGTCATTTACCGCCAGCACCAAAAAGGACTTTGTCTCGATGCGCGCCGTTCGGATTGTTCTGAGAAAAACGAATCGGTGACATGGGCTTTTGAGAATCGGTGCGTCACGATTGTCGTGCGCCAGATCACGGGAGTTATTGCGAGACGCATCGTGGCCTGGGCGCAAGTCGGAGACGAATTGAAGAAAGGTGACCGGTTCGGAATGATTCGCTTCGGTTCACGAACGGAATTATATTTGCCGCTCGACGCTGAAGTTCTTGTGAAAACCGGCGACCACGTTTCCGGAGGATCGACAATCATCGCGCGGCTTTCCAGTTAATGAACGAACAACCTGCGAAGATTTATCTGCTGCCGAATCTAATGACGGCGGGAAATCTGTTTTGCGGATTTACCGCCACGCTCAAAATCCTGGAAGGCGCTCTTTTGCAAACCACTAATGCCGATCTTGCAGCTGATCGCTTTCACGAAGCTATCTGGTTTGTTCTGGGCGCGTTCGTTTTTGATTTTCTGGACGGACGCATTGCACGTCTCGGTGGCCACGAGAGTCCATTTGGACGCGAGTTCGATTCGCTTGCGGATATTGTCTCGTTTGGGCTTGCCCCGGCGTTGATGGTTTATCGGGTGGTGTTGCAGGAGTTCCCTCGCGCGTGCTGGATCATCGCGTTCATTTACCTTGCGTGCGGCGCGCTACGGTTGGCCCGTTTCAATTCAGCGGCGGCGACGCATAACGGACCCAATCACCAGAACACCTTTACCGGTTTTCCCATCCCGGCCGCCGCCGGTCTGATTGCGTCGATCACGTTGTTTCTTCTTTGGCTTGCCGAAGGTGAACATCACCTCGGCAACTGGCGCTTCGTTCTACCGCCGTTGCTACTCTTTCTCTCCTTCATGATGTTCAGCCGGTTTCAATATCCGAGCTTCAAGGCGGTGAATTGGAAGACGAAGAAATCGATTCCGCGCTTTTTAGCTATTATTCTCATTGTCATTTTCACCGTGCTAAATTACGAGTGGATGCCGGCGGTGCTGTTCCTGGCCTACTTGCTATATGGAGTGCTGCGGCCATGGCTCTCCCGGGAATGGCGACGCGAAATCGAAGAGGAAATCGGTGAGGAACCCTCTGCCGAACCGGCCGAACAAACACGCTAAGACCGATCTGTAAATCAGGCGTGCGATCTCTAATGCTTGCTCGAGCCGATGATGGAGATTGCCCTTGCCAGGGTAAGACAAACGAGAAACCTGAAACAGATAGCCGCAGCTAACGATAGGCAGGACCGTCATGTTTTTTGTTATTGTGACTCTTCCCAAAAAGCAAAGCCCTCACGCGGTGAAGCGTGACGGCTTTGTGCGAATTGCGCGTTTTACTTGATCGACTTAGGGGGCGAATAGAATCTGGCCGCTATAAGTGCCCGCCCCTTGAAGGTCACATCCAGAGTTGGGATCTGGTGGAACCACGTCACCCTCAGCCGTTATGTTTGCATATACGCCCGCGAGATCGCCAGTCCCCTGTCTGCCCACAAAACGCAGGTTTTCGTGGCCGGTCACAGCATTGCCGATGCCTTCATAAGTTAAGAGCATAGTGCCCGACCTTCCATTCACGGAACCAGTGAAGAGGATAGTGCCATGGAGCGTGATGGAACCATCGGGATGAACTACATCCATTTCAGTGCCTGCGCTAGATCCGCTGAAGGTGCCAGTAGCCGGTCCACTGACGTTGAAGGTGACAATCAAGTTTTCACCGACTTGGCGCGCACTAGTTTGTATGAAGCAGGGAAAAAATCCTCCGTTTGCAGGGAGCGGTGGTCCGCCAGCTTCAGCGCCCGGCAACGTTAATGACGCGCCAGCAATTGCGAGCGCACAAAAACTTCTGCGCAGATGTGATAAGAGACGATTTCGTTTTAACCAATTATAAGTTTTCATACAAAGCTCTAAAGGAACTGAAAACCAAAGTTCCGGATTTTTTTGAAACTTTGCGCCGGACCCTCCGCTTTTTGCGATTAATGGCGTTCGGCCAGCCGCTTTTTTAGGCTTGTAGAAGAACGCAAAAACAAACACGCTATTTGGCTGTTGAATGTGGAAGCTGAGCCGCGGGTGTTCACCACCACGCGCTGGAGTCTCGTCCTTGCAGGAGCGAACTCGGACGGCGACCAGCAGAAAGCTGCTGAAGCGCTGGCGGAGCTTTGCCGGACTTACTGGCGTCCCATTTTTTCCTACGTTTGCCGCCGCGGCTATTTGACTGAGGACGCGCAGGACCTCACGCAGGATTTTTTCCTGATGATTCTGGAAACTAACTGGCTGCGGCAGGCCGACCAAAGCCGGGGTCGCTTTCGTTCGCTTTTGCTCAAGTCGCTCCAGAATTTTCTTCACAACGTGGCCGACAAGAATCAAACCCTTAAGCGAGGCGGCAGCGTTCAATTCGTTTCCTGGGATGCCTGGATGGCAGAAGCGCCCTCGCAATTATCGATTTCGGCTCGCGCGCTCGACGCGCTCACGCCCGAGCGGTTTTTCGATCTTCGCTGGGCTGCGACACTTGTGGAGCAGGCGCTCCGGCGTTTGCGAGAGGAGTGTGAAGGTAAAGGACGCCTTCGGCTTTTTGAGGGATTGCGCGATTATCTCGCGGCAGAGCACGCCGATATCTCGTATGCCAACCTCGCTGTCGCATTGGGCGTTGCAGAGACGGTCGTAAAAAAACAATTACATAATTTGCGTCAACGTTATCGGTGGCTCCTGCGCGAGGAAGTTGCGCACACGGTTGAGAACCCGGCTGACGTGGATGACGAGATCCGACACTTGTGCGCGGCACTGGCGGCCGCAGCCTGATGAACAAGGCAACCGCGCCATCTGATTCCCTCGCGGACGTAGTCGAGAATCCGAAGAAGTGCCCACAGTGCGGCGCCACAACCCAACTCGATCACGGAACCTGCATCAACTGTCTCATGCGCGAGGGACTTGAAGCAAAAGGCGAGTCATCCCGCGAAGCCTTCGAAAGCATCCTCGTAGAAGCAAACGTGACCGACACACAGTGGCGCCTTGGTCATTACGAAATTCTGGAAGAGATCGGTCGCGGCGGGATGGGAGTAATTTATCGCGCGCGGCAACAGCACTCTCGTCGAATCGTCGCGGTGAAACGCATCTTCGCTCACGATGTGAATTCACACGAGACACTCACTCGCTTTCGGCGCGAAGCCGAAGCGGTCGCCAGTCTCGATCACCCAAACATTCTTCCCATATACGAGGTCAGCGAAAGTGAGGAGGGCCTACCGTTTTTCAGCATGAAATATGCGGAGGGTGGAAGCCTGCGCGCCGCAGCGCCAGCGCTTCGCGCCAAGCCTCGCGAGTGCGTGCACATGATGGCCAAGGTGGCGCGTGCCATCGCATACGCCCATGGCAAAGGAATCCTGCATCGCGATCTTCAGCCGGGAAATATTCTTCTCGATGAAAACGGTGAACCGATGGTGAGCGACTTTGGCCTCGCAAAATGGCTCGATCAAACTAGCGACCTAACAAGAACACTGGAGACACTTGGAACACCGGGTTACATCGCGCCCGAGCAGGCCGAGAGCCGAGCAGGCGATCTTACCAGTGCCGCCGACATTTACAGTCTGGGCGCAATCTTGTTTTATCTCCTCACCGGGCGGCCGCCATTCGTGGGCCCGAATGTTCTTTTCGTCATTCATCAAGCCGCTGCGACACCGGCACCACGTTTGCGTTCACTCGTGCCGTCGCTGGACCGCGATCTGGAGACAGTTGTTGCTCGCTGTCTGGAGAGCGATCCTAACGCGCGCTACCAATCGGCAGGAGCGCTAGCGGATGATCTTGAGCATTGGCTGCGCCACGAGCCAATTCGCGCGCGACGCAGTGGAGTTTTTACTCGGGGACGAAAATGGGTGCGACGGAATCCAACAACTACAGTGCTGCTAGGCGCATTAGTCGCTCTCGCTGCTGCGATAGTAGGTGTGACGTCTTGGGACAGCGAATCACCGCATCCGGTGTCCCCTCTGCCCGCTGGGATTGCCGTGCTGCCGCTGCAAAATCTGAGCGAGGAAAAGGAGAACGCCTATTTTGCCGACGGCATCCAGGATGAGTTGCTGACGAATCTCTCCAAGATCAGGGACCTAAAAGTAATCAGCCGGACATCGGTAATGCAGTACAAGAGCGGCATTACGCGCAATCTCAAAGACATCGCGCAGCAGATAGGGGTCAGCAATGTGGTGGAGGGAAGTGTCCGCCGGTCGGGGAACCATGTTCGCGTTTCGGTGCAACTAATCGACGCAAAAACTAACCGCCACCTTTGGGCGCAGAACTATGATCGGACATTGGCCGATTCGCTTGCTTTGCAGGGCGACTTGGCCACGGAGATCGCTGCGGCTTTGGGTGGCACACTGAGTCCGCAAGAGAAGGCGCTTGTGCAAGCCAAGCCGACGAAGAATACCGCTGCCTACGATGCTTATCTGCGTGGCCGCGCATTTGCAGCTCGTTCGTACCAGAAGTCCTATGAGGACAATGCGATTCAGTCTTACCAAGAAGCAGTGACATTGGATCCCAGTTTTGCGCTGGCTTGGGCACGTCTCTCCATTGCCGTAGGACACGATCCATGGGATCCAAGCCCGGCGCGGCTGGCATCAGTTAAGGATGCAGCCGATCATGCGCGCGCGCTTGCCCCAGACTTACCGGAAACTCATCTTGCTGTTGGTTATTACCGCTACGGGCAGCACGACTATACTGGGGCGCTCGCTGAATTTCAGCAAGCTGAACAGGGTCTCCCGAATAACGCTGAAGTCATCGAAGCGATCGCCCTTGTCCAGCGCCGGCTTGGGCATTGGGAAGAAGCGATCACGGGACTGCGCCGCACCATCGAGCTCGATCCTCGATACCATGATGCCTATGAGAATCTCGCAGGCACGTATCGGTGGTTGCGGCGTTTTCCTGACACTCTGGCTACAGTTGACCAGTTACTTGCGTGGGAGCCGAATGATCCTATCGCCCTCGGGAGGAAAGCGGCTGCCTTCTGGGCAATGGGAGATCTGCAGGCAGTAGAACCGCTGGTAACAAATCCCGGTTTTGATCCGTACGACCGTGGTGTGCAGGCTTTATTCCAGCGGCGTTATGCCGCAGCTATAGAGATATTTTCAGCGCCGCCGCCTTTGAACTTGACGCCGAGCCCATCTACAAGCGAGAAGGAACTTTTTCTAGGTTTGAGTCAGCAACGGGCCGGCGATGTCGCAGCGGCGCGTGCCACTTACCAAAAAGCGGTGCAGGATTTTCAGCACGATCTTGATAAGGTCGTGCCTGGTTCCTGGCACGAGGCGTGGCTGCGTACGTGTTTAGGTCGGGCTTATGCAGGCTTGGGCGACGCAGCCGCTGCTATCGCCGAGGGACAAAAAGCGATGACCGTCGATCCCACTTCCAAAAACCCGGTAGATGGCCCGGTAAGAGAGGAAAAGATGGCGAATATCTACGCTTTGCTGGGGGATGCTGATCACGCGATTCCCATTCTTCAGCGGCTATTGCGGACAACATATGCCGGCGCGGTTACTCCTGCGCTACTGCGACTCGATCCGGTGTGGGATCAAATCCGCAATGATTCCCGTTTTCAGCAATTAGCCGAGGAAGGGAAACCGATTCCGGAAAAAGGTATCGCGGTGCTTCCGTTTGAAAATTTAAGCGCCGATCCTGAGAACGCGTTTTTCGCTGACGGTGTACAGGACGAAATTCTGAATAACCTAGCCAAGATCGCGGATTTGAAGGTGATCAGCCGGATGTCCGTAACGCAATACAAGAGCGGCGGGAAACGAAACCTGCGTCAGATTGCGAATGAACTCGGCGTTGCGCATGTGGTCGAGGGAAGTGTACAGCGTGCCGGAAATCGTGTCCGTGTCAGCGCCCAGTTAATCGATGCAAGAACGGATACGCATTTGTGGGCTCAGAGTTACGATCGGCAACTTGATGACGTGTTTGCAATCCAAACTGGTGTTGCCAAGGCAATTGCCGGCCAGCTTCAGGTGAAGCTGTCGCCAAGCGAATCGACCGCCTTGGCCGTAGCGCCTACGCGCGACCCGGAAGCTTATGATCTGTTTTTGAAGGGTGAATACCAGGAACGCCAGGCTGAGGGCGCGGAAAACGTGGAATTATTCGATCGCGCCGAAGCCTTCTATCGGCAAGCACTGGCACGAGATCCGAATTTCGCGCTCGCGTATGCGCGGCTCGCTTATAGCCATCTAAATCGGCATTGGTTTATCAATCGCCTGAATTCGGCACAATTAAAGGAGGTAAAGTCTGACATCGAGCGCGCATTAGCGATTGCTCCGGAATTGCCAGAGGCGCATCTGGCGCTGGGTGTGTTTCATTACTGGGGCCATCGTGATTATGATTCCGCACTGAGAGCACTTGATCGGGCCATTGAACTCCAGCCCAGTAACCCCGATAGTCGGACGTACCGCGGTGCGATTTACCGCCGCCGCGGCGAATGGCGCCGAGCGCTTGCTGAGTTCGAGCGAGCATTGGAACTCAACCCGCGCGATCCCTCGAGTTTGACCGAGCTTGGCGGTTCGTACGGTTCGCTTCGCCATTGGAGTGAGGCTGAACGTATGTTTAACCGCGCTTTAGCTCTCGACCCCCATAATATTAACGCCGCCTTCCACCTCAGCGTTACCTACACCAACGGCACCGGGAATATCCGACGTGCCAGGGAGGCGGAGGAGACAGCACCGGAGCAACCGAAAGGTCAAGTTAGCCCGTATGGGATCGTGATTTCCCAGATGATTAACGAGAAGGTGTATCTCGATGTGCTGGAGAGACGTTTCGCTGATGCTCTCAAAGCGTGGGACGTCCTGCCTACCAACACGGCCGAAGAACGGCTTAACAAGCTAAAGGCGCGAGTTGGGATTCAAATTCTTGCCGGCCAAAAAACGGCAGCTAGATCCGAGGCCGAGGAAGCACGCGCTTTACTCGAAGCCCAGCTAGCCGAACGGGCGCCAGAAGACCGCACATCGTTGACGGAGGCGGCGTGGATTTACGTTTGTCTTGGGCGTAGCGCCAATGCCCTTCGTATCGCTCGAGAAGCCACAGAGTCATTGCCAATAGAAAAAGATGCGCTTTTCGGCGCGAACTTTCTTGTCGGACTAGCCCAAATCGACGCGCACATTGGCCGGCCTGAAGAGGCGGTAAAAATACTTCGCCAACTGCTCACGATCCCTGCCGGAGAATACGTTTCCCTTACCCGTCTGAAGATCGACCCCGTCTGGGACCCAATCCGAAACAATCCCGAGTTTCAAAAACTCCTTTCCGAACCCGAGCCGGAAACTGTCTACAGGTAACGTCCGGTTGGTGGTAATTAAGTCTGATTTAAGCGCGCTAGAATTTCCGGATCACGCACGTCTGCCCATTCGCCAGTTAGTTCCACCGCCTTCACCTTTTGGCCTGATTGTGCAAGTTCACGAATTGCATCTGTGAGTTCGTATTCGCCGCGCGGCGAAGGATTCAATTTAGCAGTGAAATCAAAAATACTCGGCCGAAACGCGTAGAGCCCGGCGTTGTACCACGGACTCGTCGCCTCGCCCGCGCGTGATTTCTCGCGGAGGTCGAGAAGCTCCATCTGGTCATTCACAAAAACCGCACCGCCCTTACTCACATCTTCGCCACGCGTGACCGTGACAATGGCTTCAACATCCTCGGGAAGATCAACAACGCGCTTGTAGTTCGCCGGATCGACCAAGATATCACCGTAGCTCAAGATAAACGGGCAACCTCCGACGAAACCGCGGGCAAGATCGACGACGCGACCGGTCCCATCCTGCACTGTCTGCGTCGCATACTGAATGCTGACATTGTCGCGCGAGCCGTTATCAAAAAATCTCTGCACCGCATCAGCCCGGTAGCCAACTATCGTAAGAAACTCCCGTATCCCCGCGTCACGCAATCCTTCGATGATGTGCCGCAAAACTGGTTTGCCGCGCACTACGATCATCGGTTTAGGAACTTCGGCCGTGAGTTCACGCATGCGCGTGCCGCGCCCGGCTGCGAGCACGACAGCCTTGTCGATCTTTGTTGTCATGTCGAGTGAAGCCGAGACATCTCTAGGCATTTCTGAGCATCGTTAGCGGCGGAAGGCAGAAACAGTAAGAGATTCCTCCACTCCGGTCGGAATGACAGGAAATGTTCGCGGCAAGCTGCCGCGACCTATAGGTTCGCCACGTCGAATCCATCCCGCGGCGGACTGGCAGCCTGTGCTCCCCAGAATCACTGATCACGATTAGGTTTTCTTCGGCTCAGTGATGATGAGCGCTGGCAAATTAGCTTGCTTGATCAATTCGCTCACCTTCGGCAAATCTTCGTTCTTAAGCTGCGCCCATTTTTTTAGCTGCTCGTCAAGCTGTCCCCTCAGCATTTGGAACACATCGAGTTGCGGCTTCGTGGGTTCGCCATCACCCGACTCAATGGCGTGGCTAAAGGTATCAAACCGCTCGTTTAACATGTTTGGGAAAGCGAGGTTCGCTTCCGAGCCTTTCATGTTCACCTGGATGAGATTCTGTTCGATATCGGACATTTTGTGATCGAGATCGTCGGCTGCCGCGAGCGCCGGCTTTAAACGTTGATCGTCAGGGAAACGTTTGTGCAGGGTTTGAATTTGTGATCTGAGATCACGGATTTCGTTGACTGCCTGATGCAATTGCGAAATCCGATCGTTCACCTGCGCCGCTAATGTGAACTGTTTTTGCAATACGGCCTCGTCTCCTTTTGTTCGCGGATCAATTACCAAATGCAGCGGTACGGTCTGCGATTTGCCGCCGACAGTCAGTTTCACCTGATAACCGCCGGGCAACGCTAGCGGGCCTTTCGGTCCAGTGCTCGAATAAAACGCGCCGGGGATTAGAATCGGATCATCGTAACGCAGATCCCATGCGAACCGGTTCATGCCTTCGTTGGCTGGAATCGTTTTCACGCGCTCGACGCGGTCGGGCCACTCGGGTGGTTGCTCACCTTCTTTCTTTTCCTTGCTGGAAAGATGCCTGACGACTTTGCCGGAACTGTCGAGAATATCGAGCGAGACCTCTTCCGTTGGCGCGGTCTTGAAATAATAATCGATGATTGCTCCGGGCGGCGGGTTGTCGCCCACGGGCTGGCGTTTGTCGAATTCCTCCGGGTAATGCAAGCGCAACGCCGTCTGCGGTTGATAGAGAACGACGTCCGCCGCGGCGGATGGCGTGTTCACCTGACGAAGCGGCGTCAAATCGTCGAGCACCCAGAAAGAGCGCCCGTGCGTCGCTACTACCAGATCGTCATCTTTGACCACGAGATCGTGAATCGGGGTTACCGGCAGATTCAATTGCAGGGGTTGCCAGTGTGCGCCGTTGTCGAATGAAACGAAGACGCCGAGCTCGGTTCCAGCGTAAAGCAAACCTTTCCGCTTGGGATCTTCGCGTACGGCGCGGACATACGCGCCATCTGGAATTCCGTGCACGATCGGGTTCCAGCTTTTGCCGAGATCGGTTGTTTTGAAAATATATGGCTTGAAGTCGTCGAGTCTATGTCGATCGACCGCCACATAAGCGGTGTTAGCGTCGTGCGGCGAGGCTTCGATTAGATCAACAGTGCTCCACTCGGGCATCTTCGGTGTGACGTTTGACCAATGTTGGCCGTCGTCAGTGGTGACTTGGACGAGCCCGTCGTCTGTTCCTGCCCAGATGGTGCCTTGTTTTACCGGCGATTCCGCCAGCGCAAACACGGTGTCGTAATATTCGACCGACGTGATGTCATTTGTCAGTGGACCGCCGCTTGGCTGCTGTTTCGATTTATCGTTACGCGTGAGGTCGCCGCTAATTTGTGCCCAGCTTTGTCCGTGATCGGTTGATTTGAAAACGCATTCCGCGGCAGTGTAGAGCACATCGGGATTGTGCGGTGAGAGCATCAGTGGCGACACCCATTGAAAACGATGACCAAGATCGACAGCGCCGTGCCCGGAATTATCGAGAGGCACCGGACTAACGTCCTGCACGTCCTCTTTGTTTTTGTCGTAGCGATTGATGAAGCCTTCGCTGTTTGAATAGATGATGTGCCAATCACGTAGGTCAGGCACGACAAAGCCGCATTCTCCGCCACCGGCCACGAACCAATTTTCGCGTCCAATCACGCCGGAATCGCTGCGGCTGGCGATACCGACATTGGAATTGTCCTGTTGCGCGCCATAAACGTGGTAGGGGAACGCGTTGTCCACCGCCACGTGATAAAACTGCGCGGTCGGCTGGTTGTTTTGAGTGGTCCAGTTTTTGCCGCCGTCGGTCGAAATACTGACACCGCCGTCATTCGCATTCGCGATCCGATTTGGATTCGTCGGATCAATCCAAAGCCCATGGTGATCTCCATGACGCGCGGGCATGAGATTGAATGTCTTTCCACCATCGACTGATTTAAAGAGTCCCGTGTTTAGCAGGTAAACCGTGTCCGCAGATTTCGGGTCGGCATAAACTTTGCTGAAGTACCAGGCGCGTTGACGAAATCGGCCGTCCTCATTAACGCGGGTCCAATGCTGCCCGGCGTCATCGGAGCGGAACAGGCCGCCTTCCTTAGCCTCGATAATTGCGTAGATGCGATTGGAATCGGCTCCGGAAACCGCGATGCCGATCTTACCCAGGATGCCGCCAGGAAGTCCGTTTCCTTCCAGACGCTTCCACGTGACGCCGTTGTCTTCCGACCGATAAAGTCCGCTGCCCGCTCCGCCACTGGAGAAGAACCAAGGCTGCCGACGCGCCTGCCAGAGGGATGCGAAGACGATGTTCGGATTGTGCGGATCGAAAACAATATCGATGCCGCCGGTGTTTTCATCTTTGGACAGAACTTTCGTCCACGTTTTGCCGCCGTCAGTTGTGCGAAAAATTCCGCGCTCCTGATTTGGGCCAAACGCATGCCCTAATGCCGCCACGAGAACGACGTTCTCATTTCTGGGATCGACAATGAGCGCGCCGATCTGCCGCGTATCTTTCAACCCGACGTTCTCCCATGTTTTGCCGCCATCGATCGATTTGAAGACTCCAGTCCCGTAAGTGGTATTACCGCGGATCGCCGCTTCGCCCGTCCCGGCGTAAATCACATTATGATCCGATGTCGCCACCGCGATCGCGCCAATCGAAGAAATGGGTTGTTTATCGAAAAGCGGAATCCAGTTTGCGCCTCCGTCTGTCGTCTTCCAGACTCCACCCGCGACCGCTCCGAAATAATATGTGTCCGGCTCGCCGACGACACCTTCGATCGCGAGCGCGCGGCCTCCGCGGAACGGACCGATCTGTCTCCAGCGCATTCCATTGAACAGCTTTTCATCGATTGCTCCGGTCGGCAGCGGGGTGGGGGATGGAGCGGTTTGAAGAGAAGCTGGGAAAAGAAATACAGAAATAGCGAAAACGATTCGAACAAGGTTAAGAGAACGGTAATTCGGCGTAATCATCCGCCTAAGGTGAAAAGCTTGCGATTTGGTTCAACTGGAATTGCGCGAAATGCTGGTAGGTCGGCGCGCTCGACTCGAATATGTTTAGCACCAAAGGCGCAGCGTTCGCGACGAGCCTGGGGCAGCGCCCTAGGGGGTCATGTCGCCGAAAATACGCCAGCGCTGAAAGCGCGATTCTTCTGCCCTGGTTTCGTTTCGATCGTTAGCACCAGATCGATTTCGATGGGCAGTACATTCGGGACTGAGGACTCATCGCGGGAGTGAAGGCGCGCTTTCAGCGCTTGATTTATCCGACATTCGACTTCCTGGGGCGACGCCCCAGGCGAATATCAGACCGCGCCTTCGGCGCTAGACATATATCTGCCTAAGCGTTAATCGCAGCCAT
>Ga0137360_10002036_pt1 | contig 12051 bp, 9 predicted proteins | sample Mad1_60_16metaG_FD_104924 | JGI IMG/M metagenome (GOLD analysis project Ga0137360, IMG submission 104924) | Vadose zone soil microbial communities from Angelo Coast Range Reserve, California, USA - Mad1_60_16 metaG | ecosystem: Environmental > Terrestrial > Soil > Vadose zone | place: USA... | reverse complement strand
TAGGATCGCAAGATTCGGCGCAGATGCGCCTCGCCCAAGACGATGAAATGGTCAACACACTCGCGCCGGATCGATCCGATCGGCCGTTCGGCAAAGCCATTCTGCCAAGGCGAGGCTGGTGCCGTAGGCTTGTCCCGGATGCCCATGGCGCGCAATCGGCGTGTGACGACGGCACCATAGATCCGATCACGGTCCCGAATCATGTAGCGCGGAGCCTCGTTCCAAGGGAACGCTTCCGTTATTTGACGCGCAACCCATTCGGCGTTCGGATTTGTTGTGACGCTGATTCAAACTAACTCTCTGCGATCCAGCCGTACGATGACCAACGCATAAGGCAGGTCAAAGCCGATGGTCGGGACAACGAACAAATCCATGGCGGCAATGTCCGGCGCGTGGTTGTGCAGAAAAGTGCACCATCCCTGGCTCGGCGGCCCACGCCGCTTGACCATGTACTTGGCGATGCGCGACGGCAACGCCGAGCTTGAGTAGTTCGCCGTGGATGCGCGGCGCGCCCGAAAGTGGGTTCTCGATGCTCATCCGCCGGATCAGCGCGAGCAGGTCCGCTTCGATTTGCGGGCGCCCTCCCCGTCGCCGTGATTTCCACCGCCAGTAGCAGCGAAAGCCCGCCCGATGCCAACGCACGAGCGTCGCGGGACGGATAATCGTAAGAACCGTCAGGATTGATGGAAACCAGCGATACAGCAGGATAAAGAACCAGCGATCATGGTTCGTCAGCCGGACGCGACCATGCAGCCTACGCCTCAAGACAATCAACTGATGTCGAAGCACCGCGTTCTCAGCTTCAAGCCGCAACTTCGACTTGAATGGCGAGGCTAGTACGGCAAGAACGAAACAGAACAGTCCGATCATTCCGCCAGCTTAGGCGATTCCATCACGTCATCAACTCGGATAAGGTTTTCGGTACACACAACGGTGCTGCGGCGTACTACAACCATCGGCCATCAACGTCCGAACCGGCCCTTCAGCGAAGCCAAGGCGGCGCCAAATACATTGCATCCGATGTCTGCAGCGAGCTGTTCTTCGCGGTCGGGCGCCGCGTCGAATTCGGCCGACCATTCCACGAAGGTTTGGTCGCCGTCGGTTACGGGGATGAGCCGCAGCGTGGCCACGTAATTTTCAACGCCCATCGGGCTTTCGAGAATCGAATAGGTGCAGGACATTTCATAGTCCGACAGCGCCAGCAAACGCTCGCGGATCCGCCCGCCGTCTTTCAGCCTGAAGTTACGGATGCATCCGACCTTGTCGGCCGGGAAGTTCTGTTCGATCCGGCTTTCGGAGACGAAACCTGTCCAATCCGGCAGACCGTTAAAATCGCGAACGATCGCCCAGACGGCACCGGGCTGCGCGGGAATGACCCTGGAAATATAGACCTTCGTCATCTTCTCGCCAACTATCGGTTGCCGTCGTCGTCTCGGTCATCCTCCGGCCTTGCCACCGGCTGCACGCCGGCTTTTGCCCGTTTGGAGGTCAGGCTTTCGATGTCCTTGGCGTCGCGCAGCACTTCAGTCATCCGGCCAAGACTTCCCCCCTCAATGCCAATTTCCTTCATTAGGCTGTCAATCATCGGAGCCTGCACGCGATAGCGTAGCGCCGAATCGATCACCTCATCCGTCACATTGCGTTGGCCGCCACTTGCCCCGTTGGCGCCGTCGATATGCAGAATCTTGATGCCGTCGATCTTTTCCATCGGGCGCACGCTCTCTCGCACGATGCCTTCGATGCGTTCGAGCATTTTTTCACGGAAGCGCGAGGCACGCGACGCATCGGAGAGCAGGTTTTCCGCCTCATTCAATTGGGTGCGACCCTTGGCGTCAACCTCATAGCGCGCCGCGGCGGCGAGAGCCTTAATGTGGTCGGCGGCGGCCTCGCCTTGCGCGGCGATCTGGATCGCCTCGGCAAAACTCGTCGCCGCGGCCTTTTCGGCGTCGGCCTTGCTGGTCAACCGCAACGCTTCGCGTTCATTCTCGCGCTTGGCGCCAATGAGGTCGGTCAGCTTCCTACGCTCGGCGATTTCGCGCTCTCGGACGGTGAAGGCCTGCTCTTCCGCTTCCACCGCCTTGGCGCGCGCGATCTCGGAGGCCGCAACCGCCGCGGAGCGCTCGGTGGATTTCTTGGCGACCTCAATCGCCTTTTGCATCTCCACGATTTCGATCGCCTTGTCGCGTTCGATGGCGAGCTGCCGCAGATCGCCGTCACGGGCGAGCCGCGCGGCGCCAAGCCCGCGCTCGGTGGCGATGCGCGACCTTTCGATCTCTTCGCCAGAGGCGATTTCGGCCTCTTCAAAGGCCTGCCGTTTGGCGATCTGCAACGCGTCGAGCGCGCGCTCGCGCTCCATGCGAACCAGGTCCAGCGCCTGGTCTTGCGCGATGCGCGAAGTCTCGATCTCCTGGTTGAAAACAATCTCCAATCTTCTCTTGTCGGCCTCGGCCTTGGTCAATTCGACCGACTTCGACGCCAGCGCGATTTGGCGCTCGATATCGGCCAGTTCGAGCGCGCGGCGGCGCGTCACCTCAAGTTCGCTTTGCTCGCGTTCGCGGTTGATGCGCGCCTTTTCCAGCGCGAGGTCGAGCGCGATCTGTTCATGCTCGGTCTTCTCGCGCGACTTCATCTCGGCCTCATCGATCGCGCGCCGGCGGGCGATTTCACGGTGTTGGGTATCTTCCTGATTCTGGATGCGCACTTCGGCAAGGTTGCGCTCCTGGATGAAGCGCGACTTTTCGATCTCCTCGTGCGCGGCGATCTGCGCCTGCTCGCCTTCCTGATCGCGAATGGCGCGATCGCGCGCCAGTTCGGCGCGCTGCGCTGTGCGGCGAACCTCGAGGTCGCGTTCCTGCTGGAGCCGCGCATATTCGCTCTCACGGTCGATATCGAGCACCTTGCGCCGGGCGTCGAGATTCTGCGCCCTGATCTCGACCTGGGTGCGCTGTTCAATCTCGTTGCGCATGCGGCGGCGCGATTCGATCGTCTCCGTCAATTGGGTCAAGCCCTCGGCGTCGAAGGCGTTGGAGCTATCGAAAAATTCAAGGTTGGTCTGATCAAGATCCACAAGCGCGACGCTTTCCAGATCGAGTCCGTTCTGCGCGAGACCTTCCAGCGCGACCGCCTTGACGCGCTGGGCATAGTCCTGCCGCTGCTCGTGCAGCTCTTCGAGCGTCATTTGCGCCGCAACGGTGCGCAGGGCAGAGGCGAAGCGCCCCTCCAGCAGGTCGCGCGTTCCGTCCGGCTGCAGTGTGCGGTTGCCAAGCGTCTGCGCCGCGTTGCCGACCGCTTCATGCGAAGAGCCGACCTTGACGAAGAATTCTGCCAGCACATCGACGCGCATTCGGTTCTTGGTGATCAGCGCCTGCGCTTCGCGGCGGGCGACCTCAATGCGCATCACGGTCATGTTGACGAGCGTGACGTCGTGCAACACCGGAATGACGAAAGCACCGCCGCTGACCACGACCTTTTCGCCGCCGAACCCCGTCCGCACGAACGCGGTCTCCTTGGTCGAGCGGCGATAGAGCCAGCGCAGCAGATAGACCGCGATGACGACGACGATCGCCACAACGACTAACCACAGAATCAGTGAGCCGAAGGTTTCCGCGGCCATGATCTTTTCTCCCTTTTCGCCCGTTCACCCGAAGGCGATCGCCTTGAACTTCTTGGTCTGTTCGGTCATCGCCTTTTCGGTCGGCAGGCGTTCCATTGAAGATGCCCCGCAGAAGCCATGGCAATGCTTGGCGGCGCGTAAGATATATTCGGCGTCTTCCGGCTCGGCGACCGGTCCGCCATGCGCCAGAACGATCACGTCCTTGTTGATGGCGAGCGCAGCCTCGGCCCATTCGTCGATCAGCGCCGGGCAATCGTGCAAGGCCCTTCCTGTCCGCGCGCCGATTGCGCCGCCCGAGGTGAGGCCGAGATGGCAGACGATGATGTCGGCGCCCGCCTGCGCCATCGCTTGGGCGTCTTCGGCGCAAAAGACATAAGGTATCGTCAACATGTCCTTGGCATGGGCCAGGGCGATCATCTCGACCTCGAGCGCATAGGGCATGCCGGTCTCCTCGAGATTGGCACGAAACAGGCCGTCGATGAGCCCGACGGTCGGGAAATTCTGCACGCCCGCAAAGCCCAAACGCTTCAATTCATCGAGAAAGGGATCGAACAGGCAGAACGGGTCGGTCCCGTTGACGCCGGCAAGCATTGGCGTCTTCTTCACGACCGGCAGCACCTCATGCGCCATCTCCCGAACGATTTCATTGGCGTTACAATAGGCCAACATGCCCGCGAGTAAACCACGGCTGGCCATGCGATAGCGGCCCGAATTATAGATGACGATCAGGTCGATGCCGCCTGCCTCCTCGCATTTCGCCGACAGGCCCGTCCCCGCGCCGCCACCGATGATCGGCACGCCGGCGCGTTTCATCGCCTCCAGCCTGGCGAAGATCGCCTTGCGCTCAAATTGGGGCATCAGGCCCTCCTCGCGCCGCGGGGATTGATCGCCGAGAACGCATTGACCACGGCGTCGACGAATTTGGAATCGTTGATGTTGGCATCGATCCGTTCAATCTTGCGGCGGCCGGTCTGGCGCACCGTTCGCTCGAGGGCTTCGAATAATGCGTTGTCGGCCTCGGGATCACAGAAGGCCTGGCCTACAGCATCGAGCATCGAGACGCCTTTCTCAGGCAGCAGCAACCGGACGGGACCTTCCATCTGATTGAACCGTCCGCCCATCCATTCGCCGATCGCGCGATTTTCATCGCGTGTGGTGCGCATCAGCGTGACGTTGGGATTGTGCACGACGAGGCGGCGATTGCGGAATTTCTCTGGCACGGTGTCGTGGGGGCCGAAATTCACCATGTCGATCGCGCCGACCGAACCGACATAGGGAAGCCCGGTGCGGATCGGCGCGCCGAAACGATCGCGGTCGGCCGCAAAAATGCCGCCGACCATCATATCGGCGACTTCCGTCGTCGTGAGGTCGATAAAGCCGCACAACAGGCCGGAATCGCCGAGGTTCTCCATCGACCGGCCGCCCACGCCAGTGGCATGGAAGACCAGGCAGTCGTATTGTCCCTCTAAATGTTTGGTAATCGCCTGGACGGCTGGGGTCGTCACGCCGAACATGGTGATGCCGACGGCCGGGCGTGACAGACGGCGCTTCGCTTCGCGAGCCTCGGCGCCAGGCAGCCTCGATATCATGCCTGCTAGGCCATGGGCCGCGTTACTCAGCACCTGCTCGGTGATCGGATTGACACCCTGCACGTCCACGACCGAATACACCATCATGATGTCGGCAGGGCCGACATACCGGCCGACCTCGCCCGAGGCGACCGTCGAGACCATGATCTTGGGGATACCGACCGGCAGGCGCCGCATGCCGGCGGTGGCGAGCGAAGTGCCGCCCGATCCGCCCGCCGAAATGATGCCCCCGATGTCTCGCTCGCGGTCGATCCAGCGCGCGAACGCGTCCGCCATGGCGCCGACCGCCTGTCCTCGGTCGCCGGAAAAGACCGCATTCGATCCGCCAGGATGCATGGAGGCAACCTGCAACGGTGACACATCGGCGCGAGAAATCTTGCCCGACGTCGAAAGATCGACGGTGCGCACCTGGATGCCCACGTCGCGCAGCCGGTCGCTGATGTAGCGCAGCTCGGCGCCCTTCGTATCGAAAGTGCCCGCGACCAACGCCGTGCGGCCGACGCGCTCCGCGATCGGGATAGCAAAAACATCGCGAGTCACAGCCTCCCTCCGCGGCGTTTCGGTCTGCGCGCGCGAGGGACCGGTGCGGATGCCCCAACGGTTCGGCAGGGAATCGGCCCTGTAAAGAGGTTCGGCGATGCCGTCACTGTCCTCCCCGCCCTGGCGTACGACGCGATAGACTTGGGCGACGCCACCGCTGGCCTCGGACGTGACGTTGGGCGCCGGCGCGTCAGGCTCGGCGTGACGGCCGACGCCAAGCAGCCGTTGCTGCAGATCGCGATCACGCGCCAGATCGCCGGCTTCCATGATGCGGTTGACGCGACCATTGACCATGATCGCGACTTGATCCGAAACAGAGGTCGCTACGCCGATGTTCTGCTCGACGACAAGCACCGACAAATCCTCTTCGTTCGCCAGGCGGATCAGCAGATCGCGCACTTGCGCAACGATGAGCGGCGCCAAGCCCTCGGTCGGCTCGTCCATGACAAGCAGCCTGGGATTGGCCAGCAGCGCCCGCGATATCGCCAGCATCTGCTGCTCGCCGCCCGATAGCTGACTGCCGCCATTGCTCTTGCGCTCGGCCAGCCTGGGAAAGGTCGCATAGACACGTTCGACATTCCACGCATTGCCGCCGACGCCGGCGCGAAAACACAGGTGCAACGTTTCGTCGACCGTCAGACTCGGCCAGAGGCGGCGCCCTTGCGGGACCAGGCCGACCCCCAAGCGTGCAATCTCATGTGCGTCGAGCCGCGAAATATCGCGGCCCTCAAAACGAATGGCGCCCGAGCGAGCGCGCATCAAGCCAGCGATCGTGTTGCAAAGCGTTGTCTTGCCCATGCCGTTGCGACCGACGACGGAAAGAATGCCCCGCGCAAGATCGAGCGAAACGCCTTGAAGTGCGTGCGACTCGCCATAATAGACTTGGAGATCCTGTATTTGCAGGATTGGCTTGGCCGCGGGCTGCAGCCTGCCGTGGCGATCAGCCATGCGCCGCTCCGAGATAGATGGCCTGAACCGCTTCGTCGTTTTCGATCTCCTCCGGAGCGCCCTCCTTGAAGATGCGCCCCTCATGCATCATCGTCACATAGCTCGAAACCCGCAGCGCGACGTCGAGATCGTGCTCGATGATGATGTAGCCGATATGAGCCGGCAGCGCATTGAGGATTTCGACCAGATCGCGCCGCTCGGACGGCGAAAGACCGGCGGCCGGCTCATCAAACAGGATGAACCGCGGCGCGCCGCTCAACGCAAGCGCTATCTCGAGCTGACGTTGCTGACCATGGCTGAGCACCGAAACCGGCGTTTCGAGAATATCATCGAGATGAACCGCATGGGCGATGAGGTGCGCTTGCGCCATGGTCGCGTCGTCCCTGGCGGGGCGCGCCAGCGATAGACGGCCGCGCGAAACGCCACGGCACGCGACGAAGATGCTGTCGATCACGGTTAATCCGCCGAACAGCTGGCTGATCTGATAGGTCCGCCGCAGTCCGCGCCGAATTCGTTCGTGTACGGGAAAGACCGTGACGTCTTCACCGAAGAAGCGAATTCGACCCGATGTCGGGGGAAAGTCGCCCGTGACGGCGTTGAACAGGGTGGTCTTTCCCGCGCCGTTCGAGCCGAGCACAGCCCGCCGTTCGCCGGCGCCAACCCGCAAATTGATATCGGCGAGCGCAACCAGAGCGCCGAAATGCCGCCCCACGCCCTCAAGCTCCAGCGCATAGGCGCCGGTGGAAGACAGACGAGAGGCGACATTGTTTGCCGACATGACGGTTTCCGGTAGTGCAGCCTACTTGCAATCGGGATTGTCGCGTCCGACAGGCCCCAGCTTGAGGAATTCGGCCTCCGAAATGCCAAGCGTCTGGTTCACGGCGGGCATGACCTTGATCACCTTATTGTACAGATTGCCGTCTGGACCCTTGGCGACCTCGGTCAGATAATTGTCGGCGATCGCCTGACGATTCTTGTCGAGCTTCACCTTGCCGGTCGGCGTGTCGAATTCGAGCTTCGACAAGGCGTCGCGAAACTTCACTTCCTTGTCCGAAAGATCGCCGCCGATCTTGTCGAGCGCCAGCAGCACGGCTTTGGTATTGATATAATAGCCTTGCGCGAACAACGACGGCGACGGGAAGCCGTCCTTGTAAGCGGCTTTGTAGTCGGCAACGAATTTCTTCCATGCCGGATCATCGGAATTATCAGCGATCGGGCCGGCCGACGGCGTACCGACAACATAGTCGCGCTGCTTGCCCTTGGTGCCGAGAACCGTCTGGTCGACGGTAATCGAACCGCCGATCAGCGGCGCGGTGCCGCCGGCCTGCTGATATTGGTTCAGGAAATTGACGCCGTCGGCGCCGCCCAGCGCTACATAAATAGCGTCTACCTTGTCGGGAATGGCCGCGATGATCGAGGAAAAGTCCTTGTTGCCGATCGGCACCCAGAACTTGGCCGGCACATGGCCGCCAGCCTTGCAGAATCCGGCCATGAAGCCGAAAATCTGGGTATAGGGAAAGGAATAATCCTCCGCGACGGTGGCCACCGTCTTGTATTTCTTGGCGTTGAAGGCGTAGTCGCCCAACCCTGCCATCCATTGCGCACCATCGGTCGAGAAGCGGAAGAAATTCGGCGCGGGGTCGCGCAACGTGGTATCCTGCGCCGCCGAAGTGCCGTTGACAAAGGTCACGTTGGGTTGAGTCTTGGCATAATCCTTGACGGCGACTCCTTCGTCTCCCGAAAGCGGCCCGATCAGGATCGCGACGTGGTCTTGTTCGACGAGCTTGCGCGCCGCCTTTACCGCGCTGTCGGGGGTGGCGTCTGACGACCCTTTGATGATCTCGATCTTCTTGCCGCCGGCCTTGTAGCCCGCTTCAGTCAGGGCAAGTTCGGCGCCGCGGATGCCGTCCTGGCCCAGCACTGTGAACGCGCCCTCCAGTGTCGCGAGCAGGCCGACTTTGATGGTATCTTCGGCGAACGCGATATGTGGCGCGAATACGACCGAACTCAGAAAAGCGAGCGCGAGGGGCGTATTGTGGTGTAGTTTCATAGTTTCCTCCGTTAAGACGCCCGTAGCCGGGCTTTGCTTTTGCCGAATCTAGATTTCGCGCAGGGACTTTACGGCCAGGTGCGGCGCAAGCCGGCGCCACAGCCCTAAAATTCCATCCGGCGACGCGAATACGATGATGAGAAAAACAAGACCAATGAGCGTGTTGAAACGATCGGCGCCCACAAGGTCGATGGCGAAGGTTTTGATGACGACATAGAGGGCGGCGCCGATGAACGGGCCGATGGGATGGCGCAGGCCGCCGACAACGGCAATGACCAGAATCCCGATGGTCTCGCTGACGCTGATCGTCCCCGGGGAAATCCGGCCGTTGAACCAGACGTAGAGAACGCCCGCGGCGCCCGCGATGATCCCGCTGAAAAAATAGGCGGCGATGCGATGAAACACGACGTCGTAACCGATGGCGGCCATGCGCCGCTGATTGTCGCGCGTCGCCATCAGCGCGCGGCCGAAGGTCGAGCGCGCGCAGTAGACGACGGCGCAATAGACAAGCGCCGCCACAAACAGCGTCATATAATAAAACGGCAGCGGGTCGCGCCAGTCGAGGCCCAGAACCTGCGGCGGCGCCACGCCCCGAAATCCCGCGTGGCCGTTGAAGACCAAATAGTTCTGCTGCGCGAAATAGAAAAGCCCGGTGGAGACCGCCAGCGTGATCATGATCATATAGATGCCGGCGGTCCGAACAGCAATCATGCCGATGAGAGCCGCTGCAACGCCGGCGATCAAAATAGCCGTCGGCACATAGAGCCACCACGGCCAGCCGAGGCCAAGCACGCCAACGCTATTCGGTCCAAGCATCGCGACCGCATAGCCTGCGATGCCCGCGACCGACAGTTGCGCAAGGCTGACCATCCCGCCATAACCGGCAAGCACCATGAGCGAAAGGCCGATCATTCCGAGAATCAGCACCTGCGTCCCGATTTGGAACACAAGGAATGGCGAGGCAACCAGCGGAAAGAGAACAAGCGCGATCGCGAGCGTAGCGGGTCCAGCCCGGGCGGTAATGATATCGCCGGGAATGGCAAGGCGCGGTGGGTCGGCAAAGCGCGTGCGCGCATTGCCCATGATTCCCTGAGGCCGCAGGGCCAGCGTTACCACCATGATGACAAAGGTCAGGACGACACCGTAGGTCGGGAAATAGACGAGGCCGATCTGTTCAGCCAGACCGATCAGCAGCGCTCCGATCGCCGCGCCGGTAATCGAACCCATGCCGCCGACGATGACGACGACCAGCGAGACTAGGAGATAGCGCACGTCCTCGCCGGGCGCGATCGACAGCGCAGAACCACCGATTACGCCGGCAAAGCCGGCCAGCGCGCCGCCGATTGCAAAGACCGTGACGAAAAGGGTCCGAACATTGACGCCGGCGACCGAAAGCATGGCGCGGTCGTCGACGCCGGCGCGTATCATCACGCCCAGTCGCGTCTTGTTGAGGGTGAGCCAAAGCCCGACGCCGATCACGATCGCCGCCGCCAGAACCACAAGCCGATACAGCGGATAGCGCATCGTCACGATCTGGCCGCTCGATTTCACCGCGGTGATGATCGGCGTCGCGACCGAACCGTCGAACAAATCGGGGATCGTGAATTGATAGGTCTTGCCGCCCCAGATCGCGAGCATCAAATCGGCGGCAACGATGGAAATGCCGATCGTCACCAGGGTCTGGCGTAATTCGTCCCCCGCGAGCCTTTGAAAGACGAATATCTGCAGCAAGGCGCCGACCAGCGCAACGGCGATCGTTCCCGTGGCGACTCCGGCAAACCAATTGCCGGTCCATTGCGCGATGTCGTAGCCGAAATAGGCGCCAAACAAAAAAAGCGATCCATGCGCAAGATTGACGTTGCGCATCAGGCCGAAAACCAGCGTGAAGCCGCTCGCCACCAAAAAGTAGAGGCCGGCCAGCGTCACGCCGTTGAGAATGGCGCTGACGAAGGTCTTCTTGCCAATCAGCAGCCATTCAAGCCAGGCCGGCCAGACCCCGAACAGCATCCACAAGAAAACGACGCCCAGAAAGAGAGCGACCGCCGTCCAGCCCTGACGGGCGGAGAAGGCAGGCGCCAAAGGGGTCGCCGTCAAACTCATGCGCGGATCCGTCGGCGCTGCTCGGACATCCTGGGCGCTTTGTGGAACTGGCCGTCCTTCATGATGGCGAGCAGCCGGGTCTTGTCCTGCAACACCCGGATGTTTGCGATCGGATCACCGTCGACGAGCACCATGTCGGCAAGATAGCCAGGCTTGATCTGGCCAAGTTCATCGCCCATCTGCATGATCTGGCCGCCATACCGGGTCGCCGCTATAATCGCCTCCATCGGCGAAAATCCGAGCAGGTCGACGAACGTCTCAAGATCCTTGGCATTGGTTCCTTGCGGCGTCCAGGCGAAGCCATAGTCCCCGCCGATCAGCACCCGAATGCCGCGCTTGTGCATCTTGCGGCTGGTCTCCACGGCATGTTCCAATTCGCGCTCATAAGCGATGCTGACCGGCGAGCCGGGCTTGATGCCCCATTCGCCGGCATGGCGCGCGGTATTGATGAGCCAGGCGAGCCCGGGCGCGACAAAATGACGATCTTTGGCCGCCTCGAGCATGTCGAGCGCTTCCTCATCGGCGAACGAGGCGTGATAGATGTTCTGGATGCCATGACGAACGCATTGCTTCACCGAGCCCGAGGAGCGCGCATGGGCGGCGAGCACCTTGCCTCGAGCCCTGGCCTCGCTTGCGGCCATCGCTACCTCTTCCTCCGACATCGGCGTCTCTTCCGCCTTCATGCCGGTGATCTCCTCGCCCGACAGATTGAGCTTGATCGAGTCGACGCCATATTTGATGAGCGTGCGCACCGTGCGCCGGACTTCTTCCGGGCCGGAAACGACGATGCCGAGATTGAGCCCTTCATGTGGAATGTGCGAGGGCGCGGAATCGCCGAGGCCGCCGACCGTCGTAATCTCAGGGCCTGCCGCCCGGTAGCGCGGACCGGGGATCATGCCCGAATTGATCGCATTGCGGACCACGACATCAAGCCGCGGTTTGGCTGCCGCGGCACCGCAACCCATCGTGAAGCCGGAGTCCAGCACGAGCTTGGCCATTTGCGCCGTGACCAGCGTGTGCTCTTCCGGCGGCATCATCTGGATTGGGTCGATACCCGGGGCATTGTTCCAGGATAGATGGAGGTGTGCGTCGCACAGGCCCGGCATCAATGTCGAGCCCATTCCATCGATAATGGTCTGCGACCCGCTGCCGACCGCGCCACTCATGCGCGAGGATCCTTTGGTCACCTGCCGAATCCGGTTGCCATGGAC
>Ga0137360_10002035_pt1 | contig 12052 bp, 9 predicted proteins | sample Mad1_60_16metaG_FD_104924 | JGI IMG/M metagenome (GOLD analysis project Ga0137360, IMG submission 104924) | Vadose zone soil microbial communities from Angelo Coast Range Reserve, California, USA - Mad1_60_16 metaG | ecosystem: Environmental > Terrestrial > Soil > Vadose zone | place: USA... | reverse complement strand
TCGACCATCTTGATGGCCTGCTGGGTCTGGTCGCGGGCCGAGAGATACGCGCCGAGTGCTCGGTGCATGCCCTTGATGTCGCCGGGCTTGACGTGATCGATGTCGTCGTCGCGGGGGCCGCCGATGCACCACTGAACGATCTCGAGCGTGCGGTCGTCGACCTTGCCGGTGGCGAAGACGAAGCCGAGCAGCTCGTAGGCGGCCTTGGCCCAGCCGTACCAGTTGTCGGAGCGCGGCGGCATCTCGGGCGTGACCATGTCGACCCGGCCGTCCCAGACCAGCCGCTCGTAGTAATCGGCGGCGTGGTTGGAGCTGGCCACGACCACGCGGCGCACGCCTTCCTCCAGCGCCACCCGGTAGACGTTGTAGGCCAGCGCGACGTTCTCGTGCTCGGCCCAGAACTTGGCGTCGCTGTTGTTCTGCCAGGTGGTGGCGTCGAGGCCCGGCGCGCGCACGTAGCCGAGATGGATCACCGCGTCCGCGCCCCGGAAGTGCTGGCGGTACTCGTTGCGGTCGGGCCGGGTCAGGTCGGCGACCACCAGGCCGGGCACCTTCTCACCGCTCCGCGTCGCGGCGATGACGTCGATCGGCACCAGGTCCCATCGCTCGGCGAGCTCCTTGAACATCCGCTGGCCGACGTAGCCGGCGGCCCCCGTGATCACCACGCGTCGTCTTGCCATCCCTCGCCTCCTTCTCGGCCGTCACAGAGCTTATAACGATTCTCGCGGTCCTGTGCCCCTGCGTCAGCTGTGTAAAACGTACCGTCGCGATACGAACACCTTCGCTCGCCATTGTCGCGACCTCGCGCGATGACCTCTCACACAATCAGTGACTTGCCGACGGGGTTGGGGGCAGAGTTCGTCTGGCACATCTGTTGCTATGTGTCGTCCGGTCGGGAGGTGGTAGGGCTCCCCAGGGGGGCGCACATCGGTGAAGGATCGAGCAATGGTCGTCCCACCATCTCCCGGGGATCAGTCCGGGTCGGGGTGGAACGGTAAGGTCGAAGCGCGGGGTCGGTTCTTCTTCGCTGGAGCAGAAAAGGTCCTGCTGAAGGGCGTCACCTACGGGCCGTTCGCTCCCACCAACTCCGGGCAGCAATTCCCCAATCCCGCGACGGTCGAGCTGGATCTGGCGCTCATGAACGAGCTCGGAGCCAATACGCTCCGAACGTTCACGGTCCCGCCCCGCTGGCTGCTCGATCTCGCTGCGCGCCGACGCATCCGCGTCCTGGTGGGAATCCCATGGGCCGAGCACGTCTGCTTCCTCGATTCGCAGGAGTTGACCCGGTCGATCCATCGCACCGTCGAGCGGGCCGTCGAGGCATGCGAGAATCATCCGGCCGTGGTGGGCTATCTGGTGGGCAACGAGATCCCGCCGGATATCGTCCGCTGGCACGGCGCCAAGCGGATCGCGGCGTTCCTCCGCAAACTGGCCGAGGTGGTCAGGCGCCTGGAGCCCAAGGCGCTCGTCGGCTACGCTAACTTCCCCTCCACCGAGTATCTCGAGCTCGACTTCACCGACTTCGTCGCCTTCAACGTCTACTTGCACCGCGAGCACGATTTCCGCCGGTACCTCTATCGCTTGCATACGCTGGCGGCTGATCGGCCACTCGTGCTCACGGAATTCGGCATGGACTCCCACCGCGACGGGCCGCGAACGCAGGCCACGGCGCTGTCCTGGCAGGTGCGGACGGCGCTCACCGCCGGCGTGGCCGGCACCTTCGTCTTTTCGTTCACGGATGAATGGTTCACCGGCGGGCACGATATTCGAAACTGGGCCTTCGGCCTGGTCGATCGTGACCGGCAGCGGAAGCCGGCGTTTGACGCGGTCCAACGCTGGTACGCGACCGACGAGCTACCGCCCTTGTCCGACTACCCCAAGGTGTCGGTCGTGGTGTGCGCCTATAACGCCGAGACCACCATGCACGCCTGCCTCGCCTCGCTGCAACAGCTCCGTTACCCCGCCTATGAGGTGGTGGTCGTCAACGACGGCTCCACGGATCGGACCGGTGAGATCGCCGAGCAGTACGAGGGCGTGCGGGTCATTCATCAGGTGAACAAGGGGTTGAGCGCCGCCCGCAACGTCGGGATCGCCAGCTCCAGGGGCGACGTCGTGGTCTTCACCGACTCGGACTGCATCGTCGATCCCGACTGGCTCTACTACCTCGTGGTGACTTTTCTCGCCTCGGGACTGCCGGCGGTCGGGGGACCCAACCTGGCGCCACCGGAGGATTCGTTCGTCGCCTCCTGCGTGGCGGCCTCGCCCGGCGGGCCACAGCACGTGCTGCTGGACGACGACCACGCCGAGCACATCCCCGGCTGCAACATGGCGTTTCGCCGTGACGTACTCGAGGAGATCGGCGGATTCGACCCCATTTTCCGCGCCGCCGGTGACGACGTCGATCTTTGCTGGCGACTTCAAGATCACGGCTACCGCATCGGGTTCAGCCCCGCGGCCATGGTGTGGCACTTCAGGCGCAACACCGTGAAAGCCTACATCGGGCAGCAGCGCGGGTACGGCAAGGCCGAGGCGTTGCTCTACTTCCGGCATCCCGATCGCTTCAACGCCATGGGCTACTCGCGGTGGCGCGGCCGGATTTACGGCGGCATCTCTTCGCTGTTCCCGCTGCGCCGCCCGGTCATCTACGGTGGCACCTTCGGCCGCGGCCTCTTCCAGACGCTCTATCAGCCCCCGGCGAGCTTCGTCTCGCATCTGCCGTTCACGCTCGAGTGGAACGTGGCGGCCGGGGCCCTGCTCGTCTGGGCCCTGGCGCGCCACCGCTGGTCCTGGCTCGGGCTCGCCGTGGCGCCGCTCATGCTCACGTGGGCATGCTGCCTGCGCGCTGCGACCCGGGCCCGCGTGGCCGCGCGGGCCGACGACATCCGTGGACGGTTGCTGATCGCGCTGCTGACCTACCTCTTCCCGTTGCTCCGCTGTCTCGAGCGATATCGCTGGTGGGCCCGTGGCCTGTCCGCCGCCGAGCCCGTGACGTGCGACCGACCGGCCAGGGCATTGCCTTTGTCGTGGCGCAAGCGCTCGTTGGCCATCTCCTTTTGGACCGAGCATGGCCTCGAGAAGGAGGCGATTCTGCACGGCCTCCGAGAGGCTCTCACCGCCCGCAACTACTTCGTGCGTGTGGACCGGGGGTGGAGCGACTGGGACCTCGAGGTACACGGGGGTATCTGGTCGAGAGGCTGGATCAAAGTGGCCACCGAGCACCACGGCGGCGCGCGCCGAGTGCTCCGGGTCAAGTGCACGCTCCGAGTGTCGCTGCTCGCACGCCTCGGTGCCGCCGGTGCTCTCGCGACGGCTCTGTTCGGCATCAAGCTCGGCCTGTTGCCGCTGGTGATTGCCGGCGCCGGCGTCGCCGCCGTCGGCGGCGTGGCCCTTTTGCGCGAGAGCCTGAGTCTGGGCTCGATGCTCTACCAGACGCTCCACACGGTCGCGCGACGCGCCCGGCTCCACTACGCGCCGCGCCTTCAGGGCCATGCGGCAGAGGTGAAGTGAGCGGCATCACCCGGCGAATCCTTCCGCGTCTCCGCTCGCACCGGCTGACGCTCCTGTGGGCGTTCATCCAGGTACTGCTCATCGCTGGTTGCGAGCTGCTCAAGCCCTGGCCGCTCAAAGTCATCATCGACTCGGTGCTGGGGGGCGAGCCGGTGCCCTGGAGATGGGCGACTGGATGGTCTCCGGGGGCGCTGTTGCTCGCCGCGTGCGCCGGCCTCGTGTTCATCTACACCGCGCTCGGCGCGCTCACCGTACTGAACAACTACACCACGATCCGCGTGGGCCAGCGGATGGTGACCGAGCTGCGCGGCGACCTGTACGCGCATCTCCACCGCCTCTCCCTCGCGTTCCACAGCCGGGCGCGGCTCGGCGACCTGCTCTACCGCGTCACCGCTGACACGCTGGCGCTGCAGACGCTCACCATGAACTGCCTGTTCCCGGCCGTGACGGCGCTGACGCTCCTGGCCGGGATGTGCGTGATCATGCTCCGCCTGGACAGTTCGCTGACCTTGCTGGCGCTCGCCGTATGCCCGGTCTTGTTCGTCGCCATCGCGCGACTCAACGTTCGGATCACCCGGGCGGCCGGGCAAGCTCGCGACCGCGACGGCGAGGTCTACGCGGTCGTTCAGCAATCCATGTCCGCGATTCGCGTGATTCAGGCGTTTACACGTGAGGAGGACGAGCACCGGCGCTTCATGACGGCCAGCCGACAGAGCCTCGCGGCCGGCCTGCGCCTCTACACGTTGCAGACGTTCTATTCGGGCGTAGTCAACGCAGTGATCGCATCCGGCACGGCAGTGGTGGTGTGGGTGGGCGCGCGCCACGTCCTGGACGGCACGCTGAGCCTCGGCTCGCTCGTGATCTTCCTCTCCTACCTGGCGTCGCTCTACGGGCCCCTCAACAGTATCTTCCAGACCTACGGGCTGGCTCAGGGCTCCGCCATCGGCGTGCGGCGTGTCTTCGACCTGTTCGACGTCGAGCGGGACATCGCCGACGGCCACCGCGACTTCCCGGCCGACGGCGCGCGAGGCGAGGTGACGTGGGAGGACGTCTCATTCGAGTACGCGCCAGGGCACCCCGTGCTGACCGACGTGAGTCTCCGCGCCCAAGCGGGCGAGACGGTGGCCGTCGTGGGCGCGACGGGCGCCGGGAAGTCCACTCTCCTGAGCCTGCTCCCGCGCTTCTTCGACGCGACGACGGGCCGCGTCCTCGTGGACGGCGTGGACGTGCGCGACTATCGCCTTGCCTCGTTGCGCCGCCAGATCGCCATGGTGCTCCAGCCGCCTCTGGTGCTGCCGACCACCCTCCGCGAGAACATCGCGTTCGGTCGTCCTTCGGCCGGCCCCGACGAGATCGTGGCGGCGGCGCGGCTCGCCGGCATCCACGACGCCATCATGACCTTCCCGGAAGCCTACGACACGGCGGTTGGCGAGCAAGGCGTGACGCTGTCCGAGGGTGAGAAGCAGCGACTCACCATCGCGCGGGCGATCCTCAGGGACGCGCCGATTCTGATCCTCGATGAGCCGACCTCCTCGCTGGATGCGGAGACCGAGGCCCTCATCATGCACGGGCTCGAGCGGCTCAAAGCGGCGCGGACGACCTTCATCATCGCTCACCGCCTGTCCACAGTCCGGAGCGCGGACGTGATCGTCGTCCTGCGCGACGGCCGTGTCGTGGAGCACGGGCGCTTCGAAGCGCTGGTGCAACGTGGAGGCCCCTTCGCGGCGCTCTATCGGCTGCAGGGCGGGTTCCGGCGGGAGGATGCGGTTGAGATTCCGTAGGCGCATCCTGGTCCTGCACTATCACATCGACAGGCTCGGGCTCGAGGTCGACGAGAGCGAGCTGCGGAAACGCATGGTTCCATGGACGTCGTCGGCCGCGAGCACCTGATCGGCCGATCACAGAGGCTTGCCCGCTACGTGGCGCTCCACGGGGTGGACGTCAGCCGCCGGAAGCGGCTCGCATTCTCCCACATCAGCTTGCGCGTCGCCTCCTCGCCCAGCGCCTGACGCCAGGCGATCACCGTGTCGGCGTGGTCCGGGAAAATCGTCTCCGGGTGCGGGTAGTCGGAGGCGAACATGAGGGCGTGGTCGCCCAGCAGGTCGATCGCCGCCTTCGTTAGCGCCACCCCTTCGGAGAAATCGATGCTAACGAAGACGCGCCCCATCTGCGCGTACTCGAGCGGGGTGTGTTTGAGCGTGGGCGACACCGAGCCTCGGACGTAGTCGATCTGTCGGGTCAAGCGCGCGAGCCAGTGAGGCAGCCAGCCGTGGCCGCTCTCCAGCGAGCCGATGCGAAGACGTGGGTAGCGGTCCAGCATGCCTCCCATGAGCATGAAGGAGAGGAAGCGCTGACCGCCCCAGGTTTGGCCGGCGCAGCGACCCATCGCCGGGTTGTCCCAGATGTCGCGATAGCCCGGAAAGTACGGCGTCTCGACCGTGAAGGCGTGGTACATGATCGGCAGATCGGCTTCGTCGGCGGCCGCCCAGATGGGCTCGAGGTCGGGGTCGTCGATCGGCATCCCTTCTGGGAGCAGCGGCCAGACCGCCGCGACCCAGTCCTCCCGGGCGTGCTCCTTGATCACCAGGGCGCTCCAGACCGGATCGGTCGCGAGCGCCAGGACCATGCTCTTCAGACGGCGCGAATCCGCCGCGCAGTAGTCCGCCATGTAGCGGTGATAGGCGCGATACAGGCCTTGCGCCAGATGCGGCGCCAGCGCGGGCGCACCGTAGGCCCACGGCCCCGGAATGATGAAGTCGATGTCGCGACCTTCGAGGTCCATGTCCCGCAGCCGGCCCCGGGCGTTGTCCTCCGCGACACGCGGAGTGATGGGCTGCCGCGTGACCATCTGCGTGCGTCCGGACAGGAAGCCGCGATCACCGTCGGCTTGCGCCGCCGGAGCCGATTTTTGGCCGGCCACCCGCTGCAGGCGAACGGGTCTGATCGACAGGATCGTGGATGAGCCCACGTCTTCGGCGTCACCCCGGCCGGGAACCGTCTTGACCGTCCGCCGGTACGGCTGGAGGTCGTCGATCCGCGCCTTCAGATCCTCGTCAGCGTAGCGCAGCAGCACGTCCAGGGACGGATTCACGTGAGTGTCCGAATCGATCACTCGAAAACCCTGTCTCATCGCACCCTCCGCGGGTCTGACAATATCACGTGCAGTCTGCTAGGATCGCGGCTGGTGCTCGGTCACCCCGCCTTCGCCCTCCTGTTGTGCTCGCGGGTCTTCGCCAACATGGGGTTCCACATGCTGGGCGTCGCGGTGGGATGGCAGCTTTACGCCCTGACCGGCAGCGCCCTGGACCTCGGCCTGGTCGGCCTCGCGCAGTTCGTGCCGATGGTTCTCCTGACGCTGATCGTCGGACAGGTCGCCGACCGCTATGATCGTCGCCTCATCGCGGCGGTCTGCCAGTTCACCGAGGCCGCGGCCGCCGGCACGCTCGTGGTGGGCACCCTCGCCGGCTGGCAAAGCAACACGAGCATCCTGGGCATCGTGTCGCTCGTCGGCGCCGCGCGGGCGTTCGAGAGTCCCGCCACGACGGCTCTGGTGTCCGACGTGGTGTCCCGGCCGCTCATCGCGCGCGCCATGGCCTGGCTGGTCTCGGCGAACCAGACCGCGCAGATCGTCGGACCGGCCCTGGGCGGATTCCTGTACACGCTCGGCCCGGAAGCGCCCTACCTCAGCGCCGCCGGGCTGTTCGTCCTCGCCGGCGTGTGCGCCGCCGTCATCCGGAGCCGCCGCGCGGCGCGCGCCACCGAGCCGCTAAACCTAGAGAACGTCTTCTCGGGAATCGCCTTCATCCGGAGCCGGCGTGTGCTGCTCGGCACGATGTCGCTCGATCTGTTCGCGGTGCTGCTCGGAGGCGCCACGGCGCTCCTGCCCATCTACGCCCGGGACATCCTGGGCACGGGCCCGCGCGGGCTCGGAGTCTTGCGCTCGGCGCCGGCCGTCGGCGCCCTGGCGACGTCGATGTTCCTCGCGTATCAACCCCTGCGGCGTAGGATCGGGCCGACGCTGTTCCGCGCCGTCATGGTCTTCGGCGCGGCCACTGTGGTGTTCGGCGTCTCCACCAACTTCGCGCTCTCGCTCGCCGCGCTCTGCGTCCTGGGCGCGTCGGATGTCGTCAGCGTGGTCATCCGAGCCTCGCTCGTCCAGATCCGAACACCTGACACGATGCGAGGCCGCGTGAGCGCCGTGCACTCGCTGTTCACCGGTACCTCGAACCAGCTCGGCGCTTTCGAGTCGGGCCTGGCCGCCGCGCTCTTCGGGACGGTACCGGCCGTGCTGCTCGGCGGGCTCGGAACGATCGCCGTGGCGGCGCTCTGGATGGTTCTCTTCCCCGAGCTGCGCCGAATACACCAGTTCGAAGAGTGATCGCCCCCGGTGAGATAATCCGCGGAGTGAAAGCGTCGGCCTCGAGTCGCGCCCGGTGCCGCTGGGTCGCTCCGGCGCTGCTGCCGGTGATCAACCTCGCCCTGGCATTGCTGCTCTCTGCGGTCGTGGTTGTCCTGATCGGCGAAAGTCCCACACGGGCCCTCTGGCTTCTCGCGAACGGCGCGGTCGGGAACGCCGAGGCGGTCGGCTACACGCTCTACTACGCGACCAATTTCGTCTTCACCGGTCTGGCCGTCGCCGTCGCCTTTCACGGTGGGCTGTTCAATATCGGCGCGGAGGGTCAGGCCTACATCGGCGGTCTCGGCGTCGCCTTGCTCTGTCTCGGGGCCGGGGGCTGGCCGACCGCGCTGGTCGTCGCGGCCGCGATCGTTCTGGCGGCGGCCGGCGGCACGGCCTGGGCATTCGTGCCCGCCTGGCTCCAGGCCCGACGCGGCAGCCACGTCGTCATCACGACGATCATGTTCAACTTCATCGCCTCGGCGTTGATGACGCATCTCCTCGTCAACGTCCTGATCAAGCCAGGCCAGCAGTCGCCAGAGACGCGTGAGTTCGATCCGAACACCTGGCTGCCCCAGCTCCACGACGTGGCCCGCTCGCTGGGCTGGGAAATCGGCCGCTCGCCGCTCAACCTCTCCGTGCTCGTCGCGCTGGCCGCCGGCGCCGGGGTGTGGATCTATCTTTGGCACACGCGCTGGGGCTACGAGCTGCGGGCCCTCGGCCACAACGAGACGGCCGCGGTGTACGGCGGCATTCTGCCGGCGCGGACGGTGATCGTGGCGATGTCGATCTCGGGGGCGCTCGCCGGGCTCATGAGCCTCAACGAGGTCATGGGGGTCCAGCATCGCCTGCTCCTCAACTTTCCCGGCGGCGCCGGGTACGTCGGCATCGCGGTGGCGCTGATGGGACGCAATCATCCGCTGGGGATCGGGCTGGCGTCGGTCCTGTTCGGCGCCCTCTATCAGGGCGGGTCCGAGCTGTCGTTCGACATGCCGAACCTCACGCGCGACATGGTCGTGGTCATCCAGGGGCTGATCATTCTCGTCTGTGGCGCCCTCGAGCACGCGCTCCGCGGTCCTCTGGAGGCTTTCGTCCGATGAGCGAAACCTCGTTACTCGTCGCGCTCCTCGCGGCGGCGACAGCACGCGGGGCCGCGCCGCTCGTGCTGGCGGCGCTCGGCGGTCTCTTCGCCGAGCGATCGGGCATCGTCGACATCGGACTCGAGGGCAAGATGCTGGCCTCGGCCTTCGTGGCGGCCGCGACGGCGGCGGTGACGGGCTCCGCCTGGGCCGGCCTGGGCGCCGGCGTCGCGGCGTCCGTCCTGGTGAGTCTGGTGCACGGCTTCGCCTGCATCACGCACCACGGTAACCAGGTCGTGTCGGGCATGGCGCTCAACATCACGCTCTCGGGGCTGACCGCGGCGCTGGGTTACGCGTGGTTCCACGAGGGCGGCCAGACCCCGCTTCTCGGCCCCGGCGCACGCTTCGCGCCCATCGAGCTTCCGGGCGCCGCCGCGCTCGCGGGAGTGCCGGGAGTGGGCACGGCCTACCGCGAGGTCGTGAGCGGCCACAACCTGCTCGTCTACTTAGCCGCCGCCATCGTCCCCGTGGTGGCCTGGATCGTGTACCGGACGCGTTTCGGTTTGCGCTTGCGCGCCGTGGGCGAGAGCCCCGATGCGGTCGACACCGCGGGCATCTCCGTCTCCGCCACGCGCTACCGCGCGCTCGTCATGAGCGGCGTGCTGTGCGGCGTGTCCGGTGCGTACCTGTCGATCGCCCACCACGCGTCGTTCATCCGTGACATGTCGGCGGGCAAGGGGTATCTCGCCCTGGCCGCCCTCATCTTCGGGCAGTGGCGCCCGGTGCCGACGCTCGGCGCGTGCCTCCTCTTCGCTTTCGCCGACGCAGTCCAGGCGCGCCTCCAGGGGACGCCGCTGCCCCTCGTGGGCGTCGTGCCGGTCCAGCTCGTCCAGGCGATGCCGTACATCCTGACGGTGTGTCTGCTGGCGGGTTTCGTCGGCCGCGCGGTCGCTCCCCGAGCGATCGGCGTTCCGTACCTGAAAGAACGATGAGCGGCGTCGAACCGGTGGGAGGGTCTGGGGGAGGAGCGTCGGGCGCTCCCTCCGAGTTTGAAGAAATGCTCGAACGCGCGCGCGGGGCCCTGGCAAATGCCCACGCGCCCTACTCGCGTTTCAGGATCGGCGCATGCGTTCGAGCCGCGAGCGGCCGCCTCTACGCGGGGTGCAACGTGGAGAACGCGTCCTTCCCGGTCACCCAGTGCGCCGAGAACACCGCGATCGGAGCCATGGTCGCGGCGGGTGACCGGCAGATCGTCGAGGTCGTGATCGTGACCGAGGGCGCCGAGCCGTGTCCTCCCTGCGGCCGTTGCCGGCAGCAGCTGACCGAGTTCGCCGGTCCGGACGTGCGCATCCACCTCTGCGGACCGGAGGGCGTCCGCGTCACGGCCACCCTGGGCGAGCTCCTCCCGATGGCCTTCGGACCCAGGACGCTCACGCGCCCGACGTGATGGACTGCGACATCTTTCTGGCGCCCGCCGCGGATTCCTGGAAGGTCGTGAAGCGCGCGGAGGAGCTGGGCTTCCGCCGCGCCTGGTTCTACGACACGCAGCTCCTCAACGCGGAAGTGTTCGTCTCGATGGCGGCCGCGGCCATGCAGACGTCGAAGATCCGTCTCGGCACCGGCGTGTTGATCCCGTCGAATCGCATCGCGCCCGTGGCCGCGAGCGGGCTGGCCAGCTTGAACGCGCTCGCGCCCGGCCGGATCGACTTCGGCATCTCCACCGGCTTCACGGCCCGCCGCACGATGGGGCTGCGCCCCGTGAGGCTCGGGGACATGGAGGAATACGTCCGCGTCGTGTGTGGCTTGCTGGCGGGCGAGACGCTGGAGTGGACGTTCGAGGACAAGCGCCGGAAGATCCGATTCCTCAACCCCGAGATCGGGGCCGTCAACATCAAGGACCCGATTCCCGTGCACGTCTCCGCGCTGGGACCGCGCGCTCGACGGCTCACGGCGAAGCTCGGTGCGGGGTGGATCCACGCCACGGCCAACGTGGCCCACGCCAAGGCCGCGATCGCCGACATGCAGGCCGCCTGGCGCGACGCGGGTCGGGACCAGGCCCGGCTGCATGCGACGGCAGCCATTGCCGGCTGCGTCCTGGGGGACAACGAAGCCAGTGACAGCCCTCGGGCGAGGGCCCACGCAGGTCCGACCGCCACCATCGCGCTGCACAGCCTGGTCGAGCGCGAGGAGTTCGGCGACCTGGGACGTCCGATTCCACCGCAGCTCGCGCCGCTGATCGAGCGATATCGCCGCATCTATCTCAAGTACGAGCCCGCGGATGCTCGCTATCTGAGCAACCATCGCGGGCACCTGATGTTCCTGCGACCGGAGGAGCAAGCAATCTGCACCGCGGAGCTCATTCGCGCGACCACCTTCACCGGACCCAAGGCCGAGCTGCGAGAACAGCTCCGTGAGCTGGCTCGAGCCGGATTCGACCACGTCGGCCTCACCGTGCGCCACGGATATCCCGAGATGCTGGAGGAATGGGCCGACGTGTTCGAGGGGGTGTGACGATCCGCGCGACGGCGGCGGAGCTGATCCGCGAAAAACGCGACGGCGCGACCCTGCGCGAGGACGAGATCGCGCGTCTGGTGGCGGGGATCGTCGACGGCTCGGTGAGCGACGGCCAGGTGGCCGCCTTCGCGATGGCGGTGTACTTCCGCGGCATGACGCGAGAGGAGTGCGCGTCGCTCACGCGAGCCATGTCGCGCTCGGGCGCCGTCCTCGATTGGCCCGACCTCGGCGGCCCGGTTCTCGACAAGCACTCGACCGGTGGCGTCGGCGACAAGGTCAGCCTCATCCTGGCTCCGGTGGTGGCGGCCTGCGGCGGCTTTGTGCCGATGATCTCGGGCCGCAGCCTCGGGCACACGGGCGGCACGCTGGACAAGCTCGGCAGCATTCCCGGCTACGACACGACTCCCGACGTGGGTCGCTTCCAGGTTGCCGTGCGCGCGGCCGGCTGTGCCATCGTCGGCCCGACCGCGGCTCTGGTCCCCGCGGACCGACGGCTCTACGCAATCCGCGACGTCACGGCGACCGTCGACTCCATTCCGCTGATCACCGCGTCGAT